>Ga0307468_100000068_pt1 | contig 33924 bp, 62 predicted proteins | sample atmdna_FD_203085 | JGI IMG/M metagenome (GOLD analysis project Ga0307468, IMG submission 203085) | Hardwood forest soil microbial communities from Morgan-Monroe State Forest, Indiana, United States - atmos_gases AM2C_05 | ecosystem: Environmental > Terrestrial > Soil > Temperate forest > Bulk...
CTGGCGGCACTTCTCGTCCGCACGATTCTGCAAAAGCGCACCGACGACCACGACGGCAATCAGCGCTGCGAAGAATACGAACTTCATGAAGGTTCCTTGAAATCCGCTTCTTGATTTTCGTCCAGGTCCTCCTCGGTTTTCGGAACGAAACGACGGTCCACGACAAATCGTGACGATCCCATTCTTGATTGGTGACTTCCGGATCCCTGGAGCGAAACAATCTTTTCGAGCTCTTCTAGCGTCGTCGGGACACCGTCTCTCCAACTGAGATCTCCCGGTAGGTCAAAACCCTTGTACGTAAAGTCGACGATCACCTTCGCGGCGCCGGCCTCACGGAGCATGCCGCCGGAGATCCTCGGCCCGCAGAGCACCATGACGTCGCACCGACGGACCTGTTCGCAGTCGGAGCGCAGACCGAGCTCGCGGTTCTCGGGCGTCTCCTCAAGCTCGCCGGTTGCTGTTATCCAAGAGCACTCGACGACGAAGCCTTGCTTCCAAAGCCATGCGGCCCACTTGGCGGCGTTGCGTCGGTTCCAGTCGATGCCTTCGCGAGTGTCGGCGGTGAGAGGATGGGCGAGGTATACAGCGATCATGTGTTTTCCTTTGGCGGTGGGGGCACAAATTCGGAACAGTCGCAGCAACGATGGCCGCCCTCGGGAAGGGGGCCAAAAATAACCATGCAGCCTGCGTTGTGCATGTGACGAGGGTGCTCGCACCGCGCGCAGTTCCACGTCGGAACGACAACTTTCTCGTAGCACTCTGGGCAAAGGCTTATGGGATTTTGTGAACGAAAACGATCGGACAAGTCCGGAAGAATGATGGATCGCGGTAGCTCACCCCTTGGCGCGAGCTTCCCACAACCGTCGCAACGCTCGCGCGCTTCGTCGGCGTTGATGGCGCCGCAGCTCTTGCAATGTCGTTCGTAGCTCATGGGCTCATCTCTTCTCTGTAGAACTCGAGAAGCTCTCCCACCGCCGCGTGCAGTGCTGCGAGTTCCGAACGCAGAGGATCGATTTGTATTCTTGATCTGTGTTGTGCGCCGTGAGTGCAAAGACGCCTTCGGTAGGACGCACGCCAAGAAGCACGCTTCCGCCGCGTTGGAGTACTAGATTCAAAGCGCCAGGAGGTTGCCGTCGACTCATGGTGTGTTCGTCCCCTCGACCCCACGCTCCTCACGTCCGCGCGTGCGCTCCTCGAGCCACATGAGCGCTTCTTCGAGCTTCGTGATCGCGAGCGCATTCTCCCGGCAAGCGAACTTCTTGTTGTTCGCCGTCTGGTAGAACTGGAGCCGGCCGATCGCCGCAAGGATGACGCCCTCGACGAAAGCGCCGTTGAGCTCAGTGGTAGCAAGCGGACCATTCTGCCAGTCGATGAGAATACCCTTGGCGCGCGTAGCACCGCCAGCAGGGTTGCCGTTTTCGTCTAGGTCGTGTTGTTGAACTATTTTTTGTCGCATATTCTGTTTCCTTCTTGTTCGAGGAGCTCGTCTACCATCGTCTTGAAAGCTCCTGGTTTGGACAAATCGTCGGCCAGTACAACCTCAGCGTTCGAAATATATTTTCGTGCGCGCATGCACTCCGTGACTTCTTCCGCCATCGTAGCGAGCCCATCGTTGAAGCCACGCCGGTAATGGTTCTTCGCGCGCTCGTCGGATTCCACGAGTAGTTGTGCCTTCTCTTTCTCGAACTCCCGATTGACGCGCTCGAATTCGCTCTTCATCGACATACGCTCGGCTTCGACGGCGCGAGCGACAGCGGCATCGCGTTCGGCTTTGAGGTCGCGGTATCGCATTCACTACGCCTTCCCGACGAGCACAGCTCTGAGCCCGCCATTCGATTCCTGAACCTGGTATCCGAACTTTTTGAGGGCGTTCATCTCTGAGACACGGAGCGGTTGGTCGTCGAGCGTCGCGACGTATCCGATCGCTGCGTCGGCAGCTTCGTGCCACCGTTCGCTCGGATTCATGTCGTCGCACTGACCGACGCGGTAAGCGTTCCAGACGGCCTTCTGGATCACTCGAGGGACGCGGAACCAACACGAACGACACATCAACATTTCCGGCGGAACCGGCACGCTACAACCGCGAGCGTGACAAGTATGTCTGGGCACGTTTAAGCCATCCTTTCTTCTCGTGGTAACCGAGAGCGGTGTTGCAGCCACCGCACAACAAACCGCGCACTTTGCCCGTCTTGTGACAGTGATCGACGACGAGGTGTTTCTTGCCGTTGCGTCGTCTGCACAAAGCGCAAAGCCCACGCTGCACTTTTTTCAGTTTCGCGTAGTTCTCTTCCGTTAATCCATACCGAGCGTGTATCCGCTTCCATCGATAGGCACCGCGCCAGTACCCTTCCGCTGCGCGTTTCTTGGCGTACTCTGGGTGCTTGGCACGCCATCTCGCGGAGGTTTCGCAAGCACAGGGAATACACATCGCCTGGAACCCGTACGTGCCCCATTTGTTCTTGTGGAAGAACTTGAGCAAACGACGCTTTCGGCAACGGACACATCTTTTCCTGGGGCAGAGCACAGAAACCGGTGAGCGACTCTGTGCCCAGCCGTGAGCAAACAACGTTCGCCATTTTTGCGATGACTCGAACATCGTGTCGTCTTCTTCAGGTCTTTCAATACCGCTCCGCGGTCATCGATCACCCCAATGCCGCACCAAGTCGGTGACAGCCTCTTCGAGCTCTCTCAGTCCTCGGTTGTTCTGGATCACGGCGTCGAACATCGAGTTCGGCATCGAAGCCTGTTCGGTCTCGCTCACGTGCTGCCCGGCGCTTCCTTTCAAACCGGCGTCCGGGCGCACGATGCGGACGAGGTACGCTCCCGCGGCGCGAAGCCCGTCGACCTCGTTCTTGAATCGAACGTCGGGGATGACGACGTCGCCGTGCCCGGCGTTTCGAATCGCAAGCTCGACCCACACGTTCGGGTAGCAGGTGCGCCCCCATGCGGTGCCGAGCTGTTGGAGCGCGAATCGAGGCGTGAGGTAGCACGGCTCGCAATCCACCCACCCTTGGTTACCAGTACGACTGACCCCACAACAAATACAAGCCTGAGGGAGTCCTATGAAAGACGGCCCATGCTCACGCGGGTACCTCTTGTCGGGCGCGTTGCGTGCTTCGCTCGGACCCCAAAGCTGTTCGTATGAGAACCCGAACACGTCGCGCGCAATATTCTTCATCGGGTCGGCAAAGCTCGTCTTGGCGAAACCGTACCGGCCGACGAGGAAGTCCGCGGCAGTGTCTTTGCCTGAATTTGCGAGGCCTGAGATTCCGATGATCATCGAAGCACCGACAACCGATTCGAGCTCCGAGTAACCGCAGTGTAGAGCCACCTACGCCAACTCTCGTCGTCGACCGGTCCCGGACGCTCGACGCACACGACGAGATCACTCACTGCGCTCCCTTGCATCTTGTGGACGGTCATCGCGTAGCCGAAGTCAAAGAGGCACCCCGCCGAAGAGAACGAACGATACCCCGTCTCCTCTTTGAGCTCGTCCACGCCTTGAAACGTCTTCTCACGACCGAACTGCGCGGCAAGGAGCGTGTACGTGTGCGCCGGGATCCCGTCTTCCGGGAACGTGATCGAGCAACTAATCTGCTGCGGCTCGTCCTCGTCGTCGAAGCTCGTCTTCTTGAGCATCGCATCGTTTTGGAGCACGCCGCGCATCCCGTTCGCCACCGGCATGCGTCCGCCCTCGCCTTTCATGTTGCGCAAGCACACGACGTGCTCGCCTTTGAGCGGCGGATTGCCGGCGGTACCGCGTGCGCGCCTCACGGCGGCGTTCAGGCCGACCCGTCGGCGATTGGTGTAGCAAGCAATCCCGAGCTCAAGGAGCCGCTCTGCCGAAGCTTCGGCGTGCACGCGCTCGATGAGCTCATTCACGAACCGGAGCTCTCCGAACCAAACGTGCTCGTTCTCGGGCATCCTCTCCGGAAGCCGCCCCGTCTCGCGAACGATCTTCGAAAGCGCGATGATGGGATTTCCTTCGGCCTGACGATGGATCTTCTCGAGACGAAGGTTCGGGCTCTTCATAAGGCTCCCCACGCCCCTCACCGGCGGGAGCTGCCCGTGGTCGCCGACAGCGAGGATCGGCACGCCGAACGCACGAAGATCCGAAAGCATCTCGTCGTCGACCATGCTCGCCTCGTCGACAATGATGAGACTGTAGTCCCGATCAAGCGCGCCACGGCTCGTCCACTCTTCACCGTGGCAGATCATGCATTTTCCGTCCGGGCCTTTCAGCGCCTCGAATTCCTCCGAACTCTTGGCGAGCTCGAGGCACTCACACGCTTGGTAGATGAGGCTGTGGATCGTTCCGCAGAACGGTCGCAAGTTGTCGAACGACTCATTGTCGAGCCTCTGAACGCCGACGGTCTCGATGCCGGCGGCCTTGAGCTTTCGACGGAGCACAGACGCCGCCTTGCCGGTGTACGCACAGAACGCCGGCAAGGCGACCTGCTCGGCAACGAGGGAGACAAGCGTGGACTTGCCCGAGCCGGCGTAGCCCCCGAGCGAGAGCACGGCGGGTTCATCGTGCGAGCCGCACACCCAGTTCACGATCGAGTTGTACGCTTCGCGTTGATCGGGCGAGAGGTCGTTGACGGTGATGTTCACGTTCAAACCCTTCCTGCGCAAACGGGACCTAGGCCGCTCGAGATCGAGGCGGGATCCGTCAATCGACGGCCACACTTGCCGCACCGACCCTCGTGCCACACACCGAGCTCCGGGTGCACCTTGCCGTTCGTGAGCTTGCGCCACACCCAATCGAACGCAACGGCGCTCGGCGCGTCCTTGGCGATGCGGCTCTTCACGCCGTGCGAGTAACGCAAACCATCGAAGATGCACCCGAGGTAGTTGTAGTCGTCTGGGCCCGTCAGCACCGACACGAAGTGAGGAGGCGGCCGGTCGTCACCCTCACGCCGTGAGCGCACTTCGGCGAGCACAACGCGGTAGGTGAACCGAGTGCCCGTCCGACGGCTCTGGAACGTCACGTGGGCGTTGCCGGCGAGCAAGAATCGAACGGTCACGGCGGGGTCGACGAGCTCGGCGCGAGGACCAAAATTCTCGTCAGGATTTAACTCCATTTGTGCCATCATGTTTGCGTTGGACGAGGGCGCTCACTTATTGTTCACCTATTCGAAAATTAATTCGTTAAATCAAGACTGGAACTCTTAAACCACGACTGGAAATAAGTGACGATGGTGACCCAAATGACGATGTTTCAGTCGTCGGACCCTAAAAATTCGGACCATTTCCTGAATTCTATAAACGCGATTTTTTTGGATCGTCACCATCGTCACAAAAATAGGGGCTGACGACTGAAACATCGTCATTTGGGTCACCATCGTCACCTGGGCCTCACCAGACGATGTGGCCGACGAACCACGGGGTACCGCCCCCTTGTTTGGGTTTGTGGTCGAACCGACGGCCCCCGACGTTCTTCTTTTTGTACTTCCTGAGCTGCATGCTGACGAGCTTCGTTGTGAGTTTGTCGGGTGCGCATTCGCAGAGCTCCGCGAGCGCTTCTTTGAGTGCGGCGTGGGCGAACGCTCCGACGTGCATCTCCGCAAGCACGTCGGAGACGAGCATAGGCTTACCGAGCTTCTCCCATTCGATGAGTGCGCGTTCGAGTACACCTAACTCTGAGTCTCCGCTCTCTACGAGCTCTCTTCGACCGTCGATTGGATCCGGCATGCCTGCCCACACGAGTGCGCTCCTGACGACCTTGCTCCATTGCTCGAAGGAGCCCCACGACGCCAGATTTTGGTTGGGGCAACCCGCGGCGAAGTAGCCGCGAAGCACGGTCAGGACAGCGCTCGCGAGTTTCGGTCGTTCGCGGTGCACGTGTGGGAGGATCGGATCGTACTTGAAACCAGTTCGATGTTCGGGGTGCTCGAACGAGGTCTCGAGACGAACGTGGAGGGCGCGACCGACGAGTTCGTTCGACAGGATGAGGTTTTGCGCCGTTACGAGCCAGAGTGCTCGCATCGGCATTGCCACCATTTCGCTCACTCCGAGTCGGCGATCTCGAACGGCCATGCTCGTGATCACTCCTGCGAGCGCAGAAGAGTCGAGAGCGCCTTCAACGTTGTCGAGGAGAACGATGGGATCTCCCGAAATCGCGAGCGACAAGATCCGTTTTCTCATCTCTTCTTCGTTTGTTTTCGATGTTCGAGGAAGAGATCTGCCGGAATAGATTTCGCCGATGATGTCTGCGAGGTACGTTGCTCCGACTCGGCGCGCGTTTTTGTCGAGGACACCGAACGGAACGCAGCCGTCGATCGTTGGGCGAGCGAACGGTGTAAAGAGCAGGGCCATCCACGCAGACAAGTGCTCTTGGTTCACAAACGGAAAGTCTTGAACGACGTCGAACAAGGTCGCGATGGCTGTCGTCGCGTCGTCCAAGGTCGGTTCGGACGGGATGGGAGGGAAGTTGACGTTCGGTTCGTAGAAAAGGCCCGTCGTTTGATCGTAGCCGGGTGTGTCGAGTATCGTCCCGTCCGGACGGAGCACGGGGCACTCGGTGATACCTTCCAGAAACTTGACTCCGGGCCATTCCCCGCGGCAATGCAGCTCCAAGAGGGGGTTATCCGGAACTCCGCACGAGACCAAGGTGGATTCGCCGCTGCTTGTCGTCTTCCAGCGTTGAAACGCGCAAACGTGCGAGACGAGCCCTCGGGTTCGTGCTTTCGACATCTCGGAGATGATCGGAGCGTTTGCTTCTCGACGGATGTCGTCCTCGTCTTTGCTTTTGTTCGGGTCGCGAAGGATTTGTACGAGCTTCCAGCCTCTGTTGAACACGTTCGGCAAGTTCGCGAGCGCTGGGAGCATCTGATCTGCGACCTCGAGCTCGTCGAAGCCGACAATGACGGTTACGCGGTCGCCCGTCGGCTCTTTTCTGGCAGGGAGCCATTTGCGAGCGCGTGTGATGAGTTTCTTCCCGCCAACGCCGCCACCGAGCGGTCTGTCGGCGATGAGCTCGATGACGCGGTTCCAGCCGGTGACGGGCTCGCCCGCGGCGAGTTTCTCGGCCGTGCCTTTGACGGTCGCGGCGCGGGCTTTCGGATTGTCTGAGCCACCGGCCCACGCTACCAAGCCGACGAACAGTTCGGCGTTCTCAACGGGCCATCCGTCTCGAAGAAGTCCGCCTCCTAGCGCGAGACAGAAGTCGTGACGGGTTTTTTGGGGAAAATATCTCGCAAGGAGACACGCTGCCGAGAGCACGCCGACAGCGGCCTCTAGTACAGTTCGTTCGATGCGTGGAATTTGTGTTGGGTCGGCACCGTCTTCGAAGTCGATGAACTCTCCGCTGACGTGGTGGCTCCCTGGGAACACGGTCTGGACGCCGCCCGTACGGAGCTCGACGATCGTTTTGCCGGCGCCGTCGATGTTCGGATCTTCGTACTTGATATGCTTCGGGACGTCAGAGAAGTAGAGCCAGTGTGATGCTCGCTTCGTCGCGCGGCCGAACCGTCCTGGTGTCGGAGGCAAGAGGTACGACGCTAGAAGGAGTGCTTCAGGGCAGTCGATGTCGACGTCGCAGAGGCCTTTGGATGCTTCGCCGAGGACGATGCCGATGTTTTGCGGGACGCCGTTGAAGTACTGCGGCGCGGTCTCGTGCGTGATCCGTAGGTTCTTCCAATCCGGGATCGTCGGTCCTTTCTCTCGGTACGGGACCGGGATTGGACACAGCCCTAGGTTGATGTACTCGATCGCGAGGTCAAAAACCGAGGGGGGTAACGACACGTGGGCGAGGCCTCCAAGAACGTGGTCGATCGAGGATCCGCAAAGACGCGAAAATCTCGGAACACGGACCCTAGACCTTTCGTCCTACCCTCGTCAAGGAAATCGTAACTCTTGTCACACGTGCCGGATTTCGGTAGGGTGCCGTGTCATGGAAACGGCGAACAGCGAGATCATAAACGTTCGGGTGTCGCGTAAGCTTCGCGACGCGCTCAAGCGAGAGTGCAAAAAAGTTAGTCGCGTCGTCGGTGTAGAAGTCAAGGCGAGCGCCGTCGTTCGGGCGTGTCTCGAGGAGTGCTTGCTCGGTAAGCCCCGGCCTGCTCTCTCGGTCTCTAGAGAAAAAACTTGACGATCTCTTCGGCGTGAGCGAGATTCACGGGACGATGAGCGACTCGTCGAATGCGGTTTCGGAAATCTCCGTGAGTAGTCGTGCGGCCTATCAGCGCGAGTGGCGTAAGAAGAACCTGGACAAAGCCAGGGCCTATCAGCGCGAATGGCGAGGAAAGAATTCAGAGAAGATCGCGAACGCTAAACGAGCGTGGTACGAAAAAAATCGCGACAAGATCAGTGCGCGTCAACGTGAGCAATACAAAAAAGACCCCGATAAAATTGTTGCTCGCACGCTCAGGTGGCAAAAAAAGAACCCTGACAAGGTCAAGGCCTGTCGGCGCGAACGGCGCAAGAAAAATCCTGAGAGATTTGCGACTGCGCACCGCGAGTGGTGCAAGAAGAACCCTGACAAGGTTGCAGCTTCGAACAAAAAGAACCACAGAAAAAGATTTGCACGAGATCCGGAAGGCGTTCGTGCGAAAAGCCGCGCTCAGTATCGTTCTGACGTAGAAAGATCACGCGCTTATCATCGTGAGTGGCGTAAGAAAAATCCTGAACGCTCACGTGGGATGGGTTTGAAATCCAGATTCGGCATAGGTTTTGAAGATTACGAAGAGCTTCTGCGTTCTCAGAACGGAGGATGTGCAATTTGCGGAGGGCAAAACACAAAAGGAAGAGCGCTGGCCGTTGATCACTGCCACAAAACAGGCAAAGTCCGCGGGCTGTTGTGCGGCAAGTGCAACAGCGGCATCGGTTTACTTGGTGACAGTTCTTTGCTTCTTAAGATCGCGACCGAGTACGTCATCAAGTGGGAGAGCTGAATGGGCGAGCTCTTCGTTTCTGCAAGCGAGATTGAACAGTACGAGCTGTGTCCTCGTAAGTGGGCTTTTATCCAAATCGAGAAAAAGCGCCCTCCACAAAATGATTCAGCGGCCCTTGGTACGCGCGTTCACAAGATCCTTGAGCAGTGGCTCAAGGACGGAACGGCTCCCGATCTGTTGACGAACGAAGGCGAGATCGCTGCGAGCGGTCTTCATCTTTTGCCGCCACCTCGAACACCGACGCTTGTCACCGAAGAGCAGTTCAGTTTCACTTCTCGAAGGGCTTGGTATACGGGGTTTAAGGATTTTCGATACCGAGACGCCAATGGCTTGGTTCATGTGGGGGATCATAAAACAACAAAATCAATGACTTGGGCGAGGTCGTTAGAGGACATCCTTTGTCATCCCCAAGCCTTGATCTACGCGGTCGACGAATTTTTCAAAAACCCGAATGACGATCGTCTTGCTCTCGATTGGATCTACTACAAGACGACAGGTTCACGAAAAGCCGAACCGCGCTTTCAGATCGTGACCAAAGACGCGGTCGCAGAGATGTTTTTCGAGCACGTGGATCCTGTCGCAGGTGAGATCACACGACTGCACCATGAAACACCGCCCGGGACGTCCGCGCTCGAGTTCCCTCCTGACTTCCGAGCCTGCGAAGCGTTCGGAGGCTGCGCGTTTCTTTCAATTTGTAACCCCTCTCCAACCCAAAGAATGCAAGCAACCATGACCCAAGCAGGAATGTCCCTCACCGACAAGCTCAAGGCGATGAAAGCGGGCCGAGCCCCGAGCCCGATCCACCCTCCGGAGGCCTACCAGGCGCCTCAGGCCGCGCCAGTGGCGCCGGTCCCGGCGGTGCCGCAGTTCTCCCTTCCAACGCCCCAAGGTGCGTCTGTGGCGGCGCCCCAGGCGGCTTCGATGGCCCCGATGGATCCTGCGTTGTACCAGCAGCCCGCGGTGCCGCCCCCACCTGCACCGGCGGTGCCGTTCGTTCACCCTCTTGCGGCCGTGCCGCAGGCACCGGCTCCGGTTGCGCCGGCCCCAGTCGTGCCACCTACCGCGCCCGAAGTTCCGTTCGTCACTCAGGCCGCCATGAACCAAACGCCCGACCCGCAGGCGCCGCCGGCCGCTCCCAAGAAGCGCGGACGGCCGAAGGGAGCAAAAGCAGTTCCTCTTGGAGACGCGGTTACAGAGCTCGATCAACACACGAACGGCGGCTTCACGCTCTACGTCGGTTGCGCGCCGATCGGCTGCAACGTGACGAGCGCTCTCGAGTACGTGAACGCTGCGCACGATCAGTTGCGGCAAGCGCGCGGTGTCACCCACTACCGTGAAATGGAATTCGGCAAGGGCCCTGGCGAGCTCTGCGCGACGCTCGAGATGCTTCTCGGGCTCTGTGAAGGAACCGAGAACGCACCTTCGGGTGACGTCGTGCTTGGCGGCGCGCAGATCGAGGAAGACACGGCGTCGGTTTGGTTTTCGAAAGCGGCGAAGGTCGTGAGGGCGTTTCGGTGAGTGAAGAACTTGTGCACGAGATTGCGCGAGAGCTTGGAGAGAGCGATTCGGAACCTGTAGAGAAAATCGCCGAAATCATCGCAAAGATAGGAATAGAGCGCATTCGATTGATCGTCGTTGCCACGAAGATTTTGTACGACGTCGGCGGTTTGGTGCGTATGCGTGAGTACCAAGAGAGAATTTACGGACGTAAGAGCAGCCGCAAAAAGAAGAACGAACCTCGAACACTCGGAGGAACGTTCTTCTTTCTCGTCAGTCTTCACCCTGAAGGGATCTTGTTCATGAAGAAACAAGCCGCCGCGTTCAGAAAAGAGAAGACCGCTCAGCAAGAGGGAGCGTGATCCTAGATCATGAACCGCAGAGAACGAAGAGCTCAAGCTAGTTACCAGACGGCGAACAACCGGAAAACGAAAGCTGAGTCGCAAGCGTTTTTCAGAGAAGTGGTGGCAGAGCTACGTCTCGCGGCGAAGGAATCAAGAGATCCGAATCCGAACAACGTCAAAAATTTTGATGCCGCTGGGCACATACGTTTCATTAACAAGGAGCGTTCGCCGGGAGGGGAGATGTTCGGCACGTACTTGCTTGGCATCGCCAACGCTATAGAGCGTTTAGGTAATGGCGAAGCGTTCACGGCGGAACAGTTCGGAGAAATCATGTACACGAATCCTAGTTGAGGAGAATCCAATGTCCAAAATAGGAAAGACCGAAGAACAAGCAACGTCCGAGGCCGAAGCGGCGTTGGATAGAATGGTTCAGCAAGTACCCGAACTGTTGCGAGAAGGCCCCGTTTCTTGTGTTGTTTTGTACGCAATAGTTCGTTTCAGAGATGACGAAATGACTGAGGCGATTGGTCCTGCTTCGAATCCGTTGGACGATCTGACTTGGAAGCCCATTCTTCGAATCGTTGCCAGTAAAGGAGCCGATGAACGAGACGATCTCGAGAGGGAGTTTGACGCGCTCTCTTCTTTAGTTAGTAAGGCCCACGATCGAATGGACGAGATATTTTGGGCAATAGCAGACGAAGAAGACGAAGCGGAGGAAGTCGCGAGTGAGTGATCCGATCGACCTCTCCAACGTCTTTGCTGCCGTTGCCGAAGCAACCAACGGTGCGCGGCGAGGTACTGCTCTCGGCAGGATTCGAGAGGCCGAAGGAGTTCGCCACACCCCCGAGCTCGATCGCATACTCATGATCCCACGGCGTGCGCCCCTCACGTCCGACGAGGAAGCCGAGCGGATTGATTTGCTCACGGAATACCTCCGCACGCCGGGCGGAACGATGCGGCTTCGCCCGGTGCAAGCCCAAGCTCTCTACGAAGCGCACGACTACGGTGGCCTATTCGGGCCCATCCGAGTCTCCGGCGGTAAGACGCTCATCTCTTTGCTCGCGCCACTTGTGCTCGAGGCGCAGCGGCCGATGCTCATCGTCCCTGCTGCTTTGATCGAGAAGACGCGAACGGAGGCGATGAAACTTGCTCAGCACTGGAAGCTGCCGATGTTTCTCCACATCGTGAGCTACCAGTCCTTGGGTCGTGTCTCCGGCGCGGAGACGCTCGAGAAGGCGAACCCCGACCTCATCATCTGCGACGAGGCTCACAAACTCAAAAACAAGCGAGCGGCTGTCACAAAACGCGTCGCGCGGTACATGCACGATCACCCGGAGACGCGCATGGTCATCTTGACCGGCACGATCTCGAAGCGCTCACTTCACGATTTCGCACATCTCTTGCTCTGGTCCTTGAAGCTCCGGACACCACTCCCGCGGCATTGGACCGAGCTCGAGGCATGGGCGCTCGCGATCGACGAGCGACCGAACGCGATTGTTCCGCCTCTTCACCCAGGGGCGATCTTGATGCTTGCGACCGAGGAAGACACCGGCGACGTGACGCAACGTGCTCGCATCGCCGTTCGCAGGCGGATCAACGACACGCCTGGTGTCGTGACGGCTTCTGGCGAGGGTTGCAACGTGAGCCTTCGGGTACAGGGGCGCGTCGTCGAAACGACGGAAGTGACGACCACCGCGTTTGAAAAACTTCGTGGTAGGTGGGAAACGCCCGACGGCTGGCCCTTGAGCGACGGGTTTGCGATCTGGCGTCACGCGCGAGAGCTAGCGCTGGGTTTCTTTTACAGATGGGAGATTCGACCTTCCGATGAGTGGCTCGAGGCGAAGAAGGTGTGGTCGGCGTTCTGTCGCAAGATCTTGAAGACCAACCATCGCAGGCTCGATTCCGAGATGCAGGTCGCGCTCGCGTGCAAGGACCACCCCGATTGGTATGGCGACCAAGAGTACAGGGCGTGGGTTGCGGTTCGGGATTCGTTCAAGCCTAAGACCGTCGCGGTACCGTTCGACGATTCCGTTCTCGAGTACGTGACGAAGTGGGCCGAGAAACACGGCGGCCTCATCTGGTGCGAGCACATCGACTTCGCCGAGCGTTTGTCGGTGAACACGGGGCTCCCGTACTTTGCCGGTGAAGGACTAGATGCGAATGGAAACTCGGTCGAGAACTTCGACGGCCCGTGCGCGATCCTCTCGATCGAGGCAAACCGAGAGGGGCGGAACTTACAACGGTTCTCGCACAACCTCGTCGCTTCGCCGATGCAGCAGGGTGACCGATGGCAACAACTTCTCGCGCGTACACACCGCGACGGACAAGAGGCGGATGAGGTGATCTGCGACGTTGTGATTTCGTGCGCCGAGCACGTAGATGCGATGCGCATCATGCAAAGCGACGCCCAGTACCAAGAGGACATCACCGGGGATCGACAGAAGCTTCAGCTCGCGGACATCATCGTGCCAGTGACACCAAGCTTCGGAGCTCTTTGGGACAAAGATTGGGGAAAGGACGATTGGTGATGAAACTTTTGTGGCTAGATCTAGAAACGACCGGGCTCAACCCCGACGAGGACGAGATCCTAGAGATCGCCGTGTACGAAGCGGATCACATGGCGCCGTTCGCAATTCGTCCGTTGTACCACGCGGTGCTCAACATCGACGCGAACCGGCTCTTGAGCGACTTCATTCGTGACATGCACACACGGAACAGTTTGCTTTCGGAGTGTTACGAATCCGGAGAGTCAATCCCGAGTGTGCACGCCGCGTTGCTAGATCTCGTGCCCGTGGAAACCGACCGCAGTTCAATGCCAGTGCTTGCGGGATCGTCGGTCCACTTCGACCTAGGGTTTCTTCGCTCGCACATGCACGAGCTCTCGACACGGTTTTCGCATCGGCTCTACGACGTGTCCGCGGTCAAGCTTTTTTGTCAGTCGATTGGAATGCCACCGCTTCCGAAAGCAGAAGCGCATCGCGCACGAGAAGACGTGCTCGAGTCCGTTGACCACGCAGAGCGATGCGCAGCGTGGGTTCGGAGTTTTGGAAAATGACCGAACCGAAGGTGCACAAGCTCAAGAGCTGGCCTTCGCAGTTTGCGGCTCTTCGTTCGGGAAAGAAGACGTTCGAGTACCGGAAGAACGATCGCTTTTTCGCAGTTGGCGATGTGCTGGAGCTTCGTGAGTGGGAGCGAGATAACAGAGTGGGCGGTGATGGTGGCGGCTACACGGGTCAGGTAGAGCGTCGTGTCGTCGTGCACATTCTTTCGTCTGGTTTCGGTTTGCCTGACGGTTACTGCGTGCTCGGAGTGGAACCTCTTGAAAAGGAAACCTGATCGCGAGCTACGCACGAACTTCGCGCGTAGCTCGCGGGAATTTTTCCCGTCTACGAAGAAGGATATCAAAACATGCCCCCCATCGATTGGTCCCAAATTGGAGCTGCACCGATTTTCGAACGTGGAAACTACTTCAACCCAGGAAGGTACAAGCTCCGTTTGCTCCGGTGTCTGAGCAAGCAGACGCAGAAGTCCGGAATGGCGTTTATCGCCGAGTTCGAGGTCTTGGAGAGTGACAACCCCGCGCACCCGATCGGGAGCAAGGGAACGTACTTCGTCAAGATGGCGCAACAGCAGCAAGCGTTTTCCAACATCCTAGAGATGATGGCGGCGCTCCTCGGGTTCGACATCACGAATAAAGAACATGTTACGCAAATCGATCAGCAATTGAGGCCCCAGCTTGCGGGGCTCATGACGGCGCTCGAGACGCAGGGCACGGCCGTGCTCGGCGGACGCGAGACGATTTCCGTCGAGTGTCGGATCAAGCTGACCCAGCGAGGCACGGAGTTCACGCTTCACACGTGGTCCCCGTGGACACCCCAGCCGGGTTGGCAGCCCGCTCCGACGCCGGCAGTGGCGCAGATGCCTCAGAGATCAGCGGCGCAACCCGCGGCTGCACCTCAGGGGTGTCCGGCCGCTTACGCCCCACCGGCGTTCGCTCCGCCCGCGCTGCCGCAGCAACAGGCGCCGGTGTTTGCGCCGGCACCGCAGCAACAGCCGGCGTTTGCTCCGGCACCTCAGCCCCAAGCAGCGCAGGCCCCTTACGGGCAGCCCGCCATGCCCCAGGCTGGTGTGCTGCCGTCGTGGATGGGTCCGCCTAGGTGAAAGAAAGAGCCCCGCCCTGGCGAACCCAGGGCGGGGCGAAGTTCGATGCAAGCGTTCGATACAGAAACCTTCCTCATTACCGACGGCAATCTTGCCCCGGATCTGGTCTGCGTTTCTTACGCTCATCCCGACTACAGCGCGAGCCTCTTCCATGCGCTCGATGGTTCTCCGACGTTCCGTGCGATGGCTGATATCGCCATCTGGAAAAACACTCCGGTGATTGGTGCGAACACGGCCTATGACATGGGCGTCATGCTCGCGCACGATCCGGCGCTCGGTGATCGGATCTGGACTTTGTACGACAAGGGTCTCGTGCGCGACGTGATCATGCGCCAGAAGATGATCGACATCGCGATGGGCTGCTACGGCGGTTTCAGACGCGACGCGGACGGTAAGACGTACAAGATCGGGTATAGCCTCGCCGAGCTAGTGAAACGTCACTTGGGGCACGAGCTCGACAAGGGCGCGGAGACCTGGCGTCTTCGGTACTCCGAGCTCTATGAAAAACATTTGTGGGAGTGGCCCGCGGAGGCGAAGCAATATGCCGAAGACGACGCGGTCGCGACGATGGCCGTCTATCAAGAGCAAGAAAAAGACGCGGCGCTCCTACTCGATGAGCCCGCGCGGTGTCGCACGGCGTGGATGTTGCACCTCATGTCTTGCTACGGGATCAAGACGGATCCGGAAGCTGTTAGGGCGTTCGTCGCGACGACGGAGAAGAACGCTGAAGAACTCAAAGCCGTTCTTGTGAATTGGGGTTTGGTGCGTCCGAGCGGCACGCGAGACACCAAAGAAGCCAAAGCTCTTATGGTGCAAGTGTGTACGGCCAAAGGTCTAGAGATCGTGAAGACTGACGGTGGGGACGTCGCGCTCGACGATGCGACGTGCAAGAAGACCGGAGATCCGGTGCTCTCGGCTTATGCGAACTTCTCGAGCCTTGCGAAGGTCGTTTCGACGGACATCCCGATCCTTCTGAAAGGCGTCAACACGCCGATCCAGACGCGCTTCGAGCCGCTTCTGGAAACCGGTCGCACGTCGTCGTCGAGCCCGAACATTCAGAACATCAAACGTCTCGTCGGAATGCGCGAGTGTTTCCGTCCGCGGCCAGGGTACGTCTACGTTGACGCAGACTACGCGATGCTTGAGCTTTGTACATGGGCGCAGACGTGCCTCTGGGCGCTAGGTCGTTCTCGGCTCGCAGAAGTTTTAAACGCCGGACTCGATCCACATCTCGACTTTGCGGCACAGATCTTGAGCACTACTTATGACGAAGCGAAAGCGCGACGCAAAGCCGGTGACAAGGAAATTGACGCGAAACGACTCGTTGCGAAGGTCGGAAACTTCGGTTTCCCTGGAGGTCTCGGCGCTGAGAGCTTTGTTGCCTACGCTGCGAGTTCATACAAGGTGACGATCACCGAAGAGAAAGCCAAAGAGCTGAAGCAATTCTGGCTCACGCAGTGGCCAGAAGCAGGACCGTACTTCAACTGGATCGCGAGCAAGGAACAACAAAACGGTACGATCTCTCTTCAACGTTTCGTCGTCGGTTCGTGGCGCTCGGGCATGCGGTACACGGTTGCGTGTAACGACCCTTTCCAGAGTTTAGGTGCGACAGCGGCGACGTGGGCCGGTTACGATCTCGCGCGGGTTTGTTACTACGAACGAGACCACGTTCTCTTCGGTTCACGGCCTGTGAACTTCATCCACGACCAGTATTTGGTCGAAGTGCTCGACGACGTGTACGCGCACGATCGTGCGATGGCTGTGGCGAGCATCATGGTTGCGGCGGCGAAGCGGGCGATCCCGGACGTAACGCCGAAGGTCGAGCCGCTCCTTTGCCGGTACTGGAGCAAGGAAGCGAAAGCGATCTATAAGGACGGGAGGCTAGTGCCGTGGCCCTCGTAGTGTGTCGTCTTTGTAAAGCTCCGTTGAGAGAGCACGAATTTTCGTACAGTCCGGATGGCGAAAAATTTTTGGACTGCCCGCGTCGCTGGTCGTGGTGGGTGCGTCTTCGTTGGTGGTTTTTACGGAAGGTGGCGCCGTGACCCTCATAGCGATCGATCCAGGCAAGGCGACGGGCGTGGCGGTGTTCGACGGCAGCGATCCCGACCTTCCTTTCGATGGCGACAGGCTCAAGTTCGCTGACGTCTGTACGTTCGAGGATTGTCGAAGAGTCATCGAGGAGTCCGCGCCTCTTCGGCAAAGTAAGCCAGCCGGCGATTGCATCATCGAGGTGCCGCAGGTTTATCAAGGTCAGCAACAGAAGGGTGATCAGAACGATCTGATCGCGCTCGCTGTCATGGTCGGAAAATACGCCGAGTGTGCGAAAGAGAATCGATTCGTCGTAAAGCTCGTGAAACCTCGTGAATGGAAAGGGCAGCTTCCTAAGGACGTGTGCTGGCGTCGGGTGCGTGAGACACTCACGCCTCATGAGCTCTCGCAAATCCCCAAGCTCCCGAAAACGAAAGCACACAACATGCACGACGCGATCGGGCTCGGGACGTGGTTCCAAAAAAGGTGGAGATAGAAAAGTGGCAACCAAGAAACGGAAGGTCATGTCATTCAAGGAGTGGTTCGAAAGTACCCTTCCTCAAGGCATGACGAAGACAGCATACGCTAAGGAGCTCGCGGATCGAGCGGATGGCAAGATCGGCATGTCGACGCTCTTGAATACGCTCAAGGGTCAGAAGCTCGTGAGCTACGCGAAGGGCAAGGCGCTTGCGGATTTGACCGGCGGCAGGGTTCCGCTCACGGAAATCGTGGAGACATGACGACCGCCATTGAACCCGTCGCGGTGGCGGACAGTGTTTGGCTCCGGCGTCCGAACGATCTCGAAAGCAAAGAAGCGCTCGCGGAGCTTTCGGCGTCGCTTCAAGATCTTCCGTGCACGTCTATGACATATCCGGGGATCTGTGAGGCGCTCATAGAGGTCAAGGCTCGCGTAAAGAACTTGGTCGCGCAACGCGAAACAGTGCTCGGGCCTCTTCGTGAAGCTGAGCGTGCGGCGCGGGAGTGGTTCCGGGCTCCGCTCGAGACGTACCAGATGATCGAGAACGTTCTCAAGCAACGAGTCGCTGGCTACCAAGAGACGCTCCGTCAGGAGAAGCACGCGGCGATTGTTGCGGCCGGGCAAGCGCCGACACCGTCGGCCATGGCGCAGCTCACGGCGCTCGCCGTTCCTCCGACGCCGACGGCGATCACGTTTCGAAAAACGTGGGAGGTCGAGATCACGGATCCGAACCTGGTGCCTCGAGAGTACCTGCTCATCGACACGGCGGCGCTTCGAAAGGTCTGTGTGGCGACCAAGGGACAGATCCAAGTGCCGGGCGTTCGGTTTTTTCAACGGGATGGGGTGGCCGTAGGACAATGACAGATCTCTCCACCCGCCCCCTAACCGCCGCCGAGCTCGAGGTGCTCAAAACGCGCCTGCGAGAGTTCCGGTTCCAAGCGGCGGCGGCCCGAGCGCTCGGTGTGTCCGTTGAGACACTTCAGGCGGCGCTTGAGGGGCGGCGAGTGCAGCCGGCGAAGCGGTCGAAGCTACTCGGCGAAAAACTTCTTGCCGACGTCCGTAGCTAGTTGTACTGTGTCGCAGTACATGGCGTCGAAGAAAAAGAAACCGAAGCGAGATACGAAAACGTTGGAGCGCGCCGTAGAAGAGAATCGTCCAAGCTACGGGGTGCAGGTTCGTATGAGTAGGGCGCTCATCGACCGTATCTACGCATATAAGAACAAACTTCAAGACCAAGGATTCGTGATCAACTTCTCGGCGGCGGTTCGTTCTCTCGTCGAGCAGGGGCTCAAGGCGCAGCGATGAAAATCCGCTCCATGCACGAAGATCTCGCCCAAGCTCTCCGCGCCGTCGTCGGCGGCGAGCTCAAGCAGGCGAACCTCGGCGAGGTCTGGCGCGACGATCGTACCTGGCGTCGGATCGCTGACGAGCTCATCATGGCTCTCGCCGGCAAGGTCGTGTTCGTAGATCGAGAGGCCTACGGCAAGATCTTCGCCGATGCCGAGCAGATGAAGCTCGTGCGCGCGTACATCGCGGAGTACCAGGCGCGGCTGCCAAAAGAGAAACAGAAGCAGGTCGAGCGGAATCCGTACGCGCGGTGGGCGGCGGAGAACATGGGAGGGAAGAAATGATCGACGAAGAAGAGGCGGACGCAAACGAGGGGCACAGCTTCGTGTTGTTGACGACAGAGGAGTCGTTGCAGAGCGTTGGGCGACAGATCACGGCGGCGGAAAGCGCACGCAATCACGTGCCTTTCGACAAGCTAGGAGATCACTTGAATGCTCTCGTTGCGTTTTTGGGAGCTGTCAGCGGAACCGCCACATGAAAGACGACGACCCCTACGAGATAGAGCTCGGCCCCGAGATCGCCGACGGCGTCCGTATCGGCGCAAGGCGACGTGGCAACGAGGCCTAGCTCGTCTCGCTCACGACGATGAAGGACGGTCTCGTGCTCACTCCTGGTTCCGAGGTCGTTGACATCGAAGAGCACGACGGCCGGCACATGGCGAAGACTATCTACAAGGTGCCACTCGCGGCCGGTGAAGGGCCAGCGCAGGTCGCGACGCCCGCGTACAGAGATGGGTACGACCGGGTTTTCGGAAAGCAGAAAGTGGGGCTTGCATGAAGAAGAAAGATTCAATCGTCTGGCTCGATGAACTCGTCGAGTCGGCGAAGGCGTGGCGCGCGTCGCTCACAGACGAAGACTTGATCGAGAACCGTAAAGAGCGCGTGAAGGATGCGCACGCCGCGCACGTGGTGTCCTTAGCCGAGTCGGTCGATGGTTACCGGCAAGCGATCAAGGACGAAGTAGAAGCCGAGGATGACGGAAAGGAAGAACATGGCTGAGAAAAAAGAATTGAAAGACTTGTGGGTCGGTTTCGCGAAAGCCGCGCTCCAGAACTACACGCCGCCGGAAGACGTCGAGGACAGCGACGAACAGGCCGACGACATGGTCGAAGTCTCGACCAAGTACGCCGACTCGATGCTCGACGAGTACGAGGAGCGGTTCGAGACGAGCGGGCGTAGCGGCGGCCGGCGGCGCAAGAAGAAGGACGGGGACGACGAATGAGCGCGTTCATCGGAAGTGTGAACGGGCCGCACCATAACAGTCCTAGCGTTGCGGTACACGTGTCGTGCAGTCTTGGAGGTGTCGAAGTCAGCATGTCGGGGCCTATGAAGACGCTCGACCTGATTGGTGCGCGTGTGCTTGCGGCGCTGCTCGTACAAGCAGCCAAGGAAACGGAGCGCATGAGACGGAGACACAAAACCCCTAATCTCGCCGCTGCGCGTGAATTGAGTGGACGTCTGGAGCACGAAGGAGACAAGGAAATATGAGACGCCGTCGAAGAAGATCGAGCTCCGACGACCCGCGCCAAACGGCGCAGCGTCTCATCGACCTGGCCCTCGACGACGGCTCTACGACGGAAGAGCGCCGCACCGCCGCGATGCAGGCCGTGAAGTTCATTGACAAGCACGACCTTCTCACACGGCCGTTCGAGGGCAACGAGACCGTGCAGGCGGCCATGGACGTCGTCGATAGGCTAGCGGATCCTGGGCTTTTGGATGGGCTCAAGAAGATCGTGACGAGGGTCGGAGAGGCGCGGAGGCGAAGGTGAGCGTCGGCGGTGTCGAGTCTTTAGATCGATGTTGGTATTGCCGGATCGAGAAGCGTCCGGATGTGCCTGTTGCTGTTGCCACTATTCACGATCGTCGAGGCTGCAAAGACGTGTGCGCCGAGCATGCGAAGTGGCGGCTAAGCACGTCGTTCGCCTTCGGGCATTCGCTAGATTGTCCTGTGGCGTTGCAGACTAGATACAAAGTCGAGTACCGCAGGCCCGGTGAAAAATGGCAGATAAGCCCACACGGTGGCGAGGGTTGGCCGCGTCACACGGCAGAGGAGACGGCTACTATGTTCAGACAAGATGGTTTCGAGGCGCGCGTTGTGGTGGCGCCATGACCGGCTCCGGCGACTTCTCAATCGGCAGCAAGGTCTGGCCGGGCACCTCGAAGCTCCTCGAAGAGATGGGGGAGTTGCAGCAGGTGCTTGGCAAGCTCATCGCCGTCGCGGGGAGCACCGAACATTGGGATGGCGACCTGCGCAATCGTATGATGGGTGAGTTGGCCGACGTCTCCGCTGCGCTACGGATGTTCACTACCGAAAACTTCACGAGGGACGAGCTTTTGGCGATACAAATTCAAAGCGACGCGAAGCTAGCGCTCTTTCGCAAGTGGCACACTGAGAACACGATACCGAAAGAGACGCACGTTCGGTGCACAGAACGCAGTCCGACTGGAAACAGGTGCGAAAAACCGAGTGGACATTTCGGTACGTGTCACGCGAACGACGGCAAGCACGTCGAAGATTGGATGAATACGTGAGCGACCAACTACTCGCCGAGATCGCATCGCTCGAGAAGCACAACCAGCAGTTGGCGGACGAGCTCAACGACTGGCGCGACAAGGCGCTCAAGCAATCCGAGCCTCGCGTAGGGCGTCCCACCTGGCCCGAAACCTGGATGTCGATCGCTCGCGTCATCGCCGAGCGGTCCTACGACCCGCGCCTCAAGGTCGGAGCGATCATCGTGAGTTCCGACAACACGCAGATGCTCTCGGGTGGGTACAACGGCAACTACGCCGGTGGTCCGCACGAGCACGAATCGCCCGAACCTGGGATGTCGGGTTTCATCCACGCCGAGATCAACGCGCTTCTCAAGCTCGACTTCAACAACCCCAAAGAGAAGCACATGTATCTTACGCACTCGCCGTGCCGGATGTGCGCGAAGTGCATCATCAACGCGGGGATCAAGCGGGTCGTGTACGGCGAGGCGTACCGGGACCCGAGCGGCGTGAAGCTCTTGCAGGGCGTGGGGATCAAAACGATGACGCTCGAGGACGCTGTTCTTTTGGCTTACTCAGGAGCCGGTGAAGTTGCTGCTATGAAAGCGATGTTTGGATAATGGCCGGACGCGCGTTTCATTTTCGTGAATCTGGAGATGGTCAGGAGCGTTGCGACTACTGTCATGGGCCTGGTGCTATTCGATACACGATGTTCGTGCACTTTTTCATTCGTCTGTGCGCGTCGTGCAAGGCGCGATTCGACCTCAAGTTAGGCAAATGAAAATCCACCGCTCCAAGGACTACATCCACCTCGACTTCACGGGCGCCGAGGCCGCGTGGCTACTCGAAGAGCTCGAGACGGTTCCGCGTGGATCGAAGTTTCCGAAGATCCGGCAGATGTGCGAGGGGCTCAGGAATTCGCTCACGCTCAACGCAGCGATGGCGCCGCCGAAGATGGGGCGGCCGAAGCAAGAAGCTGCCGAAAGAAGCATAGCGGCGGCAGAGCTTGGGCGAGAGGGCGGTCTCAAGGGCGGTCCCGCACGCGCGACGGCACTGTCCGCAGAAGAACGCTCGAACATCGCGAGGAGAGTTGCTGAGGTGCGTTGGGGTTTGAGCCCCCAAAGCCCTCCGTTCGAGATCGAAACTACGGCGCCATGGGACGCGGACGAAGGAGATCCGTGAGAAGACTGATCGGCTTCGTCCGCGCGTTGTTCTCTCGAGCCCTCCGGCACATTTCCGACAGGCTCACGGCGCGCATCATGCTCGTGCAAGCGACGCACGCCATCGAGGACAAGCCTCTCGCGTACCACGGTTGGGCTGTGACCTTGGTGGCGTCCAAGGGTTGCCTGATACTCGTGGCCGGCAGGCGCGAGCACGCGAAGCTCGAGGACATCGCCGGCTTGCTAGGCGCTCTCGTACGCGCTTCCAAGAGCGTCGACCCGGAACTCCCACCGTTCCAGGTCGTCTCGCGCACGGGTCGCTTCGTCGCGTGGGGCTGGCGCCCCGACGGGCTCGATCTCTCCGCTGGCGAGCAGACTTTGATTCTCTCGACGGTGCTCGGGCCTCGAGAGCGGGTTGATACGCACTGGAAAGACGTGAACTAGTCGTCGACGATGGTGGACCTTCGAATCAACGTCGCGGTGAGGATCCGCATCGCTTGTTGTTCGCCCACTTGCCACACTTTTCCGCAAGCGCGGCAGTAGATGCGGCCGAAAAGCACCATGTCGTAAGCCTTGCAACGGCATCCCAAGAACTCGGTTTCTGCTTCCTCGCGCGCTATTTTTTCTTCTCGTAAGGTAGCGAGCACTTTTTCGACGTCTGCGCTTCGCCAGTCGAACTCACCCGTGAGAAGCGAGTACAGGAGTCGACGATGTTTTCGGAGCAACTTCCCCATCGCTCCTACGCAGATTTGCCGTATGCGCTCACGATTGACGTCAAACACGAGCCCGATTTCGGCGAGTGTGTGTTCTTGACCGTCAGAGAGCGCACCGTAAGGTTCCGGTTGGTCGTATCCGTGTCCGTCGAGAAGTTCTGGGGTTGGTTCCCCAACTGGGAAGTCGATCGCGCGCAGGCCTTCTTTGATGTCTCTCTTGATCGCCTTGAGTTGCCCCTCGGTGTACAAGGTGCCGCGATCGTGCCAGTACAGCAGATAGAACTCCTTGAACCATTCTGTTTTGTATTTGACTCTGCCGCGAAATAGTTCTCGCTGACACTCGATGCATTGTGATTCTTGGTGGTTTTTCACCGCCATTCGAAGCGCTGCGGTTGTCCTGATCGCGTGACGGCCGCATTCGCATTCACACAACCAAAGCACCCCGCGTTGGGTGTTACCGACTGGGCGCAGTGCGGTGAGCGCGCCGAAGACTTGCCCCTGGATGTCGTGTGCACGTTCAGGGAGTAGAATCTCTTCAGGTAGCGCCTGCATCTAGTCCTCGTCGTCGTAATCGGTCGGAAGCATGAAGAGCGCCGGCCAAACGAGAACGATGAGCAAGAAGTAGTACACCGGTATCGGTTGCCCGTCCTTGTCGTAGGCGTAAGAGCAGACGAAAGCGCCAGCGACGAGGTACAAGAAGAGAGCGCCACCTAGCCAGTTCATGAGAGCACCGCCCGGAGCACGATGGCGATGACCGTACACACCACGAGCACAATGAAAGCACGGATCGCGTTCCGGTCTTCGATCTTTCGCGCTTCGAGGTAGCAGACGCCGCACAGGTGCTCTTCGCAGCAGTCGCAGCGGCAGCCGGGGGGTCTGGGGTAGGGGCGTCTCACGAGCGGATTCCTTTTGGTGTTGCGAAGAACACCCGCAGACGCGGGTCGTGGTTAGCGCCGTCTTCGCAAAGCTCGTAGCCCAAACGTGCAAGCTCCGTTTTCACTATCTCGCGCCGCGTGAACGGTCGCCATCGGATCCCGTTGAAGCCTGGACGAACGCCGGCTTCGATGAGATCGGTCGCGAAAACGTGCGCGCGGCGAATATCGCTCACTTCGCTTTCATGCCGCCTCGAGCGCTTCGCTATCGACCGCCCTCAGAAACATCGCAACGAGCGCCCCAACGGCAAAACCACCGAGGTGGCACCCAAAACTGACGTTCCCGCCGCCCCCGGCGACGGCGTGCCAGATTTCGACCCCGGCGAACGCGACCGCGAACCCGATGAGCCGGGGGCGAAGGATGGCGGCGACCGCCAAGAGGCCGAAAAGGCACCCGCTGGCGCCTACCAGGGGCTCCGACGCGCTCGGGTTCACGATGATGTGGAGGGCGGCTCCGCCGAGCCCTGCGGCGGCGTAGAGGCCGGCGAACCGGAGGCTTCCTAGGGCCCTCTCGACGATCCCGCCGAAGATGACCAGAAAAACGAGGTTACCGCCCAGGTGGAACACGCTCGAGGGGTCGTGAAGGAACATGGCCGAGAAGGCCGTTTCCAGGCTCGCATGGCTCGGGATGAGCCCGTAGGCCTGGCAGACGGCGTCCCCGCCGCGGTCGAGCTCGACGATGTAGACACCCACCAGGGCGAGGGCCAGGAGGGCGGTAACGGGGGCGGTTTCTCGGGTCATGTAGGGTAGACGGGCGGTTTTCGTGGTTATTCAGAATATTCGTTGTATTGACATTGAATACCACGGGCGTATGGTCCGTCAACCCCAACATGGCCGAGGTTCCAGCACCCCTGAAACACACCTTCCAGCTCACCGTCGAGGTCGATTCGGGTTGGGTCGACTACCTCACGAAACATGCTGACATCTTCGAGAACGCTCGTGCCGGCTACTGGCTCCGCGGCGTCGCTCTCAACGACGATACTGGTTGGCTCTGTTGGGAAGACGACGAGAAGTGCCGTTACGGCGAAGAGCCGAACTTCGAAACCGCGAAACACGAGTGGGTGCTCGGTAACCCGCTTCCCGAGCACTGGTTTCGCCTCGACCGGGCCGCCGCGATCCGCGCTTGGGAAGAAGGCGTCAAGCGCTGGGGCGTCGATTGGTACGAAGAGTGCGATTCGACGCGCGAAGACATCGTCGTGCAGCTCGCGCTTCTCGGGGAGGTTCGATATGGCTGAGAAGATGCTCGATCTGGAGGATCTCGTATCTTGGACAGTAGTTACGTCAGACGACATTAGAAGAATACTTCCTGAGCAAGCCGAAATGATCGGTTGGGTCCGCTTCACTTTGGAATTCGGCAAGCTAGGAGGCAAACGTTGGGGTGCGGAGTTTGAGTTCAGACCATATCCGAACGCCGACACGATGGTATTTCAGTCCACTGTGTCGCGATCAACACCGAAGAAAGCGCTCAAGACACTGCTCTATGAAACCAGGCGCGCCTGTGCCAATTCGAAGAAGTACGAAAGGAAGCATCTCCATTGACCCCCAACGACATGATCCGAGAACTCGCCCACGCTCTCAAAGACGTGCTTCGCGAGACCGACGAGGGCTATCTAGAGCGAGAACCCGAAGACGCTTACGTCGACCTCGCTGCGCGTCTCATTTTTCGTCTCTCGAGCACGCTCACCATCGTGCCGTACCGAGAAGCCCGCCGGGCCGAGATCGCTCGAACCCGTGGCGCGTCCGCGGCGCGGATCTTCGACATCTTCACGGCGTGGCTCCACAAGTGCCCCGAGTGCTCGTACACCACCGAGCGGGGCGTTTCTGGCAAGTACGAGCTAGTCGTGAGAACGCCGGGCAAAACACACGCGTTCTTCCAGGGAGAGTCCGTTCAAGACGTCTACGCGCAAGCCGCGCAGACCATCGAGTTCAACGAAGGTCGGATCGAGTCGGGCGACGACCTCAACGGCTAAGAAGGAGAAAAACATGGATCCGGAAGAAGTATTCGAATCGTTCAGACAAGCCTTGCGCGAGTCTTCGCTCAAGGACGACCTCACCGGCGACTTCGGCGTCGAGGCAGCGGTGGCGGCGTTTGATGCGTGCCTAGAGCTCGCCAAACAGAGCGTGACTCCGCCTGTTCGAAGACGGTTCGATCAGCGCGATCCGTACCCGCTCGAGGGGTGTTGTGAGATCTCGGAAAATGACGTCGGTAAACCACTCTTCACGGCATTCGGGCGTCATTGGCCCGTCGCGAGCTTCATGGGGCGCATCTTACCGAGCGACGTCGGCAAGCGCGTATTCTTGCGCGACGACGTCTTGCAGGTCGAGAACGACCAGCAACGTACGGAAAGGCTCAAGGGGCGATGAGCGCCGCACAAGAAGAACCGAAGTTAGTCCAGTCGGCGTTCCTCCCGAACGGCGATCAGGTCTGTATCTGGTCCGACGGCGTCGCTACGCTCGTCAACAAGGACAAGGGCGATGAGATCATCGGCGTCCGAAAGGCGCGGAACCTCATCGCGAAAGCAAGAGAAACACAATGAGCGAAAAACAAGACGAACAGATCCAATGGGCGGTGCGGCTCCCTGAGTCGTTTCTCGAGCGAGCTGACAAGCTCGCCGAGCGAATGTCAGAGCCGGCCATGAAAATTACTCGTACCGACGTGCTCAGGATGGCCATGTTTCGAGGGATCGAACAACTCGAAGCAGAAAAGAAAAAGCGATGACCGAGCTCAGCCCGCCCTCAACTTCTTTCGGTCACGTTATTACTTTCTTTTTTATTCTTGGCGGTATTGGGCTCGCAGTGGTCTACGGTGCGCGATCACTTCATAGAGAAGAGAAGGCATCGACACCGCCCCGCCGATGTCAAACCATCCCCACCGACGTCGCAGCGTGGGGTCTCTCGGTGCAGAGCACGCCCGCGGGGCTCTACTTTTGCTACCAGCAAGGCGCCGGGCAGGGGATGACCGAGGTCGTCTGCACGCCGATGAAGGAGTGTCGCATCCCATGACGCCCGTCGAAGCTCACGTGTGGATCGCGGTGTACGCGGCTACGTACCAAGCGGCCAGGATAGACGTCAAACACATCACAGCCGTTAGGATGGCCGATTCTGCGGTCGAAGCGCTGCGAAAGAGCCCGAAAATGGAAGAACTCAACGATGCGTTTCGACAAGGAAGCGACATCCCATGACCGAGCGAACCATGAAAACCGCGCGAGCCGTGTGGTGCGGTTTGATGTGCGCGGGTGGGTGGATCTGGGCTGGGATCCCGCACACTCCGGTTGATATTCTCATGTGCACGGCGGGGCACTTCTTGTTTTTGACCATGACGGTTTCAGCTTGGGAACTCTACGAACGACGCGGAAGATCGTGTAAGGTGAAACAATGGACGTAGTAACCGCCCTCGCCGCTCTCTTGCTCAAGTACCACACCACCCGCGTGCACGAACGCTACTGGGGTGAGACGTTCGCAGAACGAGATGCGAGAATCGCCCGCATCGCCGACGCCGACGTACGCGCCTGCCACGACGTGAAACTCGCTCGGGGCTGGACCTTCGCTGGTTGCCTTTCTGCCGTCGTGATGGTCCAGGAATGGGAGAGCGGCCTCGAGCGCGGCGTCCACGCCGGGGAGAAGAAAGGTCCCGGGGGCGAGCTCTGTCTCACGCAGATCAACCACCGGGCGACGCTCGAGGGAGCGATTCGCGACCCCGACTACAAGATCACCGAAGACGAGTGGCAGAGTCTCCCCGGGCTCGATGCGGAAGCGACGTATCGGTGCGCGCTCGCGGGGGCTAAAATTCTGATGTATCATGCTAGTCGATGTGCGATTCCGTTTGCCGGAGATTCTTGGTGGATGGGTGCTCGGTTAGCGGCTGAATTTCACCATCCGTCGAACGTGTGCAACGCGACCGTTGAGCCTATGCATTCTCACCGGGGGATGACCTACGCAAGCGTGTATCGAAAACTTTTGCTGGTAACAGGCGGGGGATGACGTTCACTCTGATTTTGACGCAAGGGAAGGTCGCGATCGTGGACATCGAAGACATGCCACGTGTCGCCGGGTACAAGTGGTCGGCGTTGAGAACAAAGAACGGGCGATGGTACGCGAAAGCCCGTGACGGTAGCAGATGGATCTATTTGCATCGTGTGATCATGGGGGCTCCGGACGAGTTGGACGTCGATCACAAGGATCATGACGGGCTCAACAATCGTCGCGACAACCTGCGGCTGGCAACACGAACGCAAAACCTGGGAAATCAGAGAAGACGGCGAAGCAAGAACAAGTTCAAGGGATATACAGCCCATCCTACTCCCGGTAGATGGATCGCGCAGATAAGGTTCAAAGGAAAGCACGTGTACATTGGCGCTTTTTCGAGCGAGAGAGAAGCAGCCGAAGCCTATGATCGAAAAGCGCTTGAGTTGTACGGCGAGTTCGCTGCCATTAATTTTCCGAAGGGCGGCTGATGACCACGCTCGCCGTGTTCCCCTGCCGCCTTATGCGCTACAGCAAAGGCTCGCAAATTTTCATGTTCGACTTCGACGTCGAGCTTGACCGCATCATGCTCGCGAACGAGATTGCGAGGAACGCGAATGGACAGAGACGAGCGAGGCAGGTTCCTACCAGGGAACCCGTCCCGGTGGATCCCCAGGACGAATCCGCCCCAGGACCGGCTCAAGCAGTGTACGGGACCGTGTGAAGAGTGGCTACCGATCGGGTGCTTCACCAAGGACAAGACGGCCCCTGACGGCCGCGAGCGCCGGTGCAAGGCGTGTCGGTACGAGCGTCGGACGGAGCTCTCGCTCGGGGCGAAGCGACAGAAGCCTTGGGGGCTAAGTCGGCGTCTTCTTCGGTAGCGGCGGTTTCTGCGCGCCCATCCCCCGGTGCGTCTGAGAACGCGGCTCAAGCCGCCGCTCCCGGTCTTCGACCGCTTCGTACTTGGCGTCCGCGTGCGGCTCGACCGCTACGAAGTCGCGCACGCTGACGGCACGCGGCGTCTTGTCCGGATCGGTCGAGAGTTGTGCTCGAACACGCCGTTTGATGACGACGAGGTCGTTCGCTAGCAAGGGCAGCTTGTCGAGAAGGTTCGAGATCTCTCGGAGCTCCGACGCGAGCGAAAGACGTCTCGGTGTGTCGCCCTTGTCGTCGCCGAACGCACCGAGCATCGAAACGAGCGCTTCGAGCTCCTCGATGTTTTTGATGATCGCCCCCAAAAGGGCATCGGTCACCTTCTCCCGCATCTGGGAAGAGTATCACGCGGGGCAGAATGCCGCGCAGGGGCCCCTGCGGGGTAGCCTAACGGTGCCGGTACGGTGCTAGATTGTAGATGCGCCCCGCGACGCAGCAACGTCCGGGGCGCTTGGCCCAAAGGAACCGATCCGATGAGCAGAGGAAGCATACCGGCCCGATGCGAGGGGTGCGGAAAAGAATTTTTGGGACGCCGACCGGACATCAATAGAAAGCCGGCGAAGTTCTGTTCGCGCGCCTGTCGACGCACGTTGGTGTCGAAGCAGTGCATCCGATGCGGCGCTCAGTTTCAAGTAAAAGCGTACAGGACAACGACCGCGTTGTATTGCTCGAAAGTCTGTTGCAGAGATCAAGTAGAGCGTCGATGCACGCAGTGTGGCGCTGTTTTTCACGTAGCTCGCTGTCGAGAGACAACCGCGTTGTATTGCTCGTTGAAGTGCAAAGACAACGCGCATGTGGCGCGTGCGAAAGACATGTCGCGAATCTCGACTCGATTTTGGCAGAACGTCGACAAATCCGGACCGGTTCCGAAACATCGCCAAGAGTTAGGTCGGTGCTGGATTTGGCGCGGTGTCGTTGACAATAACGGCTACGGACAGTTTTCCACTCAGGTGCGGGTGAACGTGCGTAATCCGATCATGAAAGCGCATCGGTTCTCGTTCTTTCTTGCGCATGGACGTTGGCCGAAGCTCTTCATTTGCCACCACTGTGATACTCCCGGATGTGTTCGACCGGACCATCTTTTCGAAGGCACTCAAGCCGACAACATGATCGACATGGCGCACAAAGGTCGCGGTCGTCGTGCGGCGTACTACTATCTGTGACGAGGGAGCACGGGACCGCTCCATGGCATCGCAACGCCGAAGAACGATGCGGCTATGCTCAAGCCCCACAATGCGATCACGATGATCGCTATAACGCGCGCCGCCTGCTTGAGCTTTTCGTTTCCGGGAAGTAGAGCGAGCAACTTGTCGCCGCCCCAGATGATCACAGCGAGGAAGAGGATCAGAAACAGGAGACTGATGATGCTTGTCATGCCAGCAGAGTATCACGGCTTCCAGGTGACGTACGGTGAAGGCTCGTGGCCAATTGCCTCATGTCCACGTAGCGTTGCGCGCCACACTGTAGAAGCTCCAGGCTTCGAAACCATGCCGCCTGCGGTTTTTGGTTTGTCGATCCAATCCCAGGCGTCGATGCGCTTCACGTACTTCATGGCGTAACCGGTGTCTTCGAGTAGGCCCTCGGCTTGGAGCTTCTTGGCGGTCTTTGTGACTGTGGCCGTAGAGATACCTAGGGTCTGAGCGACGAGCCCGGCAGGAGCGCCGTTCTCTTCTTTGAATTCGTCGAGGAGTTTTCGCTCGAGGTCGGTCAGCGTCGGCGACGCCGTGCCGACCTCTTGGCTTTTGGGCGGCGTCGAGCCTCAGCTATTCCCGCGTTGTTTAGCGCTTCGAGCGCGAGCTCCGCTTCCACGACCCTACCGTAGGCTCTGTCCGGATCGACGATCGATCCTAGCGACGCGAGCACATTCTCGTTTTCATCGAAGAGCACAGCGTAGAATACTTCCTTCACGGTTTCCGGATCTATGTCGCCTAGGGAATCCCATCCTTCTGGATCGTCGCGCCACTCGACGCGCCACCCACGTGCCGTAGCCTCTTGCTCGGCGTATGCCAGTGCGCGAGCGCCTTCGTTTTCTTGTCCGCGAACGCCTGGGGCGTGCTTGCGAAAGAATGCGACGGCACGCGGATCGGCTCGAGTGCCGTCTCGCCTCGCTTCGCTCGCCTCTCTCGAAGACGGCACGAACTTGACCGTTCCGCCGCCACCTGCCGCTTGCTTCATGTCGCTGTAGCTCTTGGAAGGCCCGGCGATGGTGCGGCCTCGACTGTCGATGGCGATGTAGTCTCGGACGGAGGTGCCGGGGCGTGGGGCGCCGAGCTTGAACCGGGGTTCGGCCGCCCGCCGTGCATGCCCCGCAATCGGCCTCGCTCCCGCCGGAAGCCCAGCGACGCCCGTACGAGCGCCCGGCCCTTGCGCGTGCCAGTAGCCGCTCTTCCGCCACACGGTGGCTTCCTCGTAGGGATGTTGGCCGCCGCGAGGGAAGTAGATCTTGGTGTGTGCGTCGGAGCCACTCGTGTGGGTAGCACCGAGGTCGCGGGCGGCGTGGGTGACGAGATCGGAGAGGGTGTTGAAGTCGTTGACGATGCGGGCTTCGTGGAACCCCAGATGTCTTTCAGGTGTGTGTTTCATCGTGCGCTCCTTCAAATCCATTCGTATCCGAGCGTGGTCATGATCGACGAAGCGAGGTCGCCGGCCACTTCGCTGCCTTCGTTCCATTCTTCGACTAGATATTCGAGGAAGTCGTAGATCTGTCTTTCGTCGCCGCGGAAACCATACACTCCACTGTGGCGTCCCGTGCGTCGGCGTTCGGGAGTAAAATCGTCGAGTCCTCCAAACCTCTGAGCAAGATCTGTTTCGGCACTGTCGACTAGTTCCATTGGGTAGAGTGTACCGGGGGGCCAATACGAAGAGCCGTCGGTCTTCTCTGGATCGGTGCGCGTGTGAACGTCGTGCGTGAACTGCTCGAACGGAGGGAGTACGCCGTAGGTCATCGAGTGTTTCCGATCGGCGACGCGCGTTTCGCGAGCTTCGTGTCCTCCAGATTCACTCAGCAGACCTTGAGCGAATGCCTCGGCTTCTGCGTAACCGAGCGCCGTGTAGATACCGTTGTCCGGTCCGAAGTAGTCTTGCTTCGGTGAAGCGTTCTTGAAGAAACGATACCGAGTGACGCCGTCTCCTGGCGAGTACGTATAGATAACGTAGCCGGGCGGCAGATCCGCGCGCAACTTGTCTAGACGTGTCTTTCCGCGGGCATCTACGTGTTCCTCGACGACTTCTCCGACGCCGACGCGCGTGTCGACGTGGTCGTACTCCCCGTTCTCTACCGAGCTTCGGAAGCTCGCCTCGAGCTGCTTCGCGGCTTCGTGTCTGGTCGCTGGAGTGAACATCGTGCTCCACTCTTTTGCAGAGCCGAATTCTTTTGCGTACCGCTTCGCGCCCGCTTCGGTGAGATATTCGAATAGGCGCACGGCGAGCGCCGGGTCGTAGGTTTTTTTGCGCCACTTCCGCAGGGCATTGAGGAGCACGCTTCGACCTTGCCCGCTCGGGCCGTCGGGGGACAGGTCGGAGGTGTTCTCGATGTACATGACGAGCTCGGTTGCCGCTTGCTCGTCTGCGGGCGCACGGTGGGTCGGGCTTCGTCGCTTTGCTTTCGCTTTCACTTTTGTGCGGGCCATTATTCGTCCTCTTCTTCGCTGTCTTCGTACTCGGCGTTGACTTCTTCCTCGATCGCCGCCCACTGCTCGTCGGCGTCGTCCATGTTGTCGAACCAATCGGATTCGACGATGCCGTCTGTGCGCTCGTGGAAGATGATCGCGACCGCTGTATCGAGCATGGTGAGCTCGGCCGGCGTTAGGTCGTCGTTGTTCTCTTCTGCCGCGTCCCGAACGGCGCCGCGAAAACTGTGATCGAGTCGCACGAAGCCGTAATAACCGCTCCCCTCCGTGTGCGCTTCTTCGTCAGCGCCGCCGTCGAGCGTGACTGTGCTCGCGTAGCTATCGAGAAGTGTGTTGAATTTTCCGGGCCCGTACGGACGAATTCCTTTTGGCATCATGTTCTTCATTCAATCCACTCACGAGAAACCTCGAGCGGTAGTTGTTCGGTGGGCACGCCCATCGTCTTCAAAGCAGCGCGGAGCCCGCGCCAGTCCTCTGTGATGAGCTCATCGAGCTCCTCTTCGGTCGTGTCGCTCTCGATGCCGCCCACGCCGGTGCTACGGACGAGCGCTTGCACGCCTTCCTCGACGGCGACGTCGGCTTCGATCCACATCTCGTAGAAGTGGAGTTGCCCGCGCTTGTAGGACGCGAGCCGTTCCTTGAACCCCTCTTCGCGCATGTACGAGACGTCCACGTTCGTGTCTTGGTCGCGCACCACGCGCACGGCGCGGAGCTCTACCGACGCACGGCCGCGACTGGGTTCGTAGGAGCGATGTTTCTTCGCCATCCCTAGGTGCACCCCCGTGGGGGGCGCTCATCTTGTACTTGTAGTGTCCGGGGTTTTGGGCGGCCCGTCAAGCCTCGTTGTGCGAGCCCAGAAAAAGGTGTACGTACAGTGAATAGAGCGTCGAACCCCTCGTCCTACCCCAAGGCATGAACCGCACCCTTCTCGCTCGCACTCGTCAGAAGTTCTACGCCGAGTACCGCCACGCGGCGCGGCGCGCGGGCTGCACCGACGAAGCGATTGCGCGAGCCATCGCGGACATGATCAACGACGCGAAGTCCTTGCTCGAGGGCAAGTGCCCAAAGTGCGGCGCGCCGTCGACGCGCTACGTCGACCGTAAGCACCAGCAAGGGATCTCGAGCATGCCGGGCGTCTGGGTGATGTACCGGTGCTCGACGCAGCCGCCTCCGGGTGATCCGAGGCCGACGGGCGCGTGCGACTTCATGATCGATATCAAGGAAAGCGATGAGGCGAACTAGGATGAAACGATCGTTCGAAAAATTCTCCGAGCGGCTCGAGGCGGTCGGGCTCTACTCTCAGGTGCTGGAACGCACCTTGAAGCGGCACGTCTCGCTCATCGAGCTCTACGAAGG
>Ga0307468_100000069_pt1 | contig 33069 bp, 29 predicted proteins | sample atmdna_FD_203085 | JGI IMG/M metagenome (GOLD analysis project Ga0307468, IMG submission 203085) | Hardwood forest soil microbial communities from Morgan-Monroe State Forest, Indiana, United States - atmos_gases AM2C_05 | ecosystem: Environmental > Terrestrial > Soil > Temperate forest > Bulk...
TAGATTGTTGGCTGTTTTCGGCCATCGCCTTTGAGGATCATCGTCGTATGAAATTCAGACCGCTAAGCTTTGTTCTTCTAATCGCTATTTTCACGCTTGGCCTTTCTCTGTCGGCTGGCCGCTCACCAGTCAGCGCACAAAGTGACAATCGCGGCATCACCGCCAACCCGCCAGCGTCGAGCGAACACCGTGTGGCGCTGGTCATCGGCAATAATGCTTATAGCGATTCGCCGCTGTTAAACCCAGTTAATGATGCGCGGGCCATGTCACAGGCGCTGCGGCGCTTTGGCTTTGAATTGGTTTATGGAGAGAATCTCTCACTGACGGATATGAAGCGCAACATTCGGACGTTCGGTGAAAAGATTCGCAATGGCGGCGTCGGGCTGTTCTACTATGCCGGTCACGGGGTGCAGATCAACGGCAGGAATTATTTGATCCCTGTAAGCGCCACCATCACCAAGGAGGAAGAAGTCGAAGACGAGGCCGTTGATGTCGGCCTGGTGCTGGCGCAGATGCAGAACGCGCGCAATCGCTTGAATCTGATCATCCTGGATGCTTGCCGCAATAATCCGTTTGCAAGAAGTTTTCGTTCTATAAATAGCGGCCTGGCGTCGATTAACGCACCCAGCGGAACGCTGATCGCTTATGCGACTGCGCCCGGATCTGTAGCCAGCGATGGTGCGGCAAAAAATGGCTTGTATACTCAGGAACTGCTCAACACGATGAGCGTGCCTGGCTTGAAGATCGAAGAGTTATTTAAGCGAGTTCGCATAGCCGTCCAGAATAAAACTGCGGGGAAACAAATCCCCTGGGAGGCGTCATCTTTGGTAGGGGAGTTCGCTTTCGACGAGCAAGCGGCTAATGAAGTTGCCGAGGTGAAGTCTTTTTCATTTACTGATTCCAAAGCTTCAAATCCAAATCCCAATGAAGAAACCAGATCAAGCATAGACCCCACAACAATAGAGTTGAGCTTTTGGGACAGCATCAAGGGCAGCGCCGACCCGGAAGACTACAAAGCCTACCTTGAAAAGTACCCGGCAGGGACATTCGTCGTGCTTGCGAAAAATAAGATTCGCAGCCTCGAAGATAGCGCCAAGCCTTCGCCAACCAATACCAACAGTCCTACCGGATCAACCGCGAATAGCTCTTCCAGTACCAACTCGCAGCCAGCTAAAACCGTAACGCTTAAAGAGATTGAGTTGAGTTACAAGAGTAACCTGATTGATGAGACCATACAAAATGCAAGCACCTTTCTGGAAACGACACCGAATAGCAAGGAAGCGCAGGCTTATTTGGGCCTCTCTCTATTAATTAAAAAAAATGTCGATGGTGCGGTGATTCATTTGGAAAAGGCAGTTCTTCTTGGTGAACCCATGACATTTCCGGTGAAGAGATTAAGAGAGCCATTGATTGGACATGGGCTTGACGAAGCAAGCGTAACCCTAACAATGGACAGTATAATAATAAAGACCGGTAAAACATTTTTTCAGGCTAATTTCTCCAGCCTGTCAGATTCCAGGATTCAATACTATAACAGCCAATGTCCGATAGTTTTCTTAAAAGGCGTCTTTGCTGAATCATCAGAAAACTCACAAAAAAGTAAGCAGGGGGCAAAACAATTCAATCTGTTTCCCCCTAGCGCAACGTTACAGCCCATGAGACAAGATAAGGTGGTTTATAATTTGGCCGCTTGCAATGACGAGGGGATTATTACTACAGGAATCGTCAAACTCTTATATCGCTTAATGACGAATAGGCGATAACCCACCGGGCTAATGATTCGCGACCGCGAAGCAAGAGATTAGCGAGCACGTAGTTCGGCGATCAAGCAGTAAGCCCTCAGTTACGACAGGAGAAGCCGCCTCGCACTGCGATCAATCGCCAGGAATGTGATAGTCGTCGAAATTACCTTTCCCTTCTCTACCTGCGGCCTCTCATCAAGCCGCAACATCTTATTGACAGCCCAGGGGAATGTCGTTAGATTGTTGGCTGTTTTCGGCCATCGCCTTTGAGGATCATCGTCGTATGAAATTCAGACCGCTAAGCTTTGTTCTTCTAATCGCTATTTTCACGCTTGGCCTTTCTCTGTCGGCTGGCCGCTCACCGGTCAGCGCACAAAGTGACAATCGCGGCATCACCGCCAACCCGCCAGCGTCGAGCGAACATCGTGTGGCGCTGGTCATCGGCAACAATGCTTATAGCGATTCGCCGCTGTTAAACCCAGTTAATGATGCGCGAGCCATGTCACAGGCGCTGCGGCGCTTTGGCTTTGAATTGGTTTATGGAGAGAATCTCTCACTGACGGATATGAAGCGCAACATTCGGACGTTCGGTGAAAAGATTCGCAATGGCGGCGTCGGACTGTTCTACTATGCCGGTCACGGGGTGCAGGTCAACGGCAGGAATTATTTGATCCCTGTAAGCGCCACCATCACCAAGGAGGAAGAAGTTGAATATGAGGCGGTTGATGTCAGCATGGTGTTAACCCAAATGGAGAACGCGCGCAATCGCTTGAACCTGATCATCCTGGATGCTTGCCGTAATAATCCGTTTGCAAGAAGTTTTCGTTCAGCAAAGAGCGGGCTGGCGTCGATTAACGCACCCAGCGGAACGCTGATCGCTTATGCGACTGCGCCGGGGTCGGTGGCAAGCGACGGAGTTGGGAAGAATGGTCTCTATACACAGGAACTGCTCAACTATCTGAGCAACTCGGAATTGAACATCGAGCAGGTCTTTAAGCAGGTGAGGATTGCAGTGCGAGAGCAAACCCAGGGGAAGCAGGTTCCCTGGGAATCGTCATCTTTAGTGGGAGAGTTCTATTTCGCCTTAGCAGATCGTGCAACGGGCGCGACCAGCACTCCCCCGCCCCCGGTTGATCCGGTCACCATAGAGTTGAGCTTTTGGAATAGCATCAAAGGCAGCGCCGACCCGGAAGACTACAAAGCCTACCTTGAAAAGTACCCGGCAGGGACATTCATCGCGCTTGCGAAAAATAAGATTCGCAGTCTTGAAGCAAAGGCGAAGCCTTCAAATGATAATAAAGCAGCGGGTGACGAGAAAGCTTTAAAGGCCAATGATCGGGCTTCAGAACCTGATCCGAAATCTGCCCAAGATTACTACCAGTCAGGTAAAGTCTACTTCGAAAACCGACAATTTCGTGAGGCGGCAATTGCCGCGCGGCGAGCGTATGATGCAAATAACCAGTCGAATGACTATGGGTTCTTATTAGCAAAATCTCTCCTCAGCATTGGGCAGACTCAGGAGGCGATAGAGATTTTTAAGAGAATGGTAGCGGCGACAACCCCAAACTCGGCGGATCAATTAGGGATATTGCCCCATTATGCTGAAGCGCTCGTATTTGGCGGTCAGTATGATGAAGCAACAAAAATACTGACTCCGTTACTGAAGAGTTTTCGCAAAGACTCGCCAGCACATTTTGAAATTGTGCGAATATCAGCCGATGCATTACGCCGGTCAGGCAAACGTAATGATGCAGTGAAGCTGCTTTCGGATACGGTAAAAGACCAGGACGCGGGGAATGTTCTTGCTCTAATTTATTCGCTGGCAGAAACCTACGCAGAATTGCGCCAATTTGACAAAGCCATCTCAACTTACGAAAAGGCTCTGAATGCCGTCGTCAATCGCGATGGCACGGTGAAAAATAATCCGCAGGGCCAGTTTGCGGCACAACTCATCCTGCAACGCATCGGCCTGGCCTACCGGCTGGCGGGCAACCGCAACAAGGCGATGGAGACCTTCGAGAAGATGAGGAAGGTGCTCAGTCCTGATAACTCGCTCGCCGATCAACTCATCATCGACACGCTGATCAACGAAGGCAAGTACAAAGAAGCGCTCGACGCAACGACCTCTGCGATGGCTCGATTTCCCGGTGATCGCGGCTTGAAGTTTCAGCGCGCGCAGGTCGCCGGCAAGCTCGGCGATATGCGGATGGTCGACGATACGCTGCGCGGTCTGCTCAAGCAATCGCCGGAAGATGCTGACATTTACCTTTACTGGGCGAGCGTGCAGCAAGAGGCGAATATGCTCAAAGAAGCCGAAGAGAACGCTCGCAAGGCCATTAACTTTGAGCCTAACAATGTCGGGCCGCTGATTACGTTGTCGAGCATCCAGCAGAAACAGCAAAAGTATAAAGAATCAGAAGCGGCTTTGCGGAGAGCCATTGAGATTGATCCAGACAACCCAACCGTGCTGAACAATCTTGGATACTTCCTTGCTGAACGCAAGGAGCGATTATCAGAAGCTGAAGCCTTGATTCGCCGCGCCGTGAACATTGAGCCGACGAACGGCTCCTTCCTCGATTCGTTGGGGTGGCTGCTATTCCAGCAAGGGAAACTTCAGGAAAGCCAGCGGTATGTGGAGCAAGCGGCTATTTATTCCCCGCAAATGGCCTCGATACATGACCACCTTGGCGACATCTATAGCAAGCAAGGGCAGGTAGACCAAGCCAGACAAAGCTGGGAAGAGGCTTTGAGGCTTGCTAGTGGCGAGGAAGCAGAAATGATTAGAAAGAAACTTGGCAAATAGAATCGCAAACCGTTGGATCAGGATAATGGCCAGGCCATCGGCCATGTCATTAATGCTTCACAATATCGCTATTGGCCGCCTTGTCTAAAGCATCCGTAGCTGGCAGGCGCGCCGCCTCAATTACCAATCAATAAGGCCGCCGGTTGAATCAACCGACGGCCTTTTGATTACGTGTGGGCGACCTGTGCGGCGGGCTTGCGCCGCTTAACCAGGGCAGTGATGCTGCCAGTCAATGAGCCGGAAAGCACCGTCATGCCGATCCACACGGTTAGCTGCGGCAGCAGGGCGAGCCAGAGGTACTTCGGCCAGAATTGATTGAGTTCCACCGGCGGATTGGGCGGGAGGGCATCGTAATGTGTGCCCCAGTTGCCGCGCATGGCAAAGAACATCAGAATCGCTACCGGAATGCGCGCCGCCAGTGCATAAGCCAGTAAGGTTTTGCACAGCGCCGGCCACGCCGGGTATTGAATCGCTGCGGCGATTGGAAACATCACGCAGACCGATAACAACTGGCCGTAGAAGCCCGGACTCAGCTTTGCCCATACGACGCCGCCGCCGATTCCCACGACGACGCCGATAACGACGTGCAGAAGGGCGCGCAGCGGGCTCGCCGGGCCGTCGCCGGCCTCTGTCAATTTCAAGGCGAAGTAGATGCCGAAAACCAGCGGCAACCAACTGATGCCGATGAGCGCGCCGGGGCCGCCCGCATCTGGATTGAACAGCGCGCGCGGCCAGTGTTGCAATTCACCGACTAATCGCAGCAGCGTCACAGCCAGCGTGATGACTGCCGGAATGAAGATCAATCTAGAGATGCTTATCGAGGGGGTCTTTGACATTGAGGCTCTCCTTTAGTTTGGCAATCAGCGCCGCGCGATGGGCTCAGGCAAGGCGCAGCGCCAGTTAGACGATTAGCTTGCCGGATTGAGCGCCGAGCGGTTAGCGCCCGTCTCCCGGTAGCGGTAAATCGCGGCGGTGAGCGCGCCGGCCAGCATGCCGAGCAGGATCGTGAAGCCGACCCAGAAGACCAGTTGCGGCACCAGCGCAAACCAGATATAGGCAAATCGAAATAGTTCAGGCGGAATCTGGCCGCCGTAGTCGTAATGCGTTCCCCAACGGCCACGCAAGGCCGCGAACATAATCACCGCAACCGGAACTCTCGAAGCCAGGCCATAGGCCAGCAACACGCGCCACAGTGCCGGCCAGGCTTTGATCACAAGAAGCGTCGGCGCAACGCTGAAGGCCCAGATCAACAGCAATCTCGGTCGCGTGCCGAGATCAAAGCGCGGCAGGATAACCAGCAATCCGAGGGCGAGAATAAACACGCCGCCGACCGCAAAAGCGATGGCGCGGGTGACGTTCGTTGGCCCCTGCCCTGCCGCAATCAACCGCACCGCAAAGTAAATCCCGAACGGCACGGCCATCCATGTAATGCCGATTACCCAACTGACGCCGCTCGGAGTAACCCCGCCGGCCTCGTTGTCGAACCAGCGCGGCGACCAGTGGCGCAACTCGCCGATCAAGCGCAAGAGCGTGACGGCGAGCGCCAGGGTGCTGGGAATTAAAATCAGCCGCGCCACAGGAACGCGACTCGGCGCACTCATCTCTGCCATAGGCTTCCTCCATTGCGAAGCGCCACAGCGATGGTTCAGCGGTATTGACCATGCGATTTGCAACCCACAGTTCATCCTATATCACAACCGCGAGCGCTAAACAATCGAGGCAGAGCCGCCGCCAGAGCGATTGCTTGCGCCGCGAAACTGGCGAATGCTACACTCGCTTTTACTTTTGCAGGGCTATCAGACCCCACGCGATTGAGTCATTTGGAGGGTACGGATTAATGAATGCGAAACGCAGGGCGAAGATCACCGCGCTTGGGCGTTATGTGCCGCCGAAAGTCGTCACCAATCATGATCTGGCAAAACGCGTCGACACCAACCATGATTGGATCGTCGAGCGCACAGGCATCCTCGAACGGCACATGGTCGAGCCCGGCACACCGACTTCGGAACTGGCGGCACAGGCCGTCGGCGACCTGCTCAAGCAACGCGGCATCGAAGCTAACGAGATCGAGTTGATCATCGTCGCCACGGTGACGCCTGATATGTTCTTTCCTGCCACCGCCTGCCGCGTGCAGGATAAGATTCGCGCGACGCGCGCCTGGGGCTTCGACCTGTCCGGCGCTTGCTCTGGCTTTCTCTATGCGCTGACCGTCGGCGCGCAGTTCATCGAAACCGGCGCGCACGATAAAGTCGTCGTCATCGGCGCGGATGTGATGTCGAGCATCATCAACTTTGATGACCGCTCGACCTGCGTCTTGTTCGGCGACGGCGCGGGCGCTATGCTGCTTGAGCCGAGCGATGACGAAACGGTTGGTATTCTCGATTACGCTCACGAAATTGATGGATCGGGCGGCCAGTTTCTCTATATGCCCGGCGGCGGCAGCCTCAATCCGCCATCGCACGATACCGTAGACAAGAAGATGCACTACGTTCATCAGGAAGGCCAGCCGGTCTTCAAATACGCCGTGCGCAAGATGGGTGAAATCAGCCGCACGGTGCTTGAGCGCAACGGCCTGAAGGGCAGCGACCTCGACCTGTTCATCGCGCATCAGGCGAATCTGCGAATCATCAGCGCTGCCGCCGATAAGCTGGGGCTGGATGAATCAAAGGTCGTCAAGAACATTCACAAGTTCGGCAACACGACCGCCGCAACGATTCCCCTGGCGACCGGCGATGCGATTGACGATGGCCGCTTGCAAAAAGGCAAGCTCGTGGTCTTTGCCGCCGTCGGCGCGGGCTACACGGTCGGCTCGCTGCTGGTGCGCTGGGCGTATTGATCACCTGTTTTTCGCCTGCTTCGCTGGTTTGCTGAATTACGTGGGCATTGAATTGGAATCAAACTCCTGCTCCGGATAGGTTATCATAGATGGCTGATCTGAGATTCAACTACCAACGGCTACCGAAAGAACTGCAAGAGAAGCTTACCGAATCCTGCTCGGTTTCGAGTGCAACGCGCGACTGGCTGTCACCGAACCAGATTTATAAAGGTGATGCCAGAGTCATGTTGCCACGCATCGCTCCCAACAGCGTTGCATTGAGCATCTGGTCGCCGCCTTATTTCGTCGGCAAGGAATATGAGTCGCATTTGAATTTTGAGGGCTGGAAAGCTTTGCTCAAATCGGTTATCGCGCTGCATTTCGCTATCACCGCACCCGGCGGCTTTCTCGTTATCAACATCGCTGACATCCTATGCTTCAAAGATGATTCCATGCCGAAGGTACAGGCAGAGGTCGTCTCACGTCGCAAATCGCAAGTGACAAAGGAAGATGTGCTGCGAGCAATGGCGGAAAATCCTGAGATGAATCGCTATCAATTGGCGGCATTTCTCGGATGTAGCGAGCAAACGATAGACCGCCGACTCAATGGCAACAACATTCGCGGTGGCAAATATGAAAGACAGACCCGAGTGAAGATTGTTGGCGGGCTGATTGAAGATTGGGCGCTGGACGCGGGATTCTATACTTATGATCGTAGAATCTGGGTCAAAGATGCCGCCTGGGAAAACAGCCGCTGGAGCACCCTCTCCTATCGCTCGGTTGACGAATTTGAATATCTTTATTTTTTCTGGAAGCCAGGCATCACCAAGGTGGATCGCGGGAGACTGACCGCAGATGAGTGGCGGGAATGGGGAGCAAGAGGCGTTTGGACATTTCCATCTGTAAGAGTTAATGATGATCACGAGGCAAAATTCCCATTGGAGTTGCCGAAAAGAGTCATTAAGCTTCTGAGCGAGCCGGACGACCTGGTGCTTGATTGTTTCTTGGGAAGCGGCACCACGGCTATTGCCGCTGTCGAAGAAGGCCGCCACTTCATTGGCATCGAGATAGAAGAAAAGTACGTCAAGCTGGCAAAGAAAAAAATCAAAGAGGTTCAACCAAAACTGCTGAATGTTTATAAACCCAGGTAGCCTACGAAGCGATCTTGATAAAGTGGAAGAAATCGAGAAGGCATCTTTGCGCCTGGTGACACAAGCGATTTACGATTTCCGCGAAACCGCCGCCTTGATATTTGAAAACGAAAAAGATTTGGTTCAGGACATCGGCGAAGATATAACCCGTGAAGCTCTCGACAAGATGGGAGTATCGAGAATAGACGAGCGGCTTTTCGGGAAAATAGACTATAAGCGAGCAAGGTATATTTTTCATCCAGAGTATGCGGTGAGGCAGGCGCTCTTTGTTGACTCAAAAGCCGAAGATGTCAGAGGTCAAGGAACAGCAACGCTACAAACCGCGCAGACCTCATTACGCATCCGACACATTCGCAGCAACCAACCCGTAGATGAGCCGGGAAAGTTGCCAGCAGTTATTCAAACCACCAAAGCCGAATACCTCACGACAACGATTTTCGTAAAATACAACTACACCAAGCCAACTGAAGATTCATGCAGGTTGGTCAGAATCGTCATCGCGGCGCTGCCCAGCGGCATGCTTCAAGATTTGTACAACCCAACAGCAGCCGAGACTATCTGGCGAGCCGGGCGTAACGCGCCAACACGTGGAGAACCTTTTCGGGTGCGATTAGTCTTCAATCTATTAAAGCAAAAGAAAGCCTGGCGCGTACAAACGATCCCGCTGGCTCCTGACCCGTTCTTGTGGGAAAACTGAATTCGTAAACATCACCTCAAGATACGCTGATGGCGCTCTGGGTTTCAATATGACCCGCTCGCGGCTTGAGGGTTGGCCGTCATAGGGCTGCCGGCGGCTTCCTGGACGATCTTGACGCCGACGCTGGCACCGATGCGCGTCGCCCCGGCGCGGATCATCTCTTGCGCCTGCTGTAAGTCCTTCACGCCGCCTGAGGCTTTCACGCCCATCTGGCCGCCGACCACGCGGCGCATCAAGGCGATGTCCGCCACCGTCGCGCCGCCTTTGCTGAAGCCCGTCGATGTCTTCACGAAATCTGCACCCGCTTGCTTGGCGAGCATACAGGCGCGGACTTTCTCATCATCTGTGAGCAGCGCCGTCTCGATGATTACTTTGCAAAGATAATCGAACTCGTGAGCGACCTCGGCGACGCCGACGATGTCGCGCAGCACAAGGTGGTCATCGCCGGATTTCAACGCGCCGATGTTGATAACCATATCGAGTTCGGTCGCGCCATCGAATATGGCGCGGCGGGCTTCATAGGCTTTGACATCCGGCGCATTCGCGCCGAGCGGAAAACCGATCACCGTGCAGGTTTTGACGCCGCTGCCGCGCAAGGCGCATGCGGCTTCGCGCGCCCAGGTCGGATTGATGCACACCGAGGCAAAGCCATAGCTTGCGCCCTCTTCGCATAGCTTCAAGATTTCGTCGCGCGTCGCGTCGGGCCGCAGCAACGTGTGGTCAATGTAATGCGCCACGGTGCGCGCCGCTTCGCTCTCCAGCCCGGAAAGCCCGAAGCGCGCGACGCCGCTATCGATCAGCGAATGCATGCGGTCGGGACATTTGACGAAACATTCATCGTGATAAACGGCGCATTCCGCATTGCTGCCAGCGCCAAGCCGCGCCAGGATCACGTCGGTGATTTGTGATACCAACGCTTCGATGTTCGGATTGTCCTGCATATCAATTGCCTTTCGCCGATTGCTTGCGAGCCGCCGCCCGCCGCTTGATCTCATCCAGCAACTCGTAAGGCACCGCGAGATCGCCTTTGCCGCGCACGATGCGAATATCGGGTTTATAGGTGCCGTGATAATCACTGCCGCCGGTGACCAGCAGGCCGTGACGCCGCGCCATCTGCGCATAGACCAGGCGCTCGTCTTCGCTATGGCGGCTGTAGATCGCTTCCAAGCCGTCTAGACCAAGCGCCGCCAGTTCGATAATCAAGCGCTCGACTTCTTCTACATGCTCAAGCTTCAGTTGATACGGATGCGCCAGCACGGCAACGCCGCCGGCTTCGTGAATCAAGGCAATGGCGGCAGCCGGCAACAGGCGCGCTTTCTCAACATAAGCAGCAGCGCCTTTGCCAAGAAAACGATTGAATGCATCCTGTATGCTGTTGGCATAGCCGCGCTCGACAAGCAAGCGGGCGAAGTGCGGGCGACCGACAACCTCGTTACCGGCCAGTCGCTCGACTTCCTGGTAAGCAAGATCAAAGCCGAGCGCCTGCAAGCGCGCGGCAATTTGCGGATTGCGGCGCTCGCGCGCTTCTCGCAACTCGACAAGCGCCGTGTTGAAGCTCGTTGATTCGGCGTTGATGAAATAGCCGAGTATGTGCATGGTGCCGGGCGAATACTCGGCGCTGATCTCGATGCCATCAATGAATTCGATGCCAAGCTCGGCGGCGGCGGCGCGGCCTTCACTGAGACCGGCAACCGTGTCGTGATCCGTGATGGCAACGGCGCTCGCTCCTGCCGATTGCGCCTGTGCCAGTAATTCTTGAGGCGTCGCACTGCCATCCGAATAGGTGGTGTGCGAATGCAGGTCAATGATTCGTTCTGACATGATGACGATATTATCCGCCGGCATCGCGCCAAGTCAATCACGCAATTCTCGCCTTCACAAACCCCGAAATAGGCTCCTGACGCAAGTTTCGTGACATCGCCTTGAAATAAGCTCTGGGAGCCTATTTCAAGGCGCGCGCCCTGAAATAGGCTCCCAGAGCCTTTTTCGCTGCATAAAGGAAACGGAAAATATCAGGGGCGGTCGTGTATTTTTTCTTTGGCGCGAAAAACTTTAAAAACTATTATTAAAGAAGATGGGAACACAAAACAGGCTTCCAGAGCCTATTTCAAGGGTACAGATAAATTATATTGATTTACCTTCTCGATTGACAAAAAAAAAAGTTGACAAGAAAACGTGAAGCCAATATATACAACAATATCTTGTGTATCATTAAGACTAGTACACAAGAGTAGCCAAGCTACAGTATCTTGTGTATGAGGTAAAAACTTTAGAGGAAAGGAGAAGCACACTTATGGCAACTGCAAAGAAGGGCGGAGCGAAAAAGGCAGCCAAAGGCGGCGCGAAGAAAGCTGCAGCCAAGAAGGGCGCCAAGAAGAGATAAGCTTCTGCCGCTACGCAAAACGGGGGTTCTCTGTGTGAGAACGTGGGGATGGGAAACCGTCCCCTTTTTCTTTCCTGACCGATTCGCCTGCCAACGCTTTTCCTGTAAAACTTTTGCATTCGAATGTGACCGGCATCGTGCCCTTCATGTAAACTGATGGGCATGATGGTACTGGAAAGAGATGAACGTCCCTGGGGAGTGTATGAAGTGCTTGCCGAAGGCGAGGGCTATAAAGTTAAACGCATCGAAGTGAAGCCCGGCCAGCGCCTCAGCCTGCAATCGCATGAAAAGCGCAGCGAGCACTGGATTATCGTTGCCGGCACAGCGCTGGCCACGGTCGGCGAGCAGGAAATCACCTTGCGCGTCAATCAACACGTCAACATCCCAGCGCAGACCAGGCACCGCGTTGCCAATCCTGGCGACGAACTGCTGATCTTCATCGAGGTCCAATCAGGTACCTATCTCGGCGAGGATGACATTAAGCGCTTCGAGGATGATTACAATCGCGTCAAGCGGCAGTGAAACACTGGCGGGCGGGGTTACTGCGCTTCGGCTTTCACTTTGATGGATGAATGCTCGGCAAGCGCGGCATTGTTTTTCGCATACGGATCAGGCGCACCGCTGGGGCGCGTCTGCCAGCGCTTGTGAATCCACAGCCATTGCTCCGGGTAGCGGCGCGCGAAGTTTTCAATCACTTTCATGTAGACCTGCGTATTGAGGCGCACTTCTTCTTTGAAGTCGCCGGTGCGAATCAGCGGCACTTCCGGTTCGAAGTGCAGAACATGCTTTTGTAATTGATCATCCCAGATCAAAAAGCCCGGCACCACCGGCGCATCGGCGCGCAGCGCGAAGACGGCAAGCCCGGTCGTTGAGCAGGCCGGAATGCCGAAGAAGTCGCAGAAGACGCCTTCCTCGGCAACCGTGTTGACATCAACGAGCAGGCCAACGTCTGCGCCCTGACGTAACTCTTTGAGCACAGCGCGTACGGCATCATTCTTATCTATCGTGCGATTGCCCGCGCGCCTGCGGTAGCTGCTGATCAAACGATCCAGCAGAGGATTGTCGAGCGGGCGCACCAGAAAACTGAGCGGATGGCCGTAGACGCCTTGCGCGAAGGCGCACAACTCCCAGGCACCGAAATGTCCCGTCAGCATCAGCACGCCGCGCCCTTTGCGAGCCGCCCGTTCATAGTTTTCAAAGCCATCATAGATGACCAGTTCGGCGATGTTGTCACGGGTGATCCGGGGAAACTGCGAGAATTCGCCGAACAAACGGCCCAGACTGGCGCACAGACGGGCGAGGATTTCGCGGTGTTGCCGTTCGCTCAATTCAGGCATCGCCATCTGGAGGTTTCTTTCGCCGACAAACTGTAAGCGCTTGTGAATCCGGTAAGCGGTGCGCGCAATGAACTGGCCTGTACGAATGGCAGCCGGTCGCGGCAGCCATCCCAAGGCTTTCAGCAGCAGCCACGCGGGCGCGAATTCAAGCCAGTTCTGCAGCGCATTTCTATTCGTGCTCGCCACAAAGCCAAACTATCACGCGCCCTTAAGCGTGACAAGTGACAAGTGGGAGAAGCAACGATTCGGCCTGCATTGCGAGCCACAAGATATGCAGCCTCAGCGGCCTTGTCACTTGGGACGATTTACTCGTCACGTCCGCAGCCGCTTGTCACTTCGCATTACTCTTGAACCGCTCGCCTGCATGGGGTATTCTCTCGCCAGGTTGCCCCTGTTCTGCTGTCTTTTGTAATCCCGGAGACAATTATGAGAAGCCGCAAAGCGCTTGCGTCAACGGCGAGATGCTTCTATCAGAGATTCGTGTGCGCCCTGATGTTGACCTCGTTGCTGGCAATCTGTGCCGCCGCGCAGCAGCCTGCGCAAAGAAAACGCGCGCCGCGCATGACGGACGATGACGTAACGCAGCCGGTCGCTTCAACGCCCTCCGACGAAACCAAAGACGCGCCAGCAGACGCCAAAGCCGAAGCGGGCAAGCCGGAAGCCGCGAAAGACGAGAAGAAAGCCGTCAGCGCGGATGAAGCCGCGTGGCGCGAGCGCATCGCTCAGGCGCGCGAAAAGGCGAAAGCGCTCGAACGCGCCGCCGAAGAAGCCGAGTTGCGCGTCACCAGCCTGCGCAATGAGCTTGGCGTGTCGGGCCGTGGTCCGCAATATCGCAATCAAATTGCCGCCGATCTCGAAGCCGCTGGCCAGAAACTCAACGAGTTGCGCAAGCAATCGCGCGATGCCAACGCCGATCTCAAAGAACTGCTCGACTATGGCAGAGAGAAAGGTTACAGCGAAGCCGAAGGCCCGAAGGCGACGACCGGCGACGGCAAGGCCAATGAAGAATATTATCGCGCCAAATTCGCCGCGCTGAACGAAGAGATACAGACCGCCGAGCGGCGCATGCAGTTGTACACCGACCGCATACGCGACCTTCAGCAGCGCATTCTCAACACCGGCAGCTCTGGCCCAGGCAAGAAGGGCGGCGATAATTTCACGATAGCGCAGCTTCAGCAGGAAAAGGAAGAAGCGCAGCACAGTTTCGATGACGCGCAGGCGGCAAAGAATCGCACCCTGGAAAAACGCGATGCGTTGATCGAAGAAGCGCGCCGCGCCGGTGTGCCGTCAGGTATTTTCAGATAATCAGTTCGCCTGATCATTTGCCCCATCATTATGGCAGCCCCATTTGGCAATACGGTCGCTCGCGATAGCTTAGTAAGATTCGATACATATTGAATCTCCGGCGACCCGGTTCACAAACAACGCATGGCAGAGATATTACTGGTCGAAGACAAAGACAGCCTCAGGCAGATGCTCCGCATGACGCTTGAGAACGCAGGATACTCGGTAGACGAAGCGCGCGATGGCGCAGAGGCGCGGCGACGATTGCAGGAAGCGCGCTATAAGCTCGTCATCACCGACTTGAAGATGCCGCGCGCCGACGGCCTTGAAGTGCTGCGCGCCGCCAAAGCCTCGGACGCCGACACCTCGGTGATTCTGCTCACTGCTTATGGCACGATTGATGAAGCGGTGCTGGCGATGAAGGAAGGCGCGTTCGAGTTTTTGCAGAAGCCGGTCGACAGTCATCATCTTCTACTGCTCGTCGGGCGGGTGCTCGAAGAAGCGCGGATGCGCGCCGAGAACATCTTATTGCGCGACGAGTATGCGAAGCGCTACGGCTTTCCGCGCATCATCGGCGATTCCACCGCCATGCAGCGCGTCGGACGCGAGATTCAGCAGGTCGCGCAGACGCCAACCACCGTCTTGCTGCTCGGCGAATCGGGCACCGGCAAAGAACTCTTCGCTCGCGCCATTCACCATCTCAGCCCGCGACGCAACGCGCCGTTTGTTGCCATCAACTGCGCCGCGATCCCTGACACGCTGATCGAAAACGAATTGTTCGGCCACGAAAAAGGTGCCTACACCGGCGCTGACCAGCGGCGCGTCGGCAAGTTCGAACTGGCATCGCGCGGCACCATCTTCCTTGACGAGATCAGCGAGATTGCCCACGCCGTGCAGTCAAAGTTATTGCGCGTCCTCGAAGAGCGCAAGATCACGCGGCTCGGCGGCTCGGCAGACATCGATGTAGATGTGCGCGTGATTGCGGCGACCAATCGCGATTTGAAAAGCGCTATCGCCGCCAAGCAATTCAGAGAAGACTTGTACTTTCGCCTCGCCGTCTTTCCGGTTCACATTCCGGCCCTGCGCGAGCGGCGCAGCGATGTTCGCCAGATCGCCGAGTTCTTCGCCGCCAAGTACGGGCGCGAGTTGCGCCGCGCGCCGTTGCGCTTGATGGATGCGGCCATTCGCGCGCTTGAAGAATATGATTGGCCAGGCAATGTGCGCGAACTGGAGAACTGCATCGAGCGCGCCTGCATTCTGTCGCGCGGCCTTGAGATCACGCCCATTGATTTGAATATCGCGCCGCCGGCAGACTATTCGCCGCGCGAAGAGATGGCCCTGCTCGATGGCTTCGACCTGCGCGGCAGCCTTGCTGAAGTGAGTTCGCGGGCACAGCGATTGGTCGAGCGCCGCAAGATCGATCAGACCCTGCGCGAATGCGACTTCAACAAATCGCGCGCCGCCGAACGGCTGGCTGTGAGCTATAAAACCTTGCTGACACGCATTAAAGAACTTGAGCTTGAATAGCCTGCAATCAGTCGCCCGCCGCTAAACTACGGACTTTGGTAAGCGCCCTGGTTTCAGCGCGTTCAACTAAAATGATAAAGCCTGCAACTAAGCCCATCGCGGTTGCAGGCTTTTGCTTTGCACAGGCATGATCTTGGATTCATTTTCCGCGAACAGGTAGAATCAAACCGATGAAGAAGCAAAGACCTTCTCACGCAAATGAGCCCGCCGACGCTCGCCTCGCCAATCAACATATCGAACACGAGAACGCGATGGATGAAGCCGGACTGGCCGAAGCCGAAGCGAAAACGCCCACCAGCCATCCATCCGCCAATGCAATGAATATTACAAACAGCGCGCCCCGCAAAGCCAGCGTCGCGCGTTCGGCAGGCATCGTCAGCCTCGCAGTGATGGCCAGCCGCGTGCTCGGACTGGTTCGCGAGATGGTCTTCGCTTACTTCTTCGGCGCGTCGAAGAGTTTCGCCAACGACGCTTACGTCATCGCCTTTCGCATTCCCAACCTGCTGCGCGATCTGTTCGCCGAGGGTGCCCTGTCGAGCGCCTTCGTGCCGGTCTTTTCCGAATACCTGGTGAAGCGCGATGAACGCGAAGCCTTTCGCCTGTCGAATCTGGTCACCACGGCGCTCATCTTAATTCTTGGCGTTCTCGTCGTGCTCGGCATCATCTTTGCCGCGCCCATCGTCGCATTGATCGCGCCGGGCTTTCAGGATAATCCGGCGAAGTTCGAACTGACGGTTCGCATGACGCGAATCATGATGCCGTTCATCCTGCTGGTGGCGCTGGCAGCGCAGGCCATGGGCGTGCTTAATGCGCGCGACCGCTTCGGCGTCCCGGCCTTGGCATCATCCTTCTTCAACCTCGGCTCGATCATCGGCGGCGTCGCGACGGCTGCCTTCTTAGCCGATCCGACCTTCGCGCACCCGCTGCGCCAGATCATCGACAAACCGACCGAAAGCATCATCGGCATGGCTTACGGTGTACTGATCGGCGGCTTCCTGCAATACGCCGCGCAGTGGCCGAGCCTCTATCGCGCAGGCTTTCGCTTTCGCCCGATGCTGAGTTTTAGCGATGAAGGGGTGCAGCGCATTTTTCGCTTGATGGGGCCGGCCATCATCGGCGGCGCGGCGGTGCAGGTGAACATTTTAGTCAATAGCAACTTCGCTTCAAACATCCCCGGCAGCGGCCCGGTTTCGTGGTTGAGCTATTCGTTTCGTCTGATGCAATTTCCCATCGGCGTCTTCGGCGTCGCCATTGCGACCGCGACGCTGCCGGCGATTTCGCGAAACGCGGCGCTCAAAGCCGTCGGTGATTTTCGTCACACGTTGGCCAGTTCGATTCGCCTGGCGTTTCTCTTGACGATCCCTTCGGCAGTCGGCCTTATCGTCTTGAGTCGCCCGATCATCGCCTTGATTTACGAACGCGGTCACTTCACCGCAGATGACACCATCCACACAGCGAACGCGCTGGCCTTTTATGCCGTAGGGCTGGCGGGCTATTCAGCCATCAAGATTCTCGCGCCGGCCTTTTACGCACTCGGCGACGCGCGCAAGCCCATGATCGTCAGTCTGCTGTCGATGGCCACGAACTTCGTGATGAACTGGCTGCTGGCGAGCCGGTTTCAGGAGCGCGGCCTGGCGCTGTCGACGTCGACGGTGGGGCTGCTGAATTTCGCGCTGTTGTACTTCATCATGCAGCGGCGCATTCACGGCATTGAAGACCGCCGCACCCTGCTGGCAACCATCAAGATTTTGGTTGCTTCATTGGCAATGGGGGCGGCCTGCTGGGCGGCGAATGCCGGCATCGCTCGATTGATCGGCGATCATTTCGCAGCGCGCGTCATCAATGTCTGCATCTCAGTCGGCCTCGGCGCGTTGATCTTTTATACAGGTGCATGGCTGTTAAAGATAGAAGAGCTACACGCCGCCACCAACGCCCTGATGCAGCGGTTTCGCAAGCGGCGCTGAAATCTGCTTCGCCGCCGTCGGGTTAATCATTCGCCAGATAACTGGCCAAATCCATTGGATGACTTCGCGCCTTGCCGGATGCTAAACTCTCATTCTGCAAAATGATGAGGCTTCCGGCTGTAGACAGCAGATCTTTATTGAGGTGAGATGGACTACAAAGAGAATATCCTTGGACTGATCGGGCAGACGCCGCTCGTCAAGCTCAATAAATTGACCAGAGGCATTCAGGCGACGGTGCTCGCCAAGATGGAATCGCTCAATCCCGGCGGCTCGGTCAAAGACCGCATCGGCATTTCGATGCTCGATCAAGCCGAGCGCGACGGCAAGCTCAAGCCGGGCGGCACGGTCGTCGAAGCGACCAGCGGCAACACCGGCATCGGCCTGGCGCTCGTCTGCGCCGTGCGCGGCTATCGCGCCGTCTTTGTGATGACCGACAAAGCCTCTGTAGAGAAAGTGCGCTACCTGAAAGCGCTCGGCGCGGATGTCGTCGTCGTTCCGGTCGCCGCCAAACCGGATTCGCCCGATCATTATGTCAACACTGCCAGGCGCATCGCGCGCGAGACGCCGAACTCGATTTTCATCTTTCAGTATGGCAATCCGGCAAACCCCGAAGCCCACTATCAAACAACCGGGCCGGAACTCTGGGAGCAGACCGAGGGCCGCATCACCCACTTTGTCTCCGGCATCGGCACCGGCGGCACGATCAGCGGCACGGGCCGTTATCTGAAAGAAAAGAACTCGCAGATTCGCGTCATTGGCGCAGACCCTTATGGCTCGGTCTTCAAAACCTACAAGGAGACCGGCCAACTCATGCAAGCGACGCCATATCTTGTGGAAGGCATCGGCCAGGAGATTATCCCCGAAAATGTTCACATGAAGTACATCGACGCGATCATTAACGTCACCGACAAAGACTCGTTCCAGATGGCGCGGCGGCTGGGCCGCGAAGAAGGCATCTTCTGCGGCGGCTCGACGGGCACCAATGCCGTCGCCGCTATCCAGGTAGCGCGCGATCTCGGCCCCGATGAGGTGGTCGTCTTCATCGTCTGCGATACCGGCGAGCGTTATCTGTCAAAGTTCCACTCCGATGAATGGATGAAAGAAAAGCGACTGTTGACGCCAGAGAAGATCACCATCGGATTGGTGGCGCATCTCAAAGAAGACGACGAGACGCCGCATCTGGTCACGGTCAGCCCGAACCACACAGTGAATGATGCGATTCAGTTGATGAACAATTATGGCCTCTCGCAACTGCCGGTGCTCGACGAGGGCAAGTCGGTCGGTAGCTTGCGCGAAGGTAAGTTGATGGCGAAACTGCTAGGCAATCGCGAACTGATGCAGGCGAAAGTCGCCGAGGTGATGGACAGAGGCTTTCCAGTGGTCAGCGAAGATCTCGGCATGGGGTCGGCGGTGAAGTATTTAAAGACCTCGCCGGCAATTCTCATCGAAGAATACGGGCGCATCGTCGGCATCATCACCCGCCATGACGTTATCGCCGCGCAACCCTAAAGTCGTAACCAGTAAACAGAAAGTTGCTTGCGCGTCGCCCTCATATCTTTAGGCTGCGGTGAAGGCGTCACCGCGCGCTTCTTCTATCTTGTCACTGGTCATCTACTTCGTCGCGCCCGTGAACCTGCGCCGGCGGCGCGGTCGCTTCGATGGCGGTGAAGGCTTCAAGTATCTTGTATCGGTGGCGCGCGCCCGCCGGCACCAGCCACGAATCGCCCGGCTCAAGCCATATCGTCTGTCCTTCAAGCAGCAACTCGGCGCGGCCTTTGATGACATAACCGATAGTTTCGTAATCGCGCACCGCTTCCGGCTTATCGGCATTCGGTGCTTCGTTCTCCCAGAGCCGCATTGAGAGGCGCTTGCCCGATACCAGATATTTCTGGCCTTGTTCGCCTTTCGGAGAATGCGCCGATTGCACTTTCTTCACGCTTGTATCGTTCATTACATTGCCTTTCGGTTGAATGAGATTCACGCGACGCGGCGCGGATAACGCTGGTCGTCGCCCGCTTCGCCTTGCGGCGCAACGCCTACATGGTGTTTAAACACGAGTTCGCCGCCGAGCCAGCCTGAGACGCTGATCAGCAGAACGCCGAGAAATGACAAGAGCACGGGGATCGTCAGGCTGCCGTTGACGATACGCGCGCCGCTGTCGGTGCGCAGATACAGGCTCGCGCCAAAGACAAGCAGCGCCATGAGATTGCAGCGCGCATGCCAGGCTGCAATGCTCGCAACCTTGCGGTCGCGGATCGAGAAGTAATCAATAATCCCCGGTATGGCTGCCAGCACCGCACCGATGAGGCCGCCAAAAAGCGTGTAGAACGCTACGTTCACCCAGAGATAATCGTGACTGCCGAAGTAATAGATCAAATCGGCAATCAGCGAAAACGTCCAGAGCCCCAACGGGAATGGGATGAGGATTGGATGAAGCGGATGACCTAAGAAACGTGCCGGTGTTTTCATGATGCTCTCCTCTACCTGGCCGCTTGCTTGAATGAGTGGTAGTAAAGCGCGCGCGGCTGATTGATGATTATACTCGCTGAAGGTTCGGTTGCGAGACGCGGCCACAGACGCAAAAACCGGCGCAGGCTGCCACGCTTCGGTTGCAAGCGCGACAGCCTGTCGGTTTTGCCAAACATCGAACCGCAGTTTACTTTATTGCAAACTCTGCGCCATGGGCTTACTTCTTGTTTGACTTCATGCGGTCTTGAATTTGGCGCGCTGTAGTCAAATGGCCTTGCAGAGTCGGCAGCGTGTTGGCAGCAAACGCTCGAACGTCAGGGTCTTTCGCCTGCTTGCTGACTTTCTCGAATTCCTTGACATCCCTCTCATGCCCTTTGACTTGCATCTCGATGAAGGCGCGGTCGAAGGCGTCGCCGGACAGACCAGAAAGCTTGCTCAGATCTTTCTCATCCTTCAGCATCGCATCGGTATCGACGCGCGCGTGACGCTCCTTGGTGGCCGATGTATCGGTGGGATTCGGCTTCTCCATTGCCTCGGAGGTGGCGGTTGCCTGGTCGGTGCTTTGACTGCCTGGGCTGATCGTTGCCGTATCGCTCATCGCCGGCAAGCTGACACCTTTTTGCGAAGCCAGCGCCGTCAAGTCCTGGTTCGCCTTCGAGTGATCATCAATCAATCGTTGGGCAAACTGCTTGATCTCCGGGTCGGTCGCTTTGTCAACCGCGAGGCGACCAATCTGTACTTCCATCACGCCATCGTGCGCCGCATCTTTCAGGAAGGCGCTATCATCGGAATTGATCGTGGTGGTTGACTGTGCCGTGTCCTGTACCGGCGCGCTTGGCATGGGGTTTAGCGCCGGGTCTTGTTTGGTTGGAGCGGGTTGTGCTTTCTCTTGTTTGGCTGGGGCGGGCTGCGTTTTCTCCTGTTGGGTTGGCTCGCTTTGCGAACGGTTCGGTTGCATCGTTGATGCAAAAGCGAACGCCGCCAGCAAGAGCATAGTCATCAAGCTGGTTATTGCTCTCCTGCTCATAAAAGTCTCCTTTCCCTTAAATATTCGTTCTGGGGCACCATGTCCCCCCCTGAGACGTGTTAGTCACATTGCGCTTCATCAACTTGCATTCAAAACGCGAGTAGCGGCTTGCCCGCTCAGCGCAACGCGCACTGGTAAAGGTCATTCAATTGTTTAGGGCAACATCCGTGCCGGTTGCCGCGCAAATCGATGAGGATTTCAATAGACGAGTCAACCGGAAGAGTGGCGGGATAAGCGGCTAGAGGCTAGGGTCAGAAAACAGAACACTCGTGTCAAGGCACTGTATCCATTTTAACGAATCTTTTCTAGCCTCTGGTCTCTAGCCTCTACTTTGGCGCGTGATTGCAGATGTAATTGATCAGCGTGCGGATGGCAACGCCCGTAGGGCCTTTCGCCATGTGCGGTTTGCGCTCGTTCTCCCAGGCGGTGCCGGCGATGTCCAGGTGAACCCAGGGGGTGTCGTCGGCGAATTCACGCAAGAACCAGGCGGCGGTGATGGTGCCTGCATAACGGCCTGACGAATTTTTGATGTCGGCGATGTCGCTCTTGATTAGCTCGTGGTAATCATCATCCATCGGCAATTGCCAGAAACGCTCGCCGACTTCGCGCGCCGCCGCGCGCACTTCATCAACGAACGCCTGATCGTTGCTAAGCGCCGCCACGTTGGTGGTGCCTAGCGCAATCGCCACCGCGCCGGTCAACGTCGCCAGATCAATGATGCGCGTCGCGCCGAGCTTGCGCGCATAGCTGATGGCGTCGGCCAAAATCAAGCGGCCTTCGGCGTCTGTGTTGATGACTTCAATCGTCTTGCCGCTCATGGAGCGCAGCACATCGCCTGGCTTATAGGCGCGGCCTGATGGCATATTCTCGGTCGCAGGCATGACGCCGATGACGTTGACGCGCGGCTTGAGTTGCGCCAGGGCGCGCATCACCGCCAGGGTCGCCGCCGCCCCCGACATATCGTACTTCATCTTCTCCATGCCTTCGGCAGGCTTGATCGAGATACCGCCTGAATCGAAGGTGATGCCTTTGCCGACAATCGCGATCACGTCGGCGTCGTTGCCCATCGGCTCCGATTCATCAGGCGTGTAGCGCAAGACGATGAGCTTCGCCGGTTCATCCGAGCCGCGCGCCACGCCCAGCAGCGCGCCCATACCGAGTTCTTTCATGCGCGATTCGTCGAGCACATCGATATCGAGGCCAAAACGCGTGGCGACTTCTTTGGCGCGTTCGGCAAGCTCTGAAGGCGTCAGCACTGAACTGGGTTCATTAGATAACTCGCGCGCCATGTTGACAGCTTCGGCAATGATGCGCCCGCGTTCGACGCCTGTAGCCAGTTCGGCTTCGGTTCCCGGTGCCGCCGCGACCAGAATTAATTCATCAATGCGGCGCTCTTCCTTGTTCTGCGTCTTGTACATGTCGGGCTCGAACAAGGCGAGAATCGCGCCCTCGGTGGCCGCCTGCACGGCCTTGCTGAGGTCGAGTTGCGAGCGGCGCAGGAAGGCCATCGAGCGAGCGCCTTTGCCGCGCAGAAAGCGGGCGGCTGAGCCGGTGACTTTGCGCACCATGTCGAGAGAATACTCTTCGCGCTTGCCCGCGCCGACTAACAGCAATCGCCGCGCACGGATATTGCCGGGCCGGTAAAGGTAAACCATATCACCTTGCTTGCCGCGCATTTCGTCCGAGCCGAGCATCTCGCTGACGACGCCGCCGGTGCGCTCGTCGAGTTCTTTAAGCGCTCCCTCGTTTGCCGTCTCGCCTTCGTAGATCGTCACCACCAGCGCGTCGGCCTCGACCTCGTAAAATTTTGCGTAATCAGCTTTGACTTCCATCCCGTCTCCATTTTGGATTTTAGATTTTGGATTTTAGATTACTTGGACAGGAAAGCCGTTTCGAGTTCGGCAATCCAAAATCCAAAATCTAAAATCCAAAATTCAAGATCATCGGCTTCTAGTTTTCATCATGGCGCGCGCTTCGCGGTCGGCTTCGCGGCGGCGCTCGGTTTCGCGTTTATCGTAAAGCTTCTTGCCTTTGGCAATCGCCAGTTCGATCTTAACGCGCCCGTTTTTGAAATACATCTTCGTCGGAACCAGTGTGAGACCTTTCTCCTGCGCTTTGCCGGCAAGCCGATTGATCTCGGCTTTATGCAGCAGGAGCTTGCGCGTCCGCGTCGGCTCGTGATTATCGCGGTTGCCATGACTATAGGGGCTGATGTGGGCATTGAAGAGCCAGGCTTCGCCGTTGCGAATCTGCCCGTAACTGTCTTTAAGATTACAGCGGCCCTCGCGTATGGATTTCACTTCTGTGCCGGTGAGCGCGATGCCGCACTCATGCGTCTCGATGATGTGATAATTATGGTAGGCCTCGCGATTCGTCGCCACGACTTTATCTGTAGACATAAAACTACAAAGCGCGCGGTTGCAACTCCCACGATATGGCAACCTCGACAAGCGCTCGGTACGGCTTAGAATATATCCGATGCGCAAACCACAGCGCAATGTGAAGAATCAGTGGTCTGTGGTCTGTGGTCTGTGGTCTGTAGAAAGAGTATTTGGCATTGTGCAATGCGGCTTTGCACAAAAATGCCGACTTGCACAAAAACAAACGCGCTTGCACAAAAATGTGCGCTGTCCTAATTTGAAAATTAGCTCTAATTAGGCTCACCCCAACAGTCCTTAATCGTCTGGTAGTATACCGAGCAAATGGTGTCAACCTCTTCATCAGTGATGCGGCCTTTTAGTTTGACTTTAAGGATGATGGCAAGCAACTGCATCGGCGTCACCCTTATGGGTTTCTGCTCGTTACCTTCGTGGTCAGTGTCAGACATGGTAGACTCGCTTCCCAGAGGTGAACAGGTCTCGAAACACTTTGGTGTACTCGGCAGACCTAACGTGCGATGCTATCTTAGATGCAATTGCATCCAATGTCAAATCAAATCCAAGTCAAGTCCCATCAGAGGAGGTATTCTGATGGGGAGCGCAGCGCGACCACGACCGGCTCGGCTTACTGAGAAGTTGTTACAGATTCGTCTCGGATTGGGACTATCCCAAAATGAAATGCTTGCGGCGTTAGGGCTGAAAGAAAAGGTGTATAGGAGCGCGGTTTCAGGGTACGAGCTTGGAAGGAGAGAACCGCCGTTGCCGATTCTTTTGAAGTATGCTCGGCTGGCAGGAATATCAACGGATGTGCTGATAGATGATGAACTGGATTTGCCCAAACGCTTAACAGCGAAGCGGCGCTAAGACTTTTGGTGCAAAGCCGTGCAATGCAGATCCATTGTGCAACTTGAATAGAGATGTTCTGGCCACCGACCACCGACCTCTGATCACTAACCACTGACTACCGGCCACCGGCTTGCTCGTGTAGAATTCATGCGAGTTATGAAGACGGATGATCGTTATTCGCGGCAGCGCTTGTTTGCGCCCATCGGTGAAGCCGGACAAGCGCGGCTCGCGGCTGCCAATGTCGTCGTCATCGGCTGCGGCGCGCTCGGCGCGATGCAAGCGGAAACGCTGGCCCGCGCCGGTGTCGGCCACCTCACTCTCATTGATCGCGATTTCGTCGAAGAATCGAACCTGCAACGGCAGATTATGTTTGAAGAGACCGACGCCCGCGAGCGCCTGCCGAAAGCTGTCGCCGCCGCCCGTCGCATCAGTCGCGTCAATTCAGAGATTCGCGTCGAAGCGATGGTCGCGGATGTGAATTTCGAAAACATTGAAGAGCTTATCGCCGACGCCGATCTGGTGATGGACGGCACAGATAATTTCGAGACCCGCTATCTGATCAACGACGCCTGTGTGAAAGCCGCAACGCCGTGGATTTATGGCGCGGCGGTCGGCTCCTACGGCCTGACGATGACGATCATTCCAACGCAGACGCCCTGCTTGCGCTGTGTGCTTCCGGATCTGCCCGATCCCGGTTCCGGGCCGACCTGCGACACGGCGGGGGTGATTCTGCCGATCATTGCCGTCATCGCTTCGATTCAATGCGCCGAAGCGATGAAACTCTTGATCGATCAACGAGACCATCTGCACGGCTCGCTGATTCGCATAGACGTTTGGGATTTTGAAATCAATCGGCTGTCGCTTTCCGATTACGGCGAACGCGGGACTTGCCCGACGTGCGGCAGGCGGGAATTTGAATTTCTGAAAGGCGCAGGCCGTCAGGTGACGACTACCCTGTGCGGGCGCAATGCCGTGCAGATCGGGCGGTCGGGGGCGCGGCTCGTTGACTTCGCGCAACTCGCCGAACGCCTGAAACCCGCAGGTGATGTAGCTTACAATGATTTCCTGCTGCGCTTTCGCGTCGACGGTTACGACATTACGGTCTTCCGCGACGCGCGCAGCATCATTCGAGGCACGCAAGACCCGGCCATCGCGCGCGGCCTGTATGCGCGCTATATCGGAGCATAATCAATAAGCCGTAGACAGTCGGCAGTCGGCAGTCGAAAGATGACGCGCTTACTGCCCACTGCCTACCGCCTACTGCCTACTATATTCTTATGCAAATAAGTGTAGAGATTCTCAGCGCGGCTGCGGGCGAAGCCTTCGAGCGTGATTTTTCGGACGCCGCCGAAATTCTCGTGCGGCGTGAAGGCCACAGCCGCGCGCGGCATTTGTTCACCATCAACGGTCGAATCATTGCGCGACTGCGCTGGCACGGCCAGCGCCGTGCCGTCTATGAAGCCGACGGCTTGCGCTTCTTTATCAAGGTCGCGGCGCTGCAAAAGAGAATCGCGCTGACCGCTGAAGATGGCAGCGAATCGTTGCTGGTCGAACGCTCGCGCGCCAATCCGCACCGCGCCGGCCTGCGTGTTGAGATGGCCGAAGGCGATAACTTCCGCCTCCTGCGCGCCCGCGACAGCCGCTTGCGCTCGGCCTATTCGTTCGCCATCAACAAGCCCTTTTATGCCTCGACGCTCATGGTCTTTCGCTTCGACGCGCATCATCGCACGCAAACGACGGCGCGCATCGAGATCAAGCCGGTGTTGAAACGCGAAGCGCGCTTTGCTCACCGCCTGCTGGCGCTGGTGGTCTGCCGCATCATCCTGGAGCGCCGGCTTTCGGGAACCCAACCGCTGCGCGTCAAAGAGCGCCCGCGCCCCTTCATCAGCAGCGCCCGCGTCCGCGAACGCCACTGAACGAAAGAGAAAAGAAGAAGGGAAGAAAAGGAGTGGGGGAGATGGGGAGATAAAAACTAAGGCAATAATATAGTTGACTCATCCAAGCCCATCCAGCACGAGGCTTCGCATCGTGTTAACAATCGGGGGTTGTCCCACGTCTTATTTCCAGGGGCATCCTCATGCGACTTAGATTAATTTCACTAGCGGTCCTGTTATGCTTCCTCCACCAGAGCGTTCCCGGCAAAGCGCCGATCAACCGGCTACTGATCCGTGACGTGCGCCTGTTTGATGGTGAAAAGGTTATTCAACACCGCAGCGTGCTGATCGAGAACGGGAGAATTAGGCGCATTAGCGGGCCGGACTTGAAAGCCGACAACGCTGAGATCATCGATGGGCGAGGCCGAACCTTGCTGCCTGGATTGATTGATGCCCATGTTCACGTTGCCCCAAACGTCGACAGCGCGCTGCGCCAGACCCTCTCGTTCGGGGTGACGACGGCGCTCGATATGTTTACCTCGCCGGACACTCTGAAAAAGTTGAAAGCGATTCGCGCCGAAGACCCCCCTGATCTGGCTGATGTGCGGACGGCGGGAATTGGCGCGACGGCTCCCGGCGGACATCCGGCGCAGATGGGCGGCCCGCCCATTCCCACGCTCACCAGCCCCGATCAGGCCCAGGCTTTTGTCGACGCACGCATCGCTGAAGGATCAGACTACATCAAGATCATTTATGATGACCTGGTCTGGGTCTATGCGGACGGTCGTCGCCTTCCGACCTTGAGTAAAGAGACGCTTGCGGCATTGGTGAAAGCGGCGCATCGCAGAGGCAAGCTGGCCGTCGTCCATATCCACTCGGAACAGCAAGCGCACGACGCGATTGATGCGGGAGCCGATGGGCTAGCCCATATGTTTATGGGCGAATTGGCTTCCGGCCAACTCGGCCAATTTGCCGCGCGCCATCACGCCTTCGTCATTTCGACGCTCTCGGTCCTTTATGAAGTTTGCGGCAGATCGGATGGCGCAGCATTGCTGGCCGATTCGCGCCTGCAACCCTTGATCAAGCCCGAATGGCGAGAGCCGTTGACGGCCAAGTGGGTGCCTCCGACCGGTCTCACACCGGCAGGGACCGAAGAAGGGATGCGCGACCTCATCAGAGCGCAGGTGGCGATTCTTGCCGGCACGGATTCGCCGGGGCCGGGCACGACTTACGGAGCCTCGCTGCATGGCGAACTGGCGCTGCTCGTGCAGGATGGGTTAAGCCCGCTACAAGCTCTGGCGGCGGCCACTTCCATCCCGGCCCGTTGCTTTCATCTATCCGACCGGGGACTGATTCGCCCAGGTCTAAGAGCCGACCTGGTGCTCGTCGAAGGAGACCCGACACAGGATATTCTCGCGACGCGCAATATCGTAGCGGTCTTCAAGAAAGGGATTCGCGTTCAACATTAGGGGCACAGCAGGTGATGACCCTCTGAGCATACGCGAAGCTGCTCTATAAGGTGAGTCAGCTAGGTTATTGCCAAAACTAACCTATAGGTGCAGCATCTGGAATTATATCGGTTGCTCCCCCACTCCCTTCCCGTCTCTTTTAGTCCTTCATCCTTTGAGAGCTTCGTGGTAGACTCTACAGTGCTTATCACACACGGAATCATTCACGAGGAGATCTATGTTAAAGGCGAAGGCAGCGAATGAAGGCAGAATTCGTTTTGTGCTGGCGGCAGTCTCGATCCTGGCTCTGGCAATGACGCTCACGGGCTGCGACAGTGCGGAGAGCGGAAAGACGGTCAGCAGTAGCAGCCCCAGAGTTGTCGGGCAGCCCATCGCGGTCGACAGCATCGCGCAGAGCCTTGAGCAGATGAAGGGCAAAGTCATCGTCCTCGATCTGTGGGCGACCTGGTGCGGCCCGTGCCGTATGGAGATTCCCAGCTTCATCAAACTTCAGGAGAAGTACCAGGCTCAGGGCCTGGAAATCGTTGGTGCCTCGCTTGATCCGATCACGCGCGGCGGCAGCGCCGAGTTAGTTCGGAAGTTCATGCAGGAAAATAACATCAACTACACGATATGGCTGGTCAACAATGCGGCGGCGCTGGCGAAGTTCCCTTACGATCAACGCATCCCCACGACTTATGTGATCGACCGCAATGGCCGCATCGTCAAGCAGTACGTCGGCGTGCAGCCGGAAGCCGTCTTTGAAAACGACATCAAATCATTGCTGTAAAGCCAAGCAAGCGGCGACGGCTGGTTATCGCTCTTGTGTCGCCTGTGTAATTGACTTAACTATCTGGCTCGCGCTCACGGCGCTCCGGCAACGGGTTCATTGCTCAACTGGCAGGCGGGCGGGCATACAACAGCGCAAACAACTCGCGCACACGAACAAAGAAAAGCTTGAGCGCATCTTTCAATTTCATCTTGATCCCATTCTAATCGTTGCCAGTCAGCGCCGAAAGCCGACATGAAACCCGTCACCGAACAGGCGAATCCGCGAACCAGAGAGATTGATCGCCGCTCGACCCTCGACATCCTCACCCTGATCAACGACGAAGATCGCACCATCGCCAATGCTGTGGCGCTCGTCCTGCCACAAGTCGCCGCAGCGGTCGACTGCATTGTTGCGCGGCTGGCGGGCGGCGGTCACCTGTTTTATGTCGGCACGGGAACGAGCGGGCGACTGGGCGTGCTCGACGCCTCGGAATGCCCGCCGACTTACGGCGTTTCGCCTGATCTGGTGCGCGGCATCATTGCCGGCGGCTATCCGGCGTTGGTCAAATCCGTCGAGGCTGCCGAAGACGATCCGGCGCAGGCGGCGCGCGATCTTGAGGCCGCTGGCCTGACGGCTGGCGATGTCGTCGTCGGCATTTCGGCCAGCGGCAGCACGCCTTACACACTGGGGGCGCTGGCGCATGCGAAGCAGATCGGCGCGGCGGCCATTGCGGTCACCTGCAATCCCGAATCGCCAATGGCGGCGGCGGCTGAAGTGAGCATCGCGCCGGTCGTCGGCCCTGAAGTCATCGCCGGCTCTTCGCGCATGAAAGCCGGCACCGCGCAAAAATTGATCTTGAACATGCTGTCGACGGCGACGATGATCCGGCTCGGCCTGGTTTACGGCAACCTGATGTCGAATATGCAGCCGAACAATGCCAAGCTCGTGCGCCGCGCCTGCGCCATACTTGCGGAAGAGACCGGCTTGAGCAACGACCAGGCCGCCAGTCTGTTTGAAAACGCGGGCCGCGACCTGCGCCTGGCGATTGTAATGGCCGCAACAAAGCTTTCTCGCGCCGAAGCTGAAGCACTCTTGCGAACACACGGCAACTCGGTTCGGCGAGCCATCGATAGCTTAGGTTGATGAGCGATGACTCAATTGCTCCTTCACAACGCCAGACTCATTCTCCCTGACGGCATTCGGCGCGGCAGCCTGCTCATACGCGATGGCCGCATTGCGCAGGTCTTCACCGGCGAGCAAACGCCCGCAGGCTTCAGCCGTAGCGAAACCCTTGACCTCAACGGCGCACACCTGGCACCGGGAATGATCGACATACACATTCACGGCTCGGCGGGCGTCGATGTGCAGAACGCCAGCCACGAACAATTGCAAGCCCTCTCTGAGTTTTTGCTGGCCGAAGGCGTGACCGGTTATTTTGCCACCTTCGTGCCGACCGACGAGCGCGGCTACCAGGAAGCCATCGCCGCTACGGAATCCTTCATCGCCCGACAGCGCAACGCCGCGCGACTTGGCCAGACGCGCGGCGCGCAAGTATTAGGCATTCACTTTGAAGGGCCATTCGTCAGCCGCCACCGCTGCGGCGCGTTGAAGACCGAACACTTCCGCGCTTACGACGGCGACCGGCGCTCGATTCAAGTCTTCACCGGCGACCGCGAAAGTAATCCAGCTTATGCGCGGCTGATGACCCTGGCACCAGAGATTGACGGCGGCCTTGATCTGATTCGCGAGTTGACGGCGAGCGGCGTGCGCGCCTTCATCGGCCACACCGAAGCCGACCCTGAAATGCTCGACCGGGCATTCGCAGCCGGGGCGCGACACATCACGCATTTTCCAAACGCGCTCACCCCGTTGCATCATCGCCGACCGGGGGCGGTCGCCTGGGGACTCGTGCGCGGAGACGTGACGATTGATTGCATCGCCGATTTTCATCATGTCCATCCGCTGATGCTGCGCTTGATGGCGCAGACCAAGACGGCGCATCGTATGGCGCTCATCAGCGATGCGATTCAGCCGGCGGGGCTCGGCGACGGCACCTACAAGGTATGGGACATTAATATTGCGGTGAAGGATGGCTTGACGGCGCTGCTTGACGGGCCGGGCGCGGGAACGATTGCCGGTTCGGTCATCACCATGCGCGAAGCCCTGCGTAACATCACGCAGACCGGCGTGCCGCTAGAGGATGCCGCGCGCATGTCGTCGATGATCCCTGCCCGCGCCGCCGGTCTCGATGATGACTATGGGTTAATAGCGCTGGGCAAGCGCGCCGATCTGATCGCTCTGGATGACGACTTCAACATACAAGTCGCGCTGGTCGGCGGCGCGGTCGCCTTCAATAAAGCAATCCCCTGATCGCATTTTCATTACGACACTGGGACAGAAGATTGGCCACAGAGACACAGAGACACAGAGGAAAATATTGAGAACCCAAGAGCATTTTAGAGGTTTCTCTGTGCCTTTGTGCCTCTGTGGCAATCTCTTTCTGTGCCATTCTTAAGCTAAGGCTCCGTTGCGAGCCCGGTCACGGAGCGATCTTGGTCGCCGGGTCGCTCCAGCCGCTTTGTCCGCCGCTGGTCACTGCCGCGACTCGGAACCAGTAACGTGTGCCGCTCACCAGATTGTTGACCTTCGCCGAAGATTTGAGCGAGACGCCGGCGTGCGTCCAGGATGTTGCAACCGGCGGGTCGGAGTTACGTTCGATGACGTAACTTTTCGCGCCTTTCACCTTCTCCCAGGTCAGAACAATTTCACCATCGTGATTACCGGCGCTGGCGTCGAGCGCGGCGGGCGCGACAGGATCAAGCAGTGCGCTGGCGGCGCTACGAATGCTGAAACCGGCGCTGAGAATCTGCTTTTCATTGGTGCCGCTGATGCTTTCCACATAACTCGCCGCTTGACGCAAGAGACCATCCAGCATCTCCGATTTTTCATTCAGGATGTTGGTTCTGGTGATCGCGGTTTGTTTGGCGGCTTGCTGATCCGCATAGGCGGCATCGAGTTCGTCAACGGCAGTTGTGATTTGCGTCAAAGCCGGTTGCGGGGTCGGGAAATTAATATTTCCTGTCATCGCGGCGACAATCTGACGAGCTTTAGCCGCTTTCTCCGGGATCGACAAGTTTCTGAGGTTAAGTTTCACTTTGGCCATGGTTATCCTCCTAAGATAAGAATTTGTCCCCTGGCCCTGCCAATGGCCGAAAGCATAATTTTAATCATCAAGAAAAGCAATCATAATTTATAGAGCATTTCTGAAAAGTCAGTGAAAGCCTTGAAAAAGCGTAATTCAATAGCCCGGCGCAACGCGCCGGGTAGAAGTCAGGTTAAGCACCCCAGCCCTGAAAGGGCGCAATATCGGAGCCGCCCCTGGGTTATCGCGCCCTTTCAGGGCTTACCCGGTTGCGGCTGCTGATCTTGGGGCGATGCCCCAAGCTATTGAATTATGCCCCTTCGGGGCTTTTCAGAAACGCTCTATAAAATTGTAATTCATGTCGGATTTGCAGCGCAGCGGAGGGCGGCAATTCGGCTGAGCAGCTCGAACTCGCTGAATTGCCGCCGCATAAAACGAGTTTGCGCGAGGCCGAAAGCTACTTGCATTGCGACAAAGCAGATTCGTTTTGTGATAAAAGCAATTGGTTAACGACAAAAACCAATTCGTATAATCACAAAAGCATATTGAATTAGAATAAAACGAATTTGCATTATGACGATGCGAATTTGCTTTATGATAAAACCGAATTGAATTGCGATAATGCAAATATGAATAATGATCATTCAAGATGGAATCGTGGCAAACCGCTATGCAATGGCGACGATTCAAGATTGATTGATGAGAAATCAAATTGCTTTCGCGCTGATGCAAGACAGCATCTCAAAGCCGCATCTTGCAATGATTCGCGGACAAACCTTGTTGCCGGTCTTTTTTTGCGGGCGACAGGATAATCAGGCGGGTTTGTTTCGGCTATCTCGTGTGCTCGTCAACGGGTGCTTTCGCAGATTCCACCGGCCCTGCGGAAACGATCTTTCCCTGGTCATCGAATTTCAACCCTAACTTTCTTTGCCATTCGACCATTAAAGTCTTCGGGTCGCCCGGCATTGGTGGAGCGTCAAGGCGATCAAACTGCAAAGTTTCAATGCTTAATGAATCTCCGGTTACATACGAAACGACCTGCACGCGGTTTCCAGAATCATCTAGAAAACGACAAGCTCCCGTTTGACTATAATTGAGCAGACGACCCGTTTTTGGCGTAAGGTTATCACCCTCAATAGACAATTGATGCGCCCACAATGAAGTTAAAACCACCACAGTTTTACCATCGGGGCTGAAGACCACGGCCAGAACCGAACCGCCAGGTTTGAAAGGCTGGCCGACCGGCTGGCCCGTCGCAACGCTCCACAATCGCGCCGTTCCATCATCGCTGCCGGTGAGCACCAGCTTGCCGTCCGGACTGAAGGCCACGGCCCGAACCCAATCTCCATGTTTGAAAGGCTGGCCGACCGGCTGGCCCGTCGCAACGCTCCACAATCGCGCCGTTCCATC
>Ga0307468_100000070_pt1 | contig 31929 bp, 24 predicted proteins | sample atmdna_FD_203085 | JGI IMG/M metagenome (GOLD analysis project Ga0307468, IMG submission 203085) | Hardwood forest soil microbial communities from Morgan-Monroe State Forest, Indiana, United States - atmos_gases AM2C_05 | ecosystem: Environmental > Terrestrial > Soil > Temperate forest > Bulk...
AGATTTCGCCGTTGAAGACAATGGCGATGGAAAGGTCTTCGTTGAACATGGGCTGATGGCCGCCGGAGAGATCAACGATGGACAAACGGCGATGGGCTAAAGCGACGTGAGAATGAAGCCAGAGGCCGGCATCATCGGGCCCGCGATGCCAGAGGGCGTCGCGCATGCGGACGAGAGTAGCGCCGTCAATGGGGCGCGGCGAATGATCGGGGATGGCAATGCCGCAGATTCCACACATCAGTCAATCACTTTCTATCGGGCCTTAGCTCGCCGCCTTTGCCAGTGCGTAACGCAAGCGGTTTTTCATCTGCTCAAAGCCGCTTGTACACTGCACAAAATGCGCGAAATCGGGTTCGCTGTGAACGCGGCGCAACGCCAGCAGATCGCAAGGTTTGTCGTTGAACCCATCCTCAATGGTCACGGCGGCGCGATAGCCGGCGCGCTTTGCGGCGAGCCGTATACGCGCATTGGCATCGCCATTCGGGTAACAAATCAGGTCGACCGGGCGGCGCAGTTCGGCTTCGAGCCTGGCCTTCGATCCGCGCAATTCGCAATCTAGCTGGTCATCCCCGACCTGCGTGAGAATGGGATGCGTCAGCGTGTGCGAAGCGATCTCGACGCCGGCAGACTCCATCTCTCTGGCCTGTTGCCAGGTGATGCCGGCATAAATTTCCGGCGCTCGCTCCGGTAGCTCGACATCGAGCAACTCGCCAATCGTCGCAAGATTTTCTCGCTTGCGCTCCTCGGTGATGGTCTTCAAATAGGTTTTGAGACGCTCGGCGGCGCTGATACGTGAAGCGCGATCTTTGAAATCAAAACAAAATGATTGCTGGTTGATCGCTCCCTCAAAACGTAGGGCTCTGGTGTTTAAGGTCGCATATTGGATTTTGTCCCACCATGGCCATAGCTGCCCGTCAACAAATTGTGTGACGGCGAACAGCGTCGCCGGCGCGTCGTAGCGCCGCAGCACCGGAAGCGCGACCTCGTAGGCATCGCGATATCCGTCATCAATGGTTATTGCTGCCAGTCCCGCTGGCAGTGGTTGAGGCCCTTGGAGATGATCGACCAGTGTCGACAGGCTGACGAGTTGGTAATGCCTCGATAGATATTCCAACTGTTCGGCCAGCGTTTGCGCTGACGTGCTCCCATCGCGGCCATCTTCGCTGAAGCGGTGATAGGTCAGGATGAGCGCCTTATGGCGATTCGCCAGACGAAACGCCGTGAACGCGCCGCTCTCTTGCATCAACCGCAGCACCGTTTGTTTCATCCGCGACCTCCCGCCGCGCGCTGATCGATGAGTCGCGCCGCCAGTTGTTTGCGGCGCGCGCGCAGCCTTCGGCGCATTTCGTCCTTCTCGCTTTTAACCGGCAGGCGATAGCGTTTGCCGAGGCTGACATCCTGCGGTCGCAGCGCTGCCGTGCCTTCGGCCAGCGCCTGCACGGCATCGGCTACAAGTTGAGCGCAGCGGCTGACCAGCCGTTTGCGGTAATCATCAATGAATGCTTCAAAGTCGAGACCGTAATCAAAGTCATATTCGAGCGGCACGGTCTCCTGCATCACAATGTCCCCGGTATCGACTTTGGCCTCAACAAAGTGGACGGTCAGACCGATCTCGCGCTCGTCATTGAAAAGCTCCCAGAAGACTGCCGGACAACCGCGATAATAGGGCGCAAGCCCCTGGTGCATATTAATCGAGCCGAGTCGCGGAATCTTGAACACCGACTCCTTGAGGATGTTGGTGCCGAGGACGACGCCGAGATCTGCGCGGGTGGAGCGCATGAGAGCGAGGGCTTCCGGGCTATGAAAATTACTGACGAAGTGCACCGGGACGCCATGCGCTTCAGCGATTTTGCACAGCGCCTCGCGGCCAGCTTCGTCGGCGACTGTGTTAACCGGATTGCGCGCTGGCAACAGCTTGCGGGCGAACTTCGATGCGGTTGCCGTATAGCCGTCATAACGAATCGAGCGCTTGATCTTTTCGCGCCAGCCGACGCGGCGCACCGTGTCGGTTTCGATGTAGAGGGCCGCAACCTCTGCGCTATCGAGCGCCAGCAATCGCTTGAGTGCGATCTCGATGCCGCCGTGTGTCAATACCAGCAATCGCAACTTATTTCTGCTCATCCCGGATCGTCCTCGTTCCTCTTTGTCGGTATTGCTTGCCTACGTCTGCCTGTGGTCAGAAATGTTGCAAACATCATCGCTACGGCGAATCAATCGTCGGGGTTGAAGGCTGCCGCGAGCCGCCGCGCTGACCATCAACAACTATGAGCAGCGCCGCATCAGCTTCTTTGTGCCGGCATCATGTCTGCCGCGACATAGCGGCGCGCGTTCCACGCCGCGAGGTTGTCAATCGCCGGATGCTGGTGCCGACGGCGATCAGCAAAGTGCCCATCAACAGCAACAGCAGCGGCTCCGAAAACGTATGTCCGATTACATCTAATTGACTTGCCGAAGGGTGCTGCGCGATAGCCGGAAGCGTTAGGCTGGACGTGGAAGGTTCGGCCAGGATGATGTCTGATTCAATGTTGCGAGCGACCTCTATTTGGAAGCCATGCGTTGCGCGCAGCGGCACAGCGACCGCTAGGATCATCACCATTATTGCTAAAATCGTTCTCAGTATTCGTTTCAACATAAAGGAATTTTTGTCCGGAGTGCTCACCCGGCAGTCGTTGTTGGCATCTGGAATCTTCGCTCTGCCCCCAACTGTGAAATGGAAGGAGTATTGCACCTATGGTTGCGGTCCACCGACCGGCCAAAAACCGCCACATCGTATTGTGTTGACGGCTTTTGCCTCACAAATTCTTCGAAACTCTTAACTCTTTGCGCTTTGCAAAAATAATATGCGCGCAAAATGTCGCACGCGGCTTGGCTGGCCCGGAATGCTCGGCCTGAATTCATACGACTGCGGCGCGGCACGGTTGCCTCAACCACGCCGCCGTTGATCAGGAGTCAATAGAAGTGCGCGCCTGCCTTGGAGAAAGGCAAGGATTCGATCAACAAAAGCGGCTGGCATTGGCGGCATTCGCGCCGCGAGCCAGCCATTCAGGGTTTTCGATATCGGTGTTTGAGTCGGGATGAGGCGAGCCGCCAAGCAAAGCATCATCTGCGGGCATGGCGACTCAGGCGGCTCGTCTCACATCTTCTTAGTTTTTTTTGTTACCTTGAGCTTTGTGCCAATGCGAAAATCACCGGGATTCAACGCCTCGCCTTGTGCGCCGCTGCGGTCGGTTGCGATCACACGTATGCGCGCGATATTCGTCGGTAAGTTCGGAACTCTCCAGTTGAAACTCCTGGCGTAACCGGGAATCGCGGTCATCACATCTTGCCACGTCAGGCCGCCGTCCAGCGATAACTGAATGGCCTGGTCAATGAGGGTGTCGGTGTCGGCTGTCCAGGTGATGGAGACAAACGATTTTACCTGCGCTTTTTGCCCGGCTAAGGGGGTGAGAACGTGTATCACAGGGCGGGGGTCAGAGGCTGTGGTTATATTGAGGGCCGCGCTCGCCACAGCGCCCGCAGGATCGGTGGCCATGACGCGCGCTGTAAACTGTCCGGCGCTCGTGTAGGTGTGCGAAACGCTCGCGCCCGTTGCCGTCTGCCCGTCGCCAAAATCCCATCTGACGGTAAGCGTGTCGCCATCGGGGTCTGCGGCGTTCGCTACAAACGCGACAATGAGCGGCGCAAGACCTGCCGTCACCGACGCGGTCGGATTAACCTGCGGAGGTTGATTGGGTGGCAGGAACGTGTAGCCAGCCGCCAGTGTCGCCGACGCTCCGTCAGGGTTGATCACCGTGAGGTCAACACTGCCGGCTGAGTGGGCTGGGGTCACGGCGGTCAGTGTGTGGTCATCTTGAGGAATAACGGAAATGGCAGCGGCATTGCCGAACTTCACCGTTGCGCCGGATTGGAAACCATTGCCGTTGAGGATAACCGTCATGCCGCCAGCCGCTGTCCCCGAATTAGGCGAGTCCGACATCAGAGCCAGTCCGACGGGCGTCCTCGGCAAAATCACCGTGTCGTTCTTGAGCGCCCCCGGCGAGGTGTTCAAGTAGATCGAAGGCGACAGCACGATCTGATCGATTGACAGGCCGTCTTCGCGCACCTGGACGCGCAGCGTATGTGTGCCGGTTGAAGCGAAATAAAGGTTCGGCCCCATGACCCCTACGCCCCAGCCATTGTCTTGCCAGCCCCAGCCTTTAAGGCCAAAGTTCAGATCTTCTTCGAGATTGATCACTGTGCTGTCTGTGGTGCCGATGCGAAAGACCGCCGCGCCGCTTGATGTAACGCTGTCGGAGAATTGCACGTGTACTGAATCGTTGTAGGGCGAATCGTTCTGCGCCTTGCCGCGCATCCACAGGTGATAGGCGGTGTTCGCCTGTGCATTGAAGGTCATCTCGAAATAGCTTGGCGGGTTCGCGAGCGGCGTGACGACTTTGGCCGCGCCGAGGTCAGGGTTCCAGATGCGCGCGCCGCCTGCGGCTGTCGCATCGGCGACGACTTGCCAGTTGCCGACGCGCACCGGCGCTTCCGCAGCATAGAGTACCACGGTCGTCGGCGGATTAGTTGGTGCAGTAATTGAGATAACAATCGAATTTGTGGCCGTCGCGCCGCCGTTGTCTGTGACGGTCAGTTGCGCTGTGAAGTTCCCCGCCGCTTGATAAAGGTGCGAGGGCGCGGGAGTGTTTGCCGACTGACCGTCACCGAAGCTCCAGTTGTAACTAACGATGCTGCCATCAGGGTCTGTGGCATTTGAGGTAAAAGTTACAACAAGCGGCGCAACGCCGCTTGCAGGCATCGCCGAGATGCTGACCTGCGGCGGCTGGTTGCCGGTCGTCTGGCCGCCAATGGCCGCTTGCAGGACATCAAAATCCGTGCCGATGTCGGCACCGTCGGTTGCCGCGCGGGAATAAGGACTGATGGGAGAAAGCCGGTAATTACCGCCCGGAAGATTGACGAAACCGACCAGCGCCATCAGCGGCGGAAAGAAATTGTTCAGGGGATAAACCCCGCCTGGGCCGCTGACCAGCACATTGCGCGCAAAGACACATGCAGGGAAATAGTGGTTAATGCTACTCAGGCCGATTCCGTAACCGGAACCCAGGACGCCATAATCATTATGTGGCGCGAGGTTGTTTGTGAAGACAAAGCCAGTCGCCGGTATGCCATCGGCGCTGATAATGTTGCCGGTCTGGAACGCTGTATTATGGTCAATCTGCAAATTGGCCGGGCCGTCGATGATCTGAAAGAGCCTGCCGTTGCCGCCCCAGCGAGCCCCGCCTATGTCGTCGAAGAGATTGTTCTTGATCTTGATGCGCTGCGCCTGCTGGCTGGGGAAATTGTAATCACGACCTAAAACATTGACGCCCGCTGCGGCGTGGCGAACGATGTTATTGATGAACATCACGTCTTGCACCGTACACCACGGAGCGGTGCCGTCTTGATTGCGCGGCGTCAGTTGTACGGCGAAGCCCGTCTGTCCATCGACCCAGGAGTTTTCGAATATATTACCGTCAACCAGAACGCGCTGGGCGTTCTTCAACTCGAAGAGATTCTTGACTGACCAGTGAACCCCGGCGTAATTCGGTTCGGTGGCGCACCAGGAGAGCGGCTTTGCGCAATAGTTGCGGCGAAACTCGATGTCGGAGGATACGAGATTCGCGATGCTCGGATCAGCGCCGCCAAGCATGAAATTCTCTGCCGCCCCTTCAAGGTAGTTGTTGACGATCTTGAACGGCCCTGGCCCGTTCCAGCCGCCGATGGCTTGTGTGTCGAAGCCGACGCCATGGCAGTTGGCAATCGTCGAATCGATGATCGAGGTCGCGGCGCTATTCAACGCGACGCCGCGCGACACATCCCCTGTCGGGTTGCCATGAATGTAGCAACGATCAATGACCAGATCGTGCGGCACCTGGCTCAGAGTACTCTGTGCCGCGCCGGTGTCGCCAAGAGCAACGATTCCATAATTGGTCGCCCAATTTGCGGCGATGCCGATCTCAAGACCGACCAGGCGGTATTGATGCGATGCTGCCGCCGTCTTAATCGCCGGCATGGTATTGGGCGTAAGCAGCTTTGGCATAACAACGGCATCCGATGCGTCGGCGCGCACGCCTCCGGATGGGAGATCAGAAAGATTCGCCGTGCGGATGATGATCCAGCCGTTACCGGTCTTTGTCGGCAGCACGAAGTTGCCTGTGAAGACCGCGCCCGCTTGCAAAACAACTTGATCGCCGGGCTGCGCTTGATTGAGTGCGGCTTGCAGATTACCACCTGCCGATACGTTGATGATGGCCCCGCTGCTCGCCGGATAAGTTGTATCGAGATAAACTCGCGGCAGTTCCGGCTGAGTCGCCGCCTGCGCCTCGGCAACGCTATTCAGCAACCTGATGGCGCTGCCGTCAAAGAGTTCTCTGGTGAGGAGGAGTGCGGAACAGATAGCCAGAAGGCTAATGACGAATCGCTTCATTTTTCTTCAATTCCTTGCAACCGGACAGACACCAGTCAATTGACCGTCCCTGCATTTTTGTGAGCTATCTCACATAATGTAGAAGGCGACGAAGGCTTACGTGCTGCATTAATGACGCGGGAGAGGGGCAGCGTCAGCGCGGCGCTGTTGGGGCTGGACGATTCGCAGAGACCGCCACCTCTGACCAGGTGGCGCGGTTTATCGCCAGCCGATTCGGGCCGCGAGATCGGCTGGCGCATCTGCAATTCGCTTGAGCAGAATCGCAATCCGGGGGTGTGCGGAATCACTTAACACGAGGGCCATTAGACGATCTACGGTCACGCAAAGTGCAACAGCTATGCCTTCAACTCTGCTTTAGCGATTGCTGTGGCGTAGGGCGCAGGCATCCTAAGAGGTAGCAGGCCGAGGTCTTAACGAAAGGTCAGGGGCTGTCATTGACGGCGGGTATTTACTTGGCGCAACCGGTAGGGCGGGCGCGGCCAATGGGTTCGCATACATGGCGCGGGGTGTTGAAAGGTTTTTTTTAGGAGGCAAAACGGCACGAGGTATCCCAGGCGTGAGTGTTACACAATGCCGCAGTTTCGGAAGTCAAATTCAATAAGGCGCTGTTTGATCTCTATACACGGAGCCCCTTCATCTGCCGCTTGCCGCGCGGCTCTGACGTATAGGCTCCCAGAGGACGTGCGCCTTGCCGCGCATGAACTGGATGAACGCCGCGAGCGATGCCGCATTCGCCAGCGCGAAATAATAGGGCAGCCCAAGCATACCTAACCGCAACCGTAATCGCTCGCCGAGCCAGCCTGCAAGCGCCGCCAGATAAAATGTAGCTTGTGCTATAAAAGCCAGGCGGTAGAATGGCGCGTCACCCGTCAGCAGCAAGTTTGAGGCAAAAGCAATAATCAAAAAGCCTGGCACGGCATAACGCGCCAGCTTGTGAGAGATCAATTGAAAGGCGAACAAATCATGTTGACGCAGGCCGAGCGCTGCCTGATAACGATTGAGCGCGCTAAAGGTCTGCTCGATGATACGCACACGCATACGGAACTCATCGCGGCTGCGCTTGTTGGTGTCTTCCATCGCCACGGCGTCGCGTTCATAGACGGTGCGCTGCCCTTGCAGATGTATCTCTGTAGCGATGACGAAATCGCTGCTCATATCGAGCGCCAGCCGCGCGTAGCTGCTGCGGCGGACGGCATACAGGCAGCCGCTCACACCGATGAGTGAACCGGCGCGGCTCTCGCTCTCTTTAATGAACTTCTCATAGTTCCAGTACGAGCGGCAGCCCTGGCCAATGGCGGTTATGGTTTTGTCTATATAGATTAACTGGCCGGCGACGCAGCCGACTTGCGGATCGGCAAAGCTGCGAACGATCTGGCGCACGGCATCCTTCGCATACATCGTTGTGGCATCGGAAAAGACAAGGACTTCGCCGCTCGCCAGCTTGACTGCATGGTTTTGCGCGACGCTCTTTCCCAGGCGTTCAGGCCGCCGGTGCAGACGGACGCCGCGCGCAGCGTACCCGCGAACGATGTCGTCTGTAAGGTCGCTTGAGCAATCGGAGGCGACGATGATTTCGAGCCTGTCCGGCGGATAATCGAGCATCAGGGTGTTGTCGAGTTTGGCAGCAATGTCGCGCTCTTCGTTATAAGCCGTGATGATCAACGAGACTTTCGGCGTGATGTCGGCCTTATGCACGGGCCTGGGAAACCAGCGGCTCAGGACAAAAATCAGCACGGGATAGCCGGCGTAGGCATAGGCCACCAGTAAGAGTGATAGAATTAAAGTGATTTTTATTACGATCATCGGCTCGCTCGTTCATGAATTCGGTGAATGCGCCTCGGCGCTCTCGCTGGTTGCGGCAATCGGCTTGCGGCGTTGATCTGGTCTCCAAAGAACGGCATGGGCGCGGGGCTCGACGATCTTCACCTGCACGGGCCTGTCAGCCGCCGCCACCGCTTCCGCCTTGTGGATCTGGCGCAGGCAGACGGCATATGCCAGCGGGTAATACAGAAACCACAGATATTGTATCGACCCGAAACAGCTACAGATGATATAGACCACCAGCGAGGCTTGGACGGCGGCACCCAAATAATAGGTCACGTTCGCGCGATTGAGGTCGGCATCGGTGCCGTGCTCCTTGATGCTGTCACGCTCGATGCGGCGCAGCGAACGCAGCGGCGCAAAGATCATAATCAGGTAAGCGATCAAGCCGGCGACGCCGAGTTCGGCGGAGATTTCCAAATATGAATTGTGCGCCCGCCGTTCCCGCAACGAGTAGATTGGAAAATTGCCGATCCCCACGCCGATGATCGTGTGGTTGGCGGCGACGCTGGCGGCGCGTTCGAGGAGTTCCTGCCGTTCCTCTGATGATCCCGTCGGATCAGCCGAACTATCGAGAATCGTCGTGATGCGACTCGAATAGCCGACCGGCATGGCGACGAGAAAAACCGTAGTGATAATCACAAAAGCAAAAGCTGTGAGGGCGCGGTTCTGGCGACCGACTTTCCAAATCAGCACGGCGGCCATCGCCACCAAGCCTAGAAAGCCGCCGCGCGAGAACGTCAAAATAACCCCCAGTCCAAGCATCGCGGCGCAGGCCAGATAAAACATGCGCGCCGCGCCGCGCCGCAGCAGCGCCAGTGCCACGGCAAACGGGATAAGCAGATCAAGACTGGTCGCCAGATCGTTCGGATTGCCAAAGATGCCGCCGACAATACCCGTGATTCGCAGACCGACGACGGTGCCTTCTTCGCCATGCGTGACAATCGTAAACTTGCCGGTGAGATAGCTCGCTACCGCAAAGAAAGCGAGCACCGCGCCGCAGATGACGACAAGTTTCATCATTTTCTGGAGGCGCTGGTGTGTGTCGATGAGGTTGATTAAAAGCACAAAGATGGCGACGACTTTTAAGAAGGTATCGGTCAGCAACTCGATGCTGTCGCCAGGCGAGGCAGCGGCAGGGATGAAGAGGATGCCGAGCGAGGTGATGATGGCCAGCATGCACAGTTCTATGGGAAAAACGCTCAGCCGTTCGCCAGCCAGCAGGCGGGCTCCGAAGAAGCCCATTAACGTAATGATCGCTACTATTTTAGCAAGCGGGAAATCGCCGAAGACCTCCGGGAACATTTCGTTGGGTCGCATATAAAGCAACAAAGTGAAAAGGAAGAGACCGGCGAACGCCAGGCGGTGCGTGCCCGGCGCGGCATCGTCCTTCGCCTTATTCTCGATGCGGAGGGCATTCTGCATAAGATGACCTGTGTGGCATAAGCCCCTGGCCTATGCCGTTTCAATAGTAGTTTAAGCCACACTGCGCGGGTTGTGGGCGGCGCAAGAATGGCTCGCGAAGAGATGCCCTGAAATCGCTCGTACCCGAGTCAGACTCGCGGCGCGTCAACTCTCAGGCGACATCTCCATCGCCAGAACATTAGGTTTTTCGCCGCGCATGATCGCCAGGTGCGCCAACACGCCGATCACCGGCGACAGGCTGCGGCCAAGTCCGTAAGCCCGCATCGCCAGCCGATTGATCTCCTGAACTGGCGCTGGCAAGTCTTCGCTTTTCGGCGGCGGAGATGGCCCGGCAGTTCGCGGATAAGCTCGCGCGATCAACACGTGCAGATCCTCGCGATCAATTAGCGTTAAGATTTCGTCGGGTGGCACCGCCAGGCCGATGGCCAGGCGCAGCGCCGTCTCAAGGCTCAAGTTTATAATCATCGAGCTTTGAATCTTCGATAGCAGTCCTTGATCGAATCCCGTGAGGCGACAGAATTCCGACTGCTTCATTCCCAACTCGGCGAGGCGGTTTTGGACGAAGACCGCGAGTGGAGTCTGCTCGGTCAGCCGTCTGTGTTTCATCTGGCTTCTCCAACGGTCCGTGTATCGATCCGGCACGGCATCGGCGTTCTGCGCGGGATGGCCGACGCGCGAGCCATTCTGAATCCCCACGGATGGGATGACATCTGTATGGCGGGGGGTCTCAGGTCTGTCATTCTGGTTATTCACTAGTGTCTTATCCAGCACATCGACCTCCAAACTCGCGCGCAGGCACTCGAACAGCGGCGGCAGGAGGCGAGCGTTACGATTGACCTTGCCTGCCCCATATCTGGCGCTGACCTCTAGCCTGTTGGTGAACATAGGCTCTCTGACTTAATTCCCGGAGACGAGGCGCACGAAACTGCCGAAGCCAGCAAGCTGTGTAATCGTCGACAGCGTCTTCTTGAAATTGCCATGCACGATGAGCATGTCGCCCGCTTGCAACGTTGGGTTCTCTTCCGGGCTGGCTTTGGCTTCCATGACGCGCTTGAGGTTCACCTTGAAAGTACGCATTGAGCCGTCGCCCGACTGCCTGAGCAGCGTGATATTTGATTTGCTGCCCAGGTCTGTAACGCCGCCCGCCATCGCGACAGCGTCAAGCACCGTCATCGGTCGAGCCATGATGAGGATGCCCGGATGCGTTACGTCGCCTAGCACGCCGATCTTGGCGCTGTTGGCTTCGAGCAGCGCGACGCTCACACGCGGTTCGCGGATGAATTCAGCGAGCGCCAGCCTCAGCCTTTCAGTTGCACCCGCAATCGTCAGGCCGACTACTTCAACATCACCAACCAGCGGATGGTAGACGCGCCCGACCGGCGAGACGGTGACTTTTTCAAGCGAGTATTCAGGCTGACCGACAACCCGCACGGCGAGCGCATCCGCCGGCCCGATTTTGTAACGCTCGTAAAAATCGCGATAGATGGTTTTGAAGTACGGATCCGCGTCATCAGCAAGTGTCGCCGGTGTCGAAACCTGCGGCGCGCTTTTGTCATCTGCCGGACGCAGCGCGTTCCCCTGTGCCGACGCTGTGCCCGCGAGTAAGACGCTCGCCCACAGCATCAAGGCGCTCGCTTTGATTAAGCGCCATTGCCTCAAGCTCAACCCACCTTCCGTCATAGCTCCTCCTGTGTCGCGCGTCGATGACCTGTCGGCTCAGCGCGCCCCTCTGCCAAAAAGCACGATGCGAATCGTTTCGATGATAATGATGGCATCCAGAACCGGCGACTGGTTTTTAATGTAATAAAGATCATACTGTAACTTTTCGAGCGCATCTTCGACCGACGCGCCATAGGGGTAGCGTATCTGCGCCCAGCCCGTCAGTCCCGGTTTCACCAGATGGCGCTGCGAATAGTAACGAATCTCTTCTGTAAGCCGCGCGACGAAAACCGGTCGTTCGGGTCGCGGCCCGATGAAGCTCATATCGCCGCGAATCACGTTGACGAACTGCGGTAACTCGTCAATACGGAGCTTGCGGATGATGCGCCCGACGCGGGTGACGCGCGGATCATGCTCACGCGCCCAGACCGCGCCGTCCTTTTCGGCGTCGGTACGCATCGAGCGCAGCTTGATGATCTTGAAGAGGGCGTTGTGTAATCCAACGCGCTCCTGCGTATAGAGAATCGGGCCACGAGAATCGAGCTTGATAGCAATCGCCGTTACCAGCATCAGCGGCAGCGACAACATAAAACCGAGCGTTGCCAGCAGAACCTCTGCGAGCCGCCTTAACTGGCGATATAGATGCAGCCGGTGCGTACTGTTGGAAAAGATCAACCAGCTTGGGCGCAGCATCTCTGTGCAGATCTTGCCGGTCAGCCGCTCATGAAAGGATGCCATCTCTTCAACCGCAACCGAATCTTCGAGCTTGAGTTTGAGCAGCGGGTCGAGCGGCAGGTGGCCGCGCCTATCTGTAATTGCTACCACAATTCGATCAGGCCGGTAGCGATGGACGATCTCTTCCAATTCGGAGTTGAGACCGACCACGCATGGGTTGATCAACGATTTGCCGACCAGCGCCGGATCGTCGCCGACGAAGCCCACGACTCTGTAGCCGACTTCGGGCCGCTCCAATACTTCGCGAGCCAGGTTGATGGCCGGCTGTTCGGTGCCGAGAATCAGCACCCGTTCGGCGAGTCGCGGATGGCCGAGCAGCCAGTTGACAAATACGCGCCAGCACGACATCAGTGTGAGCATCAACAGCAGGCTGACCAGGAAGACGCCGCGCCCCAGCATCATCTGCGGCACGACGTAGAAACTGACTGCCAACGCAATGGCGGCAAGCCCCATCGCCTGAAAGATACGCACATATAGCGCCGCGCGTTGACGAATGCGGCGAAAGTCATACAGGTCGAAAATATAAAATGCGCCCTGCACGACCAGCATCAGCAAGCCGACTTTCAGCCAGATACGGAGGCTGTGAAGCATCGCCGCGCTCTCCGTGCCAAAGCGTAGCCAGATGGCTACAGCGCCGCACAGGCAAGTGAGCAGGCTTTCAAACAGCAGAATAATAATGGCGCGTGAGCGCGTACTCGACATCATGTAACGTTGACGCTTTCTCGTCCCTGATCGCTCCCCCGGCTGGTGCAGCGTTGGTCTGCATAGCGTTCCACTGCTGATGCGATGCGTGAGTTTGATTTGAAAAACCGAGCGCCAGACGCACGCATCATCACAAGCAATTAGCTGGCGCGATTCAATACCACGCCGAAAACGTTGTCTTCCGGCAGCGGCGCAATCGCCCGGCTCAGATGGCTGGCGTTTGTTTTGCCGGGACGGACAACCATCACCGTCGCGTGCGTCAGCTTCATCAGCAGATTCGCATCCTTCGAGTCGAGCAAGGGCGACGAATCGAAGATCATAAAATCGTAATCTGCCTCACAATCGTTCAGCATCGCGCGCAGATCTGGGGATGCCAGAATCTCCGCAGAATTCTCGACGCGTTCGCGCAGCGGCAGGACATGAAAGCCGTAAGGCATAACGCTGAGGGTCGCGGAATCCGCAGAGAGATGATGCGCCACCGCTTCAGCGATGCCGGTGTCAGCTTCAATGCCGAGCAGTCGTAGCACGGACGGGCGCTGTAAATCCATGTCAATGACGAGGACGCGTTGTTTAGCCTGCGCCAGCGCGCACGCCAGATTCAAAGCGACGCAGGTGCGGCCTTCGCCATGTTGCGCTGAAGCGATCAGCACACGACGTAGCGGTTGGTCGGCGGCGGCGGAAATCAAAGTGATGGCCGTCTTGTTATATTCCTCGGCGGCGCGTGGATCGAAGTCATAAAAGACGACCAGATGTGGATCAATCCGCGCCGCATCAAGCGTCACCTCACGAGCCGGGCTGACCGCTGTGCCGCGCGTCATTGATCCTCTGGTTGCCTCGCTGTCAAACGCCTCGGTCGTCGGTGCGTTGAGTGAGAACCGTAGGAAGTCAAACGTTTCGGCAGGCTCCTGGTCATTTCGCGCGCGGTCTTGTCGTGTGGCCCGCGCTTCTTCTTCAGCCACGACGACCGCAGCAAGGCTGTGGCGCGGCTGTTCACTTTCAGATTTGCTTAATGCTTTGAAGACTTTTCCCATTACGGCTCTCCCGCTATTGTCCTGGCAGTCTCTCGACCGATTTACAGAGTTTGTAGCTCATCACACAAATCGTCCCTTTGCCTTGACTGAGGCGTCTCACCAGCGGCCTGCCAGCAGTTGAAAAAGGCCGATCTGATTGAGCAGAAGAATCAACCCCGGAACCAGGATAACGCCCAGCAACAGCAACAGGCCGCGTCTTGCCAGCATCATCGTGCGCCGGCGTCCGCGCTCTGCTGGCGTAAAGGATTCGGGGATCAGCGCAATGACTGGCGCGCCGAGATAGTAATTCACATCACGATCATCGCGGACCTCAAAGAGTCGCGGCGCTTGCGTGGCGATGGCGGCGAGCAGGCCGAGAGCTAGGGCGATTACCAGCCCGATCAAGTGCATCTTCGTGCGATCTGGCCCGGCAGGGGATTGCGGCAAGGCCGGACGATCAACAATTTGGAAGATGCCCGGATCGAGTCCTGCCGTGGCACTGCGCATCTGCCGCAACTCGTCCTGGCGGCGCAGCAGGTAGGTATAGCGGTCGCCCAGCCGGTCGGTACTGGTTTCGCTGGCGATGTCGGTGATCGGCGCACTGACCGCTGGTGGCGCGGCAACACTGACGCTCGGCGCTGAAGTGAGCGTCTTTTGCTTACGCCCCAACTCGCGCTCGACGACGGCAAGCTCGGTCTGCTTATTGGCAAGCTCGCGTTGCAGGGCGCGCAACTCGCGGGCTTCGGCGGAATCGACAGTCGCGCCGTTTGATTCGCCGCTGCTGTTCAAAGCGGCAATCTGGCGGTTCAACTCGGCAATCTGCGTCTGCGCCTGTACGACCTTCGGGTTCTTATCGGTGTACTGCGATTGATAGTCTTTGAGTTGTGCCTCAAGCTCGGCTTTGCGGACGAGCAAGACGCCGTATGAGCTGCCCGATTTCATGTCACGCGGTGCCGATTTGACAAGCGGTTCCTGCTCGGCGATCTGCCGCTTGGTTTCGGCGATCTGCTGTTGAAGAGCGTACTGCTTATCGGTGAGCGCTTCGACGGACGATTCGGCAGCCTGCCGCTGCGCGCGATTCATATCAAATGAGCCGCGCGATTGCGCCGCAGCGCGGTTACGTGCGCTGGCGATGGCGCGCTGCTGCCCTAGTTGAGCGAGGCGCGCTTCAAGCTCGCCAAGCTCCTGATTAACCTGGCTCGACTGTTCGTCCAGACGGCCCGCCACCGCCTGATTCATTGTTCCGAAGGCATCGACGAGATCGTTGGCAACCGCCTGCGCGGCTTCAGGGTTCGGGTTGCGATAAGCAATCGTCAGCGATTCCACGTAATCGCCGCGATACTTCGTATCAACCTTGATATCTTTTCGCATGTGGCTGACGGCCACTTCCATAGCGCCGCGCTCCACCTCTTTGGAATAGAGGTTGTGGCGCAAGATCAACGGCTCAAGGAAAGCCCGGCTGTAAAGTTTTTCAGTAGTCGTTGTTACACGAGCGGCGGTTGCCGCGCGGTCGTCCTGGCTGCCGGCGACAACAATCGATGCCTTCGACTGATACTGATCGGGAATGCGGCGGACGATGACAAATGTTGCGAGCAACATTGCCATGACGACTAAAAAAAACACCAGCTTTCTTTGCCAGATTAATTGTATGTATTCGGTAAAGCTGCGCGGCCTGAAGCTTGGCATGGTTGGCTTTCTCGCTTTCCACGCAGTTCGGCTCGGGCGTCAACGGCCTGAACTGCGCTAGTTGCTTAACAAATTGCGCTGAAACTATTTCTGTATCCTATCTCTCATTGGCGAATGTAGCAGGCGCTAGGTCATCTGGTTGGCGTGGACGCGCGGGCGGCGCTGACCGCGTCTGATCAGCCAGCTTAGATGCGCGTCCGACGTTTAGCATAGGATATCGAAAATCAGATACTTGTTTTTGCCAGGGAGACCTACTAACTTTTCACCCCGGCTCGTTGTAGCCTACTGTTGTGTCCACACGCCGACAAACGGCGTTAGCCTCACACCGTTTCCGAAACTACAAACGGCAGGGCCTTTGCAAAAAATATGTCTTCAAAAATTCAGGTCACCGCAATTGGCGGTCAACAAGTTGACAACGGGCTAGATTGCCGATAAAAACTAAAAGGCTGGTCTTCACCAAATTCAGTCAGCACAGAAGCACAAAACTAGATGGATTGCGCAAGCTGCCTTCGGATGATTGTGCTGCGCCGTAGCGGTCAGGCAGTTTCTCTCGGTTAACCTGGTAATGGTGGACGCGAATGAAGCAGACCTCCCAAAACGACAGCGGACTTTCGCAAACTCAACACGATGCGATTCGGCTTCTCGTATCTGGTTGCACCGCTAAATACACAGCACTGGTCCTGAAATTGGATTACGCCAATGTTAAGCAATGGATTAAGCAGGACGCGCAATTTCGAAGTGAACTGGCGGTGCAAGTTGAAAAGCAGAACGCTCAACCCTCTGATCTGACGCATCAACCGCGTAAAAACAGTCCCCCCATCGGCAAGAGCCGCAGTGTCAATCTACAGACTGGAAAGAACCGTGGGAGATTGCCATCCGGCTGATCGGATTGCTCGATAACTCTTTGGTAGTTGCCGTTGAAAGTTAAGCTTGGAAATCCTGCGTGGCGCTTTCAGGAATGCATTTTGCGGATAAAGGGGTGGGAACAAATTATAGGCAGATACCAGTGAAGATCAAACCTAAAGATTCCTCTTTGGCTTTGTACCTACCTGAGCGATTTCCGTTGTAGCAAACGGGTCTGATAACCTCACAACAACCTACAGCTTTACCATACCCAAATACATCAACCGAATTTGGGCGATTACTGAGTTGAAAATGATTTAGTGTTATCAGATGCTGGTCAGTCTACCTATCCAGCTTAAGTGGTCGTCAACAATTTCAGTCGCTTGGCAATTTTGCTGCTGTGCTTATCAGCCTTCACCATGATCCGTTGCACATAGACTCTGGTGGTCGCGGCGTTCTCGTGATCGAGTGCTTCCTGCGTCTCAAGAAAACTGCCGGTCTCTTCCGCCACTATCCGCGCGTAGGTGTGCCGGGTTTGGTGCAGGTGTAGATTCTCAATGCCCGCCGCCGCCCCATACTTCTTCAGGTTATTCGAGAATGATCGGGAACTGAGTTGAGCGCCGGAAGAACCGGCGCGATCATGCCTCGTCCACAGCGGCCCACCCGTTCTGAGCACTTCCATTCGTCCGGCTGATTGTAGGTAATCCTTCAATGCCTCCAAGAGAGTCGGGTCGCTCACTTCCCTGCCGACAAACTTGCCGCCCTTGCGTTTGTAGCCGATGATCAGCTTGTCATCTTTACGTTGCAGATCTTTGCCGCGCAGGCTGATCACCTCGTTTCGGCGTAAGCCGGTGAGTAAGTAAAACAACAACAATGCATAATCACGCTTGCCTACTACCGATCCAGAATCTGCCGTACACTTCACCACCTCAAGCAAGGCATTCATCTCTTCGTCGGTCCAGGCTTTTACAGATTCGGATTGGTAGGGTCGCGGGAAGCGTGGGCGTGCCTGGGCCGCCGGGTTGGTGCCAATGTAGACACTCAGCTGCGGATCGGCCATCAGCCATCGATAGAAAGAGGAAAGCCGTGAGATTCTCGCATAGACCGTCGCCGGCTTATTGCCTACAGCTTCGAGATGAGCGCGCCACGCCTCGACATCCACCGGCGTCACTTCGCCAGGATGCTTGTCCACAAAGGCGAAGAAGCGGCTGATCGCCTGCACCTTGTCGCCCAGCTTACTCTCGCGCTCATTGGTTTCAGGCCGGGTGGTCCGCTCGGCCCACAGCCGGATGGCGTTGCGCAGGGCCACCTTCGAATCGATCTGAGGCCGTGACAGGGAACCTTTCTCAGTTGATGTTTCGATCAAATCGTCCATGCGAATAAAACCCTCCGGCTACATGCACTTGTTCATCTCAGGCCGTGTCCACTGAATCTTTTTCCAGGCGACATCCCACAGGATGAGATGTATCAGGGGCACAAGTCCAGCATTCTTTTGACGGTCTCGACCAATCCCTGTTTGCGCAGCGTTTCCAGATACTGCTCGCGCGTCTTCGGAGGATTCTTCAGCGCTTGCCGGTGCTCCTCCGCAACAGCGCAGACCGACTCCGGGTCGGCTTCCAGCAAGAGACAGAGAAACTCGTCCGGGTGCTGCGCCCGTATGCCGTAGGACGCCAGAACGTCGTCGGGGAAATCGCGCAAATTAAATGTCAGGATCAGCGTGGCCTGGGCATGGATGGCGGCCGCCAGGACGTGCCGATCATCCGCATCCGGCAAGGTTAGCCCGGCGATCAACCCCTCGTAGCCAGTTACCAGGCAATCCTCCACGTTGATGTCCATCAACATCCGGGTGCGCTCAATCCGCTCGGCAGATAAATCCGGACGGTTCGCTAAGACGTGGCTCATCCATTCCCGATGAACCTCGGCGGACCAGCGAGGCTGCAAGAGACTGGTTGTGGTGGCCAGCCACATCCAGAAGTCCCGCAGGGGCGCGGAGTACAAGACGCAGGCGTCAAACAGGACAACGATCTTACCGGCCATTGATACTCCGTTCAATCATACAGGCCCATTTCCTGATTGAGCGCCACCATCTCCCTGAGAACGGCCTTCCTTTCCTCAAGGGCTTTGCGTTTGTAGGCCAGCACATCAGCCAGGCGGATGCGGCGGTGTGTTCCCACCTTATGGAAGGGCATCTCGCCGCGCTCCAGTAGCTTGATCAGATGGGGCCGCGAGACGTTCAACAACTCGGAGGCTTCCTGCGTCGTGAGTTCTGGTTTCAATGGCACGACTGTGACGGCATTGCCTTTGGCGATTTCGGAGAGGATTTTCACCAACAGCCTGGCTGCGGTCATCGGCAAAGCTTCCTGAGCGCCAGGTTCACCGCCGGCAAGGATCACGGTGGGTGACTCGCCGTGGGCGAGTTGGTCGGCGAGCACCTGACTGAGCTTTTCGGCCACTAGGCTCTCCGCTTGATTGGGCGGCACAGTGTCAATATCGAGTAGTTCGCTAGTCATGGAAACATTCCCCTTCCAGAAGCCTCTCAGCCTTGAATCTGCTGAAAGCTCGTCAAGGATTCTATCGCTGAATCGAAATAATCGCAATAAAAGAAACCGAATGAAATATACGCTAAGATACCACTATTGCCGTCGTAGCGGTATCTTAATTGATTTTTATCCTATATTTACCTATCTAATTGGCAAAAATCATTTCTTAGGCTAATACCGCCTTATGGCGTGAAACATTTTCATTGAGGGAGTCCGTTTTTATCTATGCGTTCAAGTAAAAGATGGGAACGGAAGGTCGATCTACTTGCGTCTTCTCTTGCTGTTCGCCTCATCCTCAATCTCAACTCTGCGAGCGTTGTCCCGATATAATCCCTAGCTCTGACAAGCGCTTACTGAAATTGTTCGAGGCAGTCAGACATATTGAACGCCAGTCAGCTACCGATACCAAACGCGGCAGGCCTGCCCGTTGGGCTCGCAAACAATTGCTTGAGATCGCTTCCCATCTGCGAGTTATCCTACAGCGTGAAACATCGGGCCGAATCTCGCTTTCCAGCGTCATCGGACAATACTTGTGCATACTTTCCTTTCCTACTGATGTCACCGCTGCATTCGAGCGTGGCGATATCAATCTGCAGGAAGCCGCTCAACTGGCACGTCTGACTGCCGCCCGCCTTGATTATTCGACTCAAAAAACTTTGGCCATGACAAGTCAATAGAAAAGATACTGGCAACAGGCGATCTATTATTTAACGACATTGAGGCTGTTGAGATGAAGCGTAAGCAAGGAGAAAAACCGGCTCGCAAGTTCTATATTTGAGCATCTTCTAATCTTTATATTCGATTTCATAATCAACGCTTTCCAGGCTTTCTGTTGATTTATATTATGACAACTCTTCAAATTAACCTGAAGTTTAATCAAAGTGTAGAAATTCCAACTTAATTCTACACCCCCTCCCTATAAATAAACATTGATAGCAAGAGCAAACTATGATATAAACCGCAACTGGACAAACCCCCGTTTGTTCTAAATCTCAGGAGGACTATCTTGAAGGCCTATAAGTTTTTCGGTCTGCGCGAGAATTGCTTCGCGCCGTCGCCGAATCCCCGATACCTCTACCTTACGGACCAGACCAATGCCTGCCTTTTCAAGTGCAAGTTTGTCGTTGAGGAGCGTCAGGGCCTGAGCGTCATCATTGGGAAAATTGGCTACGGCAAAACATCGGTACTGAGAGAACTCGTAAACGGGTACATTGATGATCCTGAATACAAGATTGCAATGCTGCCGAACGGCAGTTTTCCTTCAGAAATGCAGCTTGCGAAGGCGATCTCGGATGAGCTTGGATTGCCCGCGCGCCGTTCGCTCCTAGCTCAGATCAAGGAAATCAGAGACTATGCCTTGTCGATTTACGCGGAGGGCGGAAATCTCATCCTTATCATTGACGAGGCTCAAAATCTCAAAGGCGGCCAGTTCGACTTTCTGAGGGAATTGTTGAATTTCGAGTCGAACGAAGCAAAGACGATCCAAATCGTGATCGCCGGCCAGCCCGAAATCGAAACAAAGCTCGCGACCAAACCTGCACTTGTTTCACGCATCATCCTCACAAACTACCTTGACACCTTCACCTATGAAGACATGGCGAATGCACTTGATCATAGGATTCGAGTCGCTGGTGGAACCTCAGTGCGGGATATATTCGATGAACCAGCGTTTAAGGCGCTATACCTCGCATCGCGAGGCGTACCACGCGAGATAATGAAACTTGCGAACGCCGCACTTCTCCTCGCAGCAGTAAATCAAATGAAGCCGATCAACGAGGAGCTTATCAGGGTCGCAGCAAAGAATATACTTACCTCGGAGCAAGAGGCGAATGAGCAGCAAGAAACCCCTGAACTTCGCGCAGGCGCTACGGGTTAAGCCTGGCGAGGCGAAGCAGCCCCCAGCGGAGCTATCAAGGGCGGAGCCAAAACCCATTGAAACTGCACCCGCCTCCCAGCCAGTCGCCGTTCAATCGGTGGCAAGCCACCAAACCACCCAATCACAAGGCCAATCGGTGGAAAATCGGTGGCAAGCCACCAAACCACCTATCGAAACACCATCAGATGGCTGGCAAGCCACCCAATTACCCATAATTCACGAGCAAGCACAATCCCACCTCAGCGAGAAACTGAAGAAGGATTACAGCAAGATGCCTTCACGTTGGGGGAAGAAGGACCAGAATTACCGGATTAGTGCACAACTTGCTGAACGGTTCAAGCTTACTTGCCAACTCAATAAGTGGAATATGTCAGATATCGTGCAAGATCTTTTGGCTGCGTTTATAAGTGGCAAGCCACCCAGCCACCCAGCTACTTACCGTTGGTGGCTTGCCACCCAGCCACTCAGCCACCCAGCCACCTCGCCACATGATGATTTGATGATTGATGATAATGAAAATCGCGCGTTACCACTATCATCATCAGATCATCAACTACATGCCGCCGTTGGTGGCAAGCCACCAAGCCACCAACCTGAAGACGAGTTATTAGATTTCTACGCCAGATGGACTCACAACACGATTAAAGATGCGGACCGGGCCGCCCGCGAGTCCGTCAGCCATATACCGGTTGATGTATGCAAGGCCGCCATCTTAACTGTGTTTGCGAGGGCTAAAAGAAAGATCAACTCATTTCAATACTTTGTCGATGAGATAAGATTTACCTACGAGGCTACACCAGCCATCGGACGTGATTTCATTCAACATATGATGTATGCCATCGGACGTGATCGCGGCCTCGAGTTTGTACCGGAAGGAGAGCGTGAATGGGTAACAGATATGCTAAAAGCACGCGGCAAACTTTAAGATGCGAGCTAAACAAGCATAAGGCCGTGCTAAATATAAATCATAATGATTCGAATAATGCCAGCGAATTAGCCAACAATGGTTGAGACAGAGTTAGGCAGCAATAGCGCCGTAAGCTCTGAGGTTGTTATAAGCCGGGTGATTTTTGATGATAGTCAGGTCTAAAGCTAACTCCTCAGAAATTACTCGGATGAATAGTTCATCGAATGCCAACTGTTTACGGCTGGCCATCGAAAACGCCAGTGGTTCACTGCCTTGCTGCCCAGCGACGGCTTCAGCACGCGCCACATTCAGTATCGAAAGCGCTGCATGGAAATGAAATCAGTCCCATCAACCGCGATATGAGATCGCCGCCGCCATCACCAGCGACTTAGCCGTCTCGACGGCGACCATAGGCATCGCCGCATCGCGCGGTCGTTTGGCGCGTCGCGTTTTGTTTGGCAGACTCGCGCCTTCGGCTTTGAGCGCGGCAAGGCGGTTTTCGAGCATCCCGTTGAGCAGGATGTATTCGTCGACCGTCAGATTCAGATCCCACACAAACGAGTCAAATATCCCGCGATAATGGCTCACCAGCGAATCCGATATCTTCATCTCGCGGGCAATAGTGGTTTGGGATGGCGACTGCGGGTCGAAATAACAGCTCCACGCAATGCTGACGAGTTTATGAAACCGTTGCGGCTTGCTGCGCACGGCGTTGCGCATCTGTTGCAAAAGCCCCTCGACCAGATATTCGAGATTTTGCCTCGCCTCTTTCGCCAACAACGCGTCGAGCGGCGTTGGCCGGTCATCGGGCATGTCCAGGTGCGACAGGGCCGAGTCTTCGTTGTCGATCATCAGCGGCGCATTCAGCGACACCTGGCGCGAATCTTCAATCGCCAGCTTTGACATCACCAGAGCGCGCATCGAGCGGATCGCCAGCGGCGTATCGATGGCGACATAGATATCGACGATCAGTTGCGTCAATTCTTCGTTGGTGATGATGATCTGCGAACCGCAGCCGCGTCCCTTGCGCCGCACATCCCGCCCATGGCACGGCACCTCTTTGATGCGTTCCAACAAGTCGCCCTCGTACCCTATGCGCTTGTCGGCAGGCCACCAACTCAAGCCATACACTTGCAGCACCATCTTTCGTCGCGGATGCGGCGCGTCATTCGGCTCAGGCTTGTCCGTAGCCGGGGTTGTCGGGTAAAGACGAAATTCGTGCCGCGATTTGATCAACTCGCTGATGCGCCGAGCCAGGCGATAAGCTTCTGGGTATCGGTCACGTTGTAGAACCGAAATGTAGTTCGGCACCTCGATGCGATTCAACTCCTGCTCGATGCGTTCGCTGGTGTAGCCACTATCGAGATAGTATTGCCAGCGATTTTTTTCGAGGAGTCGCAGGAATAAATCCTGTGTCAGGTCGCTATAGATTTCGTGGCGGCGGCTGCCTGCCAGTTCATCATGCGAATATAGCAGCCGGGTTGATGAGTGTTTCGCAATCAAGCTGCATAGCTTGCTCCACAATGCTTCATTGTCATTTGCCTTAAGGATCTCGATCCAATCTCGATTTTTAGTGCCCAATGTTCGGTCCTCCCACTTGTTCGGAAGATATAAAATGGTTCTTCCGTCCATTCCTACCGTTGCATTAAAACCCGTCGGTTTGTTACGGCGCGCATTCAAGTTCATTGTCCCGACCTGGCTGCCCTCATAGATTGTGCGCCCGTCGATCCGATGTTGGTTTCGTGTGGTCATAAAACTTATGCAACCATATTTCCTCAACTGCGGTTGCAGCCATGATTCGGTCATAATTTCTGAAAATTTATTACATCATTTTGTCGAAAGGCGGGTGGCGAATCTTCTTTCTAGCGAAATCGACCTGAAGTGATGCGTTATTGAGGTAAGCGTAGGGCGGTGCTGAGCGGTATGGACAGGATTGTCGGTAACGGATCAGAGAGAACCATCGCTGAAACCGAAAATCAGCGAGGCAGAGCTATTTATTTTTGCATAACTACCCCATTCGCAGGTCAGCTATGCGAGCCTTCGGCAAGCGCCAGATGGCGCGCCGTCGGCCAGGCGCTCAATTCCATAGGATCGGTTGTCGTCGTCTCATTCGTTGTAAGATCAAGTGTATCAATTACCTCTTCGATGATGTCGCGTGTGATTGTTTTCTTGCCATCGGCATAACCCGACAGCAAGGCGTTGTCACAAATATTATTGATGACGCGCGGAATGCCGAGCGACACACTGCTAATCAGATCGAGCGCTTCCAGATCAAAGATGTCCATGCGTGCCGCGCCGGCAATTTTCATTCGAAAGCGAATGTACTTGATGGCTTCAATGGGCGTCAGCGGTTTGATCGCTGAGCGAAGCGAGATGCGTTGTTTGAGCTGGCGCAGGCTGGGCTGATTGAGCGTCTCGCGCAGTTCAGGCTGGCCGCATAAGATGATCTGCAATAGCTTCTCGGTGTTGGTCTCAAGATTGGCAAGCAAGCGAATCTCTTCGAGGAGCGTCGGCGACAGGCCATGTGCCTCATCGGCGATCAAAACCGTTCGCAGACCGCGCGAATGGCGATGCGCGAGAAAGCGCGCCAGGGTGTGCAAGACATGGGTCTTCGATGAGGCTGGCGCGATGCCGAGCCGCAGACCTTGAATCAACAACTCGTAGAACTCTGGCACCGTGAGAAAGGGGTTGACCATATAGACGGTGAGAATTTCGTGGCCGAGTTGCTGCATCATCGAGCGCAGCGTCGTCGTTTTGCCGGTGCCGACTTCGCCTGTGACCACGACCAGCCCTTTATAGTGGCTGATGCAGTAGCGTAGATTGGCAGTAACTTCGAGATAGCTATCGGTTTTGAAGATATATTTTGGATTAGGCGTCAGCCCGAATGGAATCTCTTTGAAACCGTAAAACTCTCTATACATCCAGGACGCTCCTTTTTCGTTCAAACACTTTATTCGCCCGACTTGCTTTACAAGAATCCGTCGCCGCGTAACCATTGGCTGCCCAATCTATCTATAAAACCTGACTCGGCGCACTCGACCGGATTTCTTGCGCCTGACAGTCGGCGCTTTATAGCCGCTATTAAGGCGGCGCTTCGCCGGCGCGACCGCCTTATCAGCGCCGTTGCCGCGAGAACGGCGTGTGGGGTTAAGAGGCGGTGGCGGCGACAGGTTCGGCGCTGCTTGCTGACTCTGTGGCGCGGCCTGATGAGTTGATGAGACCGGCGCGACTGGATCACTCGGCTTGATCTCTGCCGGCCTGGCCAGCCTGTACAACAACAACCCGGCGACCAAGACGATTCCCATTAACATGAGCGCCAGCCATCGCAATCGCGCATCGCCCGGTTCAGCAAGCGTTGGGTTTTCTTTTGTAATCCTCGCCTCTAATTTAGACGGTCGCGGCAGTGCCGTGGAATTGCCGATCCTGGCAAGCGACTCGATTGTCTTTGCCGGCGGCAGGTCAAACGGGTCGCTGACGCTCGGTGCGCTCGCTGACCGTTGCAGGTGGTTGCCTGCTTCGACAAGCGTCTTGCGGTTTGCAATCAGATTGTCTTGAGAATTGGTAATTATCGCCGACGGTTTGCGGCTCCCGATGGTTGCACCAGTGATGCCGGTCGGCGGGAAATCATCTTTCGCGATCATCAACCCTGCCGCTGGGACAGGCGATGTCGATGCCGCCGCTGCATCGACATTCTCCGCTCCGGCCCCAAACAGATCATTGAATTCGAGGTCGAGCACGGAGTCATCCGAGGCAATCGCTGGGTCGCCACCAAACTCTGTTGGCGTAAAATCCGCGAACTGGAAAATATCAGGGATTGTCGCATCGCTGAGGCCCTCTTCGCTATGAGTGGTCGTCTCAGCCTCGGTCATTCGTTGTAATTCAATTAACAGATCGGCGGAACGCTGCGGGCGGTTGGCTGGATCTTTTTCGAGCAAACGCATTACCAGATGAGAGAGCGCGTCCGGCACATCGGCGCGAAAGACCTGCGGCGGCTCAGGCGCTCGGTGCAGATGTTTTTGCTTGATGACTTCCGCATCGCCATCGTCGAAAGGGACGCGATCTGTCAGCATTTCGTAAAGCACGATGCCAAGTGCGTAAATATCGCTACGCGCATCTGCTGACCCGCCGCGTGCTTGTTCGGGACTCAGATATTGTGCCGCAAGGCGCGGCGCGACGATGTGTGGATCGATTTGATCGATGAATACCTTGCCATCGTCGCTGATGAAGATGCATTCAGGTTGCAAGCCAAGATGCAGCACGCCGTTCAGAGCTTCGGCGATGCCGAGGGCGATTTCGACGGCGCGGCGACAATCGAACCACGCGCTTAGATCAAGCGCGCTTCTCAGAGATTGACGCGGTGATAGATCCGCGCTTTCGGTTTCGCACTCGGCTGGCGCGACAACGGTAGTGCCTTCGCCAGACATTGAAGGAATCGCTTTCATCAGAGCCTCAGCCACTACTTCGGCATTCAATAACGATTAAGCAGCGGCAAGAGATCTGCGCGCGCATTTGTGCAGATCTGAGAGCGCGGCGGCCTTCCGGTTGGCGGCAATATGAAACCTCGCTGCCTGTATATGTTGGTCGCATAAACCCGATCCATTGCACAATCCACCTGCGTGTTCTCTGTTTCTCATACTGCAAATTGCTGCGGATTTGCAAAATCGCTGAGTCTGCCGCAACTACGGAGGTGAGCGCGGAGCTAGGTCACCCGGTTCGCTTTTAATCTATTTCTCACTGCGTGCAAACAGCCGCCGCGCCTGAAAGGTGACGAAATCGACTATCTTCCTGGCAGCGTTGCGCCGAGGCGTCGCCAGGTACTGGCTTCGCCGCTCTCGGACGAAGCCGAGGAAAAACCACAGCCGCATTTCGCGCGCGAATGCCTGCGAAGTCTGCCCGCACAGGATGTGCTTGAACCAGAATAACGTATCGGTCGCTGCCTGCCGATAAAGATGCGCAGGCACGTCGAAGAGGCGGCCCTTCCTGGTTTGTTCGAAAGCTGCCGAGCGGCTGATGGCGTAAAACCTCCCGTGCCCGCGATGCCAGCGGCGATGATAGCTGCGTCTCATTCTTGGTTGAGGCACGTCAGCCCAGACGACGATCTGCGGCGCGTACAACCCGCGCTTACCGGCTCGCGCCATGCGTTCTAATAGCTCCTGATCCTCCATCGAGCCGATGCCATCTTTAACGCGCTGCAACTCCGTGCGAAACCAGCCGACATCGTCGAGCGCGCTTCGGCGAATCGCCAGGTTTGCCGATATCAGACCGACCGATGGCGTCGCGTTCAGGACAAATGGCTGGTCGCCATAATCCTGCACAGCAATAGGTGCCCAGTTATCTTGTACCAGCCAGGCGGGCGGCGCATTGCCCCATCGCGGCAGCACCTTGCCGCCAACGTAATCTAGATCACTATGAAGGTCAAGCGTCTGTTTGATCCTTGCCAGCCAGTCGCTCGCCACCAGCACGTCGTCGTCGAAGAAAGCCAGCAAAGGCGCTCGGGCTGTGGCGATGCCGGCATTGCGCGCGTGCGAGACGCCCTGTTGGGGCTCGAAAACGTAGCGCATCGGACAGCAGATCGAAGCTGCGAAGCCTTCGATCAACTGGCGCGTGTCGTCAGTTGAGTTGTTATCAATGACGATAACTTCGTATCGCAAGCCGTCCGATTGCTGGTTGGCGATGCGCGACAGCGATTCTTTGAGAAGGTCGCAGCGATTATAGGTGCAGACGATGGCCGAGATATCGAAAGTTTCGTCAGCCGCTATTGTATGGTTAACCATAAATCACCCTGCGGCTTTATTGAAATGCTTGCCGTAAAAGAAACCGGCCAGATCCCACACTGCCAGTTCGTCTGAGAAATGCGCCGCCGGTTCATGGCGAAGTTTTACGGTTCGCGCACCGATGCGTACAAGGCCGCGCGCCGCCGCGCCATAGAGCCAGCGCGGAACGCCGAACAGGTGCGCTTCCGGTGAGCGTTGCAGTTTATTCAACATGCCGCGCGATACGCCACGCCAGAAACACCAGCGGCGAAAATACTGCTTGGTCAGCCGCTCAGGCGGGACGTAGTGGTAAATAATCAGATCGGGCAGATAGACACCACGCGCGCCGACAGCCAGCAACCGCCCGTACATATCTTCGTCTTCGCCGGCGAGCAACCGTTTGCCGGTTCGGCTCAAAGAAGTCTTGTACAGCCCAACGCGCTCCAGGATAGCGCGTGTCAACACGGCATTGCCGCCCATGAGAATGCCCGGATAATCTTCGCCATATGCGACGGTCTGGTTGCCGCCGTCGATCCAACCGATGACACCAAGATAATTCATCGGCAACCAATCGGGCGGGCTGGCCCCCCAGCGCGGCACATAAGGCCCGCCGATAAAATCAACCGCGCCTTCCGAGAATTCCGCGAGGACGCGAGCGTACCATCTCGCGTCGATCTCCTCGTCGTCGTCGATCATGCCAACGAGGTCACCCCTGGTCTTGCGAATACCCGCGTTGAGCGCCGAAGAGCGCCCCTGCCGGCCTTCGAATAGATAATCCAGTCGCCCATCAAAGGCTGCTTGCCACCGTCGGACAACATCTGGCGTACGATCATTCGAGTTATTATCGACGACGGTAACGCGCACCTCTAAGCCATCCGGCTGGTCAGCGCGGCATAAACTGCAAAGCGTTTTATCGAGCAGAGTGTGGCGATTGTAGGTGGGAACAATGACATCTAGTCGCATCGGCTTCGGGCAAACTACTAACCGTTGGTTTTGATTTCATAATATGCGCCCACATCACCCTACCGATTTCAATACACTCAAGTGGGAATCATTTGCAAAATTCGCCGTCGGCTGGCGCACGGCTCGCGGTCAAAGGCGTGTTGGGGTTTAATTTTCATTATTCGTGAATAATTATCTTAACGCCGTCTGCGCGGCCCCTGGCAATGATCGCCGGGCTTTGATGTTGCGAAACTCTTGCGTCAAGCAATGAATTATTGATTCGCCAGTAAGGTCGTGATATAAACTCAGTTCCACAACAAACGAATTGAAGATTTAATTGATCAAGACAAGCCTGAAAAAACAGGCCTCGTCTACAACTCTATATAAAAGAGTCGAGACGAATCGCCCTGATTCCTCACACGCCTGGTCTATCGGCCCCTAATAGCGACCAGAAATCGTGGCTGTTGCTGATGTTTGGTTAAGCCCTGCCAGACGTTGGCGCGGTCGCGTTGAATCCTGCTCCGGGTATTAGGTTGTAGTCCTTGAGCAGCGCGGAATTGAATTCAATAAAACAGGCAAAACGAAAGTCGCTGCCGAATTGATACACGCGGCGCGGCGCTGATCCTTCGTCGAAGCCTCGACTCAGCGGAGCGATTTGTAGGTCGTCGGTACGACCCAAACGCTCAATGGGATCGGTGTGTATCAAGCGAGTTACTTTTGGAGGTTTGGATGAACAAGGTTCCTAATAAATTTATGTTTAGGATTTCCCCCCTACTACTTATCGCCGTCTTGTTGTTGCTCAAATTGGCAACTGCACAAGCGAATCCGAGCGATATTGTGCTCTACGCCTCGGAAGCAACCACCAGGATCGGCAACTGGTCTGTGGTCTCTGATGCTACGGCAGCCGGCGGCGCACGGCTGGCGAATGCCGATCTCGGTGGCGTGAAACTGGCATCACCGCTGCCGGTGCCGGCCAGTTATTTCGAGATGACCTTCAACGCGCAAAGTAATGTGCCTTACCGTCTTTGGATTCGCGGCAAAGCACAAGACGATTCGCCATATAACGATTCCATCTTCGTGCAGTTTGATGGCAGCGTCACTGCCGGCGGCGCAGCCGTCTTTCGCACCGGCACGACCGATGGAACCTGTATCAATCTCGAAGAGGCCGCAGGCTATGGCTTGAGCGGCTGGGGCTGGCAGGATAACGGCTGGGGCATCAACGTGATGGGGCCGCTCATCTATTTCGCTACCACAGGCCCGCAGACCCTTCGCATTCAGCCACGCGAAGACGGCTTGTCGATTGACCAGATCGTTTTATCGCCCGCGACTTACCTGAACAGCGCGCCCGGCTTGCTCAAGAATGACACGACGATCCTGCCCGAAAGCAGCGCGCCGCCACCGCCACCGCCGCCGCCACCGGCAGGCGCATCCAACATCGTCATCTGGGCTTCGGACGTGCCCAACAACACGGTTAACGGCTCATTCTCGAAGGTCTACGACGCCACTGCGGCGGGAACGACGGCTTTGCAAAATCCCGATGCCGGCAACGCCAAGCTCGCTGCCCCGCTTGCGAGCCCGACTAGTTATTTCGATGTGACGTTCAACGTCCAGAGCAACACGGCTTACCACCTCTGGGTTCGTGGTAAAGCCATTAGTGATTCACCTTACAATGATTCATTCTTTGTACAGTTCTCTGGCAGCGTGAATGCTACAGGTTCGCCGGTCTTCCGCATCGGCACGACCGATGGAACCTGTATCAATCTCGAAGAGGCTGCGGGCTATGGTTTGAGCGGCTGGGGCTGGCAAGACAACGGCTGGGGCGTGGGTGTTATGGGGTCGAACATCTACTTCGCTTCGACAGGCCAGCAGACCTTGCGCCTGCAACCACGCGAAGATGGTTTCTCTATAGACCAGATTGTTCTGTCACCTTCAACCTATCTGAACACCTCGCCCGGCCTGCTCAAAAATGACACACACATCCTTGCAAGCACGCTGGGCGGCGGCACGCCACCGCCACCGGTGAATCTGCCGCCGTTGGTCACGGTTTCTGCGAATCCAACATCTGGCGTTGCGCCGCTGGCGGTCAGTTTCAGTTCGACGGCATCCGATCCCGACGGCAGTATTGCATCTTACAGTTGGGTCTTCGGCGACGGCCAGACCTCGACGCAACCCTATCCATCGCACACCTACAGTGCCGCAGGAACGTACACGGCGCGGCTCACCGTCACCGACAATCAGGGAGCGACGGCAAGCGCATCGGTTATCATCACCGCCAATCCGCCCTCAACAGGCGGCGTGACCCTCAAGGTCATGACCTGGAACAGCCAATTCAATAAAGGCACAGACAACCTACAGGATCTGGATCGTCAGGCGACCTGGATCGCCAATATGGGCGCAGACGTGGTAGGCATGTATGAGTTGCCTGTCTATGCTGGTGATAACCACGCGCAGCAGATGCGCGATCTACTGGCGCAGAAGACCGGCGTCAATTGGACATATTTTTGGATAGGCAAATTCTCTGGCTGCACCGAAGGCAACCTGATTCTTACGAAATGGTCAATCGTCAGCACCAGTTCGACCTATCTTAGCTATCAGCGCTCGGTGGCGCAGGCAACCATCAACGTCAACGGTAAGTTGATCAACTTCTTCACCACGCACCTTGATCCTGACTCGACCGCCGCGCGAATCCAGCAGATCAGCGAATTGAAGGCGTTCGCCGGCAACTACGCCGAGCCTCGCATCATCGTGGGCGATTTCAACGCCAGCCCCGACTGGCCGGAGATGCCGGCGATGTTCACGAGTTACTATGATGGCTGGAACGAGGCTTTCGGCGCTGGCATGGCATCAGCCTATCCCGACAATCCCGTGGAGTGGCAGACGCGCACGCGCCGGGGGCGTATCGATTACATATTCTACTCGCGCGGCGCAAGCACCCTGACGCTGCGCGCGACGCAGATCCCCGATCAGCGTGACCTGTCAAAAATTCCAGTTGAAACCATTGGCACGACCGATGATCGTGGTGTCCGGCCATCGGATCATAACTTCATGACGGCCACTTTCGATTTGCATTGAAAGTTACAAACCGTCAATGATCGCGATTAAGGCCGCTCGCTTACATAAGTGAGCGGCCTTTTGATTAGCGCGAGTTATTGCGCAAGCGAAAAATTTGCGCGCTCATTCAACTAGAGCAGTTTTCAATTTAGTGTAGTCTATGCCACGAAGACACCAAGACACCAGGGGTCACAACCAATGGTGATTCTTGGTGTCTTTGTGGCTTTGTGGCTGATTCTCTGGCTAAGCTGATCTGCAAACCGCTCTAAGGCTTCGCGGCTTTGAAGTCATCAAAGATGACCTTGCCTGCCGCCCCCGCCTCCGCCTGCCAGGTTCCCCCCTTCATCTCAAACAACACACTGCTCAACGGCACCGCTGCCGTGCTCCACGCCTCTCGCCAGCGTTCCACCCACGTCCCTGGCCCACCGCCATTGTCCGCCGCCGTCTCAAACACCACGCTGCCGCTTGCCGCCTCGTGCCGTATTCGCCAGTAGCGCTGTGTCGTCGCATCATAGG
>Ga0307468_100000071_pt1 | contig 29489 bp, 25 predicted proteins | sample atmdna_FD_203085 | JGI IMG/M metagenome (GOLD analysis project Ga0307468, IMG submission 203085) | Hardwood forest soil microbial communities from Morgan-Monroe State Forest, Indiana, United States - atmos_gases AM2C_05 | ecosystem: Environmental > Terrestrial > Soil > Temperate forest > Bulk...
GCGAGGGCCACGCCGGCTGCGGCGAGCGGGTCCCAGATCTGCCGGAACCGCGAGGTGCCGTCTTTGATCTCGATATAGCCGACCGGGGCCACGATCACGCCGCCCCCGCCGCCGATCCCTTCGCGCGTGCCCGGCCGCTGGTGGCCGCCGCCGGCCCCCAGGCCCCAGCGCGCCTTGGCGACCGGGATCACCGTCACGCCGTCGCGCTCCACCGCCTCGCCGAACACCGTCGTCGCCTTGGCGGCGACCCCCAGCCGGTCGGCGAGCCGCGAGAAGAGAGAGGTCGGCCCTTCAGCGCTCTCCAGGCCCGCCGTCTCGCTCCGTTCCGACCACTTGCTATTCATGCCTCCGCCTCCTGGAAACAGCGAACGTCCTTCTGTGCCGGAAGGCCCAAGTATAGCGTGATAACCTCCCACCGAACCGCGACAGCCCCGATGCTCGCGAAGCGCTTTTCTGTTCTGCTCTGGCTGGCCACGGCACCACTCCTCGCGTGGACGGCTGCCGGTGTGCCCGCCGCACCCTCTGGAGAATCGGACCTGGCGCCGGGCGCGCCCATCGAGCGTGAGATCGCCCCCGGCGAAGCCCACGTCTATCGCTTCGCGGCCCAGGCCGGCCGGCACCTCCTGATCACCGCCGGGCAGGACGGCGCCGACCTGACGCTCAAGGCCGGCGAGGAGGGCGCCGTCGACAGCCTGGACGACCGGCAGGGGCCGGTGTCGCTGCTGTGGAGCGCGGAGACGGCGGGTCCGGTCCGCCTGGAGGTGCGCGCGCGGCCCCGCGCCGGCGCTCCGGGGCGCTACACCCTCCGCCTGGAAGAGCTGCCGGCCGCCACCGCCGCGGACCGCCGGCGGCTGGAGGCCGAGCGGGCGATGACCGAGGCCGGCCGGGTGCTGCTCCAGCCGCCGACGACCTGGCAGCCGGCGCTCGCCGCCTACGAGCGGGCGCTGCCGGTCTGGCGCCAGTTGGGGGACCGCCGGCAGGAGGCGCGGACGCTCGCCGCGCTCGCCGGCGTCCGCCGCACGCTGGACGAGATCGCCCCGGCCCACGACCTCTATCTCCAGGTGCTCGCCCTCTGGCGGCAGCTCGGCGAACGCGCCTTCGAAGCCGACACGCTGGACCGCATCGGGCTCTGCCGCGCCCGGCTCGGGCGGTACGGGGAGGCCCTGGAAGCGTTCGAGGCCGCGCTGGCGCTGGAGCGCGGCGAGGGCGACCGCTACGCCGAGGCGTTGACGCTCGGCAACGTCGGCTACACCTTGCTCCTCCAGGGAGAGGCCCGCGACGCGTTGCCCCGGTTCGAGCAGGCGCTGGCCCTGGTCCGCGACCTCGGCGAGACGGAGCGCGAGGCCGCGGTGCTGCAGAACATGGGCGGCGCCTGGGACCGCCTGGGCGAGCCGCAACGCGCCATCGAGCACTACACCCGGGCGCTCGCGCTGCTGCGCGCCCGGGGCGAGCGCCGGGACGAGGCGCGGGTCCTCAACAACCTCGCCGTGGCCTGGCGCAACTTTGGCGAGCCCGGCAAGGCCCTGGAGCACTACGAGCAGGCGCTGGCGATCATCCGCGAGCTCGGCGACCACCTCTGGGAGGCGCGGACGCTCAACAACCTCGGCTACACCTACTACAGCCTGGGCGAGCCGCGGCGGGCGGTCACTCTCTACGAGCAGACCCTCGGCCTGCGCCGGCAGGCGGGCGACCGGCTCGGCGAGGCGATCACCTTGAACAACCTTGGGCGGGCGCACGAGCGGCTGGGGGAGACGGACGAGGCGCTCGCCCTCTACCAGCAGGCGCTCGCCCTGTCGCGCGAGATCGGCGACCGGCAGGAGGAGGCGACGTCGCTCGGCCTGCTCGGCCGGGTCTACGCCGCGGCGGGCGACTCCGCCCGCGCCCTGGAGTCGCTCGACCGCTCCGCCGCCGGCCTGCTCGCCGCCGGCAACCGCCGCGGCCTCGCTTCCAGCCTGCAGCAGATCGGCGAGATCCACACCGCGCGCGGCGATTTCGAGCGCGCGGCGGCGAGCCTCGGGGAGGCGCTGGAGCTGCGCCGGGCGCTCGCCGACCGGGCGGGCGAGGCCGAGACGCTCTACGCCCTGGCCCGGCTGGAGCGGCGGCGCGGCCGCCTGGACGAGGCCTGGGCGCGCGCCGGCGAGGCGCTCGGCCTCGTCGAGTCGCTGCGCATCAAGCTCGGCAGCCCCGACCTGCGCGCCTCCTACCTCGCTTCGCAGCGCCGCCTCTACGAGCTGTCGATCGGCCTGCGCATGGACATGGAGCGGCGCGAGCCGGGCCGCGGGCACGCGCGCGAGGCGCTGGCGATGAGCGAGCGGGCGCGCGCCAGGAGCCTCCTCGAGCTGCTCCAGGAGGCGGGGACCGCCGCCTTCGCGGGCGTCGATCCGGTGCTGCGCGAGCGCGAACGGTCGCTGCGCAACCGTCTCAACGCCAAGGCGACCTACCAGCTCGAGCTGCTGAGCGGCGCGTCGACCGCCGGGCAGCGGGAGGCGGCGGAGCGAGACCTCGCCGGCCTGCTCGCCGAGGTCGACCAGGTCGAGGCCGAGATCCGCCGCCGCAGCCCGCGCTACGCCGCGCTCACCCAGCCGCAGCCTCTGGACGCCGCCGGGGTCCAGAGGCTGCTCGACCCCGGGACGCTGCTCCTGGAGTACGCCCTGGGGGACGAGCGGAGCTATCTCTGGGCGGTCGATCCGGAATCGGTCGCCGCCTTCGAGCTGCCCGGCCGGCAGGAGATCGAGAGCGCCGTGCGCGAGGTTTACCGGGGGCTCCGCACCCTGGACGTGCGGCCGTCCCGCGAGGAGGCGGAGGCGGACGCCGCGGCGGGCCGGACGCTGTCGCGGCTGCTCCTGGGACCGGTCGCGGACCGTCTGGGAGAGAAGCGCCTGGTGATCGTCGCCGACGCCGCGCTCCAGTACATCCCCTTCGCCGCCCTGCCCGCGCCGGGTACGGCGGACCCCGGCGAGCCTCTCCTGGTCCGGCACGAGATCGTCCACCTGCCATCCGCCTCGGTGCTCGCCGTGCAGCGCCGAGAGCTCGCGGCGCGCCCCGCCGCGGCGGGCGTGGTGGCGGTGCTGGCCGACCCGGTGTTCCAGGCCCGCGACCCGCGCCTCGGGACAGCGCAGGCTACCCCGGCAGCGGTCATTGCCGCGGCCGAGCGCGGCGGGGCGCCTGCCCTCGCCTTCGACCGCCTGCCGGCGACCCGGCGCGAGGCCGAGGCGATCGCCGCCCTCGCCCCCGCCGGCCAGGCGCTCACCGCCCTCGACTTCCGGGCCAGCCGCCGCACCGCGCTGTCGGGCGACCTCGGCCGCTACCGGATCGTCCACTTCGCGACCCACGGCGTGATCAACGCCGAGACCCCCGAGCTCTCGGGCCTGGTGCTGTCGCTCTTCGACGAGCGCGGCGTGCCGCAGGAGGGCTTCCTCGGGCTGCGCGACATCTACGGCCTGGACCTCGGCGCCGACCTCGTGGTGCTCTCGGGCTGCGAGACGGCGCTCGGCCGCGAGGTGCGGGGGGAGGGGCTCTCCGGCCTCACCCGCGGCTTCATGTACGCCGGCGCGGCGCGCGTCATGGCGAGCCTCTGGCGCGTCGAGGACCGCGCGACCTCCGAGCTGATGAGCCGCTTCTACCGCGCGCTGCTCGCCGAAGGCCACCGCCCGGCGGCGGCGTTGCGAGAAGCCCAACTCGCGGTGCGCGCCGAGCGGCGCTGGCGCGATCCCTACTACTGGGCGCCGTTCGTGCTCCAGGGGGACTGGAATTGATGGCCGGGCGCCCCGAAGAGGAGGTCGCGGCCGAGCTGGTCCGCCGCATCCTGGCCGGCGACACGGCCGCCGAAGGCGAGATGGTCGAGCGCTACAGCCGCGGTCTCCTCTTCATGCTGCGCAAGCGGGCCGGCGATCCGGCCCTGGCCGACGACCTCCACCAGGAGACCTTCCGCATCGTCCTGCTGCGGCTGCGCGGCGAAGGGCTCGGGCAGCCGGAGCGGCTTTCCGCCTTCATCCTGCAGACCGCGAAGAACCTGTTCCTGGGAGACTGGCGCAAGCGGACGCGGCGCGGCGAAGGCGCCGGCGTCGAGGAGGCGCCCGATCCGGCCGATCCGGCCCCGGGCCAGCTCGACCGGGTGGTGCGCGACGAGGAGGCCGGGATGGTCCGGCGGCTCATCGGCGAGCTGGACACCGACCGCGACCGCCAGATCCTGCTGCGTTTCTACGTCGCCGAGGAGGAGAAGGAGAGGATCTGCGCCGACCTCGGCCTGTCGAGCCTGCACTTCAACCGCGTTCTCTTCCGGGCCCGCGAGCGCTTCAAGAAGCTGCTGGGTGAGATGACGGGCCGGGATGCGGCAGTATCCTCCCTGAGGGGGGGCCGCGCGGCGCCGGGGTGACACATGGACATGGACCACGCCAATATCGACGAGCAGCAGGTGGCCGAGCGCTACGTGATGGGCAGGCTGCCGCCCGACGAAGCCGAGCGCTTCGAGGAGCACTACCTCCATTGCGGCGAGTGCATGGACCGGCTGGAGGCGGCCGAGCGGCTGCACCGCGGGCTCCAGCGCGTCGCGGCCGAGGAGGTGGTGACGCGGGCTGTCGTAGCGCGCGCCGGCCTCCTCGCCTGGCTCGCCCGCGCCGGCCGTTCGCGCCAGGCGGCGCTCCTCGCCAGCCTGGCCCTGGCCGTGGCGGTGCTGCTCCCCTCGGGACTGCTGCTGCGCGAGGTCGGGCAGCGCGACCGCGAGTTGGAGACGATACGTGCCGAGCTGGCGCGGCGTCCCACGGCGGCCCCCACGCCTCCCCTCGCTCCCGTAGCTCCCGTCGTACCGGACGACCGGGCGGCGCGGCTCGAAGCCGAGCGCCTGGAAGGGGAGCTGGCCGCCGAGCGGCAGCGCAGCGCCGGGCTCGCCGAAGACCTCGACCGCGCCCGCCGGCCGCAGGTCAACCTGCCGGTCGTGCCGCTGAGCCCGGTGCGGTCGGCGCCCGGAGGCGGCGAGCCGCCGCGCCAGGTCACGCTCCCCCGGGAGCCGGGCTGGATCGTCCTCTCCCTGGAGCTGGACGCCGCCGAGCACCCCTCCTACCGCGCCACGCTCCTCGGTCCGGACCGCGCCGTCCGCTGGCAGAGCTCGGGTCTGGAGCCCGACGCCGCCGACACCCTGGCGATCGGCCTCCACTCCTCGCAGCTCGCGGCCGGCGACTTCGTGCTCCGGATCGAAGGCCTGCCGCCCGGCGGCAAGCCGGTGCCGGTCGCCGAGTTCCCGTTCCGGGTGAGATAACGCACCCGTTCGCGTCAGTCGTGAGATGACTACATTCCGGAGAGGAGGATGACATGCCGACCAAAAAGTGGTTTGTGCAGGAGAACAGCTGGAAGGGACCGGGCGAGCAGTTCTGGAGAGTCCTCGACCACAGCAAGGACCTGGACCTCGATGCCGACCAGTCCAACGGACTGCTGACCGCGATCACGCTCCCCATCCAGGGCAACGGCTCCCCGGTGATCTATCCGCGGGTGCACCTGAAGTATCAGATAAGTGCCGGCGTCTATTGGGGCTCCGTCCACGACGAGCATATGCATCTGCTCGTCCTGCTCGAGGTCCGAGACTCTGTACCGCGGGCGATGTCGGGGATTCTGTACAGTTTGAAGGATGGACCCGTCAGGGGCTGGACCGATCCGGAGCCGATCGGCATCTGGGGGGCGGAAGAGCGCGATGGCAACCAGTGGACGCCGCAGACGTGACGATCTGAACGGGCAGGCACCCGGAGGCGCCTGCCCGCTGATTCGGTCAGGTGTTACGCAGGGACGCAGCGGCAGCAGTTGCCGGGCGTCGGGGAGAGAACGTAGCCGTCGGGGCAGACCATGCACAGCACGACCGCGCAGTTCGGCGGATCCGCCTGCACCTTGGGGGTAGACAGAGCGGCGCCGAAAGCGGTGGCGCAAACCAGGCCGGCAAGAATCAGTCGCTTCATAGTGAGTCTCCTTGATGAACTGTGTTGTTGTGGCGGGGCCCACCTGGCCCCTGTGAACGTCCACAGACCCCTAGAGTGCCGCGGAAGGCCTGAAGCGGGGCACGACCCCTTGACATCTTAGGGGTGTAAGTTCCATCCTACCCCTAAGATGAAAAGGGGTTGAGACCATGGGCAAACGGCAGATGGATCTTCTGCAGGGCACGCTGGACATGCTGGTGCTGAAAGCGCTGATCTGGGGGCCGCGGCACGGCTACGAGGTCATGCGCTGGGTCCGCCAGGTCTCGGAAGGCGGTCTCCAGATCGAGGAGGGAGCGCTCTATCCGTCGCTCCACCGCATCCAGGCACGGGGCTGGGTCGAGGCCGAGTGGGGGGTGTCGGAGACCGGGCGGCAGGCCAAGTTCTACACGCTCACCGCGGAAGGGCGAAAGCAGTTCGAGGAAGAGACGGCGAGTTGGAAGCGGTACGTCGACACCGTGGCCCGGGTGCTGGAAGCGGAGGCCTGAGCGATGGAGGGCAAACCGGGATTCCGCCGCGTCCGCCGCTTTGCCTCCGGCGGCTCCGACCTGCGCCGCGAGGTCGACGACGAGATCGCCTCCCACCTGGAGCACACGGCCCGCGAGTTGATGGCGTCCGGCATGGACCCCAGGGAAGCGGAGGAGGAGGCCCGGCGCCGCTTCGGGCCGGTCGAGCACTCCCGCGAGGCCTGCCTGGCGATCGACCGGCGGCGCTACCGGGCTCGGCGGCGCTGGGAAGCACTGCACGACCTCGTCCAGGACCTCGGGTTCGCCGTCCGCACCTTCCGCCGCAGCCCGGTCTTCGTCGCCGGCGCCATCCTGACGCTGGCCCTCGGCATCGGGGCCAACACCGCGGTCTTCTCCGTCGTCCACGGCGTGCTGCTCAAGCCGTTGCCGTTCCCCGAGCCGGAGCGGCTGGTGGCGCTCTGGGAGAGCAACCCGGATCGGGACTGGACCGCCGCCGACGTCGCGCCGGCGAACGTCCTCGACTGGCGCGAGCAGAACCGGGTCTTTACCGACGTCACGGCCCTGCTCACCCTCCGGTCGCAGCTGGCATTGACCGGCTCCGGGGAGCCGCAGGCGGTCGACGCCATCTTCGTCTGCGGCAACTTCTTCTCGGTGCTCGGCGTCCCGCCTCTCCTGGGAAGATGGCTCCGTCCGGAGGAGACCTGGGACGACACCGAGCGGGTGGTAGTTCTCTCCCACGGCTTCTGGCGCCGGAGCTTCGGAGGCGACCCGAAGATCCTCGGCCGGGACCTCCGGATCAACGCCAGGACCTACCGGGTCGTGGGCGTCATGCCTCCCGGCTTCAGCTATCCGCTCGCGGACCTGGACGTCTGGATACCGATGGGGTGGTCCAAGGAGAACCGGACGCAGCCGTACTTCCGCCGCGCCCACTACCTCTTCTCCGTGGCGCGCCTGAAGCCCGGGGTCTCCCTGGAGCAGGCGCGTGCCGACCTGCGGTCGATCGCCGACCGGCTGGAGGAGCAATACCCGGAGACCAACACCCACATGGGGGCCGGCCTCACGCCGCTCCACGAATGGGTGGTGGGGGAGACGCGCCGGCCGTTGCTGATCCTCTTGGGAGCGGTGGGGCTGGTGCTGCTGATCGCCTGCGCCAACGTCGCCAACCTGCAGCTCGCGCGCGCCACGGTGCGGGCGCGGGAGATGGCCCTGCGCAGCGCGCTCGGTGCGGGGCGGGGCCGGCTGCTGCGCCAGCTCCTCACCGAGAGTCTGCTGCTGGCGCTCCTCGGCGGCGCGGCGGGGGTCCTCCTCGGCGCCCAGGGGACTCGGGCCCTGCTCGCCCTGGCGCCGGGCGACATCCCGCGGGCCGCGGAGATCGGGCTGCACCCGGCCGTGCTCCTCTTCTCCCTCGCGGCCACGGTGCTGACCGGGCTGCTCTTCGGGCTCGCGCCGGCGTTGCGGTCCGTGGGGGCCGAGGCCGGGGAGGCGCTCCGCGAGAGCCGCGGCGCCTCGGGACAGCGCGGCAACCGCATGCGCGGCTCGCTGATGGTGGCCGAGGTCGCGCTTGCCGTCGTGCTGGCCGTAGGCGCGGCGCTCCTCGCCCAGAGCTTTCTCCGGCTGCGGCAGGTGGACCCCGGCTTCCGGACCGAGAACGTCCTCACCGCCGGCCTGTCGCTGCCGGGGGCGAGCTATCCCGAGACCCGGGCCGTGGGAGTGCTCGCCGGCCGCCTGCTGGAGAGAGTGGAGACCCTGCCGCAGGTCCGCTCGGCGGCGGTCACCACCGCCCTGCCGCTCAGCGGTCTCTCCTGGACCAGCGACTTCACCGTCGAGGGCTGGCCCGCGGGCCGCGAAGGCACCGAGTTCCACCGCCGCGCGGTGAGCCCCGGCTACTTCCGGACGCTGGGGGTGCCGCTGCTCCAGGGACGCGTCTTCACCGCCGCCGACGGCGCCGAGGCGCCGCCGGTGGTGGTAATCAACGAGTCGCTGGCGCGCCGCTACTTCGACGGCGAGGATCCGGTCGGCCGGCGCGTCCGTTTCTCGCCGGACGATCCGGACGGGGAGTGGGCGACGATCGTCGGCGTCGTCGGCGACGAGAAGCTGGAGGGTCTGGCCGCAGAGAACCGGGTGGAGATCCTGCAGCCGTTCGCCCAGGCCCCGGAGCACCAGCTGAAGCTCGCGGTCCGCACCGACGGCGACCCCGCGACCCTGCTGCCGGCGCTGCGGGCCGCACTGAAGGACCTGGACCGCGACCTGCCGTTCCTGGACGTGGCCCCCCTGGACGACCTCGTGGCCGAGGCGACGGCGCGCGAGCGCTTCCTGGCGCTGCTGATGGCGACCTTCGCGGGGATCGCGCTGGCCCTGGCGGCCGTCGGGGTCTTCGCCCTGATCTCCTACGCCGTGACGCAGCGGACGCGGGAGATCGGCATCCGCATGGCGCTCGGCGCCGCCGAGAGGCAGGTGCTGCGTCTGGTGATCGGCCGCGCCATGGCGTTGGTGCTCGTCGGGGTCGGCCTGGGAGCGGCCGGGGCCCTCGCCTTCAGCCGTGTCCTCCAAAGCCTGCTCTTCGGAGTGAGCGCGGCCGATCCCGCCACCTTCGTCCTGGTGGCGGCGGCGCTGGCCCTGCTCGCCTTCTCCTCGACCTACGTCCCGGCCCGCCGCGCCGCGCAGGTCGACCCGGCGGTGGCGCTGCGGAAGGAGTAGCCTCAGAACGGCAGGCGGGCCGGGGGCAGCGTGATCGTCTCGCCGACCCCGGGCGGCTGGAACGGCCGGTAGACGCCGCCGTCCCACCGCAGCCAGACGAGGCTCTCGAACGGCGTCGCGAACCGGAAGTCCGCCGACCGGGCGCGGCCGTCCTCGCCCACGGCGCGGATCTCCACCGTCATGCCGGGAAGCGCGATCGATTCACCCGGCCGCAACGGCGCCGTGGGGCCGCGATACACCGGGTCGGCGAGACCCGCGGGAAAGCCCACCTCTGAGTCGATGCGGAGCGTCCGGGCGTCGGGACGGCTCACGGTGAGCGGGACCAGCCCGGTCGCCAAGGCCCGCAGGTGGGCCGGCCGGGGCCTGTCCTCCAGATAGCGGAGCGGCGCGTCGTAGCCGACGAAGAAGAGGAAGTCCGGCGAGTTGACGATGACGACGTCCCGGCCCTGGATCTCGGAGTCCGGCGGCAGGCTCGAGACGGCGTGCAGCGACGCCTGTCCGGGGATCGCCAGGGCATAGGTCATCACCGGGAGCAGGAGCGGCGCCAGGACGAGGTGGATGATCACCAGGACCGCCGCGACCGCGCGGTCGATCCGCCGCCGCGGCACGCTCGCGAGCCACTGGGCGAGAAGGCCCATGCCGCCCAGGCCGGTGAAGAGCAGGAGACGGGTGGACGGGATCGTCCCCGCGATCGGGATCATCGAGAGCAGCGAGCCCGTCGCCCAGAACCGCGCCCGCGTGTCGCGCCGCAGCAGCGGCCCCATCCTCCAGGCGAGCAGGAGGAAGAGCAGGAAACCGGCGAGCGCCAGGACTCGCGCGCTCCTCTCTCCACCGCTCGCCGTGACGAATTCCGTAGGCGGAAAGCCCCACTGCGTGAGGAAGAGGAGCCCGAAACGCTCGGGCAGCAGGCGGAGGAACGCCGCGGTCTCGCGCAGTGGATCGAGATAGAAACCGGACTTCTCGACGCCGAACCCTCCCGCGTCGTACACCGCCCGCCAGAGTACCAGGCAGAAGCCATAGGGGACGAGGCCGCGCAGCCTCTTCCACCCCGGCGCGGGGTCGAGGAAGAGGGCGTGTCCCAGGAGATATCCCAAGGCGCCGGTAGCCCCCTCGCCGCAACAGAGCCCGGCCAGGAAAGCCGCGGGAGCCAGCACCACGCCGGGCCGCCAGCCTCGCCGCCACCGGTCATGAAGCGCGATGGCGAGGAAGCCGAAGCATGCGGACAGGAGGGTGTTACGCGACGAGATCCACCCCGCGGCCTGGCCGTGCACGTCGTCCACCGCGAATAGCAGCATGGCGAGCCCGGCCACCCAAGGTTCCGGCAGAACACCGCGGTAGATCCACCCCGCCAGGAATACCAGCAGCGCGAACCACGCCAGGTTGTGGACGTGCATCAGGACCGGGCTGTCCGGCCAGAGCTGGAAGTCCAGCCAGTGGGAGAGCGACGACAGAGGCCTGAAGAACGCAAGCCGCAGGTCCGGCGCCGTCCACCACGGGAGCTCGCCCAGTTCTCTCTGGACGGGAAGCCGGGGCGATCCTTCCGGAAAAAAGGCGAACGCGTCCCAGGGCGCCACCCCCACCCCTGGTTTGCCGGTCAGGAGAGCCTTCAGGACGAAGTCGTCGAGCTGCAGGCCCATACCCAGGGCCGTGGACGTGAGCAGCAGAGTCAATCCCAGGATCCAGAGGGGGGCTCTGGGATGACCGAGGCGAAGTCTCCAACGCTCCATATAAGGCTCCAGAGTCTATCCCTAGAACGAGGTCCATCTATTGACACCATTGATTCCAAATTGGTATTAACAGGTCGACGATGAAGGCATATGAGGCTGAATTTATGAACAAGAACGGAAGAAACAACCTGTCGCAGCATCTGATACACCCTATCCGGGCGTTGGAGCAGGCATTGCGGGACCAGAATCAGGGTGACTTTGCTATGAAAGAGGGTGGTTCGGCTGCCGGACCAGGGAGGTTCGACAGCCGAACCACGGTGATTTTGGAGCGCAACAGGGGACCTCCGGAGTGAAATCGGGGTCCTTCCTGCGCCGTGGACGGGGACGAGCGGTTCGGCTCCGCCTTGATAAGACCAAACGCAGCATCTTTTCAGGAGGAAACGCGCCAATGGACGCGAAAGGACAAGCTTTTGCCGATCGTATGGGCCGGTGGACCGTGCTCATCACCAACGGACACGAGAACCTGGCCGAAGTGCCGCACATCACCGACGACCTGGCGGCCCTGGAGACGCTACAGGGGAGAGCGAGAGCTCTCGACAGCCTGCAGCAGAACCTGCGGTCGCAGTTCCAGGCGGTCAACAAGGAGATGACGGAGGTGGTGAAGGAGGGTGAGAAGCTCCGCTCCCGCCTGGGGGCCACCCTCAAGGGGAAGTACGGCTTCACCAGCGAGACGCTGATCAAGTTCGGCTTCCGCCCGCTCCGTACCGCCCGCAGCCGGAAGTCGCTCAAGAAGCCGGCCCCGGAAGGACAGGGGGCGGCGAAGACGTAGATGTGAAGTTAGATGTACCTGGGGCCCGCGCTGCGCGGGCCCCTCTTACCGCTTGCCTCTCCGGTCACTGCTGCCTTTGGGTGCAGGTGAGCTCCTCGCTGATGCAGGGCGAGTTGGTTCACGTTCCAAAAAGGAGGCTTGTCTGGTCCTGGCGAGATCCTGTCTCCAGCCAGTGAGATTCGGAGATTGCCATGCCTCGAGATGGCTCTGGAGCTTCGAGTATGCTCTGGGCAGGATCTCGCGTCCTATCTTTGGGCCTATCGGCATGAAGGGAACGTCCAGGAAGTCATCCAGGAACCGAGTAAGAGGAGATTCGGGAACCTTTACTTTGGCGGGATCGAAGAACAACTCTACTGCTGCCCCTATGCTTGCAGGAAGTTGCTCAGGGAGGAGCTTTAATGTGTTGCTCGGATGGCTTTCGCTAGAGATGTACAGAGTCCAGTTGTTGGCCAGATCGTAGACGTTGTGCTCTTCGAAGCGTTTCAGGAAGGGCTGCTGCTCTTCCTCCTTAGTTCTAGGGCTTGCAGAGTGCTTGTACAGCAGGCTCTCTCCAGCGTAGCCGTTGCCAAGGATGCTGTAAAAATTGTTTAAGTAGTCGTACATTTTAGGCTTTCCCAGGGTTCCCCACGCAAGGATATCGGCCGCAGGCGCAGGCTCGATCGGCAGGGGGTCTCCTGATACCTCAGGTAGTAGAAGCAATACACGCTCGGCATTGGTTTTCTTTATGTGCAGGGGGTAAGATAAAAAGACGCCCAAGGGATTGACGCATGGCGCTGCCCGTTCGAGGAAGCCGGGTCTGAAGCTGAAGAATTCTCCAACATGCCAGTCGCTGAAGCTGCTCGGATAGGACAACAAGAAGGCGCAGAAGTCTGCCATTATATCTCTAAACAGGTCTTCTGAAAAAGGAAGCTTGCCGGTCGCGAGATTGTCGCGCACCAGCGTCAGAGGTAATCTCCCGTCAGGATCGAATACGGCAACCGCCGGAAAGTTCAGATCTTCGAAGATGGAATCACGCATAGTGCTGCGGCTTGCGCCCGGAATGCTTATCCCGTTGCAAGTCAGGTCTTGTGTGCGGGAGTAGCTCCACAGGACTGCTCGATAGCCTTCTGGATAAAAGGCATGCCAGTCCGAGCCGGGTGCTTGTTTGCCGGGCGCGCTGATGTGATAGTGTTGTCCCAGTATCTCGCCATCGACGCGACGTTCTACTTCGGGGTCATCTAGAACATACCAGTCCCAGCAGTGGCGGCCATAATGCCAGTTGTACAGGCTTCCCGTATGTATAAGTGTTTGGGCGGCGCTTGGATGCATATGAATACGGATCGTCGTGCCTACTCTTTCTCGTGGCTGGATCCGTAACTCGATCAGGTCGTCCTCGACCGAAGCTTCAAAAAATAAGCCATCGTCAGGAGATGCTTCAACGTGTCGCGTCGACACGATGACACGATTCCCCAGCAGAAAGGCGGCAAGTGCGCCGACCCCGAACCGCCCCGACCGCAGGACCCGGGATCTGCCCTGGGTCTCGAAGATGTGGCGCCAGATTTCCGAGGCGCGAAAGGAGGCTCCAGCGGTAAGAAAGTAGTTCTTTACTACTTCCGCTGTCATTCCAATCCCTTTGTCGCTAACGGTCAGCCATGCCTGTCCTTGAGAATCATGATCTATTGATATGATTATGTCCTTCTCCTGGTCTGGAAGCGGGATACTCTCCATTTGCGGGTCGCCCTTGTCTGCTGCGTACTGGCGCAACTCGTGTACGGCGTCAAGGGCGTTTTGCAGAAGCTCCCTGATTCCGATCTCCGGGCGGTCTCCATAAAGAGGCTTGATCAGGAGCTTGAGAAGATCTGCCCCAGCCGCGCCGAATGCTGCGCGTGCCGGTACATACGAAGGTTTTTCTGCCTTGACGAATTGTGTAGAGTCGTCCAGGTTAGAGCGTACCCGGCGCAACGTCATGCCGAATTGAGGAAAGCGCAGGCTGAAAACCTCCCCCAACACCGCCCATGAGGTGTCGAGCTCTGCTTGCAAGCCCTGCAGAAGGCGCTGGAGCTTGAGGAAGGTGCGGGCGGTCGGAGGTTTGGCTACGACGAAGAGAGCCTCCTTGTCTTCGTCGTCTGGCCGCACCTCGTGCACGGCCAGATGAGCGTTCCACTCCTCCTGGGAAATCGGGCTTCGGAGGCGCTGGAGACCTTGGAGGGTGGGGTGGACCCGGTCGGCGCGGATCTCCAGGTAGTCGGCGATGCGGAGCAAGGCCATCAAGAACACCGGGCGGCTATTCGAGCAGCTAACCCTGCCGTAGTGCATCTCTTTCAAGTAGAGAAAGGTATCCCGCAAAGACATGTTGTGACTTCGAGCTACGAGGCCCGCCAGGTCCGCTATCGCCGCCGGAACTCGGGCGAGAGTCAGCGGCCTGTGTCCGGGAACTCCTGACCTGGCAATCTCATGCGCCAGCCGGGCATGATGACGCCGGACGAATTCTCCAAGGAACTTACGGTACCGGACAGACCAGTCCTCCGGGTCCGGCATCTCCTTCGGATGCCGGATATGGACCACCAGATCCTCTTCCTCTTCAACCTTCTTCTCCTGGTCCCCAAGGATGTTGTGGAGCGTCCTCTGGTCCCAGCGTCGGGCTTCCAGGTAGAACTGCTCAAAGAGCTCCGGCCAAGTCTTCTCATCCAGAGGACGGATGAGCAGTCGCTCGCCGCCACGTTTGGGATCGATCAACTCAAGGAAGCCGTCAGCCATGAGGTGCATGGCCGAGTCGTGGAGAAGTGTCGCGAGGACCAGGACGACAGCATCTTCGGGCGTGAGGTGTTCCCAGGCCTCCTCCCTGATCAGCGCCTCGACTCCGGCGAGCACGGCGGAGATGTGCTTGGGGCCGTGGTCCGAGTACTCGGGGAAGAAGAAGAGTCCCTTGGTAGGGTCGCCAATCCACGACTCGAAGTCCTGTACGGACTGGCGGACGGCGTGGGCTAGCGAAGATTGGCCGAGGAGCTCGTTCAAGCGGTTCGGGATCACGATGGCGGAGGGCATAGGCCTATTATTTCAAGACTTCGTGGAGCTGGATGATGGAGAGGCCGAGCCGTCTTGGCGCCTCAGCTTGGACCGGACCTCTCGAAAGACTCCCTCGGAGGGAATTGGCGAGGCTTTGCCCTCCCTCAACTCCTCGAAGCGGCGCTCCGCCTCCTCTGCCCATACCTGCTCATTGTTGGTATCAGATGGTTCATTCAGGTCGTCCATGGATTCCCTCTCTATGGTTCATCCCCAATCCTATGGCACGATCGCTGCACCTGCCCCCAGCCCATGCCTGACCGCAACGCCATCCCGCGCACCGCGGAGCCCCAAGCCAAGCCCGGCCTGAAGCTGCGTATCGAGGAGAAGCTCGGTCTCCTGGACCCGGTCCAGATCCAGGTCTTCCGGTCTTTTGGTGTCTCCGACCTGCTGCAGATCCGCGGCCGTGATCCCGAGACCTACCTGGACATCGTCGAGAAGCACCCAGGGCGGGTCAAAGCGATCTACATCCGGGACGTGAGCCCGCCCGAGCGCGACCAGGAAGTGCGGGCGATCGCCGAGCGGCTGGAGGATCTGGGGGTGCCGATGCTGCGGATGGAGAACACCCTCCAGGCGGCCGAGCACGCCGCCGAACAGGGCTACATCAGCCGCGAGAGCCTGGAGGAGGTCCGTAAAGAGGTGGAGCGGCAGGAGGCCTCTTCTCAGTCCTGAGCCTCGCCTTCCGTCTCGACCTTTCCCCGCCTCTGAAGCCAACGGGCGAGCAGCCAGCCGATCAAGGCCCAGACGCCGCCCGCGGTCCAGCCGGCCAGCACGTCCGTGGGCCAGTGGACGCCCAGGTAGACGCGGCTGAACCCCACGACCAGGGTCAGGAGGACCGCCAATCCCAGCAGGTACGCCTTGAGCCGGCGCCGGGGCTGAACCCGGGCGAGCAGGGCTCCGAGAGTCAGGTAGGTCGCCGCCGACATCATCGAATGCCCGCTGGGAAAGCTGGTGGTGTAGACGTAGGAGCCGTGGGGTACCAGATCCGGCCGGGGTCGTTGGAAGCCGTGCTTCAGAAGGAAGCTCAGGACAAGGGCGCCGCCGACCTCGACGAAGACCAGGAGGGCCGCCCGGTTCTTGTGGTCGAGCACCAGGAAGCCACAGACCGCGAGGGTCAGGATCGTCAGCACTCCGACGCCTCCCAAGGCGGTGAAGTCGCGGGCCATCTCCTCCACCCAGCGCGGCCCCAGCGGGTCCGAGCGGTCCGCCGGATTGCGTAGCGCGAGGAGAACCGCCTCGTCGATCTGCTTCGTCTCGCCCTCCCTCACCTCCCCGGCCAACTCGGCGAACATCCAGATCCCCCCCGCGACCAGCACCAGCACGAGGAGGGGTAGCAACTCGGGACGCAGCAGGGACAAGTACTTCCTGGGGATGTTGGCCATATCGATCCGAATGCTATCGCGCCTGAGGTATCCTCCCGGGCTCTGGAGGCCTCATTCATGACATTTCGTACCTTCCTCCTCATCCTCGCCCTGTCCATCGCCGCCTGTGAGGGCAACAGCGCCGCGGAGCATGCCGCACCGGCTCCGGCCGCGGATGCGGCCCGCTTCGTCTCGTTCGTCTGGTCAGGCGCGGTGACGCCCGGGTCGGCGACGGTCAAGGCGAGGCTCCTCGAAGAGGGCGCCCGGGCACGGCTGGTGGTCAGCTCCAGGGAGGACCTGAGCGAGCCGCTCTACACGGAATACCACGCCGCCGCGGCCTCCAGGGGCAACATGGTCGCGTTCACCGTGAAGAACCTCAAACCGGACACCGTCTACCACTACGCCGTCGAGGTGAACGGCCGAGTCGACAAGGACCGCCAGGGACGGTTCCGCACCTTTGCCGACGGGCCGGCTTCGTTCAGGATCGCCCTCGGCTCTTGCGCCGAGACCGGCTCCAACCACCCGGTCTTCGACACCATCCGCGAGCGCGAGCCGCTGTTCTTCCTGCACATGGGCGACTTCCATTACGAGGACCTCCACGCCGACCGCCAGTCCGCCTACCGCGGCGCGTTCGACCGGGTGTTTGCCTCGCCGCGGCAATCGCTGCTCTACCGCAGCGTCCCGGTCGTCTACATGTGGGACGACCACGACTTCGGTGGCAATAACTCCGACAGCACCAACCCCGGCCGCAAGGCGGTGCGCCTGACCTACCAGGAGTATGTCCCGCACTACCCGCTCCCGGCGGGACAGGGCGACGTGCCGCCCTACCAGGCGTTCACCGTCGGCCGCGTCCGTTTCGTGGTGACCGACCTGCGCTCGGAGCGTTCGTCCCCGGACCTGCTGGACGACTCCGCAAAGACCATGATGGGCGCCAAGCAGAAGGACTGGTTCGAGAACGAGGTGCGCACCGCCCAGGAGGCCGGGCAGCTCATCGTCTGGATGAGCACGCCGCCCTGGATCGAGACGCCGGGCCGGGGGAGCGACCGCTGGGGCGGCTATGCCACGGAGCGGCGCGAGATCGCCGATTTCCTCCGGCAGAACCACATCGACCGGATGGTGATGCTGGCGGGAGACGCTCACATGGTGGCGCTCGACGACGGCTCGCACACCGGTTACGCGACCGGCGGCGGCCCCGGCTTCCCGGTGCTGCACGCCGCCGCCCTCGACCGCCCCGGGTCCATCAAGGGCGGCCCCTACAGCGGCGGCACCTTCCCCAACCGCAGTCGCAAGGGCGACGGCCAGTTCGGGATCCTGGAGGTCCAGGACGACGGCGGCGCGAAGATCTGCGTCGACTTGAGCGGCTGGCGCTACGAAGGCGATACCGGCGGGGTCTCGCAGCTGGTGGAGCTGAAGAGGTGCTTCCCGGTCCCGCCGCTGCAAGCCGGCACGCCTCCTACGTCTGGAGCACCCCCGTCTTGAACTCGGGGATGTGGGGGTTCATCGCCGCGCAGGCGAGCGAGCGGGCGAGGACGCCGCGCGTCTCGGCCGGGTCGATGATCGCGTCCACCCAGAGGCGGGCGGCGGCGTAGCGCGGATCCATGGCGGCGGCGTAGCGCGCCTTGATCTCGTCGAGGCGCTGCTTCTTCTCCTCTTCCGATACGTCTTCGCCGCGGTTCTTGAGCTGGATCGACAGGAGCGTCTTGCTCGCCTGGTCGCCGCCCATCACCGAGATCGACGCCGACGGCCAGGCGTAGAGGAAGCGCGGGCCGTAGGCCTTGCCGCACATCGCGTAGTTGCCGGCGCCGTAGGAGTTGCCGGTGAAGAGCGTGAGCTTGGGCACGGTCGAGTTGGCGACCGCGTTGACCATCTTGGCGCCGTCCTTGATGATGCCGCCGCGCTCGGCGCGGCTGCCCACCATGAAGCCGGTCACGTCCTGGACGAAGAGCAGCGGGATCTTCTTCTGGTTGCACAGCTCGACGAAGCGCGCCCCCTTGTCGGCCGAGTCGGAGTAGATGACGCCGCCGATCTGCAGCTCCTTGTCGCCCGCGCCGGTGCCGGTCTTGCGCGGCACGATCGAACGCTGGTTGGCGACGATGCCGACCGCCCAGCCGCCGATCCAGCCGGTGCCGCAGATCAGCGTCCGGCCGTAGGTCGCCTTGTACTCCTCGAGCTCGCTGCCGTCGAGGAGGCGGGCCAGGACCTCGTAGGTGTCGTACGGCCGCGAGCGGTCGACGGGGAGGAGGCCGTAGAGGTCCTCGGCCGGGTAGAGCGGCTCGGCCGGCTCGCGGCGGGCGAACGGCGCCACCTCGCCGGCGGCGAGTTGGCGGAACTGGTGGCGGATCTTCTCCAGGCACGTGGCGTCGTCCGGGTGGCGGTGGTCGACGACGCCGGAGACGTCGCACTGGACCAGGGCGCCGCCCAGCTCCTCGTTGTCGATCTTCTCGCCGATCGCCGCCTGCACCAGGTGCGAGCCGGCGAGGAAGATGGAGCCGGTGCCTTCGACGATGTGCGACTCGTCGCTCATGATCGGCAGGTAGGCGCCGCCGGCGACGCACGAGCCCATGATCGCCGCCATCTGGAAGATCCCCTCAGCCGACAGCCGGGCGTTGTTGTAAAAGGCGCGGCCGAAGTGCTCCTTGTCCGGGAAGATCTCGTCCTGGAGGGGGAGGAAGACGCCCGCCGAGTCGACCAGGTAGACGATCGGCAGACGGTTTTCGAGGGCGATCTCCTGCGCGCGCAGCACCTTCTTGCAGGTCAGCGGGAACCAGGCGCCGGCCTTGACCGTGGCGTCGTTGGAGACCACCACGACGTCGCGGCCGTGGATGCGGCCGATGCCGACCACGACGCCGGCCGCGGGTGCGCCGCCGTACTCCTTGTAGAAGCCGTCGGCCGCCCAGAGGCCGAGCTCCAGGAACGGCGCGCCGGGGTCGCACAGCGCCTCGACGCGCTCGCGGGCCGTCATCTTGCCCTGGGCGCGCTGCCTGTCCTGGGCCTTCAACCCGCCGCCCTGCCGGATCGTCTCCTCCTGCTCCTTGACGCGCTCCACCTCCCGCCGCCAATGATCCGACTGGCGCTCGAACGCCTCGTTGCGGGTGACCTTGCTCTCCAGGATCGCCATGCGGTTCCATCCCCTCCTTTGGACGCCGGGGATTATATGGGTTGCGGGCCCTGGCCCGGATCTTGCCTCTGTTTCCCGGACGGCGGTCGCTGTATGACCGCTGTCTGCAAACAACAGGAAGGAGCAACCATGGCCGGAGACATCTTCGAAGGACGTTGGAAGCAGCTCAAGGGCGAAGCCAAGCGCCTGTGGGGCAAGCTCACCGACGACGACTGGGACCGCGCTGAAGGCAACCGCGACAAGCTCGTGGGATCTCTCCAGGAGCGCTACGGCTGGGAGAAGATCCGCGCCGAGTCGGAGCTCGACAAGTTCGCGGAGTCCGTCCGGACGCCCGCGGGGGCCGGCACGGCCCGCGAGGACAACACGTTCTAGGCCGACGGCACGCCGTCGTTTCTCGAAAAGGGCGGCCTCAGGGCCGCCCTTTTCTATAGCATCATCGTCCATATGAAGATCCGCCTGCTGGCTTTCGCAAGCGCCGGGGATGCCCTGGGCACCGGAGAGATGGAGCTGGAGCTGCCGGAGGGGAGCCGTCTGGCCGACCTGCGCGAGCGGCTCGACCGCGACCACCCCGGGCTCGGACCGCTATGGCGGCGTCTCGCCGTGGCGGTCGACGGACGGATCGCGCCGCCGGACACCTTCCTCCGCGAAGGCTGCGAGGTGGCGCTGCTGCCGCCGGTTTCGGGCGGCAGCGGCGGCAGCGAGGAGGCGGAGCCCGCCGAGCTCGTGGACGGTCCCATCGACGCGGAGTGGGTGGTGGCCAGCGTCTCCGGCCCCGGCCGGGGGGCGGTGGTGGTCTTCCACGGCACGGTCCGCGACCGCCACGCCGGCCGCAAGGTCGAGAAGCTCACCTACAGCGCCTACCGTCCGATGGCGCGCCAGGCCCTGGCACAGATCGTCCTCGACCTGGAGCGCGCCCACGAGGGATTGCGGGCGGCGATCGTCCACCGTCTGGGCGAGGTGCCGGTGGGGGAGGCGAGCGTGGTCATCGCCGTCGGCTCCCCGCACCGCGCCGCCGCCTACGAAGCCAGCCGCATCGCCCTGGAACGCCTCAAGGCCGAGGTTCCCATCTGGAAACGCGAGCACTACGACGACGGCGAGGCGGTGTGGCGGGAGGAGGAGATGCTGGGCTTTACTGCCACCGAGCCGTAGGATCGCTCTCGGCCCGGGTCATGAACTGGAGGACGGTCTCGAGCAGGGCGCCGGTGGCGGCGCCGGTCTCGAAAGACCTCTGGAGGAGCAGGACCGCCGCCAGGACCTCGCGGCGGATCTTGAGGGTGGTGAAGACCTCGACGGCCTCCAGCACGGCCTCGCGCGCTGGCGCCACCCGGCCGCGGCGCAGGTCGAGGATCGCCACCTCGAGCAGCAGGGTCGCCGCCGTGTAGGGGAGCTCGGCCTCTTCGAAGCCCTGCCGCACGTCGAGGAACGCCTGCTCGGCGCGGTCGAGCTCGCCGAGGCCGGCGTGGATCCGGCCCTCCACCCAGCGCAGCTTCAGGGCCTTGACTCCCTGCGGGGTGCCGCCGAGGCGCCAGCGGTTGCGGGCGAGCAGCGTCCGCGCCTCGCGGAAACGGCCGCAGTCCACCATGAAGTCCGCCTGGTTGTGCACGGCGAGCCAGGCGAGAGCCGGGTCGCGCGTCTCGTCGATGTCCGCGGCCCCCTCCTGGAGCAGCCGCAACGCCTCTTCCGGGTCTCCCGCGAAACGGGTGTAGACGCCCTTGCTGAGCAGCGCCCGGCCGGCGAGGTGCCGGTCGCCGAGCGCCAGGTAGAGCGCGTGGACCGTGTCCAGCGCCTCCAGCGCGGCGTCGAAATGGCGGCGGTCGGCGAAGAGAGACGCCTGGACGTCGAACAACCGGGCTTCGAGGAGCAGGTCGCCCGTCCCTTCGCGGAGCAGCTCGGCGGCCTCGCCGAGGGCCCGCTCGGCCTCGTCCAGGCGGTCGGCGGCGCGCCAGGCGTTGCCCAGCTCGATCCAGGCGCGGCAGCGGAAGTCCGCCACCTGGGCGGCGCCGTAGCGCTCGGGGCTCAACCGGCCCGCGATCGACACCGCCAGCCGGGCGAGGTCGACCATCTGCCGCGGGTCGTCATTGCGCAGCGCCTGGCAGCGTTCGAGGAGGGCGTAATAGCCGCCGAGGCTGCGCAGCCGGCGCGGGGCGCTGACGAGGCCCGCCGCGCCCGACTCGGCGAGCCGCTCCAGAGCCTCGTGGGTCTTGATCCTTTCCCGCTGGACGTGCCCCGCGTGCCGCAGGACGGCGGCGAACGTCCGGTCCAGAGCCGCCTCGTAGCCGGCGTCCGCCTCCGGCGACAACGCGGGCTCCTCCAGCGACGCCTCGGCCGCTCCATCCAGGTGGAGCATCTCCGCTTCGAGTGCCATCGAACAGACCTCGCAGCCCTGGCGCAGATGACCTACCAGCGCCAGGAAGCGCGAATCGTCCAGCTGACCGAGGGCGAAAGCTCGCAGCTCCGCCAGGGTTGCATGATGACTCAACCGGAGGTCTCCCCTGAGATCTACACCCGGATCTTGAACAGTGTAGAGATTATTCCATAAACAAGCTTTGAACAAGCAATGGGGCAGCCGTCTCCCGGGAGGCGGCAACAGCGCCCCCTGGGAGACGGCCGGATCCTCAGCCGTCTCCAATCCTCTATGTCCGTCATCAACCGAGACCCTGGCGGCCGCTCACCTGGAGCCGCGGAGCCGGTCACCCGTTGGGGTCCAGGCTCGACCCTTTCTTGTCCCGGGACCGGACGCGGTCTTCATGCTGGAGCGGCCGGCCCAGGGTCTGCCCGACCTTGTCCCAGTGCTCCACCAGCCATTGCGCGGCCATGCTCCAGAAGCTCGTCCCACGCCGGGGCACGAAGCCCCCCGCTTCCGCGGAACCCGGCACCGCCGTGAGGACCGTGACGAGGACCAGCCCGGCGAGGATCTGTCGAATCTTTCCTTGCGACATCTTGGCCTCCTTCTCCGTGAGACGGACCGGAAGCCCCTATGGCCCGGTCGCCCGCGGAGGCAACATCGCAGTTGCAGGGCTCTAGTGTCGCAATCGCGAGGGAGAATTTCATCTTCCTCGCAAGCGGCTATGGGCTGGATCAGGACTTTCTTGACACACTGCGGCATCGGTCCCTACGATGCCGGCCATGGTGACGGAGACGCAGACTTCGGCGCGGACCGCGACCCCTGGACGTCTGGAGAGGGAAGGCGGGATCGCCTGGCTGGTGCTGGACGATCCGGCGGAGAAGGTCAACACCCTCTCCTCACGTCTGTTCGACTGGTTCGAGGGGCGTCTCCAGGAGGTCGAGAGCGATCCGCCCGCGGGGCTGGTGATCGTCTCGGGCAAGCCGGAGGGCTTCGTGGCCGGCGCCGACATCCGGGAGCTGCAGACCGCCACCCGGCCGGAGGAAGCCCTCGACTTGCTGCAGCGCGGCCACGACCTCATGGAGAGGCTCGCGGCGCTGCCGTTCCCCACCGTCGCCGCCATCCACGGCGCCTGCCTCGGCGGCGGCCTCGAGCTGGCCCTGGCCTGCCGCTACCGCGTCGCCACCGAGCACCCCAAGACCAAACTGGGGCTGCCCGAGGTCAAGCTCGGCGTTATCCCGGGGCTCGGCGGCACGCAGCGCCTGCCGCGCCTGATCGGCGTGTCCGAGGCCCTCGACCTCATCCTCACCGGCAAAGAGGTGGATGCCAGGAAGGCCCGCCGTCTCGGGCTGGTCCATGACACCTGCCACCCCGCCGACCTGCGGCAGGCCGCCGAGCGGTGGCTCGAGACCGGACGGCAAGGGGAGAAAGACAAGCCGCGGCGGCCGCTGGCGCAGCGCGCCGGCGACCTCGTGGCGCGGACGCCGCTCGGCGGCAAGCTGGTCTGGGACAAGGCCCGGGCCGGGGTCATGAAGGAGACCGGCGGCCACTATCCCGCGCCGCTGGTGGCGATCGCGGTGATCCGCGACGGCCTCAAGCTGCCGCTGCGCCGCGCCCTCGACCTCGAAGCCGGCGCCTTCTCCGAGCTGGTCATCTCCGACACCGCGAAGAGCCTGATGTCGATCTACTTCGCGGAGAAGGAGGTGTCGCGCCGCGCCGACGCCCTGGCGAAGCGGGCGCGGCCGGTGCCGGTGGTCGGCGTCCTGGGCGCCGGCTTCATGGGGGCCGGCGTCGCCCAGGTGCTCTCCTACCGCGGCGTCCCGGTGGTGATCAAGGACAAGGACCCCGCCGGTCTCGCGCGCGGCATGAAGCACTGCGGCGAGCAGTTCGCCGGGCTGGTCCAGCGCCGCCGCATGACCGAGGCCGAGGCCCGGCAGGCCATGGCCCGCATCGTCCCGGCCGTCGACTACGACGCCTTCCGGCGGGTCGACTTCGTGATCGAGGCGGTGTTCGAAGACGTCGCGGTCAAGCACGCGGTGATCCGCGAGACCGAGGCGGCGGCGCCGGAGAGCCTCATCTTCGCCTCCAACACCTCGACCCTCCCGATCGCGCGGCTCGCCGAGGCCAGCCGCCGGCCCGAAAACGTCGTCGGCATGCACTTCTTCAGCCCCGTCCACAAGATGCCGCTGCTGGAGGTCATCCGCCACCCCGGCACCTCGGAGGAGGCCCTGGCCGCGACCGTCGCGGTCGGGCGCCGCATGGGCAAGACCGTGATCGTGGTGAACGACGGTCCGGGCTTCTTCACCAGCCGGGTGCTGAGCCCGTTCCTCAACGAGGCGGCATGGCTGCTCGCCGGCGGCGCGCGGATCGATCACGTGGACCGCGTGATGCGCGCCTGGGGCTGGCCGGTGGGGCCGTTCGAGCTGCTCGACGAGGTGGGGCTCGACATCGCCCGCCACGCCGGCGAGGTCATGCTCTCCTACCTGGGCGAGAGGCTCGCCCCGCCCGCGGTTCTCCAGCGCATGATCGAAGACGGCCGGCTCGGCCGCAAGGCCGGGCGCGGCTTCTACGCCTACGGCAAAGGCCCCAAGCGGGTCGACGAGGCGGTCTACCAGCTGCTCGACTGGCGCGAGGTGGCGATCGGCGACACCGAGATCGTCGAACGCTGCTGGCTGCAGATGCTCAACGAGACCGCCCGCTGCATGGAAGACCGGGTCATCGAGAACCCGACCGACGTCGACATCGGGGTGATTTTCGGCTTCGGCTTCCCGGCCTTCCGCGGCGGCCTCCTGCGCGAGGCCGACCGCCAGGGGCTGCGGCACGGGGTCGACCGTCTGGAGGCCTACGCCGCGGTGCACGGCCAGCGGCTGGAACCGGCGGCGCTGCTGCGCGATATGGCCGCGCGCGGCGCGACGTTTCATCAAGGCCCGCCGCTGAGACGCTGAGCGGTGATCCCTCCGCTCCTCCTCTTCCTCCTCTTTTCGCTGATGGCCGCGGCCGGGGCCTATCTGATCGGCGTCCATTTCAAGGGACGGCTGGCCGGGGTGCTCGCCGGGCTTCTGACACTGCTGTTCTTCATCGTGCTGTTGTGGGGCGTCTACGAGCTGATGCGGCGCGGAGGCGTGGTGTAGCCACGCTCCCGGGAGGGCGCTTTTTGCGTGCGGTCGTGCGACAATGCTGGGGCTGCGATACGAACTGGAGTCTCTCGTGACCGTCGCGACGTACTCCTCCCCCTGGGAGGCGGAATTGGCGCGCGCCCGCCTGGAGTCGGAAGGGATCGACTCGATCGTCGCCGACGCCCATCTCAGCCGTCTCTACTGCTCCAACATCGTCGGCGGCGTCAAGGTCCAGGTGCGGGAGGACGAGGCCGCGCGGGCCGGCGACCTGCTGCGGGAGCTGCGTCCGATCCCGGAGATCTACCTGGTCACCGAAGAGGACGCCGGCCAGCCCCGCTGCCCCGGCTGCAACTCGGACAACATCACCTTCGAGCGCTGGTCGCGCCTCGGCTTCGTCAGCTCCTGGCTGCTGCTGGGGTTCCCGCTGCCGGTGCCGCGCAACCGCTGGCTCTGCAACCTCTGCGGCGCCGACTGGAAGGACGAGGACGCTCAGCCTGGGCCCGGTGAGGAAGACGAGGAGGAATCGATGACGGAGCTGATCACGGTCGCCCGCTTCACCACCCCCTGGGAAGCCCACCTGGCGCGGATGCGCCTGGAAGCCGAAGGCATCGAGGCCTGCGTCTTCGAGGAGCGGCTGCCGCCGGTCAACCTGCTGACCGGCGAGGCGCTGGCCCTGAACCGTCTGGCCGTGAACGAGGCCGACGCCGAGCGCGCGCTGGCCGTCCTCGACAGCATCGCTCCGCTCCAGGACCTCGACGAAACCGCGGCCGAGTGAGCGTCCGGGGTCACCGTCCCCGCCGCCCCGCGAGCGCGGGGGTGTTCTGCTCCTCCTGCTCCGCCCTCTTCTCCACCTGTTCGAGGACCTTCTCCTTGCGCTTGGCTTCCAGCTTCTCGCTCTTGACCTCCTGGCGTAGCCGGCCGAAGGCGCTCATGTAGAGGTTGGCGACCGCGACCAGGGCGAAGAACGCGATGAGATAGCCGCGCCAATCGTCGAGCAGCAGGTGGTAGCGGGTGAGGAAGAGGAAGAAGATCGTCACGTAATGGCTGAAGCAGTACTCGCAGGTGAAGAGATAGAAGAACTTGCGGGCCAGCAGGTGGCGCGCGTCCTTGGACCTTTCGGTACAGAAGTCACGGGGCTCGCGGAAGACCTCCTCGTGCGTCACCGTCCAGGCCACGCAGGCTATCGGCAGGGCGAGGACGAAGAGCCAGAAGATCTGGAGCCACCACTGGGAGCTGTCGGGGGGATTCATTGCATACCTCCAGGTGCGGATGGAGAAGCAAGAAGACTGCCCGGCTGAAATTTACCTTCCCTCGTTGTCCGTTGTTCTTCTTCAGAGCAGCACCCGCTGCCCTATAATCCTTGTTCCTTTACGCGCGTGCTTTCCGGGGTCTTCCCGCGGGGCAGCCGTCCAGGTGGAGCCGCCGGCGATGCCGTTCTCGACCAAAAACCTCGTCCCCCCGGTGCAGGGCCGCACGGCCATGCATTTCGACGAGGTCGTGTCCTGTCTGGCGCACCAGGGCCGCCGGGTCGATGCCGACTTCCTGCGCGAGGTCTACATCTTCTCCGACCGGATGCACGAGGGGCAGACGCGCCGCTCCGGCGAGCCGTACATGGTCCACCCGCTGAACGTCGCCTACCTGCTGGCCGAGCTCAACTTCGACCAGACCTGCATCGCCGTGGGCCTCCTCCACGACGTGCTGGAAGACACCCTGACCACCCGCGAGGTGCTGGAGAACGAGTTCGGCGCCGAAGTGGCCGAGCTGGTCGACGGCGTCACCAAGATCGGCCGTCACGAGTACGTGCGGCGCGACGAGGCGCAGGCCGAGACCTTCCGCAAGATGATCCTGGCCTCGGCCAAGGACATCCGGGTGATCGTGGTCAAGCTCGCCGATCGCCTGCACAACATGATGACGCTGCAGCACCTGTCGTCGGAGGCGCGGCGCCGGATCTCGCGCGAGACGCTGGAGATCTACGCTCCGATCGCCCACCGGCTCGGCATGGCGCGCGTCAAGGGAGACCTCGAAGACCTCGCCTTCTTCCACCTCTACCCGCACCTCTACGCCGAGCTGCACTCCAAGATCGCCGAGAAGATGAAGGGCGGCCAGGGGACCACGCAGCGCATCCGCGAGCGGCTGGCCAAGAGCCTGGAGGCGGCGGGGGTCGACGCCGAGATCAGCTTCCGCGTCAAGCGCTACTACTCGATGTACTCGAAGCTGCGCCGCCAGGGGATCGACATCTCGCAGCTCTTCGACTACCTCGCCTTCCGCATCGTGACCCCGAACCTCAAGGACACCTACGCCGCGCTCGGCATCGTGCACCAGAACTGGCGTCCCATCCCGGGCCGTTTCAAGGACTACATCGCGATGCCCAAGCCCAACCTCTACCAGTCGTTGCACACGACGGTGGTGGGCGACCAGGGGCAGCCGTTCGAGGTCCAGATCCGCACCCGCGAGATGGACCTGGTGGCGGAAGAGGGGATCGCGGCGCATTGGCGCTACAAAGAGGGCAAGGCGAGCCCCGGCGCGGGCAGCGACCCGAACATCCTCTGGCTGCGGCAGCTCCTGGAGTGGCAGAAGGAGGTGCAGGACCCGCGCACTTTCCTCACCACGCTCAAGGTCGACCTCTATCCGGACGAGGTCTACGTCTTCACCCCGAAGGGCGAGGTCTTCTCCTTCCCGCGCGGCGCGACGCCGCTCGACTTCGCCTACAAGGTGCACACCGACCTCGGGCACCACTGCGCGGGCGCGCGGGTCAACGGCCGGCTGGTGCCGCTGCGCACGCCGCTCCAGAACGGCGACATGGTGGAGATCCTCACCAACGCCAACCGCAACCCGAGCCGGGACTGGCTGAACTTCGTCACCACCTCGCGCGCCAAGAGCAAGATCCGGCAGTGGCTCAACACGCAGCAGAAGCAGCGCTCCGTCGAGATCGGCCGCCGCCTCTTCGAGAAGGAGCTGCGCCGCTATGGCCACTCGCTCAAGAAGGTGACCGACCACCCGCAGATGGCGGTCTATCTCCAGGAAGAGGGGCTGTCGAAGCTGGACGACCTCTACAGCCGTCTCGGTTTCGGCAAGACCGAGCCGAAGCACGTGCTGGCGCGGGTCCTGGGCGAGGAGCAGGTGGCGGAGCCGGCGAAGGAGCCCGGTCTGCTGCGCCAGGCGGTGAGCAGGATCCTGCCGTTCGGCGCCGGTCCGATCACGGTCAAGGGGCAGGGGGACATGCTGGCCTACCTGGCCAAGTGCTGCAACCCGCTGCCCGGCGAGGAGATCGTGGGCTACGTGACGCGCGGCCGCGGCGTCTCGGTGCATTCGGTCGACTGTCCGAACGTGCGCAACCTGCTCTACAACCCCGAGCGGGAGATCGAGGTGGAGTGGGGACGTCAGCAGAAGGACGAGAACTACCAGGTGTCGCTGGTGGTCGAGACCGAGGACCAGCCGGGCGTGCTGGCGCGCCTGGCGGAGGTCATCAGCCGTCTCGGCAGCAACATCAGCCAGATGGAAGTCGAGACCCACGAGACCGGCCGCGCCACGATCGGCGTCGTCTGCAGCCTCAAAGACCGCAAGCAGCTCGACCGTCTGATGCGCGAGGTCGGCAACCTCTCCGGAGTCTTCCGCATCGAGCGCCGCATGAACGGCGGCCGCGGGGCGGCGGAGGCCGAGGCGTTGGGGTAGGGGGGCGAGGGACCTTTCGCCTCGCTGCTGCCATTGCCCAGGAGACCTTCGAGGGCTCGCCTGGTGGTGGGAGGCACTCCCGATCGCCTGCGGAGAGGCTCCGACCGCGAAGCGAGACGTCGCGACCCAGGTGGCGGACCCCCCGACCCCGGTGCGGACATCTCCGATCCAGGTCTGAGCCATCGCGACCGCGGTCTGGACTGGGGAGACCTGGGTCGGAGTCTCTCCAACCTGAGTCGGATCTCTCGCGACTCGGGTCTGGAGGCTCGCGACCTCAGTCCTCTGTCCCGCGACCGAGGTCCGAGCGGCTCCGACCCAGGTCTGAGCGTCTCGGACCGGAGTCCTCGCCTCTCACCCCGAGATGGGGGCTGTGCAGACCTAGGTCCTGGAGTCTCCGATCGAGGTGCGGAAGGCTGCTGCGGAGACGAACTTACGCTTTACTTTCCCCGCGTCTCTGTATAGGATCATCTGACGTATCGACGCGATCTCATCGCGCCATCCTGCAAAGCGGTCCGTCGTGAGAGGGGGTGATCCGGAGAGCCGCAGAGCTGTCCCTGGCAGTCGAAGGTAGTTCTCGTGAGGCCGGATCGTCCGGTCTCAGAACCAAAACGGCCCGAGGATGAGTAGGCGCTCACCCCCGAGCCTAACTCCGCAAAAGGAGTAAGCGTCCTATGCGAAGCTCAGACGATCGTACCATTCCGCCTTTCCGTAACGTGTTCACTCTGTCCTTCCTGGAACGTCTCGGCGAGCGTGACGAGCCGCCGACCGCTGGCGAGGCCGACGTCGCCGGCCCATGGCACGTCGAGGAGATCTCCAGGACGAGGTTCGGAGTCTTCCACTCCGGAGAAAGCGCCGCCCGGGGCTTCCGCCCCTACGCCGTCTTCACCAGCCGGCCGCTCGCGTTACTCGCCGCCTCGCTGCTCCCCGGCACCGGCCGGGCCGCCTTCCACCTTCAGAAGAAAGCCGGGTTTTTGGGCTTTGCCGTTACCGAGAGCGGAGAGGAGGTTGCGGGGCACCTCCAACTCTTCGACGAGAAGCTGGTCGATGCCTTGAACGTCCTGGATGCGCTGCTGAGGTCGCCGGAAGCGCTGGCGGGCGTGCTTGAAGCCGCCGGGGCTGTGGCTTTGGAGCGGGTGGGGGTGATTTTGGAGGAGCGGTTCCTGGGGTAGTCAGTCAATGAGGAGTAGCCCGGCGGCTGGGGAAAGGCTGGCTGCCGGCA
>Ga0307468_100000072_pt1 | contig 28935 bp, 20 predicted proteins | sample atmdna_FD_203085 | JGI IMG/M metagenome (GOLD analysis project Ga0307468, IMG submission 203085) | Hardwood forest soil microbial communities from Morgan-Monroe State Forest, Indiana, United States - atmos_gases AM2C_05 | ecosystem: Environmental > Terrestrial > Soil > Temperate forest > Bulk...
TGCGGACGCGGATCTGGCTCCTGGCGCCGCTCTACGCCAGCGCGTTCGTCATCATCGTCCTCGACTACTTCCGCGTCTTCGGCGCGCAGGACCGCACCTACGTCCTGTCGTTCCTCGCCGGGGTCATCCTCGCGCCCCTGCTCCTGGTGCTGCGCCTCGTCCTGCCGTCGGGCCCGGCGGTCAAGCTCGCCGTCCGCACCATGCTCTACGGCGTGGCGCTGGGGTTCGGACCGATCCTGCTCTTCTTTTTGATCGCGCCCCTGTTCCTGTCGCAGCTCAAGGAACCCTCGATCGACGCGCGCCAGCTCTACCCCTGGCTGGTCGGCATCTCGATGATCTCCATCCCGATCATGCCGATGAGCTATATCTACGCGATCTACAAGCACCACATCGGCGCCCTGGAGCTGCGCGCCAACCGGCTGCTCGGGAGCTACAGCTTCTTCTCGCTCAGCTTCACCCTCTACCTGCTGGCCCTCTTCTTCGTCAGCAGGCGCTGGCCGTCCGACGACTACCGGTTCACCGCCCTCTTCACCGTGTCGCTGGTGTTCGTGGCGAGCACTCCGTTCCTGCACGGCCGCTTCCAGGCGTTGGTGGACCGCCACGTCTTTGGCATCCGGCACACTCCGGAAGAGGTGATCGGTATCGTCTCCGAGCGGATCTCGACCGCCTTCGACCGCGCCATCCTGAATGAGGTCGTCACTACCGAGATCCTGCCGACGCTGCTGATCCGGCAGTCGGCCCTCTACTTCTTCGGCAGCTCCGGCCCCGAGCCGCTGTACGAACAGTCGCTGCCGTCCGGCTCGGCGCCGACCGAGGAGGACCTGGAAGAGCTGCTCTTCAAGAGCGGCCGGTATCTCGACCCCAGGCTCGAGCCGCCCGGCAGCCCCTGCTCCTGGGTGCGGCTGGCGCTCCCCCTGGTCCTGCAGGGCGAGACCCTCGGCGTCTGGCTGATCGGACGGCGCGACCCGGACGACTACTTCCCGCGCACCGACATCCACCTGCTGTCGACCGTCGCCAACCAGGTCGCGGCGGTGCTCGAGAACATCCACCTCTACGAGCAGGCGCAGCAGGAGATCGCGCAGCGCCGCATCGCCGAGCGGGAGATCCGGCGCAGCGAAGAACGCTTCCGCAACCTGTTCGAGGCGACCCTGGAGGGCATCGCCCTGGTCAAGGGCGGCCAGGACGGCGTGATCCTGGAGGTCAACCACGCCCTGCTGGCGATTTTCGGCTACACCTCGGCCGACAAACTGATCGGCCGCCGGCTCTCCGAGCTGATCTCCGAAAGCGAGTCGGTGCTGACCGAAGAGCCGCACGAGGGCTTCGGCTTCCGCAGCGACGGCAGCCGGGTCGACATCGAGACCGCCGGCAAGCAGTACGTCTTCCAGGGCGAGGACGTCACGGTCGTCGCCATCCGCGACGTCACGCGGCGCAAGCGCGACGAGGCCGAGAACCGCATGCTCCAGGGGCAGCTCCTGCACTCGCAGAAGATGGAGGCGATCGGCCGCCTGTCGGCCGGCGTGGCGCACGACTTCAACAACTGCCTGCTGGCCATCTTCGGCTACAGCGACCTGCTGCTTGGCGCCTACCGCGACGAGGAGTTCCTGGGCCGCAACCTGTCGGGAATCAAAGAGGCGGCGCAGAAGGCGGCGGCGCTGACCCGGCAGCTCCTGACCTTCGCCCGCCGCCAGCCGCTCGAGACCCGGGTCATGGACCTGAACCAGGTCGTCGCCGGGATCGACAAGATGCTGCGCCGGCTGATCGGCGAGGACATCGAGCTCGCCACCGACCTCTACCCGGAGATGGACAAGGTCAAGATCGACCCCGGGCAGATGGAGCAGGTGCTGTTGAACCTGGCGGTCAACGCCCGGCACGCCATGCCGGACGGCGGGCGCCTGATGATCCGCACCGCGCCCGTGCACGTCACGCCCCGCGGCGGCGCCCTGCACGCCGACGTGCCGCCGGGCTCTTACATCGTGCTGACGGTGGCGGACACCGGCTTCGGCATGGACGCAGCGACGCAGGCGCGCATCTTCGAGCCTTTCTTCACCACCAAGGAGGTCGGCGAAGGCACCGGCCTCGGGCTCTCCACGGCCTACGGCATCGTCCGGCAGAGCAACGGCCACATCTTCGTCGACAGCGCGCCAGGCCAGGGCGCCCGCTTCACCATCTACCTCCCGGTGTCGGCCGAGGAGACGGCCGTGCCGCTGCCGGTCGCCGCCGGCTGGTCCGACACCGGGTCGGAGACGATCCTGCTCGTCGAGGACGAGCCGGAGGCGCGCGCGATGCTGCTCCAGACCCTGTTGCGGAAGGGGTACCGCGTGCTCCAGGCCGCCTCCGGCGACGAGGCGCTGGCCCTCGCCGACCGCTACCAGGAGACGATCCACCTGCTGCTGACCGACGTCGTCATGCCGCGCATGAAAGGCCCGGACCTCGCCGCCCGCCTGCTCGTCACCCATCCCAACACCCGGGTCCTCTACATGTCCGGCTACAACGAGGAGTCGCTCCCCACCCACGACGCCAGGACGATCTGCCTGCAGAAGCCTTTCCCGCCGCAGCTCCTCACCCAGATGATCCGCGCCATCCTCGACGCGGACGAGGTCGCGCAGGCGGTCTGAGGAGCTAGGCCGGGTTGGCCAGGAGCGTCTCCAGCTCCTCGTCCGTCAACCCGTCGAGCTCGGCGAGCATGTGCGCGGCGTCGTCGGCGCCGGCGAGGAGGGCCTGGCCGATGGCGGTGGTCAGCTCCTCGATCACCGGGTGCTCGAAGAGGGCCTGGATCGGCAACTCGACCCCGAAGGCGTCGTGGATGCGGGCGAGCACCTTGCTCGCCAGCAGCGAATGCCCGCCGAGGTCCCAGAAACGGTCGCGCACGCCCACCCGTTCGACCGCCAGCACCTCGCGCCAAATCTCCGCCACCGCCTCCTCGAGCGGTGTGCGCGGCGCCACGAACTCCACCTCGCCGCGCGGCGGATCGGCCATCGCGCCCAGCTCCGGCAGCGCCCGGCGGTCTACCTTGCCGTTGGCGGTGAGCGGGAACATCGTGAGCGGCACGAACGCCGCCGGCACCATCGAGTCCGGCAGGCTCTCGCGCAGGAAACAGCGCAGGTCGGACGCCGCCGGCTCCTCGTCGGCCACCAACACGTAGGCCACCAGCCGCTGGTCGCCGTTGCGGTCGGCCTGCACCAGCACCACCGCCTGGCGCACCTGCGGGTGCCGCGCCAGCGCCGACTCGATCTCCCCCAGCTCGATCCGCTGGCTGCGGATCTTCACCTGGTGGTCGATGCGGCCAATGAACGCCAGCTCGCCGGACGGCAGATGGCGCACCAGGTCGCCGGTGCGGTAGAGCCGCGCGCCGGGCTCGCCCGAGAACGGATCGGGGATCAGCCTCCCCGACGTCAGGTCCGGCCGGCCCAGGTAGCCGCGGGCCAGACCCGAGCCGCCGATGCACAGCTCGCCCGGCATGCCGAGCGCCGCCGGCTGACCTGTGCGGTCGAGGACGTAGACCCGGGTGTTGGCGATCGGCCGCCCGATCGTCGGGTCGCCCTCGCTCCCCACGCCATCCGCGGCCACCGGCGCGCAGGTGGCGACCACCGTGCTCTCGGTCGGGCCGTAGTGGTTGACCAGCGGGAACGGCAGCGCGGAGACCTGGTGCAGCCGGTCGCCGCCGGTCAGCACCGTCCGCAGGTCCGGGAACTCGCCGCCCAGCGCGATCACCGCCTCGGCGAGCGGCGTGGCGAGGAAACAGCGGGTCACCCGCGCCGCGCGCAGCCAGTTGGCCAGCCGCGGCGGCGCCAGCCGCACCGACTCATCCGGGACCAGGAGGCTCGCCCCCGCGGCGAGAGAGGGCCACAGCTCCCAGACCGACGCGTCGAACGCCGGCCCGGCGAGCAGACAGCCGCGGTCGTCCGGCGTCAGACCATACGTCCGGCAGTGCCAGTCCACCAGGTTGGCCAGCGAGGCGTGCTGGACCGCGACGCCCTTGGGCCGGCCGGTCGACCCGGAGGTGTAGATGACGTAGGCCAGGCTCTCGGGAAGGATGTCGACACCCAGGCCGTCCAGATCGGTGGCGCTCTCGCCACCCCAGACCTCCCGATCCAGCAGGACCGCCGTCTCGCCCCGGTTGGGGAGCGAGGAGGCGAGACCGGCGCGGGTCAGCACCACATCGGCGCCGGAGTCCTCGATCATGAAGGCCACCCGGTCGGCGGGATAGGCAGGGTCGAGCGGGAGGTAGGCGCCGCCGGCCTTGAGCACCGCGAGGGCCGCGGTCGCCAGCTCGGCCGAGCGCTCCAGCAGCACCGCCACCACCCGCTCCGGCCCGGCTCCCAGGCGCCGCAGGTACCGGGCCAGCCGGTTGGCGCGCTCGTTCAGCTCGCCGTACGTGAGCGAGGCGACCGCCGCCGCCCCGGGCGCCGCGGCGGCCCGCGCCTCGACGAGCCGGTGGACCGGGACGTCGCGCGGGAAGTCGATCGCCGTGTCGTTCCAGTCGCCGAGCACCTGGCGGCGCTCCTCGGCCGTGAGCAGCGGCAGGTCGGAGAGCCGCGTCGCGGGGTCCGCCGCCGCGGCTTCGAGCAGCACCTGGAACGACCGGGCGAGGCGCCGCACCGTCGCGGCGTCGAACAGGTCGGTGCTGTACTCGATCGTGCCGGCGAGGCCGTCGCGCGACTCCTCGAGCATCAGCGACAGGTCGAACTTCGAGGTCCCGGTGTGCGGCTCCTCCAGGGTCAGCTCGAGCCCCGGCGCCAGCTCCATCTGCGGCATCGGCGCGTTGTGCAGGCCGAAGACCACCTGGAACAGCGGCGTGCGCGACAGGTCGCGCTCGGGGGCGAGCGCCTCGACCAGCCGCTCGAACGGCACGTCCTGGTGGGCATAGGCGGCGAGCGATACGGCGCGCACCCGGCCCAGCAGCTCCGCGAACGTCGGGTCCCCCGCCAGGCCGGTGCGCAGCACCAGGGTGTTGACGAAAAAACCGATCAGGTCCTCGGTCTCGGCGCGGTTGCGGTTGGCGACCGGCGAGCCGACCAGCAGGTCGTCCTGGCCCGAGACGCGGCCGAGCAGCGTCTGGAACCCGGCGAGGAGCGTCATGAACAGCGTCGCCCCCTGGGCCCGGCCGGCCTGTTCGAGGCCGCGTGCCAGCTCACGGGAGAGGAGCAGCGGCTCGACCGCGCCGCGGAAGGTCTGGACCGGCGGCCGGGGGCGGTCGGTCGGCAGGTCGAGGACCACCGGCGCGCCGGCCAGCCGCTGGCGCCAGTGATCCAGCTGCGCTTCGAGAACAGCGCCGTTCAGCCACGTCCGCTGCCAGACCGCGAAGTCGCCGTACTGGACCGGCAGCTCCGGCAGCGGCGAAGGCCGGCCCGCCGCGGACGCCTCGTAGAGCGCCGCCACCTCGCGCACCAGCACGCCCACCGACCAGCCGTCGGTGACGATGTGGTGGGCGTTGACCAGCAGAGCATGCTCCTCCGTTCCCAGGGCGAACAGCACCGTCCGCGAGAGCGGTCCCTCCTCCAGCTCGAAAGGCGTCTGGACCTCCGCCGCCGCGAGGCGGTCGGCCTCGGCCCGGCGCTCGGTTTCAGGCAAGACCGAGAGGTCGATCACCGGCAGAGCGGGCGGAGTGAACGGCAGGACGACCTGCACCGGCTCGCCGTCGACCGACGTGAACACCGTGCGCAACGCCTCGTGCCGGCGCGTCACCTCGGCGAGCGCGGCGGCGAGCGCCGGGCGGCACAGCGGGCCGCGGACGCGCAGCAGCGTCGGCATGTTGTAGACGCCGGAGCCGCCCTGGAAGCGGTGCAGGAACCAGAGACGGCGTTGGGCGGAAGAGAGCGGGCGGAAGGGAGCGGGAGGCGCGGGGACGAGCGGCGGGGCTTCCGGCCGCCAGGCCCCTTCGACGCGGCGGGCGAGACCGGCCGGCGTCGGCGCCTCGAAAACGTCGCAGAGGTCGATCTCCACCCCCAGCATGGCGCGCACCCGTGACACCAGGCGGGTGGCGAGCAGCGAATGACCGCCGAGGTGGAAGAACTCGTCATGCACTCCCACCCGGTCGAGCCCCAGCAGTTCCGCCCACAGCGCCGTGAGCGTCTCCTCGACCGGCGTGCGCGGCGCGGCGTACTCCTCACCGTGCTCGGCTCCAGGCGCGGCTTGGGCGGCCGAAGCGATGGCGGCGATGGCGGCGATGGCGCGGCGGTCCACCTTGCCGTTGGCGGTGAGCGGCAGGCTGTCGAGCTTGACGAACGCGGCCGGCACCATGTGCTCGGGCAGCGACTGGCGGAGGAGGTCGCACAGCTCGGAGGCGGCAGGGATCTCGGCGCCGGGAGCGGCGACGAGACAGGCCACCAGGCTCTCGCCGCGCGCCAGCACCACCGCCTGGCGGACCACCGGGTGGCCGCAGAGGGCCGCCTCGATCTCGCCCGGCTCCAGCCGGAAGCCGCGCACCTTGATCTGGGCGTCGGCGCGGCCAAGGAGCCGCAGGTTGCCGTCCGGGCCGAGACGGGCGAGGTCGCCGGTGCGCAAGAGCCGGGCGCCGGGCTCGCCGAAAGGATCGGGGACGAAACGCTCGGCGGTCAGGTCCGGGCGGCCGAGATAGCCGCGCGCCACGCCGGGGCCGCCCAGCCAGAGCTCGCCCGGGGTGTCCATAGCGACCGGCTGGCCCCGCTCGTCGAGCACATAGGCGCGGACCTCGCCCACCGGCCGGCCGACGGGCACCGGCGCTATCTCCTTGTCTTCGGCGCGCAGCCGGAAGGCCGTCGAGGTGATCGTCGACTCGGTCAGGCCGTAGGCATTGAGCCAGGCGACGCGCTCGGCCCCCGGCAGCCGCCGCCAGAGCGCGAGCTTGTCGGCCGCCACCGCTTCGCTGCCGGCGACCAGCAGCCGCAGGCTCGGCGGCAGCGCCCGGCCGGACTCCGCAAGGGAGACCACCCACTCGTGCCAGTACGGGCTAGGGAGGTTGAGGACGGTCAGCCGCTCGCGCTCGACGAAGGCGGCCAGCCGCTCGGGCTCGATCATGCGGGCGTCGGACGGCAGCACCACGGCCGCGCCGGCGAGCAGCGTCGGATAGATCTCTTCGGCAGCGACGTCGAACGAGAGGGCGGCGAACTGGAGCACGCGGTCGCGGGTGGCGAGGCCGAACGAGCGGGCCATGGCGGCGGCGTGATGGGCCAGGGCGGCGTGGGAGATCCCCACCCCCTTGGGCCGGCCGCTCGATCCGGAGGTATAGAGGACATAGGCGAGGCTCTCGGGTTCGGCCTCGTCGATCTCCGGCGTCCTCGGGCCGCTGCCTTCGCCGGCGCCGTCGATCGACAGCACCAGGGGCACGCGGCCCGGCAGGCCGGCGCGCAGCTCCTCGCGCGTCACCAGCGCCGCGGCGCCCGAGTCCTCCAGCATGTAGGCGAGCCGTTCCCTGGGATAGGCGGGATCGAGAGGCAGATAGGCTCCCCCGGCCCGCAGCACACCGAGCAGCGCCACCACCGCGTCGGGGGAGCGCTCCAGGTGGACGCCGACCACCGTCTCGGGGCCGACGCCGAGCGCCCGCAGCCGGCACGCGAGCGCGGCGCTTCGGACCTCCAGCTCCTCATAGCTCAGCGACCGGTCGCCACAGGCCACCGCCGGCGCCTCGGGCGTCAGGGCCGCGCGCCAGACGATCCGCCGGTGGATCCCCGCAAAGCCGGAGCCTTCGGAGACCCGATCCAGGAGCACACGTTGTCCAGGGACGACAAACGAATCTTCAGCCATCTTCCCTCCAGAAACCAACAAAAGACTGCAAAGGATCTCGAGGTCTTCGCGAGCCCTACCACGTCTCCGCAGCCGGGGGAGGCCGTCCGGAGCCGGGTTCGAGCTGCAACTACCGCCGAGTTGTCTTATTAGTGCGGCAGAGGGGGGAAAGCGGGACAAAGTCGGGTGGACAGGGGGTTCCTGGGTAGAATACGGGCATGGGGGTAGAGGAGATACTGTGGAGCAAGCGCGAGGAGATCCTCCGGATCGCGGAGCAGCATGGCGCCAGCCAGGTCCGCGTCTTCGGCTCGGTCGCCCGAGGCGACGCGCGGAGCGACAGCGACGTGGATCTCCTAGTGAAAGCAGGCCCCCATACATCCCCCTGGTTCCCCGCCGGCCTGATCCTGGACCTGGAAGAGCTTCTGGAACGCAAGGTCGACGTGCTCACCGAAGGCGGGCTTCACTGGTACCTCCGGGACCGGATCCTGGCGGAGGCTGTGCCTCTGTGAAGGATGAACGGCTGTACCTCCTCCAGATGCTCGAGCGAGCGGATCGCATCCTCGCCTATACGCGACAAGGCCGGGAACAATTTCTCAATGATCCAAGGACTCAGGATGCTGTACTTCGGAACTTCGAGGTATTGGGAGAGGCTGCCAAGCGACTCTCGCCAGCGCTCCGAGAACGTGCCCCGGAGATTCCTTGGCGGAGAATCGCAGGATTCCGGGACGTTCTGATCCACCAGTACGAAGGCGTCGATCTGGAAGAGACCTGGAAACGTGTCGAGCGTGATCTTCCTCCTCTTGTCCAGGCACTCCAGGATCTGCTCCAGGAATTGGACAAGCTCACTTGACTCAGTGAGGCGGTGCCATCATCGCCGTCCCGGGGACGGTGGGAGGCGAACATGGGGATGCGGATGCAGCCGTGGCTGTCCGGCCATGGGGGCACGAGCTCGCTGCACTTGCGGGTGTACCATCTCCCTTCCCCGCCTACAGAGGCGGAAACCCCTGGAAAGGAGACGCTCATGGCAAGGCTGATCGTGAAGGCGGTTCCCAACGAGACGACAGGCTCCGACCTGGTCTTCAACCTTCAAGTCTATGTCTCGGTCTCGCGCGCCGATGACGGCAGACCGGTTACCAGTCTGACCAAAGAGAATTTCAGGATCAGCTCCTCCATCGGGGGGGTGCTCGACCCCAAGCCCTCGGCGGTCCACGAGAGGCATTGGGAGCCCGGTGACACCGAGCTGTCCGGCTGCTACTCCTTGAGCATCTCGAGGGGCTCGGCAGGCGAAAAGTGGTTCAAGGGCGAGTACTACGCTTTCGGCATCCAGGTCACCGTCAACGAGCGCAACGTCCCGGTCCACTTCGGCCAGACCGTCGTGTCCGTGCTGAGCCAGGGCACCTAACCCAGAGAGGGTCGAGGCTTAATTCTCCTCCTTCGAGCACCGGAATGGTGCCTTGAGCGAAGGAGAAGCGCTCAATGGAGGGAGGACACCAGTACACAGCGAGCCCCGCGACCGGAGCCCGCGCATCCTGGGACGTTCTCCTCCTCATCATCCTGGTCCTCCTTTCGGTCGTCCTCTACCTTGGCGAGATCGGGGTCTACAGCGATGACTGGGCGTTCCTGAGCTGTTTCCGGACCGCGCAGGACACGTCCCTCCTCGGGACCTATCGCTCCGCCATCTCGCCGGTCCACGCGATGCGGCCGGTGTTCGTCCTGTACCTGGCGGGGCTCTACAAGCTCTTCGGTCTGAGCTTCTTGGGATATCACGCGGCGAACGCCGCGGTCCTGGCGGTGGGGGTTGTTCTCCTTTACCTCGTCCTCCGAGAGCTCGGGATGAGACGGTTCCCCAGGTTTCGCCGTGGCGGCCGTCTACGGCACCTTGCCGCATTACTGCACCGACCGTTTCTGGATGACCGCGCTCCCCATCGTGTTGAGCATGACCCTGTACCTGCTCAGCCTGTACGCCGGCCTGCGCGCGGTCCGCAGGCGGGTGGCCTGGGGCTGGAAGGGCCTGGCGTGGGTGAGCCTGCTCGGCAACCTGCTCGCCTACGAGCTCTTCCTGCCTCTCTTCGCGCTCAACCTGCTGCTGCTGGCGTACCGCCTCCATCGCATGCGGGCTGCGGGAGCCGTCCCGAGCAGGGAGCCGTCGCGGTGCTGCTGGGTAGCGACCTGGTGACCCTGGCGGGGATCGCCTTGTTCAAGGTGACGACGACGACGCGGCTTTCCCCTTGGGATGCCTCCTGGCACCTGCCCTGGTTCGCCCATCTCTTCAAGGACGCGCTGTTCATCAGCTTCGGCCGGTATGGATGGGAGCTCCCGGGACGGGTGGCTCAGCTGTCGGTGGAGCGGATCGACGGTCAGGACCTCCTCGCCGCGGCCTGTATCGGCCTGCTGGTCGCGCTCTGGCTCAGCAGCGCCGAGCCGGTCGAGCCCGGGAGCACAGCCCGGCGGCAGGGACTCGGGATGATCGGGACGAGGCTGGTCATCTTCTTCCTGGGGTATGCCATCTTTCTGACCAACGTCAACGCCTACGTCACGGCGACCGGGATCGCCAACCGCGCGGACGGAACCAGGTCCAGGTCCTCAAGGACGCAGCCGCCGCGCGCGCCTACTTCGAGCGCGACCCCGACCTGAGCCGGGGCTGCCCGGCCGGACGGGCGGGGTATGGGGTGCCGATCTTCAGGTGAGTCGCTACTGTTCGGCTTATTTCCGATTGCGTGGCAGGAAAACGTCCACTCCATAACGGGCCATCCGAGAAGCTTCAGAGCCAAACGTGGTGTCAAGCGGGATCATCCGGGGAACCGTAGAAGAGAGCCTCAACTTCCGGCATGGGCTCGTCGAAATCCTCGCGGATAACGATCTTTCCCTGGTCCAGGCCGAACACCCGCTTGCGGTGCGCGGGGACCGGAGTCAGGCGGACAAGAGGGGTGCCCTCCTCGACGATGACGACCTCTTCCCCGGCCCTCGCCTCGTTGACGAGGCGAGGAAGGTGAGCTTGGGCGTATTGGAGAGTCACTTCCCGCATGAGGGAACCTTCAGCCCATCCTACTCCTTGCACCCATACACCATCACCGGCGTGCCGACCGGCACCATCTTGGGGAAGCGGTGGGAGGCGAACATGGGGATGCGGATGCAGCCGTGGCTGTCCGGCCATGGGGGCACGAACTCGCTGCCGTGGATGGCGATGCCGCCTACGATGTACATGGGGTTGTGCATCTCCCCGAGCGGGCTCTTCCGCCAGCCGGTGTGCTTGGAGTAGACCTCCAGCCGGCCGCACGGCGTGATCGCCAGCGTCTCGGGGTAGCCGTTCTCGTGGAACCGCTTGCCGCTTCCCGAGGAGATCGGCAGGACGTTGCCCACTTTGCCGTCGTCGTCGACCAGGAAGAGCACCTGCCGCGCGATGTCGACCTCGATGTGCCGCGCGCCGGTCTCGCGCGGCAGGGGGGGCCGCGCCACCGACAGCGCGTTCCACTCCGCCCGCGTCAGCTTGCCCGTCGCCTTGGCGCGCTCGACCTTCTGGAAGGCGATCAGCGCCTGGCGCGTCACCGCGTCCCAGACGCCGTCGACCGGCCCGGTCCAGTACCCCAGGTTGGCCAGCCACTGCTCGGCCTGGCGGACTTCCGCCTTGCTGAGCACGGGGTTGGCGTTACCGGCCTCTGTTCGTCCAGCCGAGCCGGCGCATACGACCAGCATGAGGAGCGGGAGAGACCACGAAAAACGACGACCTGACATCGAACCCCCATCCCGGAATCGGCAGCCCTCGGTGGCCGCCCTGTTTGAAGTCTGACCCTAGTCTACCGCCGCGCCCGCCGGCTCCAGCAGCAGCATCGCAAGCAGCGCCGCGCGTTCCGGCATGCGCGCCACCTCGACGAACTCGTGCACGGCGTGGGCTCCGTCTCCCACCGCGCCGAGGCCGTCCAGCGTGGCCGCGAACTGGCTGGTGGTGTTGCCGTCGGAGGCGCCACCCACCGTGCCTTCGCCGAGCGCCAGGCCCAGCGCGGCGGCGCACCGCTCGGCGGTGTGCCAGAGCGCCCGGTTCCGGGGATTGGGCGCGAGCGGCGGCTTGCCCATGACCCCGGTTATTTCAAGGTTCGTGCCCGGCGTCGTCGGCCGGATCGCGCGGATCGCCCGCTCGACCTCGGCCGCGTCCTCTTCATGGAGAACCCGAACGTCGATCTCGCCCCGCGCTTCGGCGGCGACCACGTTGGGCCGCGTCCCGCCGGAGATCACCCCTACATTCAAGGTGATCCCGCGCTCCATGTCGGTCAGGGCGTGGATTTTCTGGATGACGTGCGCCAGCTCCAGGATGGCGCTCACCCCTTTTTCCGGGTCGAGCCCGGCGTGCGCCGCCCGCCCGCGTACGGTGACGACGAAGTGGCCGATCCCCTTGCGGCCGGTCTTGAGCCGTCCTTCGGGACCCAGAGACGGCTCGAGCACGAACACCCGCTCGGCGCAGCGCGCGAGCCGGCAGATGCGGGCCGTCGAGTCCGGGCTCCCCACCTCCTCGTCGGAGTTGATGAAGAAGGCCGGCACGACCTCGGGCTCCAGCCCCAACTCGCGCAGCGCCGCCAGGGCGAAGATCCCCTGGACCAGCCCGGCCTTCATGTCGAACGTCCCCGGTCCGGTGAGCCGCCCGTCCCGGACCTCGACCGGCATCGACGCCAGCGTGCCCACCGGCCAGACCGTGTCGCCGTGGCCGATCAGGAGCTGCATGCGCCGCGGCTTGCGGCCCCGGCCGCGCCGGCCCTGGACGGCCCAGAGCTGGCCGCCGCTGGTCCGGCCGCGCAGCCGGCGCACCCGGCAGCCGGCAGCGGTGAGCGCTGCGGCGAGCCGGTCGAACACCGCGTCCTGGGTCGCCGGGTCGCTGGTCGGGGATTCGGCGAGGGCCAGGTCGCGCAGGAGCGCGACCATCTCCTCCTGGCGGCCGCAGAGATGGTCGAGGAGCGATCGGGGCAGGGAGTCGGTCATGGGGGCGAACGATAGCACCCCCTGGGTGCGCGGGCGTCCCGCCCGCTCTTCTTAAAAGCTGGTTTGAGCGGGCGGGACGCCCGCGTACCCAGGGGCCCTAGTCGTACCGCATCGCCACCAGCGGATCGGTCTGCGACGCGCGCTGGGCGGGGAGCCAGCAGGCAAAAAGGGCGACGGCGGCGAGCACCATCCCTACGCCGGTGAAGGTGGCGACATCGTGCGGATCCACGCCGACCAGCACCCCGCCGAGCAGACGCGAGACCCAGAAGGCGACCGGCAGACCGAGCAGGAGCCCCACGGCGAGCTGCCACATCCCCTGGCGCAGGATCAGCCCCAGGACGCTGCCGCGCTGCGCCCCCAGCGCCATGCGGATGCCGATCTCCTGCGTCCGCTGCTCCACCGAGAAGGCGATCACGCCGTAGATCCCGACCGAGGCGAGCAGCAGGGCGGCGGCGCCGAAGATGGTGAACAGCGTCCCGAACAGGTTGAAGAAGAAGCGGCTGCGGGCGAGCACCTCTTCCATGGAGTAGGTGAAGTAGACGGGCAGGTCGCGGTCCAGGGACTCGACCGTCTGCCGCACCGCGTCGGTGATCGCCATGGGCTCACCCTGGCGGGTCCGCACCACCAGGCTCATGAACCCGGAGCCCACCTGCGCCATCGGCAGATAGACCCCTCCCTGTTCGTCGGGCTCGTCGAGCTGGCCCATAAGGAGGTCGGGCACCACCCCCACCACCGTGCGCCAGGGAGCATCGGAGCCGTCGTCCTTCTCGCCGGGCAGGCGGAGGCGCTTGCCCAGCGGGTCCTCGCCCGGCCAGACCTCGGCCGCGAAGCTCTGGTTGACGATCACCACCGGCAGGTTGCCTTCCCGGTCGAGCGACCCGAAGTCGCGGCCCTGGAGGACCTTGGCACCCAGGGTCGTGAACAGTCCGGGCGAGACGGTCACCATCGAGGTCACCGGCTGGTCGCGCTCGTCCGGGTACGACTTCCCCTCCAGGAGGTAGCGGGAGCGGCCGGCGCCGTTGCTCGGCAGATTCGTGGTCAAGGCGGCGGCGGCGACGTCCGGCCGCGATCCGACCCGGTCGAGCAGCGTCTCGAAAAAGGCGAGCCGCTTCGCCTTCTCCGGGTAGCTCGAGTCGAACAGGGCGACGCGGCCGGTGAACAGCCCTTCGGGCTCGAAACCCAGGTTCATGGTCTGGAGGTTGACCACGGTCTTGACCATCAGGCCGGCGCCGACCAGCAGGATGCAGGAGACCGCCACCTCGGCGACGACCACGATACGGCTGAACCGTCCCAGGCGCAGGCTGGAGGAGCCGCGCCCTTCGTCTTTCAGGATCTCGTTCAGGTCGGCTCGCGAGGCCTGGAGCGCCGGGGCGAGCCCCGAGACCAGCGCCGCGATCAGGATGGCTCCAAAGGCGAAGAGCAGGACGGTCGGATCGGTCCCGATCCGGATCCAGAACGGCGGGTTGAAGCCGGAGACCGAAGCGTTGAAGAGGCGGGCCCCCCAACTGCCGAGGAGCACCCCGAGGGCGCCGCCGATCAGCGACAGCAGCAGGCTTTCGAGCAGGAGCTGGCGGATCACCAGCCAGCGGGCGGCGCCCAGGGCGGAGCGGATGGCGATCTCGCGCGTGCGCTGCGACGCCCGCGCCATGGTCAGGCTCGCCACGTTGGTGCAGGCCAGCAGCAGCACGAACAGGCAGGCGCCCAGCATGGTGTAGAGGAGGGACGAGGCCTCGTCGCCGATGAACTCCTTGATGTAGGGCTTGACCACCGCGCCGCGCCCCTCGTTGGTCTTGCGGTACTCGGCGGCCAGGGCCTTGGCGATGCCGTCCATCTCTGCCTGCGCCTGCTCCATGGTGACGCCGTCGCGCAGCCGGCCGTAGACCTCCAGCGTCTGCTCCTGGCCGCGTTCGTAGCGGAAGGGGTCCTGCCGCAGGTTGGTCCACACCACCTGGTTGAGTGGGAAGGCGAACCCCTGCGGCATGACGCCGACGATGGTCCCGGCCGCGCCGTTGATGCGCACCGGCCGGCCGACGATCTTGGGATCGCCCTGATAGCGCGTCTTCCAGAGGCCGTAGCTCAGGATCACGACCGGCTCGGCCTGGGGGGAATCCTCGCCGCGCAGGAAGCCGCGGCCCAGGAGCGGGCGGGCGGGCAGCACGTCGAAGCTGTTGGCGGTCATGAAGGCGCCCTCGAAACGCTCGGGCTTCTCGTCGCCTTCGCCGGCGAGGTTGACTGTGCCGTCGTAGAACGCGGCGAGGTCCTGGAAGGAGCGCTGGCGCTTGTGCCACTCCAGGTAGTCCTGGTGGAAGACCTCAAGGCTCCGCTGCTCACGCGACGGGTTGTTGCACTCCAGGTGGAGGATGCGGTCGGACTTCTCGAAGGGGAGGCCGCGGAGCAGGACGCCGTAGACGATGCTGAACATGCCGGTCGCCAGCCCCAGCCCCAGAGCCAGGGCGGCCACCGCCGCGGCGGTGTGCCCCGGAGTCTTCAAGAGCATGCGGAGGCTGAAGCGGAGATCGCGCACAAAGGGCGTCATGAGCCCCTCCCGAGGAAAGGAAAACCCGTGTCCTCTGTCTCTACGATGAGAGGGGGTGAAAGGTTACAGGGAATGCCTCCCCACAGGCGCTCACTTTGGCCGGCTGAAGGGCGGTGGTGCCTCCCCCCCTGGGCGGGTGGGCGGCAGGGAGTGGGGGAGGTCAGGTGGGGGGTTCTTCGCGGCGGAGGCCCGCCCGGCGATGAATCGCCGGGCTACGGAGCAGCGCCGGCCTGAAGGCCGGCTTCAAGCCGGGGTTTTTCGCTGCGCGGGGTAACGACCACTGAAACCTGGGCGCCAGCATGACCGAGCATTCCGATCAAGCTGTCAACGCTGAAACGGTCGATCTTCCCCCGCATCAGATCGCTGACCCTGGGCTGAGTCACTCCCAGGAGCTTGGCTGCCGCTGCTTGAGTAAGCCCCTGGACCTCGATCAACTTGGTCAGCTCGATCATCAGATCCGCGCGGATCTTGAGGTTCTCCGCCTCGTCTTCGCTGAAACCAAGGTCGCGAAATACGTTGTCCGATGAGCGCCGGACTCGAACAGCCATCTACTGACCCCTTTCCTTGCGGCGAAGGAGCTGGAGCTGCTTCAGGCGCTCTCGCGCCAGAGTCAAATCTGCGTCGCGAGTCTTCTGGACCTTCTTCTCAAACGCGTGCAGCACGTAGACCGCCTCTTCGAACTTCGCCACGTAGAGAACCCTATGCTCAAGACCCGTGTGGACGCGTACTTCGTTGACACCTGGCCCGACACTAGGCATGGGCTTCCAGTCAGTCGGCATCTCGCCTCTCTGAACTCGGCGCAACTCGTAACCAGCAGCCCTCCGAGCATCTGGAGGGAAGTCCAGCAGATCCTCGAAGGAAGCTCCAACCCACACAATCACCTTATCAGGCACGAGTCACCTATACAAGTAGATATATAAAGCGGCGCGGCCTTAGCTGCCGAGATGCAGAATTTTCGCTTGACTTACACCCTCTCCCACCCTACAATTATCGTAGCGCACTAATGCGATGTTCTTGCGTGTTTCCGCAAAGCAGTTCCGGGGCCAGATCGTCCGGCTCCAAAACAAAACGGCCCAAGGATGAGCAGCAACTCACCCCCGAGCCTGACCCTGCAAAGGAGCGACATCCCATGCAGAGCTTCGATGATCGTACCATTCCGTCTTTCCGCAACACGTTCACCCCAGACTTCCTCCAGCGTCTCGGCGAGCGAACCGCACAAAACGTACTGGACGCCGTGCTGCGGTCTCCGGAAGCCTTGGCGGACCTTCTCGAAGCCGCCGGAGCGTCAGCGCTCGAACGCGCGGGGGTTCTCCTCGACAGCCGCGTCTCCGGGGAGTAGAGGTGGAGGGCCGGGATGGCGGGAGGAGCGATCTTCCGCCATCTCCGGGAGACTCGCATCGAATTCCCAGCGGCGGGGATCGCGATGCGGGCGGTCTGCCCCGAGATCCGGAGGCCGGGGACTTCGATGCAGACGGTGGGGATCGGGTTTCCTACAGCGGAGGACCGAGTTCCCTCCGACCTGCACCGAGTTTCGGAGGGCGGGGACTTCGGGACCGAAGGCCCGTACTGAGATGTAGAGGCCGGGGACCTCGGGACTGGCGCTCCGCACCGAGATCCCCCATGCCCGGGATTTCGGGACCGCCCTTTTGCATCGAAATCCCGCGGCCCGGGAATCCGGGACCGCCCCTCTAGATCCAGATCCTCGTACCAGGGAATCCGGTGCCGACGGCCCGTACCGAGATCCCGGCGGACGGAAATAAGCCCCCACCTGACCTCCCCCGCTCCCTACCACCCGCCCTCCCAGAGTACCGGGGGAGCGGCCCTACCGCTCTTTGCTCGCCGTCTCGGGCTCCGGCGCGGCGGCGGACTGGTCGTCCAGGCCGCGCCAGGTCTCCTCGTTCTCGTCGAAGATCGGCAGGTTGGGCTGGATGCCACGGGCGGCGTTGACGTGCCAGCCCCAGAGCAGCGCCCACTTGAGATAGGTGCCATAGGCCTGCAGCATGCAGAAGACCAGCCCGTGCATGCCGTCGAGGATTCCGAACTGGAAGATGTAGGTACGGAGGAAACGCCAGATCGAGCGGCCGAAGACCTGCGTGGTCCCCGAGCGCTTCCCTTCCTTCCAGTTCTGGGCCGCCCCCCAGAAGCTGTACTTCTCGATCCGCCGGGTGTACTCGTCCAGCGAGTCGGTCATGTAGTGCTCCATGGGGCTGCGCAGCAGCGGCGCCGGACCGCGGGTCACCATGTCGGCGTGCACCCGGCGGTTGGGGTAGCGCGCCGTACCGGTGCGGACCAGGCGCACCACCTGGTCGTGCTGCCAGCCGGAGAAGCGGATCACCTTGCCCAGGAACCAGACGCGCCGCCGGATGGTGTACGCGTCGTGGTCCGGCCCGCGGGCCAGCAGAGCCTCGATCTCCTGCTGCAGCGCCGGGATGCAGCGCTCGTCGGCGTCGAAGATCAGGATCCAGGGGTTTTCGACCTGGTCCATGGCCCAGTTCTTCTGCGACGCCGAGCCGAAGTAGGTGCGCTGGAAGAAGCGGACCTTGTCGTAGCGCCGGGCGATCTCGGGCGTCTTGTCGGTCGAGAAGGAGTCGACCACCAGGATCTCGTCGCACCAGAGCAACGACTCGATGCAGCCCGCGATGTGCTGCTCTTCGTTGAAGGTGGTGACGATGGCCGAGATGGCGGGGCGGGCGGGATTGGGGGTCGGTCGCGCGGACATCTCGATCCTCAGGGGACAAAGCGTATCAGATGGCGCTAGAATCCCGCCGCCCACTCCCAACGAGGCTTCTGGTGCGCAACTATTTCGTTTTCTTGCTGCTGCTGCTGGTCAAGGTCGTGGCCCGGTCGCTCTACCGGCTGAAGGTCGATTGGATCGGCGATCCGCCGCCCGACCGCTGGCGGCGCCACCGCATCGTCGCCATCCTCAATCACACCAGCCTCTACGAGGCGCTGCTGGCCGGCGTCTGCCCCAACCATTTCCTGTGGCGGCTCGCCCGCCACGGCGTGGTGCCGATCGCGCAGAAAACCGCCGACCGGGCGGTGGTCGGCCGCTTCTACGGCTTGGTCGCCAACCGGGTGATCTCGATCTCCCGGCAGCGCGACGAGACCTGGCACGAGGTGCTTCGCAACATCGACCCCGACGCCATGGTGATCATCCTCCCCGAAGGCCGGATGAAGCGCGCCAACGGCCTCGACTCCGAAGGCAAGCCGATGACGGTGCGCGGCGGCATCGCCGACATCCTGGAGTCGATCGACGAAGGGCGGATGCTGCTCGCCTACAGCGGCGGCCTCCACCACGTCCAGGTCCCGGGCGAGCGCTTCCCGCGGCTGTTCAGGACGATCCGCCTGCGGCTGGAGCTGGTCGACATCGGCGCCTACCGCGAGGCGATGATGCAGGAGGGCGGCGGCCCGCGCGGCTTCAAGCGCGCCGTGGCCACCGACCTCGAAAGGCGGCGCGACCTCAACTGCCCGATCGAGCCGGGGACGGACAGCCCTCTAAAAGAAATCTCTTAAGGACCCCGGCCGGGAGGCGCGGCAGACCCCCTTTGCTGCACCTGGATAGTAGAGGCGAGAGCTCACCTGGACGGCGCGTGGCGGGGGTGGCCCTCCGGGGTACGGTGGATTCCCTGGCGAGGATCGTGAGAATGGGCGGTATTTCGAGACGGCTTTTCGGCATCTCTCCGGCAGAGACTTCCTTCGCGAAGCGCGGCTTCCGTTATGACACAGGCGACCTGCGGGAGCGCCTGGAAGAGGTGGGGCGCTGCTTCGTGTTCGGCTACCACACGGCGCTGGCGGAGGACCGTCCCGAGCCGCTGGCCGAAAAGCTGGAGGCGGTCGCGCCGGAATTCCGCGGCTTCTCGTACGAAGGCGCGGCGATGGGTCTCGCCATCCTCGACGCGATGACGCCCTGGCGGCGGGGCCGTTTGACCGCGTTCCTGCGCGGACCGGCGGCCCCCCACGTCTACATCGTCGTGGTCGGCTCCGGCTGGGCGCTCGCCCGGCTCCCCTTCCCCGTCGAGCGGACGCGCGTGCGCTTCGACCCGATCCTCGACTGGCTGGCCTTCGACGGCTACGGCTTCCACCAGGGCTACTTCCATTGGCAGCGGGCGATCGTGGGCCAGGAGGTGCCGCGCCGCGTCTCCGGCTATGCCCTGCGGGTCTTCGACCACGGCATCGGCCGCAGCCTCTGGTTCGTCGAGGGGGCCGGGGTGGAGCGCATCACGGCGCGCGTCCAGGCCTTCCCGGCCCGGCGCCAGCCCGACATCTGGAGCGGCGTGGGGCTCGCCTGCGCCTATGCCGGCGGTGTCCCGCGCGCCTCGGTCGAGGACCTCAAGGCGGCGGCGGGAGCTCACCTACCGCACCTCGCCCAGGGTGCGGCCTTCGCCGCCAAGTGCCGGACGCGGGCCGGCAACCTGGTCCCGCACACCGAGCTCGCCTGCCAGGTGCTCTGCGGCATGAGCGCCGTGGAGGCGTCCGCGGTCACCGACGAGGTCCGGGTGGAGCCGTCGGCAGAAGAGACGCCGGGGAGCCATGGCGTGCCCGCGTTCGAGCTGTGGCGGCGGCGGATTCAGCAACGATTCGAGTATGGAGGTACGACGGCATGAACCAGCCATCCGGCTTTTTTCAACGGTACGCGGTGCGGATCGTGGCGGTGCTCGTGCTTGCCGTCCTATATGGCTTCGGCCGGCTGCCGACGCTGTCCCAGGACGAGCGCGAGACGCTCGCCGCCCGTTTCGCGTTCGAACGGCGGGAGCTGCCCGCTCCGCCCGGCCCGCCGGAGACGTTGGGGCGCACGATCCGCCCGGTCCACCCGGACTACGCCGGCATCGCCGGCTGGATCTCGAGCGTCGGCGCCGGCGTCGGCCTGCACGACATCGACGGCGACGGGCTCGCCAACGACGCCTGTCACGTCGAGACCCGCGTCGACCGGGTGATCGTGGCGCCGCTGCCGGGCACCGGCGACCGCTTCCCGCTGTTCACGCTGGAGCCGGAGCCGGCGCACGACCGCGACACCATCGCCCCCATGGGCTGCCTGCCCGGCGACTGGAACGAGGACGGCAGCACCGACCTGCTGGTCTATTACTGGGGCCGGCCGCCGGTCGCCTTCCTGCGCCGCGCCGCCGCTGCGGACAACGGCCTTCCCGCCGCCGCCGCCTACCGGCCGGTGCCGCTCGCGCCGGCCCAGGAGCGCTGGTTCACCAACGCGCTGAGCAGCGCCGACGTCGACGGCGACGGCCACCTCGACCTGATCGTCGGCAACTACTTCCCGGACGGCGCCCGCGTCCTCGATGCCAAGGACAGTACCGAGCGGCAGCACATGCAACACTCCATGTCGCGCTCGGAGAACGGCGGCAAGAACCGGCTGCTGCTCTGGCGCCGGGCGAGCGCCGGGCCGGAGCCCGCGGTCGCCTTCGCCGACGTGCCGGACGCCTTCGATCCACAGACCACCTACTCCTGGACGCTCGCCCTCGGCGCCGCCGACCTCGACGGCGACTTGCGGCCCGAGATCTACTTCGGCAACGACTTCGGCAACGACCGGCTGCTCTACAACCTGTCGACGCCGGGCCGGCCGCGCTTCGCCGCGGCGAACGGCCGCAAGACCTTCACCACGCCGAATTCCAAGGTGCTCGGCCACGACTCCTTCAAGGGGATGGGGACCGACTTCGCGGACCTGAACGGCGACGGCTGGCTCGACATCTACGTCAGCAACATCGCCCAGAACTGGGCGCTGGAGGAGAGCCACTTCCTCTGGATGAGCACCGGCGAGCCCGAGCTGCTCAAGAAGGGGATCGCCCCCTATACCGAGAAGAGCGAGCCGCTGGGCCTGGCGCGCAGCGGCTGGGGCTGGGACTCGCGCCTCGCCGACTTCGACAACGACGGCGTCCTCGAGGCGACGCAGGCCATCGGCTTCCTCCGCGGCGAACGCAACCGCTGGCCGGAGCTGCACGAGCTGGCGATGGGCAACGACAACAACATCGTCCGGCCGTCGATGTGGCCCAACTTCCGGCAGGGGGACGACCTCTCCGGCCACCTGCACAACCCGTTCTTCGTGCGCGCCGAGAGCGGCCGCTACTTCGACCTGGCCGACGAGGTCGGGCTGGGCGACTCGCGCGTCAGCCGCGGCATCGCCCTGGCCGACGCCGACGCCGACGGCGACCTCGACTTCGCGGTCGCCAACCAGTGGCAGACCTCCTATTACATCGAGAACACCAGCCCGCGCCGCAACGCCTCGCTGGGGCTCGACCTGCGGCTGCCGGCGGGCCCGGGGACGCGGCCGGCGGTAGGCGCCGCGGCCACGGTCCACCTGCCGGACGGGCGCCGCCTGGTCGCCCAGGTGGACGGCGGCAGCGGCCACTCGGGCAAGCGCGCCCCACTCCTCCACTTCGGCCTCGGTCCTCTCCAGGCCGGCACGCCGCTCCAGGTCGACGTCGCCTGGCGCGACGCGCGGGGCATCCATCGGCAGACGCTGCGCCTGGCGCCCGGCCACCACCGGGTGCTGCTCAACTCCAAGACGGAAAAGGCGGGGTAAGACGATGAGCGAGCAGAAGAAAGACATGCGCCTGGCGGCGCTGCGGCGGTTCGCCACCGCCATCACCATTCTCAACATCCTGGGCCACACGGTGCTCGGCTTCGAGCAGTCGTGGGCCACGCCGATCGTCGCCCTGTTGACGGCCTACTCGACCGAGATCCTGCTCGAATGGCTCCAGGCCCGCAGGATGGGCAAGCGGCCGCGCTTCCTCGCCGGCGGCACGGCGGCGATCGACTTCCTGCTGTCGGCGCACATCAGCGGCCTCGCCGTCTCGATGCTTCTCTACGCCAACGAGAAGCTGTGGCCGGTCGCCTTCGCCGCCGCCGCGGCGATCGGCTCCAAGTACCTGTTCCGGGCTGGCATCAACGGCGGCAGCCGCCACTTCTTCAACCCGTCGAACATCGGCATCACGGCGACGCTGGTCGCCTTCCCCTGGGTGGGCATCGCCCAGCCCTACATGTTCACCGAGAAGCTGAACAGCGCCGGGGACTGGATCCTGCCGGCGATCATCATCTGCAGCGGCAGCTTCCTCAACACCGTCTTCACCAAGCGGGTGCCGCTGATCCTCTCGTGGCTCGGCGTGTTCGTCCTGCAGGCGCTGGTCCGCCACCTGCTGCTCGACCATTCGTTCCTGGCGGCGCTCAACCCGATGACCGGGGTGGCGTTCCTGCTCTTCACCTTCTACATGGTGACCGACCCGGCAACGACGCCGACGTCGGTGCCCGGGCAGGTGGCCTTCGGCGCCTCGGTAGCTGTGGTCTACGGCCTCCTGGTGACGGTGCACGTCGTCTTCGGCCTGTTCTTCGCCCTCTCGATCGTCTGCATCGGCCGCGGCATCCTGATGTACGCCCGGGCGTTCGCCGACCTGCGGGCGGAGTCGCGGGTCAAGCTGGGGATGCCGGCCGTCGCTGGCCAATAGGGGCCAGCAGGAAGGGAGTCTGAAGAGGATGCGTGAAGGGATCGCCATCGTCGGCATGGCCTGTCGCTATGCCGACGCGCGCACGCCCACGGAGCTGTGGGAGAACGTGCTCGCCCGGCGGCGCGCGTTCCGGCGCGTGCCCCCCGAGCGCCTGCGCCTGGAGGACTACCTCTCCGACGATCCCGCGAACCCCGACGGCCTCGCGCTGACCGAGGCGGCGGTGATCGAAGGCTGGGAGTTCGACCGCGTCCGCTTCCGCGTGGCCGGGAGCACCTTCCGCACCGCCGACCTCGCGCACTGGCTGGCCCTGGACATCGCCGCGCAGGCGCTCGCCGACGCCGGCTTCCCCGACGGCGAAGGGCTGGAGCGCGACGCGGCCGGCGTGCTGCTCGGCAACAGCCTGACCGGCGAGTTCTCGCGCGCCAACCTGCTGCGGTTGCGCTGGCCGTACGTGCGCCGGGTGCTCGCCGCTTCGCTCGCCGAAGACGGCTGGGAGCCGGAGCGCGCCGCCGTCTTCCTGCACCGGCTCGAATCCCGGTACAAGGCCCCGTTCCCGGCCAACACCGAGGAGTCGCTGGCCGGCGGTCTCTCCAACACCATCGCCGGACGCATCTGCAACCACTTCGACCTGCACGGCGGCGGCTACACCCTGGACGGCGCCTGCGCCTCGTCGCTGCTGGCGGTGGCCAACGCCTGCTCGGGGCTCGCCGCCGGCGACCTCGACGTCGCCCTGGCCGGCGGCGTCGACCTGTCGCTCGACCCGTTCGAGCTGGTGGGCTTCGCCCGCACCGGCGCGCTGGCGCCGGAGGAGATGCGGGTGTTCGACGTCCGCTCGGCCGGCTTCCTGCCGGGCGAGGGGTGCGGCTTCGTGGTCCTGATGCGCGAGTCGGACGCCGTGCGCCAGGGCTGCCGCGTCCACGCCGTGCTGCGCGGCTGGGGGATCTCGTCGGATGGCCACGGCGGCATCAGCCGGCCCGAGGCCGAGGGCCAGAAGATGGCGCTGGCGCGCGCCTACCGCCGGGCCGGCTTCGGCATCGACTCGGTCGGCTACTTCGAAGGGCACGGCACCGGCACCGCGGTCGGCGATGCGACCGAGCTCACCGCCTTGTCGCGGGCGCGGCGCGAAGCGCCCGAGGCGCCGCCGGCGCCGGTCGGCTCGGTCAAGGCCAACATCGGCCACACCAAGGCGGCGGCCGGCGTCGCCGGTCTGATCAAGGCGGCGATGGCGCTGGGGGCCCAGCTCCTCCCCCCCAATACCGGCTGCGACGAGCCGCACCCGCTGCTCGCCGCGGACGACTCGCCGCTGCGCGTCCTCGACCACGGCGAGGCCTGGCCCGCCGACCGGCCGCTGCGCGCCGGCGTCAGCGCCATGGGGTTCGGCGGCATCAACGCCCACGTGGTGCTCGACGCCGAGGTGGCGTCGCGCCGCCGCGCGCTGTCGGTCCGGGAGCGCACCCTGCTCTCGTCGGCTCAGGACGCCGAGATCCTGCTGCTTGCCGCGCCGGACGCGGCGGCGCTGACCGCCGAGGTCGAGCGCCTGCTGCCGGTCGCCCGGCGCCTGTCGCGCGCCGAGCTGGCCGACTTCGGCGCCGAGCTGTACCGGCGGCTGGAGACCGGCCCGGCGCGGGCGGCGCGGGCAGCGGTCATTGCTTCCAACCCCAAGGAGCTGGTCCTGCGCCTGGAGCGCCTCCTGGGCTGTCTCCAGGAGGGAGAGACCTCGCGGCTGGAGCCGCGCCACGGCCTCTTCCTCGGTATCGGCGCGCAGCCGCGCCGCATCGGCTTCCTCTTCCCCGGTCAGGGCTCGCCCGCGCACCTGGACGGCGGCGCTCTCCGCCGCCGCTTCGACTGGATCGAGCCGGTCTACGAGTCGGCGCACCTCCCCTCCGGCGCGGACGGGATCGACACGGCCGTGGCCCAGCCGGCGATCCTCACCGGCTCGTTGGCCGGTCTCGCCGTCCTGGAGCGGCTCGGCGTACGCGCCGCGGTAGGCCTCGGGCACAGTCTGGGCGAGATCTCCGCCTTCTGCTGGGCCGGAGCGCTCGACGCCGAGAGCGCGGTACGGCTCGCCGCCGCGCGCGGCCGGGCCATGGCCGACCTCCCCGGCCCCACCGGCGCCATGGCGAGCCTCGGCGCCACCCCCGACCAGGTCGAAGCGCTGTTGTCCGGTCCGGTCGGCATCGCCGCCTTCAACGCGCCGCGGCGGACGGTGGTCTCGGGCGAGGCCGCAGCGGTCGAGACGGTCTGCGAGCGCGCCCGCGAGCACGGGCTGGCGGTCACCCGGCTGCGCGTCTCGCACGCCTTCCACTCGCCGCTGGTTGAGGCCGCGGCGCCGCAGCTCGCCGAAGCGCTGGCCGCGACCGCGCTACGCCGGCCGGCCCGGCCGGTCGCCTCGACGGTCACCGGCGCCCTGCTCTCCCCCGAGTCGGACCTGAAAGAGCTGCTGCTGGCGCAGGTCACCCGGCCGGTGCGCTTCACCGAGGCGCTCGCCGCGGCGCGCGAGCTGGCCGACCTCTGGATCGAGGTCGGGCCCGGCCACGCCCTGACCGACCTCGCGGGCGAGACGCTCGACCGGCCGGTGCTCTCCCTGGACGCGGGCGGGCCGTCGCTCGCCGGCCTGCTCAAGGCCGCCGGCGCCGCCTTCGCGCTCGGCGTGCCGATCGACCCGGCGGCGCTGTTCGAAGGGCGGTTCACGCGGCCTTTCGACCTCGACCGCGAGCCGCGCTTCCTGGCCAACCCCTGCGAGATGGCGCCGGTCGATGACACCTGGGATGACTCTGTAGGGGTGGGGCTTGCTCCCACCCGGGCGGGGGCAAGCCCCGCCCCTACATTCACAGAACCCGTCGCGGCGGCTCCTCTTGACGTCGTACGGGGCCTCGTCGCCGAGCGCGCCGAGTTGCCGCCCACCGCGGTGGCCGAGGGCAACCGCCTGTTGGGCGACCTCCACCTCAACTCCATCTCGGTCAGCCAGATCGTGGTGGAGGCGGCGCGCCGTCTGGGCCTCCGCCCGCCGGCTTCGCCCACCGATTTCGCTCATGCCACCGTGGCCGAAGTGGCCCGCGCGCTCGAAGAGATGGCGCGGCTCGCCCCCACGGACGGAGAGGCGGCAGACGTTGCCGTGCCGCCGGGCGTCGACTCCTGGGTGCGCGCCTTCACCGTCGAATGGGTACCCCGCGCCCTGCCGCGCTATCGCGCCTCTCAGACGGCGGATGGCAGTTGGCGCGTCATCGCCCCGGCGGGCCACCCGCTCGCGCCGCTGGACCTCCCGGGCTCCGGCGTCGCCCTCTGCCTGCCCCCCGAGCCCGGCGAGGAGCACGTCCCGCTCTTCCTGGAGGCGGCACGGGCGGTGCTCGTGGCGCCGCGGCCGGTCCGCTTCCTCCTCGTCCAGCAGGGCGGCGGGGGCGGCGGCTTCGCCCGCACCCTCCATCTGGAGATGCCGGACGTCGCCGTGCGCGTCGTCGACCTCCCCTTCGATCACCCCCAAGCCGCGGCCTGGGCAGCGGCCGAAGCCGCGGCCGGCGCGGACGGCTACGCCGAAGCGCTCTACGACACCGCGGGCGTGCGCCGCGTCCCGGTGCTCCGGCTCCTCCCCGAGCAGGCAGCTGTCGAGCCCCTGCCTTTGGGTCCGGACGATGTGCTGCTGGTGACCGGCGGCGGCAAGGGGATCACGGCGGAGAGCGCGCTGGCGATCGCCCAGGCGACCGGCGCGCGGCTCGCCCTGCTCGGCCGCTCGCTCCCTGAGGCCGACGCCGAGCTGGCCGCCAACCTCGAGCGGATGAAGGCCGCCGGCGCCCGCGTCCTCTATCTATCCGCCGACGTCGCAGACGCCGCGGCCGTGCGCGCCGCGGTCGCCCGGGCCGAGTCCGAGCTCGGACCGGTCACCGCCCTGCTCCACGGCGCCGGCACCAACCAGCCGCGCCTGCTCGGCTCGCTCGACGAAGAGGGTTTCCGCCGCACGCTCGCCCCCAAGGTGCGCGGCTTCGCCAACCTGCTGGCCGCGCTGGACCCCGCGCGGCTGCGCCTGGTCGTCTCCTTCGGCTCGATCATCGCCCGCACCGGGTTGAAGGGCGAGGCCGACTACGCCACCGCCAACGAGTGGCTGCGCCTCGCGACCGAGCGCCTGGGCCGCGAGCACCCCGGCTGCCGCTGTCTGACGCTCGACTGGTCGGTCTGGTCCGGCGTCGGCATGGGCGAACGGCTGGGGACGCTGGAGAACCTCATCCGCGAAGGGATCACCCCGATCCCGCCGGACACCGGTCTCGCCATGCTGCGCGAGCTGCTCGCCAGGTCACTGCCTACAGGCTCGGTCGTCGTGGCCGGCCGCTTCGGCGAGCCGCCGACGCTGGAGGTCGAACGGCCCGAGCTGCCGCTGCGCCGCTTCCTGGAGAAGCCGCGCGCCTTCTACCCCGGTGTCGAGCTGGTCGTCGACGCGGAGATCTCGGCCGACACCGACCCCTACCTCGCCGACCACGTCTTCCGCGGCGAGCCGCTGTTTGCGGCGGTGCTGGGCCTGGAGGCCATGGCGCAGACCGCCATGGCGCTCGTAGGGACCGCGGAGCTGCCGGTGTTCGAGGAAGTCGAGCTGCGCCGGCCGGTGGCGGTGCCGCCCGGCCGCGCCACGACGGTCCGCGTCGCCGCCCTGGTGCGCGGGCTCGGCCGCGTCGAAGTGGCGCTGCGCGACGCCTCGACCGGTTTCGCCGCCGATCATTTCCGCGCCGTCTGCCGCTTCGCGGACCCGGAAGCCGACCCCGGCCTCCTGCTCCCCGAGAGCGACGGCCGTCTGCCGATCGAACCCGAGGGCGACCTCTATGGCAACGGCGGCATCCTCTTCCACCGCGGCCGGTTCCAGCGCCTGGGCGGCTACCGCCAGTTGAGCGCCACCGAGTGCCTGGCCGAAATCGTGCCCGACGGCCACGCCGCCTGGTTCGGCGGCTATCTCCCCCCCGAGTTGGTGCTGGGCGACCCCGGGGCGCGCGACGCCGCCATCCACGGCATCCAGGCCTGCATCCCGCACTCGACGCTGCTGCCGGTCGGGGTCGACCGCATCGTGGCCGGCCGCATCGCGACCGACGTACCGCTAGTGCTCGCGGCGCGCGAGCGCTTCCGCGACGGCTCGACCTTCGTCTATGACATGGAGATCCGCGGTGCCGACGGCCGCCTCTGCGAGCGCTGGGAGGGACTGCGCTTGCGCGCCGTCGACCGGGTCACGCCGCCGCCGGCCTGGAGCTCGGCCCTGCTCGCCCCGTACGTCGAGCGCCGGCTCCAGGAGCTGATCCCCGGCTCCGGTATCCAGGTTTCGGTGGAGAGCAACGGCAGGGCCGTCGCACGGCGGCATCGCCCGGACGGCAAACCCGAGACGAACGGCGGGCACCTGTCGCTGGCGCACGCGGGAGACCTCGTGCTCACCGTGGCGGGCACGGGACGGATCGGCTGCGACTTCGAACCGGTGGCGCCGCGCGGCGAGGAGATGTGGCGCGGTCTGCTCGGGCAGGAGCGGTTCGGCCTCGCCGAGCTGATCGTCCGCGAGCGCGGCGAGACGCCGGACGCGGCGGCGACCCGGGTCTGGGCCGCGGCGGAGAGCCTCAAGAAAGCGGGCGTCCCGCACGGCGCGCCGCTGACCCTCGAAGCGGCCGGCGCGGCTGGCGCGGCTGGGGACGATGGCTGGCTGCTGTTGCGCTCGGGAGATCTGCTGATCGGCACCTTCCTCGGGCCTGTCCAGGAGCTGTCGGGACCGGCGGCGCTGGCGGTGCTCGTGGAGGGCGGCCGTGCGGGCCTATGAGTACCGCCACCTCGTCGGCTTCGAAGAGACCAATCTCGTCGGCAACGTCTACTACGTGAACCACCTGCGCTGGCAGGGGCGCTGCCGCGAGATGTTCCTGCGCGACCACGCGCCGGAGGTCCTGGCGGAGCTGTCGGACGGCCTGGCGCTGGCGACCGTCCGCTGCTCCTGCGACTACCTGGCCGAGCTCGAAGCCTTCGACGAGCTGGTGATCCGCATGCGGCTGGGCGGCATCGCCCAGAACCGCATCACGCTGCTCTTCGAGTACTGGCGCCAGCGCGACGGCCAGGAGGATCTGGTCGCCCGCGGCGAGCAGCAGGTGGCCTGCATGCGCCGCGACGGCACGCGCAGCCTTCCCACGCCGATCCCCGCGGCGCTGCGCGAGGCGTTGCGGGCGTACGAGTAAGCCTCTCGCCCGGCTTCTACTTTGGCCAGCTGAGGGAGGTGGTGCCTCCCCCCCTGGGCGGGCGGGTGGTAGGGAGTGGGGGAGGTCAGGTGGGGGGTTC
>Ga0307468_100000073_pt1 | contig 28923 bp, 16 predicted proteins | sample atmdna_FD_203085 | JGI IMG/M metagenome (GOLD analysis project Ga0307468, IMG submission 203085) | Hardwood forest soil microbial communities from Morgan-Monroe State Forest, Indiana, United States - atmos_gases AM2C_05 | ecosystem: Environmental > Terrestrial > Soil > Temperate forest > Bulk...
TACCAGCGGACGCACAGAATGATGATTGAAGAATCGAAGTGGCGGCCCTTGAACAGAGATGAGGAGCCAGAAGGGCAATTGTTCATTCCGCTGATTATGCGCCCACGCTGCTGGATGCACCAGAGCCTTTAATTGCACCCACTTCCGAACCTACCTAAAGGACACAGAAAAACAGATAAGGCCATCGCCATGCGCGCTGCTTTGGCCGTAGGCAGCGAATGGTTGGCTGGTTGAGTCGTTGCATCCCTTCACGCTCACAGGTCAATTCTGGTGCTCAATAAGGCGATTTATCGAAATCACGCGAGATCGTCACCGAGCCAGAGCGTGCCAAGTTGCCGCTTGATTTCTTGCCGCCGCCAGTCGAGCGGTTTGTAATCCGGCCTGCGGTCGCGCTTGCGAATCCATCGCGGGCATTGATCGCGCCGAATCTGCATACAGACGCGCTCGACTTCCGCTTGTGATACCTCTTTGCCTTTTGCTCGCAGGAGCGCAGTTAAGAAAGTAAAGCCACGATGCAATCGTTGTGAGGTGTAGGCCAAACCCTGACAGACTCGACAGGCGAAACGCCCATCGAGCAAATAAAGTTTGGCACAGCGCCGCGAGCATCGCGGACACAGAAACCACCAGCGCAAGCCGCCGAAATGCAGCGGCATTGATTCCAGCGTGACAGTTTGCCTGGTTTTCCAAAGATTCACCACGCCGGCCCGCACTTCGAGCGCCAGCGAATAGACTTGCTCATCGAACACATCGCGCCAGGTCATCAAGCCATACTCGCATTCTGGCAAGAAACCACAACGCAGGAAATCGCCCATGCTGATCGTCACGCAATCTTCAACCGTGAGTTTTTCCGTGTGTCTACCCGTAAATGTTGCACCGTCCTTGAAAATTCCGAAATCAATTTCATCGAACACATCGCCGCGCTCGACTTCGAGTTGTGGCGGTCGCCAGTCATTTACATACTCAATCGTGATTTCGCCATCGCCCTGATGATGGTAGACAGATTTGCCCGGCTTGCCTTCAGTGCGGTCTGCCACCAAGATGAAAGCGCGAATTGCCACGCCGGGGCGTTCATCTAGGGCAAGCTCAATCATTCGCTTCGCCATATCTTCTGCGACTGAACGTGGCTTGTAGTTATGAAGGGCTTTGTTGCGTAACTCGAAATGGAGACAGTCTCCCATAACTGTGAACTTGCAAATCGCTCACGCGGCGTAGCTGTCAGGCATGCCCAGATGCGTCATCGTGTTCAGCGCGGCGCACCTGACCAGTACCTGCGTTGCCTGCCCGGCAAAATGCCGCGCACTCACCCGGTCGCCGAAGATCGTTTTCACCCGAAACCTCTGCGTCTCGGCCAAACTCCGTCGATGATAGTCGACTTCCTGCTTCCATTGCTTTCTTCCCACTCGCCGGCGGCGTCGCAGATTCTCGTCACGAATCAGCCGCTCTTCCTTGCTATTGCCATGCTGCCAAATCTTCGCATCCCGGCGGGGTGGGATCGCCGCTTTCGCGTTGCGCTTACGGATGGCTTCATAGCAATTGCGCTTGTCATACGATCCATCGCCGCTGACTTGCTCAAGCTCTTCCTCAACTTGCTCAAGCAAGCTTTCCAGCACCTGCGAGTCGGCGACGTTGTTGGTCGTTACCATCGCCGCGACAATCTCACCCGTGCTCTCATCTGCGCCAAGATGCAGTTTTCGCCAAGTGCGGCGCTTCGTGTAGCCGTGTTGACGGACTTTCCATTCGCCTTCGCCGAAGACCTTCACGCCGGTCGAGTCGACGACCATATGCAATGCCCCACTCTTTTTGCGGCGTGGCAAAGTCACTTCCAGCATCGCACAGCGGCGGCTCAGTTGGCTGTAACTCATGACGGGCAACTCCAAGCCGAGCAGATGCATGATAGAACGCGTCAAGCCGATAGTGGCGCGCAGCGGCAGATGATAGACCTCCTTGAGCGTCGCCAGGCAAAAGACCGCCGTATCACTGTAGGTGCGCGGATGGCCAGGTTTGCCGGTTCTTTCCGGGTAGCGCCAAGCTGTGACCACATCATCACTGACCCAGAGGGTGAGGCTTCCGCGCTGCACGAGCGCTGCGTTATATTGTTTCCAGTTGCGGAGGCGATAGGTGCGTTTGGTTTTCTTGGTCTTCACACATCAAGGCTACCAGCCCTATCGTCTCCCTGCTTTATGCAACAAAGCCGTTATGAAGTATTCTTGGTGGCATGGCTAAGAACCTCACCAACGCAGTGTTGATCTTCGGCGTACCTTTTGGAAGTCCGCCAGGGTTGTCACTGCGACCCTTCTTGAACGGGCGCAGGTTGTCGAGACTCTTTGAATTGACCATATGCTTATCTCGTCCAACTTTGTATTCAAACTGAAATCGCCTGCCTGAACGTAAGGGTGCGCACATGTTAGTAGCAAGGATTTGATGAGCCAGATTAGTAGCGATGGTTTGAGCCTGAGAGCCTGTCGAATCTGTGTTCGATCTGCTGCGATTGTAGCACGATTATCAAGGGTCTGTACCAAATGAATAGCCCTCATTGACAACCACCGTGTCTGAGATTACATTAGCGTCGCCTAATTCGCAGAGGCTCATCGCAATGGCAAACCAAGAGCATCTCGACATACTCAGGCAAGGGGTAGAGGGGTGGAATCCGTGGAGGTTGGAGAATCAAGATATATTCCCTGACCTCATTGAGACGAGACTCAGGCACGCGAACCTCATCTGCTCAGAGCGTAGATGCTCAGTCTTTGCGCAACGCCTGTTTCGTTAAATGCCCTAAGGGGAACACGTTTTATGATGAACCGAAGAGAATTCCTGGTGGTCGCCTCCTTAGCAACCGCCTGCTCAACCTTGCGGGCGCAGAATTCTTTGTCATCAGAGTGGGGCGGCCCTATTCTCGACATCCACTCTCATTTGCGCCAAGGGCTAGACGCCAACATGGTTCACATGGAAGGGTGCGGCGTGACCCATGCCGTCTTGCTGACGCGCGGTTCTGTCGTCGAACAGGTGAAGGCGATTCAGGCCAAATATCCCAACCGTTTCATCTGGTCGGCGAGTACGGACATCACCCGGCCCGACGCTGCCGAAGTATTGACCAAAGCCGTCAAAGATGGCGCGCAGGGCCTGGGCGAAATCAAGTTTCACGTCGAAGCCGATGGCCCGGATCTGCGCAGGATGTACGCGCTGGCGGCGGAATTGAACGTGCCGATCCAGGTGCATTTTCAGGAAGTGCCGCACTACGAGGGCGAAGGCGTTTTCAGCACCGGCTTCAAGCGGTTCGAGGCAATGCTGAAGGCTTATCCGAAAACCAGATTCATCGGCCACGCCGATGCGTTCTGGGCGAACGTGAGCGCCGATTATGCCAACGACACCGCTTATCCGACTGGGCCGATCAAACGCGGCGGCATCACCGACAAATTGCTAGGCGATTACGCCAATCTGTTTGGCGACCTGTCGGCGAATTCCGGCAATAATGCCTTGTCGCGCGATTCTGATTTCACTACGGACTTTCTCGCGCGCCATCAAAACAAACTCGTCTTTGGCAGCGATTGCTCTTGTCTGGACGGACGCGGCGACGGCGTCAGCCAAAGCAACAACCCTGCGGCGGCGCGCCTGCGCGGCAAATGCGTAGCGAGGGAAACGCTGACCGTGCTTAAGCGACACACCAAGCCCGATGTGTTTCGCAAGCTGACGTGGGAAAACGGACACCAACTTTTCAAGATCAAAGATTGATTGCGGAAGGAGACCCCATATGAAAAATTCGCTGGCAGATAACCGTAAAGGAGAAAGAATGGAACGAAAGCAAGCATCAGATTATCCGCAGGAGTTGTTAGACCTGTTTCACGAATACCAGCACGGCGACATCAGCCGGCGCACTTTCCTCAGCCGCGCCGGCAAGTTTGCAACCGGCGGACTGACGGCAATGGCGATCTTCGAGAGCCTGAAACCCAACTACGCCTGGGCGCAGCAGGTGCCGCCCGATGACAAACGCATCAATGTGGGCTATGAAGTCGTGCAATCCCCAGCCGGAAACGGGTCGATCAAAGGTTATCTGGCTCGCCCGGCAAAAAAGGGGAAACTGCCCGCCGTGCTCGTCATTCACGAAAACCGTGGACTCAACCCCTATATCGAGGACGTAGCACGTCGCCTCGCGCTCGCCAATTTCATCGCCTTTGCGCCCGATGGATTGACTTCGGTCGGCGGCTATCCGGGCAGCGATGAAAAAGGTGCCGCCGCTTTTCGCAACGTGGATGGAAAGAAGATGACCGAAGATTTCGCCGCGGCGGCCAAGTGGCTCAAAGCACGCCCCGATTCCACTCGGAAACTGGGCGCGGTCGGGTTCTGTTTTGGTGGCGGGATAGTGAATCAACTCGCCGTCAGGCTGGGTGCTGATCTGAATGCCGGGGTGGCGTTCTATGGTCGCCAACCAGGCGCAGAGGATGTTCCCAAGATTTCCGCACCGCTGTTGCTTCATTACGCCGGCAATGACCAGGGCATCAACGCCGGTATCGCGGCTTATGAGGCAGCGCTCAAGGCCAACCATAAGGTGTATACGCTGTACATGTACGAAGGCAAACAGCACGGCTTCCATAACGACACGACGCCGCGTTATGACGAAACCGCCGCCAAACTGGCGTGGACGCGCACGCTCGAATTCTTCAACAAATACCTGCGGTGAACGTCTGAATCCGCAATGGCCATCAAAACAAAAGCGCCCGACTCCCTGAGGAATCGGGCGCAGGCCCCGGCCTCGGCTCTGAGGCTCACCCTTCGGCGTGCGCTACTCGATCACGCAAAGGGTGCGGGCCAAGAAATACAAATATCATCAGTGCTTCACCTCTCTGATGCCATCAACCCATCGAGCATCATCGAGGCCCGGCTAACTCGATCCCTTACAGGATCAGACCAGAAATAAGCCGCAATCAATCACATCATCGTTGAGTGTTCTTGGGTGTTATTTGGGACGTGATTAGGACGCAAAAGCGTGTTCAAAGGTGGAAAAACAGGGAAACAGCGGGAAGGTAAAGGATAGACAGCAAAGCACAGGCATCTGCACTCGCAAAACCTCCAAACGCTCAGAAGGCGGTTTTAAGATTTATCTCTATGATAACCGCCAATTACAATTTTCAACCAAATCTAAAAGTTCGCATCAGGCGCTGTGTTGATCTTGTTTCGCTCTTTTCGATGTGGCTTTAAACAAACCGGCAATGCGATGATATACTGGCAGCACAAATCGATATTTGATCGGCCCATAAAGCCTTAACATTCGCCAGCCGAGTGAATTGGTAATCCTCTCAAGCTGCGCATTTCTGGTCGCCAACTCCGCAAAAAGTGTTTGTACTTCTTGTTCTTTTTTCGCGAGTTGCCTGGCTAATAATTCACTCCGACTCAGGGCACCCGCAACTTGATCTTGGAGCGAAGCAATTGCCTCTTCTTGCGCAAGTCTAATACGCTCATTTTCCTGTATCTCTGAGCTATAACCTTGCAATGTATGTTTCATCTCTATTAGTTGAGATTCCAACGACTGTGTGGCTTGATCGCGCTCTTTCAACCGAGGTGCTAAAATGCGCAGGTAGGCCGCCGCAGCGCGCTCTTCGGTAATGACATCGTATTCAGGCAAGTCCTGGTATTCGGCGATTACCTGCCGGTAGACGGAGAGAAGTTCTTCAACCGCTTCGTCGCGCCCGGCGGTTGCGCGAATGCGCTGCGAGACCTCCGCCGCGTCTGACGGATCATAGCGGGCCAGTTCCTGCGCAAGGGCATCGGGGGTTACTGAATTGCGCAACGTTCGGATACCGAAGTTGAGAGGCCGGAGGTGATCCATGTTCTCCGTTGTAACCATAGGCCCGGCACCCACCGCATCGCACAGTATAACCGCTGCCCCTACGGCTAAACCTTCGAGCGCGGCCCGTGCTTTCGCAAAGATGATGTCATAGTTTCCGAGTACCTCCTCAGGCCGTGCGCAAACATTCCCCGTGCTCAACCCGATAACATCTAGCTGAATGCCGAAGCGGGCGCACGCCTCACGAATAGCCGGGCCATGCGTATGTTCGTTTGCCTGATTGCTAAAGATGAGGGCACGTTGAGGACAGGCAGGAAGTCGGCTACGAGATTTGAACCGCTTGAGATCGACAAAGTTAAGGAGTAATCGGATACGAGCAGGGCTGATGCCATGCTCATATATGAGGCGGTCGCGGCACACCTGATCTACCGCGATATATCGTAATACTCTTGGGAAACGTGGCGGTATTTCTTCCCACGGGAGCCATCCATGGCAAAAAGAAACAGCCGGGACACCAGGGAAGCGCAATAGCGCAGTCATCGTGTCCAGGTGGTGATGCCCGTGGATAACATCAGGAGGTTCGGCCAGTGCATCAAGGTCGTTAATGACAGGCACAGTCGCGAGTCTAAGCTCTTGCGCCACATCCCCCAGGATCGTGCTGTAGGCAATGGGATGATGTCCCTGGCTAAGCAACCCGAACGCAAGATCGCGCACGTACAGTTCTGAACCGGCACGGTTAGCGAGGGTATTGTTAGTGATTAAAATCCGCAACCTGTCCATCAATCTCTATTTTTCACATATTGGTGTAAGGCATGAGCCAAGGGTCGAAAATGTTTCTGATGCCGCAGCACTTTCTCGTACACCCCTGCGGCAACTTGCCTTTCGCCGTAAATCTCGTAATATGGGCGCTCCTCAGTGAAGCTTTCGTACATTCGCGTGGTGACAGGGCGCAGACACTCAGACCGAATGGCCTGCATCCCTTCTTGCTTGATAATTCTCTCTACCTCACCCGCCAGTTCTGAGTACGCACGCAAGCATTCCAGTTTCCGCGCAAACACATCCTCCTCTAAGTAGAGCCATATCGCATTCTCGAAACATGCCTCAGGATAATCGCTAGGCTTGCCGGCCAGCAGGATATCGAAATTAGGAATAGATTGCCCTCTCGTGCAACTGGCTATCTCGACGGCTGCATTGATGATGAGACGACATATATCATGGGCCGGGTTATACCCCTCCAGCGCATCGCCAACAACGTAATCAATCTGTTCGCGTAGCAGCGCCTCGGCAAGCTCTTCGGCAAGATCGACGAAAAGATTGAGTTCCTGACCCATTATGGCCGAGTAAATCTTACGATCCGTCAGACGTCCATAGATATGACCTGCCTTCGCCCCAATCTGCTCTAGAACCCTGGTTGTGGAATCCAGCCGCGATTTGCCGGAGTGCCCTGACCCATCCGTGAGAATGAAGACTTGCGGACACGCCGCCAGAGCCCAAGAGTAAACACGCAACTCATGACCAGGATGAGCAACCACCAAGGCAGCCCGACGGTGTGTAAAATCTATCGCCCCGGTGCTTGTAGATGATTGCATCACGCGCAATTCTACCACGACAATATCGGCTAACAGTAGCAGGAGTCAGACACCACGGGCAGAGCCGGTGGCTTGATGAGCAGGGCCGTCTCAAAGACGGCTGACTTGCGCAATTCGCTCTTTGAACCTAAAAGCGCCCTTCGCCATCGCAACCTTCTTGCTCGCCGATGTATCGCCGGATTTGCTCTTCATTGCAGCCTACCGTCGATACCGCATAGCCCAGCGCCCAGAAGTGTTCACCAACGAAGTTGCGCTCTTTGCCTTGCAAGCGCGCTACGGCTATCGCGCTCTTGCCCGCAAGAAAGCCGATCATTGAGGCCACCGCAAACTTCGCTGGTATCAATATGCACATATGCAGGTGGTCGGGCATGACGTATCCTTCGATGATCTGACACTCTTTCTGCCATGCCAGTTCATGAAGGATCGCGCCGAGTTTTTGCCGCATGTTCCCAAACAACTGCTTGCGTCGTCGTTTGGGCACAAAAACAACATGGTACTTGCAATCCCACTTGGAGTGGGACAAGCTTTGATACGTTTGATTCATCGAAGTTCTCCTTTGGGTCGGGCTCATCAAGCCGCCAAAGGAGAACTTACTGCTGGAACGCTCAAAGCTTTTCAAGTCTCACTGGCCGAACCAGTGGCTTACCCTTTGTGATTTACAGTTATGGCCTTATCTGAAAAACGATGGAATGCAATCAGTCCTTCGTCGTTCCCCTGGGAGCGCGAGGCTCTGGAATTTATCCGCGAAGGCTTGCCCGATCACGACCCTTACTGTGCCTGGTCGAACTTCGAGTTCATCTCTGACGACGGCACGATCAATGAAGTCGACCTGCTGGTGTTGACACCGCAGGGCTTCTTTCTCATCGAGATCAAAAGTAATCCCGGCACACTCAGCGGCGATGCGACAACCTGGGTTTGGACTTACGAAGGGCGAGCGCGAACCGATGACAATCCCCTGTTTCTCGCCAATCGCAAAGCGAAGAAACTGGCCGCATTGCTTAAGCGACAGAAAGCCTGTTCAAAGATTCGGTTCCCTTACCTTGAGCCGTTAATCTTCTGCTCGCATCCCGAATTGAAATGCCACCTGCACGGCATCGCGCGCAATCGCGTATGTCTTCGTGACCGCATCGGCAACCCCAACAAACCTGCAATCGGCATCCTTTCGGCCCTCAAGAATAGAGACTTCGATGGCGCAGCGGAGAACGCTCGTTCACACATAGATCGGCCCGTAACGAAAGCCATTGCCATCGCGATGGATCAAGCCGGCATTCGCCCGTCGCAACGCTCGCGCCGCGTCGGGGATTATGTTCTCGGCCAACTGCTTTATGATAGCCCGTCCGGCGCGTATCAGGATTGGGAAGCCACCCATTCAGTCATTGAAACTACCAAGCGGCGCATTCGCATCTACAATATCGCACGCAACACGTCCGAAGCCGACCGCGAAGCGATCAAGCGCGCGGCCCAGCGCGAATATAAAATTCTCGATGCCATCAGCCATCCCGGTATCCTGCCAGTCGAAGGCTTCACCGAGCATGAGCTTGGCCCGGCGCTCATTTTCCGCCATGACCCGAACGCAATTCGTCTCGATCATTTCCTGGCGCAATATGGGGATCGCCTCAATGTTGACACGCGCTTGAGCTTGCTTCGTCAGATTGCCGAGGCGCTCAGGTACGCCCACGAAAAACGCATCGTCCACCGTGCACTCAGTCCGCAAAGCATCCTCGTCACGGAGCCGGATTCCATATCGCCGAAAATTAAAATATTCAACTGGCAGACAGGCTATCGTGACAGCGGCTCTACGACGCGAAGTGGCGCGCGGCTTTCGGCGACGGCGCATCCTGAAAAGTTCATTGAGGATGTTTCGGCGGTCTACCTCGCGCCTGAAGCCGTCGCCGATACCGACAGCCTCGGCGAACATCTGGACATCTTCTCGCTCGGCGCAATCGCCTATCACATCTTCACCGGCCAGCCGCCCGCAGCGACCAGCCTGGAGATGGCGCAGAAAGTCCGCGATGGAAAGGGGCTGCAAATCTCAGCCGTGCTCGATGGCGCAGGTACAGAATTGCAAGACCTTATCCAATTCAGCACCCATCCCGAAGTCCTCAGCCGTTTGGATTCAGTCGCCGATTTTCTTGTCTATCTTGATAGTGTCGAAGACGAACTGACCCGGCCCGACGAAGGTGCCGTGAAGAATCCGCTCGAAGCAGGCATCGGTGATTACCTGCCCGGCGGCTTCACCGTTAAGAATCGTCTCGGCACCGGCTCGTCAGCTATCGCGCTGCTGGTAGAGCGCGACGGCAAGGAATGCGTCCTCAAGATTGCCAGTAGCCCGGATTATAACGACCGTTTGCGAGATGAAGCCGAAACCGTCAAAAAGCTTCGTCATCAGAACATCGTCGAAGCCTACGAAGAGGTAGAGGTCGGCGGCCATGTCGGGTTTACCATGCAGAAGGCGGGCGAACGGTCGCTTGCGCAACGGCTGCGCGCCGAAGGCCGCTTGAGTCTCGACTGGCTCGAACGCTTCGGCGAAGACCTGCTCGATGCCGTGCGTTATCTCGAAGACATTGGCGTTCAGCACCGCGACATCAAACCGGATAACATCGGCGTGCGCCCGATAGGCCGGGGCGATAAAGAACGGGTGGTGTTGTTCGATTTCTCGCTGTCACGGACTCCTGTAGACAATATTCGCGCCGGCACCATGCCCTATCTTGATCCGTTTCTGTCGCTGCGAAAGCCGCCGCGATGGGATTTGTACGCCGAGCGATTCGCCGCCGCGATGACGCTTTATGAGATGGCGACGGGGACGCTGCCCAAATGGGGCGATGGACAGAGCAGCCCTGATATGCTCGACTGCGAGGCGACGCTCAACGCGGAGTTTTTCGATCCCAATTTGCGCGAAGCGATGCTCACGTTCTTTGAGAAAGCCTTGCGCCGCGATTACCGCGAACGCTTCGACAATGCCGAAGAGATGCTACGCGCATGGCGGCACATCTTTGAAGCCGTAGACCAACCAGCATCCGGCGCGGAAGACGACTTCGACATCGAAGCGGCCATCAGCAATGCGACCCTCGCAACCCAGGTCATCGCATTGGGCTTGAGCACGCGTGGCGCCAATGCGCTTGACCGCCTCAACGTCATCACCGTCAAAGACCTGCTGCTCGTGCCGCTCAACAAGATTTACAAGCTGCGCGGCGTCGGCCACAAGACCCGGCGCGAAATTGCCAAGCTGGTCAACGAACTGCGCGGGCGCTTTCCCGATGTCGAACAGCCGCTGCCGACCGTTAGCGATTCTGCAACCGACAGCGAAGGCGCAGAGCCGGAAGTGGCGAGCGTGGATTTGATTGCGCAGCAGGTCGCAAAGTTTGGCTCGCGCGACCGGGGCCAGGCCGAGCGCAATATTCTCCACACGTTTATCGGATGGGATGCCATTGGCAAGTTTTCGGTCTTCGAGGCCCATCATTGGCAGAGCCAGACAGACGTGGCGCGCTATCTCGGATTGACCCGCGCCCGCGTCGGTCAGATTGTCACTAAAGCGCGAGAACGATGGCATAAGAATCCTTCGATACGGGCTCTCAGAAATACGATAACCGAAATCATCGAAGCGAGCGGCGGCGCAATGACGAACCGCGAGTTGATTGCCGCCGTGCTGGCAGCGCGAGGTTCAAGCGCCGATGAACCCAGCCGCTCACAGCTGGCTTCGGTGATTACTCGCGCGGCGGTTGAAACCGAGCGTCACAGCGACACGCCGCGTTTCATCGAGCGGCGCAGCGGTGAAATCATCCTCATCGCGCGCGACGTGGCAACTGCGGATTACGTCGAACGATTGAGCCGCGCCGCCGACAAACTCGCTGATCTCGATCCGGTTCCGACTCCAGCCCGCACAATTGAAACCCTGCGCGCTGTTGCCGCGCCTGATGGCGTTCCGGCCATCACCGATTCGCGTCTCGTACAGCTTGCCGTCGCCGCTTCGGACAAGGCCGCCGTGTCGAGCCGGTTGGAGATTTATCCAAAGGCCATGCCGGCAGTGAAAGCGTTGAAGCTGGCGCACGGCGCGTTAGTCGGTGCGCGGCACTTGAGCGTTGAAGAGATTCGCCGCCGTGTGCAAGGACGCTATCCCGAAGCCGAAGCGCTGCCCGACCGCCCCGCGCTCGATTCAATGCTTGCCGAACTCGAACTTGATTTACAGTGGTCGTATGAACAGGCGGCATATTGCTACCCATTGAGAGAAGGTGAATCCGTGCTGTCGAGTTCGACACATCACCGGCGCTTTCCAACGCAGCTTGCCGGCGTTACAACCGCTGTTGAAGTGCCGCCGGAGATTGCCGATGCGCGCGTCTTCGAGAACAAGCTGCGCCGGGCCAATGAAGAAGGCGCGTTCCTGGCGCTAACCGTCAGGCCGCAGGAGGTTCTCGATGCGGAGAAGGAATTGATTCGCCGCTTTGATCTCGAACGCCGCAGCCTTGACGAGTTGCTGATTCACGCCATGCGCGTGCAGGCCCAGGCCGCAAAGGTGAACTGGGATGTGGTGCTGCGCGCCGACCGTGCCGCGCCCGACAGCCAGGATTGGCGCAACCTGATGATTCTCGTTGGCCGCTCAATCGCAGTCGTTGAGCAACAACTGAGCGAGTCCAACAAGACGGTGCTGCTGGTCTATGCGGGATTGCTGGCGCATTATAACCGGCTCGATATGCTCGAACGTCTGCGTGATAGAATCGGCACGCCGGGAAGCCGCTTGCACGGGCTATGGGTGCTGCTCGCGGCGGACGAGCAATCGGTGTTGCCGATGTTGAACGGCAAATCGGTTCCGGTCATTGGCCCCGGCCAGTGGGCGCGAATTCCCGATGCATGGATCAACAATCAGCATCGCTCCAACGGACAGAATTAACCATCATCAAGCCAGGGGATTCATCTGTGATCGAAACCAAGCGACTTCTAAACGATCTGCAAAAACTTGCCCGCAAACTCGAAGACGATATGCGGCAGCGGTGCGCGGATCATCGCGATATAGATGACCGCGTGCGCGGCGAGTATGCAAAAGCCAAAGGCGCAGGCCGCACGTCGCAAGCCTACGAAACGTGGCGCGACGAGTTCATCACGCAGGCCACCGTCGCGTGGATTTTGGGCTGTGTCTTCGTGCGCTTCCTTGAAGACAACCAGCTTATCGAATCGCCGCGACTCGCCGGACCGGGCGAGCGATTAACGCGCGCGCGAGACGCTCACACGCTCTACTTTCGTGAGCAGCCGACACACAGCGACCGCGAATACCTCGAACACGTCTTCCGCGAAGTCGAACGGCTGCCCGCCATGAAGGCGCTGTTTGACGAACGACACAACCCGCTCTGGACGCTCGCCCCGACGGGCGACGGCGCGACCATGCTGTTGAGCTTCTGGCAGCAGGTTGACCCAACGAGCGGCGCGCTCGTTCACGACTTCACCGATGCAGAATGGAACACGCGATTCCTCGGCGATCTCTATCAAGACCTCTCGGAAGCGGCGCGCAAAAAGTATGCATTGCTACAGACGCCGATCTTTGTCGAAGAGTTCATCCTCGACCGCACGTTGAAACCAGCGATTGACGAGTTCGGCTATCAAACAATTCGCATGATCGATCCGGCCTGCGGCTCAGGCCACTTCCTGCTCGGCGCGTTCCATCGGTTGTTCGATCTGCGGGTGAAGAATGAGCCGGGCGCGAATCCACGCATGTTGGCGCAACAAGCGCTTGCGAGTGTCCACGGCGTAGACCTGAACCCGTATGCCATCGCCATTGCGCGCTTTCGTTTGTTGCTTGCAGCATTGAAGGCGTCGGACATAAACCGCCTGGAAGATGCGCCCGATTTCAAGATCAATCTGGCGGTCGGCGATTCGCTGCTGCACGGCGAGCATCAGGAACAGTTGCGCATGGGCTGGCACCCCATCGCGCACGTCTATGAGACGGAAGACCGTGACGAGTTGAATCGAATTTTGAAGCGCGGCCATTATCACGCAGTCGTCGGCAATCCGCCTTATATCACGGTGAAAGACGCAGCACTGAACAAGGCATATCGGCAGTATGGTTCGTGTCACATGAAGTATTCGCTGGCCGTGCCGTTCATGGAGCGGTTCTTTGATCTGGCGATTCAAGGCAACGGTGACGGGCGTACGCTTGCCGGGTATGTCGGGATGATTACAGCGAATTCGTTTATGAAGCGGGAGTTCGGCAAGAAGCTGATCGAGAGTTACATCCCGCGCTGGGAATTGACGCATGTGATTGACACATCGGGCGCGTACATACCGGGGCATGGCACGCCAACGGTAATCCTGTTCGGGCGCAACCGTCGGCCCGTGGCGGATACGATTCGCACAGTGATGGGCATTCGTGGGGAGCCGAGCACGCCAGAAGATGCAGCGCAGGGGCAGGTTTGGACGGCGATAATAAATCAGGTTGACGTGGCTAGCTCGCAAAGCGACTTCGTGAGCGTCGCGGACACGCCGCGCAGCAGTTTTCATAAGCACCCATGGAGCATCGGCGGCGGCGGCGCAGCGGAATTGAAAGAGTTGTTGGACGAGCAGGCAGAAAGGGTTCTTGAAAAACAAATAGAATCTATTGGCGTTGGTATTGTCACGCTTGAGGATGAAGCATTTGCCGCACCTCAAGAGGTTTTCAACAGAAATCAAATCGAGCCTTACTACTTGCGTAGCTTTGTAGATGGCGATGCTATTCGTGATTGGAGTCTGCAAACAGATGTGGCTGGCCTGTTTCCTTATAGCCCCCAAAATCTAAGGCCAGAAACATCGCCTTCCGTGAAAAAATACCTGTGGTCCTTAAAAACAGGTTTGCGAAACAGGGTGTGGTTTCGAAAGTCACAAGACGAGCGCAATCTAGCGTGGTTTGAGTACGGTTATCTCTCAACTGATAAGGCTCACGCCTCACTATTAATTACGTATGCTGAAGTAGCAACGCACAACCATTTCGTGCTTGATCGCGGCGGTAAGGTGTTCAAGCAAACCGCGCCGGTCATCAAGCTGCCTGCTGGCGCGAGCGAGGATGAGCATCTTGCTTTGCTCGGATTGCTCAATAGCTCGACGGCATGCTTTTGGATGAAGCAGGTGTTTCAAAACAAAGGCAGCACGGTTGACGAGCACGGAGCAAGGCAAAGGACAATGCCCTTTGAGGATTTTTATCAGCACAGCGGTACTGGCCTAAAGAACTTTCCAGTCACAAAAACTAAGCCGCTTGCTCTTGCCCGCGCGCTCGCTAAGTTCGCGCAGCAATTGCAAGCCCTGTTGCCTGCCACACTCGCTGAATACGCGACGCCGAACCGGGCCGAGTGGCAGCAGGCCGAACAACAAGCCACACGTATTCGCTCCGAGATGATTGCGCTACAGGAAGAACTCGACTGGCAATGCTATAAGCTCTATGGCTTGATTGCTAATGATTTGACATTGCCTATCGAACAAGTTCCGAGTGTTCAATTAGGCGAACGCGCATTTGAAATCGTGATGGCTCGCCGCCTCGCCGCTGGTGAATTGGAAACTACGTGGTTCGAGCGACACGGCTCAACGCCCATCACCGACATCCCCGCGCATTGGCCCGCCGCTTACCGCAAGCTTGTCGAACGTCGTATTGCGCTCATTGAAAGCGACCGCAACATCTCGCTCATCGAACAGCCGGAATACAAACGCCGCTGGAACTCTGAACCGTGGGCCGCGCAACAAGAGCGCGCCCTGCGCGAATGGATGCTCAACCGGCTGGAAGATGCGCGCTACTGGACAGAGATGCAACTGACAAGCTGCGCGCGGCTCGCTGACCTTGTGCGCCAGGACTCGGAATTCATGCAGGTCGCCGAGTTCTATCGCGGGCGCGAGGATTTTGATTTGATGAGCCTCATCACTGAACTCGTCCGCTCAGAAGCCGTGCCATTTCTGCCTGTCTTGCGCTACAAAGAATCGGGCCTGCGCAACCGCGAGCAGTGGGAGCGGACGTGGGAGCTTCAGCGACAGGAAGACGCCATAGACGCGCGCACCCGATTGCCCGAAGGCGATCCGCAACGGTTGACCGTCGAACAGGCAGCACAACTCAAGCGCGAACAGATCGGCGATATTCCTGTGCCGCCGAAGTACAAACCAAGCGATTTTCAAGATGCGGTCTACTGGCGTTTGCGCGGCAAGCTCGATGTGCCAAAGGAACGCTTCATCTCGTACCCACATTGCCAGCGCGCCGCCGACCCGACAATGGTGATTGCGTGGGCCGGATGGGATCATTTGCAGCAGGCGCAGGCGCTCGCGGCTTACTACGAACTGGCGCGGACAAACGAAGGTTGGTCGCAGGAACGACTCATGCCGTTGCTCGCGGGATTGCTCGAATTGATCCCCTGGCTCTTGCAATGGCACAACGAGTTAGACGAGGCGCACAACCTGCGGATGGGCGATTTCTTCGAGGGATTTGTTACAGAAGAAGCGCGCAGCATGAGCATGACCCTAGATGAGATTCGCGCGTGGCGACCGCAGGCGACCGCGCGCCGCCGGTAATGCGGTGTTGCCTACGGTTCACCGCTGTGATAAAGATTGAATACCGCCGAGCAGTCGCACCGTAACGGAGGACATCTAGATGTACGAGATCAAGTTATCCATCCCCGATGAAGCAATGGTGGCGCTCAAGCTATCGCCCGATGAAGTTGCCGGTGCCGTGAGCATGGCTGCCGCCGTCAAGCTGTACGAGATGGGCCGGCTATCATCAGGCGCGGCGGCGGCGCTGGCTGGCGTGCCGCGAACGCTCTTTTTGAGCAAGCTGGGCGATTACGGCGTGGCGACGTTTCGATTGACCGAAGACGAGTTGCAGGAGGATTTGGCCCGTGCGTGAGGTCATCTCGGATACCTCGCCTTTGCCGTATCTTTTTCAAGCGAACCTGCTTGAGCTTTTACAGAAACTTTATGGGCAAATCATCATCCCCGAAGCGGTCGTTGAAGAAATCGCGGCGGGCCGCGCGCTGGGCATTCATCTACCCGATTTGACAACCATCTCGTGGATACGGGTTCGACAGGTGCGTAACCCGGCGCTCTTGCCGCTTGCGCCAGACCTCGGCGCGGGCGAGCGCGAGGCGCTGGCCCTGGCGATTGAAACGACCGATCACTGGTGTTGCTTGATGATGCATTGGCGCGGCGGCACGCGCGGCTGTTGAAGGCCAAAGAGCCAGGGCATTTGTCCGCCGTGCTCCTGGTGATTGATGAACTTGAAGCGTTGGGTTTTCGCCTCGATTCGGCCACTCGAAGCACGGTGTTGAAACTGGCTCAGGAACCCTAGCTGAAGATGGGTTGAATGGTAGGGCTCCGGCTGGCGATGGCTTGCGCTTGATCTCATTTTCTACCAACAGGTGATGGCTACGATGATGTACATCAAAGACGTGATTGATCTACCGGAGCGCGTCCAGCGCGGCGACTTCGTGCTGCGGCTCTCGGAAGGCGTCATCAATCCCAAAGAGACGGTTGAGAGCTATGTCGTCACGCCGCAGTTAGTGAAATGCTTTGACCAGGCGCTGGCGCTGATTCGCTCGGCGGCAGACTCGCGCAGCAGCAAAGCCTGTTACCTGCACGGCAGCTTTGGCAGCGGCAAGAGCCACTTCATGGCCATCCTGCATCTGATCCTGCACGGCAATTCCGATGCGCGCTCGATACCGCAGCTTGCGCCGGTCGTCAGCCGTCACACCGACTGGACAGAAGGCAAAAAGTTCCTGCTCGTGCCCTATCACATGATTGGCGCGGAGAGCATGGAATCAGCCATCCTTGGTGGCTATGCCGAGCACGTCTTGAAGGTGCATCCCGGCGCGCCGACGCCCGGCGTGTTTCGCGCCGAAAAGATTTTTACGGATGCCGAGAACCTGCGCCGTTCGATGGGCGATGCGGCATTCTTCGAGACACTGAACGAAGGCGCGGCAGCGGGCGGCGGCTGGGGCGAGATCGGCGCAAGCTGGGACGCAGCGAGTTTTGCCGCAGCGATCAATGCGCCGCCGAGGTCTGAAAACCGCGTGCGCATGGTCGGTGATCTGGTCGAAAAATACTTCACCGCCGCGCGCGGCCATGCCGAATTCGTGAGCCTCGACGAAGGGCTATCGATTATCAGCAAGCACGCGCGGGCACTCGGTTATGACGCGCTGATTTTATTCCTCGATGAATTGATATTGTGGCTGGCGACCCATGCGGGCGACATGGCATTTCTGACCCGCGAAGGGCCGAAACTATCGAAGCTGGTCGAAGCGCAAACCGCCGACCGTCCCGCGCCCATCATCAGTTTCGTAGCTCGCCAGCGCGATCTCAAAGAGTTGGTCGGCGAAACCGTGCCGGGCGCTGATCAGTTGAACTTCAGCGACATTCTGCAATATTGGGAAGCGCGCTTCTCGAAGATTTCGCTCGAAGATCGCAACCTGCCCGACATCGCCGCCAAGCGCGTCTTAAAACCAAAGGATGAAGCTTCGCGGCAGTTGATTGACGATGAGTTCAGGAAGACGGCCAGCATTCGCGAGGACGTGATGAATGTGTTGCTGACCTCGCAGGCCAACCGCGAGATGTTTCGCAAAGTCTACCCGTTCAGCCCAGCGCTGGTGGAAACGCTCGTGGCCGTGTCGTTCATGCTGCAACGCGAGCGCACCGCGTTGAAAGTCATGCTGCAACTGTTAGTCGAGCAACGCGACCGGCTCAAACTCGGCGACATCGTGCCCGTGGGTGATCTCTTCGATGTCATCTCGGAAGGCGACGAAGCGTTCAGCGACGTGATGAAGATTCACTTCGACAACGCAAAGAAGCTATACGAGCAGAAGCTGCGCCCGCTGCTTGAGATAGAGCATGGCTTGCGCTTTGACGAACTCGGTGAATTGCCGCCTGATGCGGCGAAGGCGACGGCGTTGCGCAATGACGACCGATTGGTGAAGACGTTGCTGCTCGCGGCGCTCGCGCCTAATGTCGAATCGCTGCGCGGGCTAACCGTAGCTCGTCTGGCGGCGCTCAATCACGGCACGATCAAATCGCCGATTCCCGGACGCGAAGGGCAGATGGTGCTGACGAAGTTCCGCAAGTGGGCGGGCGAGGTCGGGCAGATCAAAATCGGAGATGAGTCGAACAATCCGACGATCTCGATTCAACTGACGGGCGTTGATACCGAGAGCATCATCCAGCAGGCGCAGGCCGAAGACAACACCGGCAATCGCATTCGCAAGATCAAAGAGATTCTGTTCCATGAACTCGGTATCGATCAACAGGATGCGTTGCTATTGAATCACGATTTCAAATGGCGCGCGACAAACCGAATGTGCGAAGTGCTGTTGGCGAACGTGCGTGAGATGACCGAGGCATCGTTAAAGAACGAGGGCGAGCCGTGGCGTGTGATTATTGATTATCCGTTCGACTCGGAACCGCACACGCCGCGCGATGACCTGGCCAAACTCGAAGGCTACCGCAACGCGAACCCGCAGCCGTCGCGCACGCTCGTTTGGATACCGACTTTCTTGAGCCTGTCGGCCCGAAAGGATTTGGGAACCCTCATCAAGCTCGATCACATCATGACCGGTGACAGATTTTCACAGTTCGTCACGCACCTCTCGCCGGTCGAGCGCAACGATGCGAAAACGCTGCTGGATAATCAGCGCAGCCAGTTGCGGCAACGGGTGATCCGTTATCTCGAAGGCGCGTATGGCATCGCGACGCCGGAGAGAGGTTCGATTGACACGTCGCACGAATTGACTGTCGCAGAACACTGTCAATCGCTCGACGACGGGTTGACGGTGCAACCGCTGGTCGGCGCGAATTTCGGGCAGGCGTTTTCGCATTTGCTCGATCAGGCATTGCGCTATCAGTATCCGGCGCATCCGGTCTTTGAGGACGAGCTAAACCTGACACCGGCGACGTTGAAGCGCGTCTATGCAGAAGTCGAGCGCGCGACCCAGGACAGCGAAGGACGCATCGCCGTCGATCAACCACGGCGCAAGGAGTTGCGACAGATTGCCAACCCGCTCCGGCTTGGCGAGATGCACGAGACGCATTTTCTTCTCGGCCATCACTGGCGCACGCATTTCTTGCGCAAAGAGGCCGAACACGGCGGCCCGATGACGGTGGCGAAGCTGCGGGCCTGGATAGATCAGCCGTCACCGATGGGCTTGCCGCGATTGGTGCAGAATCTTGTCATCATGGTCTTTGCGGCACAGACCAATCGTTCGTTCTTTCTGCACAGCAGCCCGATGACACCCGCGCTCGAAAGTCTGTCGGACGAGATGGAATTGCGCGAGCAGAAGCTGCCGACACAGGCCGAATGGGATGTCGCCATTCGCCGGGGCGCGAAGATATTCGGAGTGACGAGTTCGCCTTTGTTGAACGCCGCAAACGCCGCGAAATTCGTTGACGATGTGGGCAAGGCGGCGCAGGATGCGAAAGGGCCATGCGATGATCTGATGAAGGAATTACATCGCCTGCTGCCGACGTTATCGGAGCAAGGCACGGAGACGCCACGCTTCAAGACGGCGCAAGCGACGCAACTCTTGCTCGATGCCATCCTGCGCGCGAAGGAGGGCCATCTGATTGAGGCGATGGCGGGCGTTCAACTTGCCTCACCCGAAGAAGCGATTGAGAAGAACGTGAAGAAAGCGTCCATGTTACTTGCGGCATTGGCCGCTGTGAAATGGGAATTGCTTGAAGGCGTGCGCAAGCTCACGGATGATCGCCAGGAAGCAGCGGCAGCAATATGGGCTTCGATCAAAGATGCATTTCAAAAGGATGAATACGCGATTGCGCTGGCCCCCGTGCTTCAAGAAGCCGAGCGCAACGCGGTGCGGCTGTTGACCGAGATTCCCAAAACGCCACCGCCGCCGGCGCAGCCGGGGCCGCCGCCTGAAGGAAAGCGCAAAGGCGCGCCGGCGCATAAAATTATCGCGCAGGGCACGCAGGACGAACTCACGGCGCAAGGGCTGGACGAGGTGATTGACGAAATCAGGCAGGCGTTACAGTCCGAGAAGGCAGCACGAGTCAAAATTAGTTGGGAGGTGTTCAAGCGATGACGCTCGCCGCCTCGACGACTTCACAGATACGCGCTAAGGTCGCGGCGATTCATAAGAAGCGTCCTGATGATCGAATCATCGGCATCCGAACTGCCGGAATGTGGATGGGCAATGAGCGCGAAACCATAGATGGCCATGAGTTTCGCATCGTGCAATGCGATTCCACCCTACAGATTCGTGAACTGCTCATGGAGTCGAACGGCGATACGGCGTCGGTTGTTGTCGTCACCAACTTGAGCGATACGGAAATCGGGCTTGACCTGTATGTGCGGTTTGCCAAGCGGTGCTTGCACACGCTGCGCCCTTGGCCGATTTTGCAAGAGCTTTTTCAGGCCCGCATCGTTGATCCGACATTGTTAAACAAATCCTGGCTTGCGGAATCATTGCTGGAGACCGCGCCCCCCGAAGGCTACAAGCCCGTGCCGAGCGGCACGCTGAATCAGGAAACCGTCTGGGCCATTCTGCTGCGCGACCGGCTTGGCTTTACGGTGGCACGTCCAGACGCGCACGATCTTTTGGCATGGACGCTTGCAGCGGAAAACATCGCTCGCTACCTGGCGATGCCGGCAGAGATGCGCGAAGGCGTTCAGGACTGGATTCGCCAATCAGCGGGCAGCGTCGCCGATCTGGTCTACGCAAGCGTAGACGCCGGATATGGCGAGGATACCGTGCCGATAGGACTTGTGTGTCAGGTCGTTTTTGGTGAAGTAGAGACGGCAGAACTCAGAGAAGCCGCCATCAGGCTGGAGCGCTTCACCGGCAACCATCCGATTGCTCGCCCAGACGCCGAACGGTGGGCCGCTGCTGCGGCTGATCTCGTGGAAAAACAGGGCGACGAACGATCAGGCGGTGCAGTCATGACACTGCTGGAACGCGCGGATCAGCTTCTCAAAGAGATTCGCGCCGATGCCTACGCGCATTTGAGCCAGTATTCATCTGCCGGTTTCGAGATGCGGTTGGAACGGTTCGGCCAATGCCTTTACGCGCTGGTGAAGAATGATTCTTTTACGGTGTCCGACGAACTATTGGCGCTTGCGAAAGGGGTGTTTGCTCATCACCAAGCACAACTGGCACGCGAGCGCACACATCGGGTTGAGATGGCGATACGTCTTCTCGGATGGCTTGCGCGGCCAGGCGACAGTGAAAGCAGCAGCTTTGCGGAAGCAGCAAATCGTTATTGGCGCGACGGCGGCTTCGTGGATTGGGCAAGGTACTCGTTGAATGGCAGCGATGGCGTCGGGATTCTGGCCCAAGCATACGCTCTGGTCATAGAGAAAGTGACAACTCGCCGTGAAGCCGAAAACAAACGCTTCGCGGAATTGCTTGTAAACTGGACTGAGGCGGGTTCTGTCAGCACTGATGTGTTTTGCGTTGAAGATGTGCTTCGGGAAGTTGTCGCCAAAGCGGGGCAGGCCGGCCCCGTTCTCTTGATCGTCGTAGATGGCATGAGCATGGCTGTCTTTCGCGAGTTGATCGCCGACGTGTCATCAAAGGGCTGGGCGCAATGGGGAGTTGCAGGCACGGAATGGCCGCGCCCGGTGATTTCGGCGCTGCCGTCGGTTACAGAAGTTTCGCGGACGAGTTTGCTTTGTGGAAGATTGGCGTCTGGCGCGAGCCGGGACGAGATCATCGGATTCTCGAAAAATGCGGAGTTGCTCAAAGTGTGCCGAGCCGGAAATCCGCCAGTGCTTTTTCATAAAGCCAGCTTGACGGAGATGTCGGGCCTTGACTTGGCCCCTGATGTGCGCAAGGAAATCGCTTCTGACAAAAGAAAGGTCGTCGGCATTGTCGTGAATGCCGTAGACGATAATCTGGCGAAGAGCGATCAAGTTGCGATTCAGTGGGGACTCAAGCATATCCCTGTCCTTGAACAGTTGCTCTATGCAGCGCGCGACAGCGGGCGAATTGTGATTCTGACGAGCGATCACGGTCACGTCATTGAACGACAATCGAAGTATAGAAAGAATGAGCCGGGTGAGCGCTATCGGGCCGACGACGGCAAACCGCTCGATGATGAGTTTCAAATTGCGGGATCACGGGTGCTCGGCCCATCAGGAAACCGCTTGATTGCGCCGTGGAGCGAAGCCGTGCGATATGGAGGCAAAAAGCATGGCTATCATGGCGGTCTCACGCCGCAAGAATGCGTCATTCCCTTAGCTGTGCTCACCAGGCAAAATCAGGCTCTCAACGGATGGATAGAATTGAATTCCTTTCATCCTGAGTGGTGGAATATCGGCGGTCATTCCAAAGAGCAAAATGAAGAAATAGCCATTGAGACCTGATTACAACAAACTCTAAAGGTGCAGTTATTGCTGGCTGTAGTAACGATTCTGAAGCAACCCCTAAACCTACTTGAAAAGCCTGTTTTTCTGGGCTATTTGAGGTTTAGGGATGACTTCTAGTAACAGACCCAGGCTAGATCTCCTACATATAGCCCTTTCCGTAACGAAGCAAAGGAGTCAAGGCCGATGTACTGGTTTAGCCAATCGGTCTGTTCTCCAATCATAAAGAAGAAAAGGTTTCATACTGGACTTTCGCCACCGGGATGCATAGGAGGGAACGAGGCGGGATCCTGCGGAGCCTGAAGCGCTCCAACCACCAGCGATGATCTGGCAAAAACCCGGCGAGCATTTACTCCGTGTGTTTCTCTCCTCTGGCCGCGTGAGCCGTTCCGATGTGCGCCGCAGAAACGGCGCAGGGTTGGGATAGCAGTTGACATAAAGAGAAGAGCGACGTAGAGTAGGGCCGCTTCATCGTTGGCACCGGATGAGCCGCTCAGGTTGACTACAGTCATTGGCAATTGCAGGGCTTGATCAAGGTTGTAGAGATGCGCCTGTTGTGTTTGGCGAGTATAGTGGATTTCGCTTCACCGCCTGGAACTCTGAACAGTTACTAGATGCTTCACTACCTCGCTATCGTAGGTTGATAACAAGAAATATCTTACGTTAATCAGGAAAGTAGATTTCAGCGGTGTGCTGCCTAAATCATGTAACTTCGGCTGCCCCCTTGAATGGCCAGTGATGACGGATGAGTTTGATTTGTGTTGCCGTTAGCAGGCGAATTTGTCATTACATCCATGAAATTATTCGATGCGTCTGGACATTTAGAAGTGTACTCAGGATTATCCCGGCGGTTTGCGCCAGCGCTGGTCGGGATATTTTGCCGGAGCCGAATTATAAGTCTAACCGCAGCCTGACAGGAAAGGGGAGTTATTACCGATGAGCGAGCTGAAAGAATGGACGCTGATGTTCTATTTTGCGAGCGATAACGACCTCGCACCGATTGTTGTTTCTCAACTCAAAGCCATCAAAGATGCCGGCTTTCAGGAAAATGTAGATGTCCTGGTTCATTTCGACCCCAACGAGTTTGGCGTGCCGACAAGGCTTTATGATGTCAACCGGGAGCGGAAACGGAAGAAGAGAGGGCAACATAAGACGATGATTGGCGACGGGAAAGATCCGTTTGTCCGCAACATGTCAGAAGACGACGTTAGGCCGGACGCCATCGTCGCTCGCGCCGGCAGCCAGTCCGCCGTGCTTTTACAAGCGCTATTAAACCCGGATTCAATTAATGCGGAAGAGGAACTGGGATCCTTTCTCGGCTTCTGTCGCGAGAATCATAAAGCCAGGCACTATATGCTATTTCTGGTTGGACACGGCATGGTGGTGGGGAATGACGCCTTTTTGCCGGATGACAATCCCATCAGCGCCATCACCCTTAAGAAACTCGGGGAAATTCTTAAGGGCTTCAGTGACAAGGTAAAAGATGAAGGCAGCGTTTTTGAACTGCTGGCCCTGCACAGTTGCTCGTTGAGCGCCATTGAAGTGGCCTACGAACTGAAAGGCACGGCGAAATATATGATGGCGGCGGAAGGCCCCGCCTTCGTTAACGGTTGGCCCTATCGCCAGTTACTGAAAAAGATCTTTAATAATTTAGAAAAAGTGAGAAGAAGCGAGCAGAAGTCGGCAAAGGGCCGGCGTAGAAGGCGGGGCGGGGCGGAAAAGGGTCTGCCCATTGACGTCGATGACCTGGTCGAAAGACTCTATTTTCTAACATTATTTAACGCCACCGATTTTCTACTGGCCGGCTACTCACATGACCTGGCCTTATGTCGTCTGAACGAGGAGGAAAAATTTGGGCCTATCACCGCGGCGATTCAGCAGCTGGTGGCTCGGCTCAAGCAGGGGCTGGCTCAGTCCAAGGGCAAGAAGGGCACCCCCGCCACGGAACGCGGAAACCGCATCAAAGAGCTAGTGCTGCTCTCTCACTGGGAAGCGCAAAGCTACTGGGAAGAAAATTACACCGATCTTCTCGATTTCTGCCGCTGTCTGCGCGAAAGGTGCGGTCAAAAGAATGACCTGAAAGACCTTCGCGATGCCTGTTCAGAGGTGATGGATAAACTGACTGAGATTATCATCCATTCCGATAACTTTGGGGCGACCTCACAGTACTCTCATGGCCTCGCGGTTTATTTCCCCTGGGCGAGGCCGGTTGAGATTGTGCCGAAGCGGGGTACGACCAGAAGAAAGAAGGGCGCGGAAAAATATGCCGATGAAAACAAGCCGGTTTTGGAAAGGTATGCTGAATACGCTTTCACAGAGGAGTTGCAGAAGTCGGGCGGCAATTCATGGCTCAGCTTCCTCGATTCCTACTTCAAGGAAACCATGCGCCCATCCCGCATAGAAGAAGATAAGGCAGTGGGCCGGGCGGTTCGATCAAGACCAAAGGCTTTTGCAATTGCTCGTAGCAACTTCGATCCGCTTGGCGAGCTATCCAACCTCAACTTCACGCTCAAAACCTCCCCGAAAACCGGGCCGGATTGCTCCTGTCCGTCAATTAAGAACTACCCTCAGGAAACGAAAGATAAAGGGCCTGAAGAAGCGCAGGGCAAGATCATCAAAAACGCCGATTCTTTTGCAATATCCAAAGGCGCTTTACAGGCTTTTAAAACAGAATCGAAATAGATTGAAAGCCTATCCACTTCCCGTCACCTTCACCTGATGAGCGCTGCCGTGTGACGGCGCTCGTCACGGATGCCGCCAATGATTAAACGATGCCTGCTACTGCTGTTGGTGTTCTACCTTTTGTGGCCCGCCACGGTTCCCCGCGCGCAGGATGAAAATGTTCTGACCCGCGAAGGAGATGAAAGCGCGACGACGACGGAAGCAAGACAGCAGGCGCTGGCCGCGCTTTTAACGGCGGCCCGCCAGTTGCGCGGCACTGGCGACGCGTTGAAGGCAGCGCGCTTTCTGCATCGCGCCGCTCGCCTGCAAGTCGAATTAAACTTATTGCAAGATGCGATAGCCTCTTACCAGGACGCGCTGACCATCCTCGACCAAACGCCTGACCCGACAATAGAAGTTGACATCCTGAATGGATTAGCCTCGGCTTACAACCATTTGAGCAAGTGTGATGAAGCGCGAACCTTCGTTCAACAGGCGATTGCGCTGAGCGAACAAAACCACTACATCGCCGGCAAGGCTGAAGCGCTGCTGACATTGAGTGATTGCCAGAACTACGGCGATCATGCATTAGCCCTCAGAACGGCGCAGGCGGCTCTCGCACTCTGGCAGTCGCTCGGCCATAAACGCGGCGTCGCCGATTCATATCGGGCTATCGGTGATTATCAATTGGCGCAGAACCGTTTAACCGACGCCACGCAGAGTTTCGAAGCGGCATTGGACATTGGCCGCGAACTCCATATGGCAGATGAACAGGCTGAAGCGATGATTAGCCTGGGCTATATTGAGTACCGCAAAGGGGCCTGGCAAAACGTCTTTGCCTTTCTTACGCAAGCGCAAGACTTGCTTGACGAACAAGCCGAGCCTTACAAAATGGGACAGATTAATGCGGGCCTCGCGGAAGCCTTTATTGAAAGCGGCTTGCCGGAAATCGGCCTCGCCAAATACCTCCAGGCCTTAGAGAACTACCGCCAAACCGAAAATCCGCAAGGCGTGGTCGGCATGGTATACGGCATCGGGAGAACCTATTATCTGTTAGGCAACTACACGGAAGCTCAGCTTAACTTGCAGCGCGCCCTGACCGATGCCGAATCGATCAAAGAGGTCAAGGTTGCCGCCTTGTGCAACGATTCTCTGGGACAAACCTTTGCGGCGATGCACAACCCGGCGGCGGCGCTACATTATTTTGAGGTCGCGCTTGAATTATATACGCAAACCGCCAGCCCGATGGAAGCCGCCAGCGTGCGCGCTTTAATGGGGCAGGTCTATCAACGACAAGGGAAACCCGAACTGGCCAGGGCCTATTATCAACGGGCGCTGAAAACGTTTCGCGCCCTCTCCGATCAGGTCAACCAATCGGCCACGCTTTATGTGCTGGGAGAGTTAGAGTTGAAGCAGCGCCATCTCAATAGAGCAGAAGATTATCTGCGCCAATCCATCGAAGCCACTGAGAATATGCGCCGCGTTTCCACCAGTCGCGACCTGACGGCAGCCTTTTCCGCTACGGTTTACGACCGTTATGAGAAATATATCGAGTGTTTGATGCGTCAAGGCGATGCGCAAGCGGCACGCGGTCTCATCGTGCGCGCTTTCGAGACCAGCGATGCCTCGCGGGCGCGATCCCTGGCGGAGTTGTTACAGGCGACGCAAACCAGCCTCGTGACCGGGCTCGATCCGAAATTGGCCGAGCAGGAAAAGTCGCTCCGGCAAACCCTCAAGGTTAAAGAAGACGATAAAGTCGCGCTGCTCAGCGGTCACTACAGGAAGGAAGAGCTGGTCGTCCTGGACGCTGAACTGACGCAGTTACAGGCGCAATATAAGCAGGTCAGCGAAACCATCCAGGCGCGTTATCCCGCTTACGAGCAAATCGTCCGGCCCAGCGCTTGGGATTTGCGACAAATCCAGAGGGAGGTTATCGCCGACGACGAGACGATGCTTCTGGAATACAGCCTCGGCTCAGACCAGAGCTATGTCTGGGCCGTCACCCGCGATAGGATCAAGAGCTATAATCTACCCGCCCGCGCGCTGATCGAAGAGGCGGCACAAAAAGTATATAAACTGTTGGCCGTTCCGCCCGATCCTGACACGACCGCGGCATTAACCCCAGCCATGCAGGCATTGAGCCTGATGATTCTGTCGCCGGTCGGGGCAGAACTCAATAAACGCCGAATCATCATCGTCGCCGATGGCGCGCTCCATTATATTCCCTTTCAGGTTTTGCCAGCGCCCTCGACGGATGACGAACTGCTCGTCGCGAGCTACGAGATCGTCAACGCCCCTTCGGCCTCGATCCTGGGAGAGATACGGAAGGAAGCAACGCAGCGGCAACCGGTGAAGTTGTTGGCGGCTTTTGGCGACCCCGTCTTTGCATCGAACTATGGGCAACGAAAAGATGCCGCCGGCAACGCGCAATCAGCCACCGCGCAGGCATTGGAGATGGCTCCCTTGCAAGGCGCTTTACGCGATGTCGAACTTAACCGGGATGCGTTTGATCTATCGGTTATCAAGCCGCTCTTTTATGCCAAACGCGAGTTGGCCAATCTGCATGACGCGGCTTCCGGCGGTGAGACTTTCGTGGCCTCGGGATTTGCGGCCACACGCCAACAGCTACTCAGCACAGATCTCACTCAATACGCGATTCTTCATTTCGCCACGCACGGCCTGCTTGACCCAAGGCACCCCGAAAACTCCGGTCTTGTGCTTTCTACCATTAATCGTAACGGACAAGTGCAGAATGGCTTCGTAAGGCTGCAAGACATCTATGGGCTGCGTGCACCGGTTGATCTAGTGGTTTTGAGTGCTTGCCAGACCGCCCTTGGCAAAGACGTGCGCGGCGAAGGATTGCTCGGTCTCACGCGAGGATTTATGTATGCGGGCGCATCCAGCGTAATGGCCAGTTTATGGAAGGTGGATGACGAGGCGACCGCCGAGTTAATGCGACAATCTTACATCAATATGCTGCAAAAGGGGCTGACTCCGGCGGCGGCTTTGCGTGCGGCGCAGAATAGCATCCGACAAAGACCTGAGTGGCGGTCGCCTTACTATTGGGCCGGGTTTACGTTGCAGGGTGAGTATCGCCAAGTCATCAAACCCGCATCTGCCATTGGCGCTGCCAATTTGTACCGGAAGATAATCATTAGCGGGGTGTTGATATTATTGACTGGCGGCGCGTTATGGTATCGCCATCGTAAACTACGAACCCTACAAGAGAGCCGATAACTATTCGATGATGAAGAAGTAACTGCCATTGATCCGTTGCTCAGTGCCGTCGGTTTGGATAGCAAAGAGCTTCAAGGCATATTGACCTCGCGCAAGATGCGCAGCCGGAATGTCGATCAAAACGGACTGAGCATCTTTCTCGACTACCTCCACAGACTTGGACACTCCGTTATTATTCTCTAATTCGACGCGATAACGCGCAGCTAGAGGCGACTGCTGAGGTAGCATTAAAGGCTGTGGTGCAAATATGGGAAAGAGGATGAGTAATCAGTAATGTAGTGATCAATCTTATGCAGCCATCACTGCTTCCCATATCTGAGGTGCTCGCTCTTTACTGAGTGCTAAGCTTGAGGTATCGA
>Ga0307468_100000074_pt1 | contig 28831 bp, 30 predicted proteins | sample atmdna_FD_203085 | JGI IMG/M metagenome (GOLD analysis project Ga0307468, IMG submission 203085) | Hardwood forest soil microbial communities from Morgan-Monroe State Forest, Indiana, United States - atmos_gases AM2C_05 | ecosystem: Environmental > Terrestrial > Soil > Temperate forest > Bulk...
AGCATCGCGGCGCCCAGACCGACCCACTGCTTCTTCGCGCTCGCGCGAATCACGGCGTCGATCTGTTGCAGCTTCGCGCGATCGGCCGCCGGCAGCATCGCGCGCGCGTCGCCACGAGAGATCTTCCAGCGACGCGGGATGGGGATCGCGACCGGCGGGACGCTGTTGCTGCGCAGCGTGTACTGCGGCTGGGCGGCCAGGAAGTAGGCCTTGAGCGCGTGCTTGATGTGGCGCACGTGGCGGATGCGCTTCTTCTGCAGCCCCGGGTAGCACCCGAGCTTGAGGCGCTCTTCCAGGAACGCAGCCATCTTGGGATCGCTGAAGTCGGCATCCAGCGAGGTCGAGAGTCCGGCCTCGCGCAGCGCAACGAACCAGTCGCGGGCATCGCCCTTGTAGCAGGCGTTGATCACCTTGGCGCGAGCGAGATCGTCACAGAACTTGATCGTGATGGGGTCGATGCCCTTCCAGAGCTTGTTCCAACGGCGCTGCACTCCGGGATTAGCCAAGGCGAGCCACCTCCACCACGACGGCCTTGCGGGTGCGCACCTGGTTCCGCCTACGGCGCGAGTTGCGCTGCAGCGTCTCCCAGTCCGCGATGAAGTCGCTCGCGGTGGTCACCCAGTGCTTCCCGATCTTCGCCCCGCGCAGCTTGCCGGTCGCGAAGAGGTGGACCACTCCGCGAGGCGTGATCGCCCCCGGCATGAGCGCCGCGATGTCCTCAGTTGTGAGGCAGCCGCTGAGCACGATCCCCTGCCACACCAGGCCACCGGGGTCGCCTCCGCAGATCGCACAGTCGTGTCGGATCCCTCGTGATGTTGTCGAGCCAGTTGTTCCTTGCATTTCGAGCACACCTTTCATTGATATGAATGGCGCACTCGCGAACCCGATTCAAACCATCGGCTCGGATATGACGTTTGACTTCAATGACTTCGATTCACAGCGTTTCAAAGCGTTTCGCTTCACTCAACGCGTTTCAAATCGCGATTCACCGCTTGAGGGAGACGAGTCGCTTCTGCTGCTTACGGCGCCATTGATCGCATTCGTCCGCGAGCGATCCCGTTTCGCTCGTTCCGTTGTCGAGGCTTGAGCACCGGGTCCACCAGTGCATCCTTGCCTCCGACGTAGCGCCTAAATCCGGGTCGCGCGAAAGCGGCACGCGCCGTCGGGGAGACCGCGGGTCGGAGTGCAACGCACGCCACGAAACGAGTCTTCGCGCACGTCAAGGTCTCAGACTGTTAGGCCTGGGACGCGCACGAAACCGCAAGCGGGAACGCCGACGCCAGATCGCCGGAGAGCCGATGGGCGCTCAGATGGCCGTAGCAGCGCCTCGCCCGGCGCCGAGCAGGCCGACCGCGCCGCGGGTGAGCGTGAACTCCCTCCCGCCGGAACTCCGCAAGATGCTTGAGACCGTCGCCCGACCTGAGTACCTCGACGAGCACGGACGCCTCGTCGGCAGGCCGATCGTGTCTGCGACGTTCAAGGGCAAGCGCTACGTCGCGATCGGCGCGCGGCTGCTAACGGTACCGCCCAGCACGACGTTCCACGAGTTTCTGGAGATGATCCTGGTATCGGACGTTCTGGGCGAAGACTGGATCCGAACTGAGTACGCGAAGGGCGTCGACGAGCAACATCCCGTCGCGCGCTGGCTCTTCGACCTGCGCCAGCTGCGGGCGTCGCTGCCGCCTCCGGTCACCGGGCAGGTGCGTGAGACCGACGCCACCGGCCACGCCCTTGCCCTGCTCACGCTCGCATACGACGTGTACGACATCCTGCACTGCGCGAGGCTGCCTGCATCTCTCGTCGCCCGACTGAAGCACCCGCAGGAATTTCAGGGCGCCAAGTACGAGCTCGCGGTCGCCGGCCTCTTCGTCCGGGCCGGCTTCACGATCGAATGGATCGACGACGCCACCCGTAGGCGCCCCGAGTTCATCGCGACCCACAAGACCACAAGGGAGCGTCTCGTCGTCGAGGCGAAAAGCCGCCGTCGCTCCGGGGTCCTCGGGCGCGCTGGGGCGCCGCCGGTCGAGGCGATCAAGGCCGACCTCGATCGTCTCCTCCACGCCGCGCTCCAGAAGGCGACCGACGGCCTCCCCTACGCCATCTTCATCGACGCGAACCTGCCGCCGCTTGGGGTCCCAGGCGCGCCCCCGCCCTGGATCGGCGATGTGCAGCGGATGATCGAGCGTCGGGTGGCAAGTCCTACGGAGCCGGATCCGTACGTCGGCGTCGTCGTCACGAACTACTCGTGGCACTACGCGGGGAACACCGCCGTCGCCGGCCAGAGCGACTCGCTCCTCGTGCTGCCCCGCTACCCCCGTGTGCCGCTGCGTGACGAGCGCACCATCCGCCTTCTCTTCGACGCAGCGCAGCAGTACGGCTTCGTACCGGGAAGGTTCCTAGAGGAGTGAGCATCCTTGCCGTGATCGCAAGTCCGTGAGCTCTGGTCTACGAGCAGTGACCGTAGGCCGGCGCGACGCACCGGCGACGCCGCCGTGACCGACGCGTTCGCCGTCCGCGCGCCGTTCCGCAACCCGCGATTGTTCACTCAGTTCCCCCTGCTCTCAGAGAACGAGTATTGCGAACTCGCGAAGACGTGCGGGCTTGAAGTCCCGAACTCCCTGCTGCGCTGGTACTTAGAGCACGGCTTCCTCAAGCCGATCCGGCGCGAACGCGGCGCGCCACGGTTCGCGCGTTGGCAGCTATGGACCTTGTGGGAGCTCGAGAACGTACGCGCGCAGGCCGTTCGGGTGTGGGATCACAGACCGGTAGACCAGCAAGATCGACGATCCTGGCGCGAGCAGCTCGAACAGAGCGCGATCCTCACCCGAGGGCCGTGGTTCCAGCAGTGGCTGGAGCTCGTCATCCTCCTCCAGAACGGCTTCGGACCGGAGGCGCGTGGCAATCGCGGCAGCGAGATTCGCCGCGTGCCCGACGACGAGGCCCGCGAGCAGCGCTACCTGCGCGGCACCTACGCGCGCCGCATCGCCGGAGCGAAGCCGCTCGCCGAGGTCGGACTCTCACGGAAGGCAGCGTTGGAACTTCGCCGGACGGCGGGGATGCGCATCGATCGCCTCGACCCAGTGGCCGCGTGGTACCCGCTGCTCCGTGCCGCGAGGGAGAGCGAGCGCCAGAAGCTGCGCGGAGACGCGCGGCTCGCGCAGGAGCTGTACGTCGCGGACCGCATCATCGAGCTGTACTTCGAACGCTTGACCGGACGCACCCAGCCTGACCCGTCCTACCTGCACGCGAGCCCGCGGGTCGACTGGCTGCGGCATGTCTATGGCCGATCAAAGGACTACCGCGATCCGCGCTTCCTGGACCTGATGCTGACGGAGTTCGGACTCAGCACCGCACCTCGGGGCGTTGTCTTTGCCGAAGGCAAGACCGAGGTCGAGATGGTGGAAGCGGTCGCCCGGGATCTCTTCGGGTTCCCCCTTGCGCGGCTCGGGATCGAGGTACGCGACCTGCTCGGCATCGGCAACGTCGGCCGCGCGATCGACTTGATGCGGTACCTCCGCGAGCCACGTGTGAGCGGCACGGTGCGGACCGGTGGTGCGCGCTACCTGCACCTCGAACGGCCGATCACGTTCGTCTACCTCGTCGCCGATCGCGAGGGCCCACTTGGTGGACCATGGCGCGGCCAGAAGCCGAAGCTCGTGCGCGACCTACGCCGCCTGCTCGGCACGCAGTTCGTCATGCTGTTCAGTCCCGACTTCGAGCGTGCCAACTTCAGCACGCGCGAGCTCGCGCTGTCGCTGACGCGCGCCCTCGGACGAACGATCGCGGCGCGCGACCTGGCCGTCTGGCACAAGCAGCGCGGCCAGCAAAAGCAGGAGCTCAATGCCTGGCTGAAGGAGCGGTACGGACGCAGCGTCCGCAAACCCGAACTCGTGCCGCTGTACGTTCGGCTCGCTCGACGGGATCCGCTTCGTTCGACGGCGTGACGTTCCACCGGCCGATCCTCACTTTCGTCGACCGGATCCTGAGGATCCGGCTGCGCCAAGTGCGTGTGCGCCGGGCGGGCTTGCGCCGGTATCTGACGAGCGCTCCGTAGCAGCGGTGCCTCTGCGCACCGGCGCGCTTCACGACCGACAGCTTGACTTGTCGAGTGCGTTGCGGCTGTACCTCCAGTAAGAACACGCGCTGGAGGAAGTCGATGTCACGTCACTCTGATCGAGCCCACAAGGCGGCGCGCAAGCGCGCCAAGCGGATCCTCGAGATCAAGCCGGGCAGCGTCACCGTCTACACCGCCTACCTCGTGGTCTGCATCCGGCTCATCATCGTCGTCGCGCACACCATCGTCCCGGGTCTGCAGTAGTGGCGTACCGCCTCGGCGAGGTCTGCGCCCGAACCGGGCTCACCCCCAAACAGCTACGGGACTGGGAGCGCCACGGCCTGGTCGGCGCGACGCGCGGCCCGGGGAATCAACGCCAGTACGGCGAGGCCGAGCTCGCGCGGCTTGTGCGCGCGAAGCGGATGCGCGATGCGGGGATCGGCCTCGTGGACATCCGGTCGGCGCTGGCCGTCCTGGACGGCGGCGGCGGAGATCTCACCACGGCGACCGCCCAGGTGCGTGCTGTGCTCGCCCGCATCCGCACGCAGTTGGACCTGGCCGACGAGCTCACCGAGGCAATTCGCAAAGGTCTGCTGGCGCGAGCCCGTGGAGGTCGCCCGTGAAACGACGCAGTATTCGCCGCATGAAGCCGCTGGATCTGCGACGCGACGCGTGGATTCCCGGACTGCGCGTCGGAGATCCAAAGGCGTCCGCTCTGGCAGCATCGCTTCGGCTCGAAGTGCAGCGCCCGTGCTCGGCTTGCGACGAACCGACGTGGCTCGGCCAGCGCGACCTCGTGAAGTACGAGACGGGCGTGCCGCTGCTGTGCGCCATGTGTCGGAGACGAGTTCGTCAAGATGCTCCCCTTCGCGCGCTGATCTTGAGCGCCTTCGGGTGCTCGCGTTCGCGAAATCTCAGCAGATCGACGAGGTAAGAGCGCTGCCACACTCACTGCGTCGCATGGCAGAGCAGCGTGAGTCGCGTAGGGCGCCACGTATCGGCGACCTTGGCCTCGACACGGAAGTCCGCTGGCTGACGGATGAAGTCTTTGAAGAGCTGCTCAGCCGCGGACACGGTGGAGCGCATGGGTCCGGGCGGAGGGTTTGACCCTTTGCCGGCTCCGGCTCCACACAGCTGGAGCGGATCGCCCGCGCTCGCGACGAACGCGGCTGACGCGACGGATGCGCCAGAGGGCATCACAATCCTGAGTTCCGAGGGGCGAACCGTGTCGGTGCCGCCTTCGAATATGAGACGGAACCGAGGCTCGACGTTCAGCTGATACGAGGCCCAGGTCAGCTCCACTACCTGGCCGGTTGGGCTGGCTTGCGCCGGGGGATTGCTCGCAGGAGTCCCGCAAGCCACGACGAGCGCTGCGACGATGGTCAGTACTTTCACGTTACCTCCTGAGCTCGCTGACGTGAGGGTCCAGCTCGCATCCTTCTTACTTGTGCTGAGGACCGTGGTCTTCAGTGAGTGGCACCACAGGCTCAAGGCCAAGGGCGTGTTCGAGGCCAAGAGCAACCTTGTGCCGATATTCGCCGTCCGAACGAGCCAGCGTCTCTGGACTCACGTAAAACGCGGTCGCCTCCTCGCTGCAACTCGTCTGGACGCAAACGAGCTCCTGCCACGCAACGTTGAAGGCGAGTGTGCCGAACATTCGGTCAATCTCGTCCTGGGCAACGATGAAGACGTACGCGCGCACGCCGGTGGGCGCGACAACGCGTCCCACAAGCCCGGGGTTGCCGCCGTTCTTCGGATGTGGTTGGCCCGACGTGAGAAGTGCGGGCGATGTCGGGCACTCACTGGTGATCGACCAACGATCGGCCCCGTACCCCGCGACCGTAAAGAGCCGGTGATGCGTGACCTCATCGCGCATGACCCGCTCGAGTCGGCGGATCATCTCCCTGTAGGCGGCTGATGGGAGATCTGCCAGCGCGCCAACACGGTCGACGCATATGCGCAGATCGCGTACGGAGCTTGCTTGCAGAAGCGGCTGGGGAACGAGCGCGATCGTGAGCCCGAGCACCGCAACGGCGAGTAGGAATGAGCGCCGAATGAGATGAAACTTCATGTTTCGTTCCACCTAATTGAAGATTCGGTTGGTTTCGCTTGCGGTGTCGCCGGCCGATGGATAGGGCCGATCCTGACCGCAGCCGTAGAAGGACGTGTGCATGACGCTGTCTGGGCAGGGCGCTCCGCCGTCGTCCAGGCCCATCGTATGTCCGGTCTCGTGGTTGACTTGATGTCGGTAGTACCCGGCTATGACCTCACCTGCGGTGTACGGCGCGTAGAGGTACACGAGGTAAAAGCGCATGCCTTGGTGCCCCAGGTCATCGGTGTACGGGCTAGTACCAATCGCCACATTGCATATCACTGCGCCGCAGTTTCCAGTGTTGTTGTCGAACATGCGGTACTCGATCGTGATGGGATCGCGCTCCGCTGCGGGCAGTAACTGGCATGGGTTGTTCCAATGCGCAAAGAACCACACGCGATAGCGTCCGGACCCTGCATCGAAGCCCTTGGCGTCCCACTCCTGATTCACGTCTGTTTGCTCGATCCAGACCGCATTGGTGATGTTGGTCTGAATCGTGGACCAACTCCGCGTGGTGTTGCTTGTCTCCGTGCAGAAGTCTTCGTCGACGAAAGGCGTGTGCATCGTTCCGAGGTGCCTCGAGTCCCCGGTAAGGTGGGTAGCCTGCGCCGACTGGCCCGTCAGACGGGAGCCGGCGGCGATCAGGCTGATTACGGCGAACGTCGTAATGACCAGGTCTAGGAGATGGGATCTCCAGGTACCCCGCGCGGCCCGTGGTTGGCCGGTAAACATGAGTAGCTCCTTCTGACGTGGGTTCCGTTGCGCGTCTTCAATTGCGGCCTCGCCTCCGCGACAAGACGCTCCCACGGGTCGGGGACGCCCGCATGACGGTTTCGTAATACCGCGGCTCCGGGACAACTCCGACCGTTCTTTCTTGGCGGTCCTCCCGACGGGCAGCGCCGCGCAGACGAACAGGCTCGACCGCGAGCGCGAGTGCGCAGCCCGAAACCTACGTGTGATGGTCGCGCGCGCTGGAGCGAAGCGCTCGGGAGGCGCCGCATATCTCGGGCTCGTGAGCGGCGGAGGACTGATCGTCGTCGCTTCAGTGAGCTCGCCGCAGCTCACGCTCGTCGTGAGCGCCACAGGCCGCGCCTGTCAACGACTGATCGGGGGCACGCCGAAACGCTCTCGTCGTGGATGCCCACCGCCTCGTCGCCGTGACGACCCGGGCACCTCGTCATCGTGGACCGGCTCGACTACGGCGCGTGATGCCCCACACTCGCGCCACCCTGCACTTCCGGCGCGGCCACCCGCCAGCTGACGTATGACGATGCCAGCCGGGCCTCACGCGCACACGCCCGGCTGCATGCCCCGCGGAACCCGGTCGCTGAGCTTGCCTAGCATCGGCGTGCCCGAAACGTCGTCACTGAGCCTGTTGGATTGCAACCTCACCCATGTCGACCGCTGTGAGCGTGCCCGTGCGCACGCGCAGCAACTCGCGCGGGGGAGCGTCGAGCGCAGTGCGCACGCGCGTCAAGCGTTCCTGATCGTTCCGCACGGCTCAATGGTGATCACCAGCCGCACGGCCACGCCTACGGGATGTTCAGCGGCAAGAGTAGAGCCGTAGCTCGCTAATCGCTCCCGAGCGGATGACCGCGCCGATCGCACTCCCGTCCGAGCTGAACGCGAAGGGTCTGGGCGGATCGACAACGGCCTGTGCGAACGTCACGGCTCGCGTGCCGTCCCAGCGGACGACCTGCTGGAGGTCGCCCGGGTGTGCGGGAACGGCGGCGAAAAGCGGCCATCCGTCGCTGCTCCACGCCGTGAACGGCCCGGGCAGCTCGCCCTCGGCGATCGGCGGACCGCCTCCAACGAGCTCGTAGGCACCGGCGCGCACCACGAGCAAATGCGCGCCCGATGGCGACCAGCCAGCGCCACGCGCACGTCCGAGCGTGTGCAGTGCGGGATCTCCGATTGCGCCGCGAAAGACCTCGGCGCCCTCGGTGTCGTAGCGCACCAGGACGAACTCTGTCCCAGACGATGAGAAAGACGCTTCCACCGCCGGATACGCGTCGGACGGTCTGAGGATGTTGGGAAGCACGACGCGGTCGCCACTGCTGTCGAACTCATGCAGATCCACGCCGCTGAAGTAGAGAAGACGGTCATCGCGCCAGCCGACGCCGCGGACGCTCGCGAGAGCGTTGCCGACGTGCGCCGCCGTCGCGGCGTCAGCGATCACGTAGTGCAGTGCGGTCTCGGTTGTCTGGTACGCCAGAAGCTTTCCACTGCTCGACCACGACGGTGCGCTGCCTACCCCGATCTCGCGCGACGGACTCGTCGTCGACGGGGCGACCACCACGCGGAGGTCCTCAAGGCGCGGCCAACTTCTCGACGTGGCGTCGCCACGGACGACCGTGGCAGCGTAGGCAGGGCCGCGTGGGGAGAAGGCGATCTCGAGGGCCGGGACCCGCGAGGCCACTTCCGCGTCACACGTCGCTGGCTGCACCGGAATCGATGCAGTCGCCGGGACCGGCGGTGCGGTCACCGTGCGCGTGATCAGGTACGCAGAGAGGCCCACCATCGCCGCCGCGATCAGCGCGGCGGCGATGAGCAAGGCTCCCTTAGTCCGCCCGGTAGACGTTTGGCAGGCCTTGGAGCGCAAAGTAGAAGCCGTCTGGCAGCCGTACGAGGAACGCAAGACGCCCGATGTACGGGCGCGGCTTACCCGCGCGGTCGGTCCCGATCGGCACTTGGTAGACGCTGCGCTTGAGTTCAGACCCGTTCTTCACGAGTGCGAGGGCGTGATCGCCCGCGACGCGGACAGCCGTCGTGTCATCCGAACGCATGGCAAGGAGAGACAGGTCGTACGACTTTCCGGCCGACCGCGCGAGCGGTGTTCCGCGGCCAGGCTCCTCGAGCGAGAGGTCTGCCGCGCCGACCGAGATGCGCTGGCCGTTGCTGCCGACCGATTGGACTGCCCGCGCATCGGCGCGCACAGCGCCGGCGCCGGTGATGTGCCCAAGCGTGTCGTTCAGAACCCCGGGTATCCGCGCCGAGTGATTCACCGTGAACAGGAGCTCCGCGCCGACACCCGGAATGATGTCGCTTACATCGCCCGTCCCCGCTGGCAACGCGATCTTCGCGATAGCGCCGCTGCCTCGATCGATCGTCGTGAGTTCGGGGGCACCTACGCGGCCGACATACACAAGATCACCGAGAATCCCCAGAGCCGTGATCTGGCCGGTCTCGATCGGCCCAGTCGGGGTCATCGGTCCAGCGAAGGGTGGAGCCAGCAACGCTTCAGGTTGCGGCAGATCGAAACGGCGCGTCGTGCCGTCTCGGGCGAGTGCAAGAACGCTCGAAAGCGCACCGACCCAGATCGTGCCGTCCTCGCTACGCGTAAGGCCCGCCCACTGTCCACCGTTCTCGATCGGAAGTGCGCGCGCGGATACCGCACCGCGTGGCGTCACCGTGTACAACGTGACCTTCGTGCTCGAGGAAGGTCTGGCGAGCACGATGACGTTTGCCCCATCGGCGACGGCGCGGATCGGCTGTGCCCCATCAGGCAGTTTCGCAAGCGGCGGCGCGCCCGCAGTCACGTCGGACTGAGGTGCGGGGACGGCCGGCTCCGCCTGCGCCGGAAGTTGGGCGCCGGCCACGACGCCGATGAGCGCCGCAGCGCAGAGTAGGGACGCCAGCGCGACCACATGTTTGCGCACTACGGACCTCCTACGCCTTGATCTGTGAAGTCAGCGAGCGGGGTTCGGTGGTACGGCGTGGGCGTCTGGTTGAAGACGATGTCCGCCCACCGACCTTCCGGTGAGGGCCGCCAGTGCTGCCAGCCGATGCCTCCGACGTACAGCTGCAGTGACTGCATCACATCGTCCTGGCCGCTCGCCGAGAGACGACGACACTGCGATCGCTGGAACTGCGGCGACACCGGGTTCGTCGCTTCTCCGGCCGCGACCGTTTCGGTCGTTGGCGTGAGCAGTTCGGAGTACCCGCCCCACTTCCAGACGCCGTTGTAGTACCAGTAGGCGTCGTAGCGGTAGCGACCGCTGGGCAGCTGTCCGTTCTGGATCGTCTCGTACCACTGATTACTCGAGGCCTGCGCCGCGGGGTCACCGACCGTAAAGACGTAGCCGATGGTGTCCGAGAGCTCGGCGTACGAGGTCGGACTCGTGGTCGTCACACCGTTGTAGTGGTTGTACCCAATGTGCCATCCAGCGAACGCCCAACAGCAGCCGCTGCCGGCCGGATCCACCTGACTGCCGATGAAGGCGTTCACGTGTTCCTGCGGGTTGGTCGAGTCCGTCGCCGCCGGCGGCGCGGGGTTCGTATACCCGATGCCGCCATATGCGCCGTAGTAATAGTTGCCGCCTTGGCTGACCTGGCCAAAGACGAACTGGGTGCCGTTGTTGACCGTGTTGGAGGTCGGATACGGCGTGAGCCCGACGTAGCACGCGTACGCCGCTTGCTGGAGCCCGAGCGCCCAAAGCGCCAGGCTCGCAACCGCGATCACAGTCAGGCGATTCATATTCATCCTTCTTGCACTTGAGTCTTGAGGAGAGACGCCGACTACCGTACGGCGCGCGGCGTGGGCGGTGTCAAGCGAGCGAGCGAGGTGAATGCGCTCGGGCGGTCCATCCAATCAGGCGCCGTTACGAATTCGACGTACAAGACGGATCCGGGCAGGCTGCGGCCTGCGTTGATGCCCCTACTACTGCCACTTCACACGCCCTCTCGGTCGGAGGGCCAATCCTCGTCGCCGTCGTCGACCAGGATGATGTAAAAGTTCCGCCAGTGCGGGAGCGGGTACACGCCGTCGTTGCGCTCGATTTCCTGCAGGCTTCCATCAGGCACGCGTATTGGTGATCATCAAGGGAAACTTGCCAGCCGTCGTTCCGGTACGCCAACAACAGGTAGAAACTATGGAACGAGCACTGGGCCGCTGGGGTTGTACGGCACGCCCGGTGACTGGGGCAGGGTGTTGTTGATGCCGTTCGCCGCATCAGAGATCACGGCCTGAACCCAGCCGGTCTCGATCGCACTCGCCAGCATCAAGCCCCACACCGTGATCACTGCCACGCGCTTGAGCTGCTGCCAGCCCATCTGGTAGGCGACGTGGTCGTGCTGGGAGCGACCGATCACCAGCACGCGGAAGAGGTTCATTCCCCCGCCGACAAGAAAGTAGAAGCAGAGGCAGGCGCGCAGGGCGCCGGCCACGAATGTCGTGAGCCCGGTGATCAGGAACATGCTGCCGCCCGATGACCCGCTGCTCGGCGGCGTCGTTGCGCCGGGCGGCAGCGTGGGAACGATCAGGCCGCCGCCCGGATCGATGCAACCGGGGCACTGCGCGAGCACCGCGTCACCAAGCGCGACGAGCGCGATGCCAACAACGAGGCACGCCAGGGCGACCTGAGCCGTTCGCCGCATCTCTCGTCCTGTAGCGCCGATCAGATGTCAAGAGAAGACTCGCCCGCGTCGGCTTGCCGGGCACACGCCTTCTCAGGCACGACGGGGTGATGGCTCTCAAACCCTCGACACCGGGTCCCGATCTCGGCGACAAAGACCGCCAGCCGTCCGGCCAAGACGCGGCAAGCATCACGTCCGCTCGGCGGCTGTTGTGGGTCGCCCTTGCGCTCGATGCCTTGGCCTTCGGAGCCGGCCTGTACTGGGACAACCAGTGGCACAAGACCAACCGTTTCGATGACTTCTTCTCGCCACCGCATCTGTTCATCTACGCGACGCATCTCGTTGCCACGATTGCGTTCGCTGCTTTGACCTTCCGGTCAGATCTGCGGCGCTGGTTCGGTCAGGCTTTCCGGCTCTGGCCGTTTCCGTTTGTCGTTCCCGGTGTGCTTGCGCTCGCCGGAGCGGGCTTCGCCCTCATTGGCCTCGCCGGCGTGCTTGATGCGATCTGGCACACCGCGTTTGGACTCGACGAGACCAACTGGTCGCTGCCGCACTCGCTGTTCAAGTGGGCCGTGTACCTCGAGTTCATTGGACTCGCCGCGTGCCGCCTCGCACTTGCGCAGCGGTTGCCCATCACATGGCCAGCAGCCGTGGTGCTGGGATTCTTGCTCTTCGCGCTTCCCTGTGAGCCGCTCGGCGGTCCGCTCTTCGACAACGTTGGTCCCGCGACGGTGCGCGAGATCGCGACGTTTCCCGCGCTGGCGCGCTCCGCTCCCTTCCAGCACACGACCCGACTCTATCTACTGTGGGGACTCAGCCGCGAGAGTCCGCTCTTCGCTCCCGTGATCTCTGTCGCCGTTGGCCTCGGTCTCGGTCTGCTGTATCGGTACGAGCGACGACTCCTCGTGATCCTCGCAGTCGCCGCGGTCGTGACTGCTGGATCACAGACGGGGCCGACGCCATGGGTCGTGATCCCCGTGATCCTGCCCGCGCTGGTCGTTGCGCTGCGTGGCCGGCGACTGCGGAACGTGGAGTGGCTGATCGCCGGCGTGCTCTTCGGAACGGCGACCGCCGTGATCTGGGGCGTCGTCGTCCCCGGTGAGCTGCACGACAGCGCGCCGCGGCCCGAACTCCTTCTGCTTGGGGCATTGGCCTCGGGGCCGTTGATGGCGTTCGGTGCTGCAGGTGCAGACCGCGTCTGGCAGGTGCTCGCCGCGCCCACACGCCGCGGCGTTGTTGTGGTGGCGACCGCTCTCGGGGTTGCCGCGCCGATCGCGTGCGGCGTCGTCGACCTCTGGCTGCGGTTTCACACGCCGTGAAGAACTCGCCGAGGCACCTCGCGCGATGAAAGAGCTCCTCGCCGAGCTGATCGGGATGAAGGGTCATCCGACAGCGCGGTCGTGGTTGACCGCAGTCGGACCCGGCCTGTATCGGGTCGCTCTCGTGTGGTGCCAAGCGGCGACGCTCCTGATCACCTGGCCGCTCTGGCAGGTCCATCGCTCGCCACCGATGCTGCCCGCGGTCGGGCTGCCGCCACTCGACCTCGCTCCGATGCTGCTGTTCTCGCTCGTGATGGTGTTGATGTCGCCGGTGCGCGGCATGCTCATCCACACAGCCTTGATCGCGTACGCAGTCCTCGCTGATCAGACGCGACTGCAACCGGAGGTCATCTCGCTCGTGATCCTGCTCTGGGGCAGCCTGCCGTACGCCGGCGCCAAGACGATCGCACGCACGCACCTCGTGGCACTCTGGTTCTTCGCCGGCCTCAACAAGCTCCTCAGCCCTGGCTTTCACGTGGCATTGGCACCGGCACTCCTCGCTGCGATCGCGCCGCAGGCGCCCGAGTGGCTCAGCAGTCAGGTGGGCCTGTTGATCGCGCTCACGGAGATGAGCGTGGGTGTCGCGGCTGTCGTTCCGGCCACGCGCAGAATCGCAGCCGTCGGCGCGTTCTGTCTCGGTGCAGGGACGCTGGTCGAGCTCATGTTCGGGCTCCACGGCAACGTGTCGGTCTGGCCGTGGAACGCGGCACTCGCTGTTTCCGGCTTCGCGCTCATCCTCCCCTGGCGCGGCTGCATGAGAGCGAGTCTGGCGGTGAGTCCGGTGCTCATCCGCATCGCATGTGTGGCCCTATTGGTCACCCCAGTCGGCTTCTACGTCGGACGCATCGACGCGTACCTTGCGCACAACCTCTATACGGCGAACACGGCAACGGCAACCTCGACCGCGTTCTCGACCGATGAGACCTGGGCGGCCTTCAACGTCCCGCTGCCTCCCGAGCATCGTCTCTTTCACCAGTGGTTCGTCAGCGTGTGTCAGGAGGGCGACACCCTGACGATCCGCGATCCCAGATGGTGGTACGAGATGCAAGGTCGGAGCGAAACCCTCATCCGATGCGCGCCGACGCTGCTGCCCGCCCCCGAACCGCACGTGCGGGTGGAGCGACACCCTGACAATCCATGGTGGACCCGCCTTCGATCGACACCTAGTGCCGAACGGCCCTAACCGTTGGGCGTCCGGCCCCACGCCTTCGTACTGCTGGTTTGCTGTCAACCACGGGGTACGGTTGGTCACAGAAGGAAGGTCGTCTAATGAAACTCAGCACGCAGATCATCAGACCCACTGTGCATACCTCGGTTCTCAGAATCACGCGATCCGCAGCGATTGCCGCGGCCGTGGTGCTCGCTTCTCTCGGGCTGTCGGCGTCGCCGGCGAGTGCCGACGGTCCCGTTGCACAGCCGCCGCCGTCTCCGCTGACCATCGACGAGCAGCTCAGGGCAACAGACAAAGATCAAGTGGCGTCGCAATATGCGGAACATCGACGTTCTGGTGGCACGCTCACGGGCTTTTCGCCGAGTGTCGCTGCCCTCGAGCTCCGGCTGAACGGCGGCGCGGCGATCATCGGGGGCGTAACCTCTGCGGGTCCGAACCGAAGCCCTCAGGCTTCGCCCGACGCCGCGTCTGAGTCCGTGTACACATATCCCGCCTACCAAATCCAAGAGCACGACTACCACTGTGGACCAGCGAACGCGTGGATCGCGATGCAGTGGAAGGCTCTCGGCAATAGCTATCGCGGCGAGGCGATCACGCAGGACAACGTTGGCCTGCCGTTCTGGCTGAATACGCTGGATCCGGCCGGCACCGGCTTCGGCTCCAACTGGACAAAGACGCTTAATGCATGGACGGATGGGACTGAGGACGGTTGGTACGTTCGTCTTGGCTCACCTAGCGCGGCGCAGGTCACGAATGACGGTTCCTTGGACCTCGACTTCAACTGGCTCCCGATCTTTGACATCTACATGAATCAGAGTCGCGGATTCCTCCCGGGCTACGCCGGCAAGTACAGCGACGTGTGGCACTACGTCACCGAGATGGGCTACTCCCAGTACGGCGCCGCGGTTCACTACGTCGACACATTCTCAAACGGGAGCCCCGGCTACAACTACAACATCGGCGCCAGCACCTTCGCATCGCTCATGAGCGGCTACGGGATGATCTGGTAGCCACGTGCGAGTTCTTGTTCTCTGCTTGATCGTCGCTGTCGGGTGCACCGGGCAATCGGTGCAGCCGGCAGCGGCGCCGACCCCGACAGCGACACGAATCCCAAGCCCGACAGTCTCTCCCGCCGCACCCAGTCCTGGCCCGTCCCTCGATTGGGCGACAATTGCTCCAGCGATCGAGTACCACCAGTTGCCGCCTAACAGCACAGGGACATGGAACGTGGTCGCGCCCATTGGGCGAAATGCACTTCTTGTCTATCTCGCGCCGAACGCTCGCTCAGCGCAGGAGCGGACTCAATTGCGTGGCGAGCTGGCGCGCCTGGACGCAACGACGATGGAGATTCACTCTTTGCTCCGCCTTGCTCCGGGAATGCAAGCTGCGTCCGTGGTCGTCGGGACGGACACCTTCGCCTGGGTCGAGATGAGCGCGACCGACCTGCGCGGATACGACTGGCGCCTCCATCTGACCAGCGCGATCGACGGCGCGGATCGCGTTATCGCATCGGACCCTGGTCTTCGTATCGAGGCGGGCTTCACTGATCACAGTCCCACCCTTTGGTTTGACGGCACCACGCTCCTCTACACCATCCTCGTCAAGGGCTCCGGAGCCTCCCCGGCCTGGGAGCTTCGCCGCCTGCGTGCCGAGCAGACCGACCGCCTCGCCCAACTTGCGAGCGCGTCGGCGCAGCGCTTCATTCGGTTCGACGCCGTCGGTGACACTGTCGCCTGGCTCGAGGGTGACCGATCGGCTGGTCCGATTGAACAGGCGACGGTCGCAAGTTTCTCTGGCTCGGGTCCTGCGCGGCGGCGGGCACTCAATTCGCGCGCGTATGTGCTTCGCCTCGCGCCAGCGGGCGTCTATGTCGGCACTGAGCAAGGCGTTGTGCTGCTCGCAAGCGATCTGACCGGTTCGATCGCGGGTCTACCGGGAGACCCCGGCGTGGTTGAGCAGCTCGCGCTTCTCGGCCGTTACGTGCTCTACGGCAACACCAATCTCCAAACGACGACGGCAGTCGATCCGACCAGCCGAGCCGTCGCGCGTCTCGGCCAAAACGTTACCTACGGCCCGATCCAGGGCGATGGCTTTGCGTTGTGGTTCGAACGCGATCCCGCGGGTGGGCCCGGCAAGTACGCGATTGCCCGCGCGCCGCTGCGGTGAGTCGCAGCAGGAAACAGGGTCACAGGCCAACTTGTTTGCATCCTCGACAAAATGCCCACACCGTGCGCGATGGCTACGCGTACCCGAATGTTGCCGCGCCGAGGTATCTCTGACACAAGCAGCGGCTCTTCGGCGGGTGAGAACGACGCACGCGCTGCGAGCGTCACCTCTGGTCGCACAGGTCGAGCCACGCCAAGACAGTCGGAAACCTGATCGGGGCTCGTCGAGTCAGGCCGGCGGTAAGAATTTCGCGTTCTAGGGAGTGACAGCCTGACCGTGAGCGACAGAACGAGCACGAACCGATTCCGGGGCGCAACCACACAGGAAAGAGGGACCGAAGATGGCACGTGATGACCACGACAGGGAGGACATCGAGTTCGAGCGGCAGCTCGAGCGTGCGCGTGACCATGGGTTCTCGCTGCCGGTGCGTGCACCCGAGCTGGCTAAGGCGTGGAGGCGCACCCAGCCAGTGGAGACCTCGGCTGCCTTTGACCAGACGGTGGCGCAGCTTCTCGATGGCGCGCGCAACCGACCACCGGGCTCGGTGGGGTGTCGGTGAACGATGGTCGACAACGAAAGGTCACCGGCAGGCCACATCGACGGAGACGGACTCTGTCGTCCGGATCGATCCAGGTGACGGCACGTCAGCCGACGACGGATCTCAGTACCGGAAAAGGCATATGCAAGCGTTGCGCGAACTTACTCATGCCTATTCCCCCGGGGGAAGTCGCTTGCACTCAGGGTCGGTGAATCATGTGGCTCAACACAGAGGCGATCACCAATCCAGCGCCGAGGCCCAACGGTAGGCCCCAAACAAGATCGGCGAAGGATCGTGCGACATCCGACCAAGACCATCTCCCGGCCGCTTGGTGTTCCACGTCTGTGGTCTACCCGGAAAAATCCGCGTCGCGTGGCCTCGGGTTCACTGTCAGCTTGCCTTACTAATGTGCGCGCAAAGCGACGCGACGTTGAGCCAAGCGTTGGCGCTACCAGATTCATGTCGGCGAGCGCTCTAGAAGAAGCGCGCGCGGCGAGGACGAGGCGAGTGACGGCGGCGTGTCCGGCGCTCGGCCACTACCTCCTGACGGTCATCCACGCGCTGTCGATCGCCGGTGCGTCACCGCACGCGGCGTGACCGCCGAGTAGATGATGCCGCCAACGTTTGACGCGCTGGGGCCGACGAAGGAGACCTCGCCTGAGATGCACGACCACGATTCGCTTCGCACGAGAGGAGTGGCACACGGGATGCGAGCTCGCGCTAACTGACCACCCTATGACTGCCGCATTCGGCGTTGCTCTCGCATGACGAGCACGCTCGGCAGCTCGTCAGTGTCGAATCGCGCAACTCCGAGGTCGGCGACGCGCGAGAAGGTTCGCTCATCGTTGACCTCGTACGAATGGATATCGAATCCGGCGGATCGCACGCGCGCGAGTACCTCATCGTCAAGCTGAGATGGGTGCAGGTGCACCGCCCGGGCATGCACCAGCTCTGCTTTCGCAGTTGCCAGGTACGCGACGATCGGGCGCGTCATCCAAGGCTCGGAGCGCGGGAACAGGAGGTCTACCGCAGGACCGCCGCTGCCGACCGCGCGTGAGAATGCGTTCAGAAGCGCTGGTTCGAACGAGGTGACCTCGATGGAGTCCCAGTGTTGGCGATATGGAAGGAGCGCCGCGGCAATCTGCTCGGCTAGGGCGGCGCTCGGCCCCTTGATTTCGACCTCGAGGCCAATGCGGCCGACCAGCGCGGAGAGAACCTCGTCAAGCGACGAGAGGTGCAGTTGCCTTCCCGGTGGGGAACCTCTCAGGGGTGCCGCGCGCAACTCCGCGTAGTCATGCTCGAACAGGTACCCGCCCAGCCCGTCGACGGAGAGTTCGCACTCCAACCAATGCGTCACCACCGGCACGCCGTCCCGGGTCACGCGTACATCGAACTCGATCGCGTCGGCGCCCGCTTCGATTGCAGCCTCGAACGCGGCAAGGCTGTTCTCCGGCAGGGCTTTGTGATGACCGCGGTGCGCCGCCACCTGCACAGCCGATGAGTCTGGCATGGACGAACCGGCATTAGCGCGAGGCGCCGCGCTCACCTCTTTGGTAACGCGGCCAGCGCGGTGAAGCTCGGCAGTCCTCCGATCGGCATCTGCGCGAAGGCGTTGGCATCGAGCGAGAACGCGAGGGCAGCCGAGCCGGAGTTCGTGCAGATCAACCAGCGGTCCCAGGCCTGTGCTGCCAGGCACAGCCCCGGCGTCGGCACCGTGCGCTCAACCTGCTGTCCTCGGTACACGATGACCGGCCCGCCGGGAGCCTGCGCAACAGAAACGATCGTGCGCTCGCCGTCGAGTCCGAGCGGCCAGCCGGTTTGACCGGCGCCAGTGAGGAGCTGCTCCTGGCCGCTGGTGCGCCTCCAGACCCGACCGTCGGTCGATCCGACCGGGGCCTCGACAAGGACGGCGCTTCCTGCCGCATCGGCGATCCACAGATCGCGGGCGGAGTACGCGGTCCAGGACTGACCGTTCCACACCACGGTTCCGGCGTCAGCGAACTGCGGACGCGAGACGGACAGACCGACGCTCGTCCAACGAACGTTCCGCGTCAGCACTTCATCCGGTTTGATCACGCGCGTCGTCCCTCGCGTCACATCCCAGAGCGCAACATGAACGGAGCAGACCGGCGCCTGCGGATCGCAGGTGCCGAACTGCAGCAGCGCCACCTGCTGGCTATCGGGAGACCACGCGGCGACATCGTCGCGCTCCACAACCGGCTGAGACCCACGCACGGTCATCGTTGAGACATCGACCAGCACGGCGCGACCGCCTGTCGACGCCAGGCAGATGACCAGCACCGCGTCGCCACTGGGTGCGGGTCGGATCGCGAGGATCGACCGACCGTTCTCGCAGACGGGCACACCAGCGCCAACGACCTGGCCGCCCGTGATCCGGTACAGCAGGCCGCTGGAACTGCCGGCAAACAGCGTCACGTCTGGGAACGCCAGTGGCGCCGCGCTCGCAGAGGGCGACGCCGTTGGGCTGGTCGAGGGCGCCGTTGCAGTTGCTGATGGAAGCGCCGTGCCTGCCGCTCCGTTGTCGCGCGTTGCGCGCAGGTACGTGATCGTGGAGCCGATCACCAGTGCGAGAACGACCGCAGCAGCAACGCCGCCCAGGGTGAAAAGCCGACTCGCGCGTGGCCCTCGCGCACGCAGGCCAACTGCCGGAACGGGGATCTGTGCCCCAAGCGCGCGGATCTCGCGCGCGAGCTCTCGATCTTCGTAGTTGTTCATGTCAGTGCCTCGCGCATGCGCGCGCGTGCACGCGTCAGGATCGGACCGATGCTTGACGCGGCGGTCTCTGTCGCCGCAGCGATCTCCTCGTAGCTCGCGTCTTGGTAGTAGCGCATGACGACCGCGATCCGGTCGCGTGCGCCCAACTCGTCGAGCGCACGCGCGAGGTCGACGCGCTCCCACGGCTCAAGCGACTCTGCCGGCGGCAGCGGCAGCCGGAGCCGCTCCCACAAGCGGCGACGCCGCAGCCGCCCGAGCGCGCGTCGAGCCGCGACCGTCCGCAGCCACGCCAGCGGCTCGCGAATCTGCTCAAAGAAGTTCGTCTCGCGCATGGCGCGCTCAAAGGTCTCCTGAACGACCTCTTCCGCTTCGGCTGGGCCGACCATCAGTGCCGCCGAGCGGTACAGCAGCGAGCGATGCTGCTCGTACAGGCTTGCCCAGCGCTCGTCCAGACAGGCCTCCTCTCGTGACGCATCACATGTATCTGACGCCCGAGAACGCCGGAATCGGTCACGGCGCCGACGACTTCGTCTGGCGGAAAGGCCGACCGCCGCGCGTAGTCCCGGCTCGAGCCGCGGAGCCTAAGTCTGACGGGAGTTGCGCAGCCGAAGCTGTCACCGCGTCGCCTGCGGCCGGCCTGCCGCAGCATCCACATGAGGTACGCCACGACGAGAGGAGCGCCAGAACCTCGCGACGCCATGAAGCGCGCAGAGGCGGCGAGCCGTGCACCCTCGGCGACGCGATAAAGCTGATGGGGTTGCCAGCAGCAGGCTCCTTCAGTCAGATATGACGAGATGGCCGAAGGCACGAGCGACGACCTGGCGCAGGTGCTCGTCATCGTCCGCCACGGACGCCTCGACGGCGTCGATGGCGGGAGCTCGGCGCTGCTGCGGTGTCTCACGCTCGAACGCGACCGCGACCCGCGCGTGGCGTTCAACCTCATCAAGCCAGCGTCGCTGATCGCGCTCGTCGCCCCCCACGAGGTGATCGAACGCATTCGGCAGCATCCCGACGTGACGAAGGTCACAGCCGACGAGCCGTTTGACGGCGTCGACGACTAGCCGTTGACACAGGTCGCACAGAAGGTCGACGTTCTCGGTCGGTCGCTGCCCGTTTGTGCCGATGGCGCTTCGCGCGGTAGCGGTTGTGGTGTGAGTTGGTTTTGATTGGCTCGTCGCGGTCGCCCTCAGCGCGGTGATCATCGTGGGCCACGTCCTCGTTGCGATCGCCGCTTCTGGCGCCGAGCCGGACGAGCCCATGCACCCACGTGGTGACGACCACAAGCGTCGTGAGCGCGAGTAAGGCGAGCAGGCGTGCGCCCATCACCTACCGCTGCGAACTCGAGAAGTTGTCCCCGATGAACGCACGAACGGAGACGTACAAGGCTTGCAGCGGGGTGAGCGCGCCCACCGCCACCGGCGCGCCATTTCTGCGATAGAACACAATGCGATGGACGACAATCACGCCGGCACGCCCGAGCTTGAGCCTTGCCCGCCGTCGCATGCGTACGCACACCTTGGATGTGCGCAGGATCCGCTATTGCAATTGATCGCAAGTATCACGCGTGGGATCAATGGGCGTCGGCTCCAGGCGCGCGCGAGCGAGGAGGCAGCAGCGACTCCGCGCGCGCGTCGAGCGCGGCAGCCGAGGCCGTCCGCGCTGACCACACGAGGTCGGTGACGATGCGCGGATCCCCGGGGCAGGTCGATGCGGTGCTCCTGGCAACGATCGCCGCTCGCGTGCGACTCGCCTGCCGCGCACAGCGCCGTCGTCAGTCGTTGACCCTCTACCGCGACGCTCTGCTGCGCGCGAGCGCGTTTCTCGAGCACGCGCGCACTGGGCACCTCCTGGAGCGCGATCAGCAGATCTCGGTCACGCCGGCCCTGGATCTCGCCGCGGAGGCGTACGTCCGCGCTGCGGCGGGTGCGCTCTATGGAGCCGACGCCAGCACCCTTCGTTTCAGCTCCCTGGTGCGTTCGCTCGCGCGCACGCTGCGAGCAGCTGGGCGCGGCGGCGCGATCGTGTCAGAGGAGCCGTGGCGGCTCGGCAGGATCGAAGCGTTTTGGGGCCACATCTACGCGGCCGCGGAACAGGCGGCGGCCGCCCCAACGGACGAAGTCGAGATCCACCGGTGCCTGTAGGACGCGCGTCGGCTCACGCTCGGCCGCGGCTCTGACCCTCTTGCCGCAACCTCGACCGCCTGAACCTGCTGTTGGGACTCGACGTGCTGCGACTGAACCGCGCGGACGGCGAGAACGAATATGCGCTTGTCATCGCTGGCGTCACCTGAGTCCGGCGACGCACGCGGCGCTGCGACCACCCCTCGCTATAGTCCGAGCCATGAACATCGACGAGTTCGCGCGTGCTGCGCGCTCGAGCGCATGGACCGACGATGACATCGGGTACTCGGTGGATGTCTCTATCGCTGTGTCGCGGGAGAAACATCGATTCGAATTGATCTCGCCACCTATGGTGGAGCGCTGGCTCGAACGGCGTCCTCGCGACCGCTGGTGGCGGTGCGATCGCCGACCAGATGAAGCCCCACAGACCGCACTGGCGGTAGTACCGCAGACTCCCTCGGTTCCAGCGGCGCTCCAGCCCTGCTACCCAACGAGCAGCGCGCTTGGCCAGAGCATCCGCGCCGCGGGCGCCACCCAACCGATCAAGTTGGGCGCGGGTGAGTGGATCTACCCGTGATGAGCGCAGGTTCCTCGAACGGTGCGCCTCGGCACTTCGCGTGGGATCCGCGACGTATGGTGCGTCTGCGAGCGGGATTGGTCGCGAGTGCGGGCCTGACGGTTATCGCCGTGGCGATCGCGCTCGCGCGGCCGGAGCCGATTGCGTTCGTCATCGTGAGCGGATGGGTCGCCTTGATCGTTTGGACACTGCTCCGCTCCCTACGCATCGTCGTCGGTGCGGCACTGCAGCGCGATGGCATCATGGTGCGCTTCGTCCTGGGGTCGCCGCGTTTCGCGCGATGGAGCGAACTCAGCGGAGCGGTCGTGCGCCCAACGAGCGTCGGTCGGGAGCTGCGGATCCTGCGCTCCTCCGGCGGTGCCTTCGCAGTGATGACGGAGCGCATGTCGGCTTTCGATGAACTGGTCCAGGCCGTAGGCGCCCACGTTCCAGTCGAGACGCACGAGCGAGCGCGCGCGCCCTTCGCGCAGCGAGAGGGCACGACGCCGACCTGGACCGTGCGCACGCGACGACCGATCGCTGATGCGCGAGCGCTCGCGGACCGAGCACTCGTCGCCGAGGGCTTTCGGGTCGAGGGCGACGACCGTCAGGTGCACGCAAGCGCCGGGGTGGTCTACCTTGAGATTGCGGTGTCGAGCGACGGTCAGGGCGCGTTGGTCAGGATCACTCGACGCGTCGAAGCGGCTGTGCTGGCGCCGGCCGCGGTGTCGCTCGGCTTCGCGCTCCTCGCGCTCATAGGTCTGCTGATCGGCGGGCGCACCTCGCTACTGGCTCCTGTGGGCGTCGCGCTGCTCATCTGCCTACTCGTGGCAGCCCTCCTGTGGCAGCGGGCGGCCGCCGACCGCGCACGCCAAGGGCTGCAGGCGATTGAGCGCGCGCTCGCCACGCCATGACGCGTCGGCCGCGCCGCTAGAGCGCAGCGGCCCGCGATAAGTGTTCGATCCTCGCACCGAGCGCTTCGCTCTCGTTCGACCGCGATGCGCACCTGCCTGTCCGCGCACAGCGGAAGCCGCCGGGGGGGGCGGCCGTATAAAACGGTTCGCGCAACATGCGGAGCAACGACCTCGCGTCGGTTCGTGTCTTGCGACTACGGCGTAATGGCACGCCCGGATTGCAGGGTCCGCGCCGACCTCACTCGCCGTAACGATGTGGCCGCGTCGCGCTCGTCCTCGGTGAGTGGTGCGCGCGTCAGCCCGACTCGTACCCCTTCGATGAACAGGTCAAGGAAGTCGAGGAAGGGCTGCAGGTCCGTGGCGCGATGGGAGCGCACCTGCTGCAGCAGACGGGGCTGGATTTCCTCGAGCGCGAGAGCGAGCTGCTGAGGGTAGCGGCGGATGACGATCGCCAGGTCACGCATCGCGTGTGCGAACACCACATCGGGGCTCCCGCTGCTGGCGCTAGTCAAGTCGCTAACGCGATGGAGCCAGTCCGAAGGCTCAAGGTCGTCCGTGTAGCGCGTGCCTGCGTCGCGGCAGAACTCTCGAGTCCCCAGCTGCGCCGCGAACGCGACCCACCGATCGCGCGCGCGAGGCGCGCCGAGCGCTCGAAGTCCATCCTGCGCCGCACTACCCACCTGCCACCAGTCGGCTTGTGCCGGGCTGGCCAACACGTGGCAAGCACGCGTGGCGAAGGCAACGACACCGGTGCCGATCACGAGCGGGCGGATCTCGCCATCCGGAGGCGCGAAGTCTCTGACCAGGCTGACCAGGGCCGCGGTCTCCCGGTGGTACGGATCGTCGACCAGTGCCAACGTCCGGCCGAAGATCTCCCTGACATCTTCGGCCGTCAGCGGCTCACACGCTGCCGCGATCTGCTGCAGGGTTTCGGCGCGAGGATTGCGTCGACCACGCTCGTAGAGCGACACCTCGCTCTGCGTAAGGCCGGTGCGCTTGGCGAAGTCGCGCTGGTACGGGCCGTACCGGCGACGGAGGTCGGCGACGGTCTGGAGTCCGAGATCATCCACGATGCTCTGCACGGTCATATATCGCTTCACATATCTCGCCGGGGCCTTCTCGCGCAATGCCCGTGATGGTGACGCCTATCGCGTGCCGTAGGAGTTAGACGTGCTTTTGCGCGGACGCTATCGGCGAAGAGCTCGCGGAAGAACCAACTTGTTTATACGCCCCCCGGCGATAGGCATGATTAAGTTGGTCTAACGATTAGCCCGGAGCCGCCCGCGTCGCTTGAGCGCAGTTACACGGTCTACGCGGCCGGGCCGATCGTCGCCTGAGAACGAACGCGGCACGTCCAACGATTACTGCCGCGGCTAACAGCACGACGACCAACCGACCTGTCGAGGGAGGCTGCGACGCGACGCATCAGCGATCGCGGAGCCACGTGGTGATGCGGAGGCGAGCAGCGAGGTGGTCGCGGCGGGTGATGCCGTGGGCGCGAAGCCGACCCTGAAGTCCGCCGGGATACCTCCCGCGGTCTGCGAGAGCAGGTTGGTGCCGTCGAGACACACCTGCGAGCCGGAGGTGACCCAGACGCGATCACCTAATTGAACGGGTGCGGCGTGCTGCAGTCGGACCGGTCTCTCCCATGTCCGACACGGATACGTCGTCGCACTAGTGACCAGTTCACCCAAGCGCGTCGAGGTTTCGGCCATATCCTCCGCGACCAACGCGTCGTCGATCAGGATTGAGTTCTGGCGTGTCGTCGACAACGACAGCCCGGCTCGCCGGCCAAGGGCGACTCGATCTGTAGGCAGCATTTCCGGACTGATCAGGTCATCCGGCGACAAGTACTGAATCGTCCGCTTGCGCCCAGCCAGCGGCTCGTGACGGTTCGGTCATGACAGCGGGGATTAACCGACTCAGTCTCGGTGGCAGGCCGCTTGAGAGGAATGCTGTGTCTTCGGAGAGTTCCCGCTCGTGTGAGGCGCAATGAACCATAGCAGTTACGACTGGCAAGTCTGATGGCAACGAGTCTCCTGCGACACAGGCTTTAGAGGGGGTCAGCCATGAGGTTCTTTGTTCGCGCACTGACCATCGCGGCGCTGGTCCTGGCTGCGAGTTCGTTGCTCAGTAAGCCGGCGTTCGCGTGTACGCAGCCGTGGTCGGCTACGTGGATTGGTCAGAGCGCGTGGCCTACGCTCGACGCAGGACAGCGGACCACGCTCTACCTCAGGTACCGCAATGACGGCTGCAACACGTGGAACATCAACCAAGTGGGAAGCCAAGCTTTGTTAGGCACGAATGACACCGATCCCGGTGTAAACAAGTGGAGTTGGCTCGGCGGCGCCACCGGATGCGGCGTCCAATCGGGCTGGTACGCCTGCGATCGGATTCGACCCGCGAACGATGTCGTCGCCCCCGGCGCCACGGTCGATTTCTTTTTCGAAGTGGTGGCACCGGCCGCTCCGGGCACGTACAAGCTGAACGTGCGTCCCGTCATAGAGGGCGTGATCTGGATGGAGGATGTCGGCGCGTTCATGCAGGTGGCCGTGCGCGCAACGCAAGGGCCGTCACGCTACATGAAAACGGTCGACGCCCGGATCCCAAATGTCCCGCCAGGCACACCGGCGGGGGTGCTCTACATCGAGGGTTGCAAAGCAGGCGGGGACACCGCCGCAGTCTACGGCGGCCCGTACACGCCTCAGACGGGAGTCATCGTTCTTGATTTCGGGGCCGCGGCGATCTCTGGGACGACCCAGGGCGCCACGATGTTCAACCTAGTTTTCGCGTCGACGACCGAGGTGCTCGAGGCCGGCAAGGCATTCGCGCAGGGTTACTGGGACTGCTCGACCACGATTCCGACTGTGAAGATCGCACTCGGGACCAGCAACAACAGTCCGAACACCACGTCCGCCCACGGAGTCGCATGGGCTCAGATGGCGAAGAGTTTCAACGACTACATCGCCTTCAGAGTCTGGACCGCTCAGCTCGGCGGACGCGCTGGAATAGATCTTGAGCTGGCGTGGGGCTCGAGTACGGCGGCCAAGAACTGGGTGTGCGTGTGGAACGTGGGCACCGGGACGTGCACGGACGGCTACGGTTCCGTTACGGGGAACGTCCCCTACTACGACTTTGGTGATGCGTCCGACTGCCCCCCTGTTGGAGCCTGCGAACCGACATGGACTTCCGAAGCCGTGTGGTTTGTGTCATGGGGTGCGCCGAACGCATGGCCGCTCCCCGAGATTTACAACACGGCGGGCGCGCAAGCGCAGCAGTGGAAGGCACTGAGTCTGTACGCGAAGAATAGTCACGGCATCCCGATGACAATCCTGGGGCCGATGACGCAGTGGACGGCATGTCAATCCAATCCACCCTGCGTGGGCGTTGACAACACGCCGCAGGCCGGCTGGCTACAGCTGTGGAAAGAACTCAACGGCGACATCAACATCCACCAAGAGCTCAATTACTCCACCGACATCACGTGGGCGAACTAGAAGGCGAGGACCTCATGAACAACACTACGTCGCGCAGACTCATCGTCGCCGCGGTGTCAGCTCTGATTGGGCTCGGCGTGATCGGCCTCACGTTGGCGAGCGCCGACGACGGTCTACTTCCCGACGCTCTCGCGAAGGCGTTTCACGACCAGAAGATGGCCACGGAACAACGGCTCGAAGATGCGGCACGCCAAGCCCGGCTGGCACCGCAGCCCCCGAAGAATCCCGACCGGGGTCGCGGAGTTGTGATCGCGACGCCGGCGCCGTGGCCGACAGGCATCTTCGAATCATCGAATGCCCCGCTACGGGCGGCTGATTACAAGATCGTGAACCAATGGCAGGGGATTGTCGGAGCGAATTACGTCCAAGTCTACGCAGGCAGCGTCGCCTCCGACCCTAATGACGGCGTGCTTGTTGTTGTGGTCACGTCGCGCGACGACCTGGGCAAGGTCAGCGGTGCGACCGTCCGTCCTCCGGTCCGTGCGGGTCCACTGCGAATCTCGTCCGCGCAAGGGACGCAGCTCACCGTCACGACCGCTGTCGGCGTGTTCGTCTTCGACGCTGCCCTCGGCACGTTCGCGCCCTGAGAGCGATGTACACCAGGAGGACCATGGCGCGCAGAAGAAGCGCCGAATCTCACTCGTCTCGCGCCAGCGGCTCAACTTCACCGGTGCGAGGCATTCGGTCTTCGCATGGCAGCTGCAATCTCTGCGTGCGATACCTGCACGTTCCCAGGCCGTGATGCCGTCGCCAAAGAGAAGCCGCGCCCAGCGGTTCAGTTGGGCTGTCGCGCGGGGTTCTTCCCGCAAGATCACATTGCTGCTGGCGATTTCGCTCAGCGCTGCCTGCACTCCTCAGACGCCTGTGCACCGTGCGACAGACTCGCCCCCGGCTTCCGTGACACCTAGCTCCCTCGCGAGCACGCCCTCGACGAGACCGACCGGGACCGCGGCGCAGATTCCCCTGCCGACATATGCCCGGCTAAGTGCGCCGTCGGGGGGTGTCGTGTGGATTGTTGTCGGTGGTTTACGCCTGTTTCGCTCTGTCGATCGAGCGGCAACCTGGGAGGAACGGCAGTTGCCCAGTCCGGGCCTCGATCCCGAGATTGCCTTCGTCAGCGAGCGCGAGGGGTGGCTCTTCAGCGCCGGTCCCGCCGCAACCCAGTGCCAGGTGCAAACCGTCACGCTTTGGCATACCCGGGACGGTGGCTCTACCTGGGAATCCGTGCCTCCCACCGGAGTCGCGAACGCTAGGTGCAAGAATGGCGTCGCGTTTGCCGATTCGAAGAGTGGGTTCATAAATGCCTGGGACACGAACGATCCGCCGATCCTTTATCGGACGACGGACTCGGGAGGCCTGTGGACGCCGTCTCGGTCGCTGCCTGACCCGCCTGGTTTCACAACGCGCGGCGCCGGTGCCACCGTACGTCCCGGTCGCGTACGCGCTTTTGGCTCAACGCTGCTGCTCGAGGCTACAGGCGGCGGCCAGCCATCGCGGTGGGTTTACCGTTCGTTGGACGGGGGAGACACCTGGGCGTTTGTCGCAAACGGCCCAGACCCCAACAACCCGGTCGTCTTCGTCACACCCACCCGCTGGCTGCAACTCGTCGCCGCAGGCCAGTCGCAAGAAACCGTCGACAGTGGAGCGACTTGGCACGCGTACGGATCTGACTATGCGCAGGCAGCGCCAACCGCACCGGACATCATCTTCGGCGACCCTCTGGTGGGGTACGCCACAGTTCGCGGCGAGCTCCGACGCACTTTGGATGGTGGAGCTCGTTGGACGATCCTAAAGACACCAGGGACCTGATAGGCACGCTCGCACTTCGTGATGGCGTAGTCGTCACGCTGGCGCGTGGCCGGGAGGGTCGGCACGACAGTGTGCTCATGGGACGGAACCATCAACACTCGCCGACTTGCTGACGAGCGCTCTTCGGAACTCGACAATAGACAGAACGGTCACGCTCTTTGATGACCGCATGAGAGTGCAACTCGAAGGAAGTGGCGCCGACACCTGGATCGTGACAGGTCGGCCCGTGCCCCTTCCGGCACCGGGGGCAAAGTCGAAGGCGTTTCCCGAATGCAGCTTCGCGTTGGGGCGCGTGGCCCTTGAACGCGCTCGTGGTGAGCTTTGGGAGCTCACTCGAACTTTGCAGCAAGCCTAGACGCCTTAGACGTTCTTGTTGATTTTTTTTTGTAGCGCCAACTTGATCATACCTATCCCGGCCGATAGGCATAACTAGGTTCGCGTAACGACCGGCCACGTTTCTCATCGAGTCACATCCAAGAACAACGCCGCCTCGAAATACCTGAT
>Ga0307468_100000075_pt1 | contig 28831 bp, 58 predicted proteins | sample atmdna_FD_203085 | JGI IMG/M metagenome (GOLD analysis project Ga0307468, IMG submission 203085) | Hardwood forest soil microbial communities from Morgan-Monroe State Forest, Indiana, United States - atmos_gases AM2C_05 | ecosystem: Environmental > Terrestrial > Soil > Temperate forest > Bulk...
CGACAGGATGAAATCACCGTGCTCAGCCTGCGCCACGAGGTTGGAGTGTGACGGATCGTCCAGAAGCTCGACGATGGTGCCTTCCGGGTTCGATGCACCAGCGGAGAAATCCGGAACCAGCATCGCAGCGAGCTCGACGATGGTGCGACCGCAGCGGAACGTGCTCGTCAGCCCAAGCTCGGCACCGTGAAGCTGCGTCTTCAGACGGTCCAGCGATTCTGCGTCCGCACCACGGAACGCGTAGATCGCTTGACGGTCGTCGCCAACCACGCAAATCCGGCCACGGCAGACACCCTGTGCAAGCTCCAACTGTGCAACCGTCATGTCCTGCGCTTCGTCAACGACCACCAGATCCCACGACGGAAGCATCCAGCCATTGCGAACCGGAAGGAAGATCATGTCAGCGAAGTCGATGCCGTTGATCGGGCGAACCATCGCAGCAAGCTCCATCGCTTCCAGCGCACGAGCCTCAACGTAATCCGCGTTGAACCGCGACTCCTGCCACTCGTCTGACGGCTCGAGCTCGAACGTGACCATGATGTCGTGCAGGTCTCCAAGCTTCGTTGCGTGCGGCGCGATCTCGCGGCCCTTCGTGTGCAGCTTCGACACGAGACGCTTGATCGCGTCCGGAGCCGTTGCGCCGCAGACCTTCTCTGCCAGTGCGTCTGCGCGATTCGGAACACCAACCTTCTCGCGCTCAACCTGCACACCGGACCAGAACTTCATGACGCACGAGAAACCAACCGCGTGCAGCGTCTTCGCCACAGCGTTCGGGTTCTCCAACGCCAGCTTCGCAGTAAGCTCGTCAGCGATGCGCTTGTTGAACGCGCAGACCAGAATCTTCGACTCCGGCGCGTAGCTGATTCCCTTAATGATCGTGGTTGTCTTGCCGCAGCCAGCGCGGGCACGAACCACCAGATGCTTTGACGTGGCAAGCTCTCCGTTGATCCGAACCGTTGAGGTTTCGAACCATCCGAAGATTTCCTGCTGTTGCGTTGACCACGTCCGAACGTCCTGAACTGTTGCTGTCGTCATCACCAACCTCCAATGGAACCAAGTATTTTCCACCGGGAGGCAGAAGTCAAGCACTATTTTCTATCGCCCGAGATCGTAGCCTTGCTACGACTTCTGGACAACTGCTGAAAACGCTCCAGGAACAACGTCTCTGACTGTCTCCAGCCCCACGGACGCCACGGTTGCGCGTATTGCACTAGCTGACGCTCGATCGTCGTAGGCTCTGGGTGCGTTGGCTGCTGGAACAGATGGCATTCGCTGCCGAAGCTCTCCTGTGCCTCGAACCGGACCATCAACGAATCAGCATCCTTGACGATCTTCGGAAGCTCGTGTCGAAGGCTCAACGCCTCGCAGATCACGAGCCACGCGCGGTCTTCAGCGTCTCTGAACGCCTGCATCGACGGATGACGCTTCACCCAACGCGACATGTCTCCGAGGTACGCTTCTGGCGCGTCATGGAGCAGTCCTTCCAGTTCCCATCCGGTGCCGTCGAGCAGCCTGCTGACGTGGATCGAGTGAATTGCCACGTTGATTGGTTCTCGCGCGGCTCCTACCCAACGATTGATCGTGGCAAGATGATGCGCTATGTCCTCGATGCAGATGTCCTCTGGGCGGAGTGCGAGAGGGTTCACTCTGCGCATGGTGAACGTGGTGATGTGCGGTTCGATCGGGTCAGCAGGAACTTCCGTCCAACGCATCAGTGTCTCAGAATCCATTTCATGTGCACCGAATAGATGTGCGCTGCTACACGCACGTGATTGAAACCGTCGATTGACGGCAGACGCTTCCAGTTGTCTCGACGCTCGCCAGTGCGTATATCGAAGATGTCATCTGGGTGCGCAATGATCGTGTGCGGTAGTTCGTGGTTCGCGGTCTCCCGGTAGATGATGTAACGCGCGTATCCAGCCATTGCCAGCTTGCGTACCACGACAGCTTGACGCTTATCGAGCTTGAAGTCTGGGTCAGCGTACTTCACTTCCCACAACGATGTCCAGCCACAGCCGGTTACCAGAATGTCCGGATCGCCGGAGTGCGCGGTGTTCTCCAGACGCGTGATTTCGAAGCCTCGCATCCTCTCGCGCATGGTCTGACAGAGTGGTCCCTTCAGATCAGATTCGATCATTGGCAGGGTCATCCCAGACCACAGAATTGTGATCCGTGCTTATTGATCTAGCGGTCTTGGGTCTAGACGTATTGGGCACAAACCCTGCCAACGAATTATGCGGCCTGCGTGCTCTCGATTCGAACATTGATCGCACGCAGACTCCGTTCGCCAGTGCCGATCGGATCGAAATCCACGAGACTTCCCTCACGAAGCTCGTAGAACGCCTCGACGGGGATCACAGAATCGACATGGACGAAACGGTCGTTACCGTCTTCGTCACGGAGGAACGCGAAGCCACGCTGCGCTACAACCTTGACGATGGTTCCCTTCATCTCCTCACCTCATGCAGAAAACAAGCCTATCGTAATATGACGTGTTCTCTGTGTAGCCACTGGCAAGCATCCGATCAAACTCTGGCGGATAGCTCACGGTCTTAAATCGCGTTCGAAGGAAAGCGAGTCTGTCCCGAAGATGTTGCATCGACGGATCGCGCCACAGGTGGTACTCGAGCGCTAGCTTATTACAGTCCGGCAGTAAGCCTGCGTCCAGGATCTCGCCTTCAGTTCCCTCTATGTCGATCTTCGCTCCGTCATATTTCGTGCCGTCGAGCACGTAACGCATGTGGAGATTCGGCACATTGCCCTTCAGCGGAACGGTCTTCATCGGGAACGTCGTGCCTCGATGGTGATCCGTCTCTGACTTACTTGTCCAGAACGGCAGATACTCGTCGAATCGAGTGGATACAGCGGTGCGAAAGCAACGGAAGCCAAGACCAGCGGTGTTCTGACGAAGTATCTCGAAGCAGCCTTCGTCCGGTTCGTAGCAGTCTGCTGTTGCACCACGCATACGACAGTAGACCGCGAAGGCTCCAATATTCGCGCCAAGATCGAGCCAGTGCTCTCCGCGCTCCACGTCGAATCCGATACGCTTGCGGCGATATGGAGACGTGACCAGAACTTCGCGCAGCACGCGTTCGTCACTCGTTCCGGGACGATAGTGCGCGGTCACGCCTAGACGCTTGAGCAGCGCGTCGATGCTCTCGACGTTAGAGCCGGTGCCGGTTGCGCGTGGATCTTTCATCAGCCTGCTTTCCGCGCCACGACCTTGAGCGCAAGCTTCTTCGAAGCAACGTATCGCGGTCGTCTTAGGTTGAAGTAGTCGATGATCACTTCCTCTTTGACCCACGACATCGACTTACCTTCCATGCGAGCAATAGCGCGCAGACCTTCTTTGACTGGCTCAGGCAGTCTGCCGTAATCCTTGACGCGGCTGTCACCGTTCGCCAACTTCGGCGCGATCTGCCGTGTGCGGTGCTTCATTAGATAGCCTCTCCATCCTTCCAGTTCGGTCCAGCAGACGTATCCCAGAAGATCGGAACCTTCAACTGCGGAAACGATTGCCGATTCAAAATCTCCTTGACGCGCAGCGACGACTCTCGAGACGGACTGTCAAGGTTCCACTCATCGTGCACAGTGAAACGAATCTTGATGCCGAGAGCCTTGCGCTCTCGATAGAGCTCGACGCCTTTCGCCTTATTGATGTCGGCTGCGCTTGGTTGGATCACCGTGTTCAGTGCCTTGTGGATTCGGTCTCCATCAGGATAGCGGCTGCGCCTGCCGAGAATCGACATGACGAAGCCTCGATGCGGTAGACCTTCACGGTGAAAGCGCCGACTCCGCGCGTTCTGGTTACACCGTTCGCTACAACACGGCATCGCAATGTGCTGCGCTCTGTCGTTTAGTTCCTTCGCCTCTGGGATCTCTTGATCGTAGATCTTGAGAAGCTCGAGCGTCTCCTTCATCAGTGGGTTACTGCGCCATGCCTTGTCACGCTTAAGCATCGCCCATTGCTCAGGCGTAATGAATTCGAGCATGAACGCCACTTTGCGCGGGCCAGCGCAGTAGATCTGCGCGAAGTTCACGTCCTTCATGCGACGGTATGTAAGGTCCGGCTTCCGTTGGAGAAACATCGCGTGCGTCTTCTTATGGAAGCTCGCGAACGGATTCTCCTCGTAGATCTTGAGCAGGCGCGGTGAACATGTGTAATCGGCGAACAGCCGATACTCGATCTGCATCGCGTCCGAGGACACCCACTCGTATCCTGGTTCCGGAACATGCAGCTTCCGAATGACGTAGATCTCATCGTCGTGGCTGTCGTCGTCCTCGGTGTAGCCCCAATACACGCGTTGCTTCGACGGCTTCATAATTTGCTGGATGTTCAGACCTTCCTTGTCTGGATCCGATCGATCAGAAAGCTGCGTCGAAGAGAACCGTCCGCTGATCGCGCCTGCAAGGTCTGTATCGTCGTTTGCATCCTTCTGTGACCGCAATTGATGCAGTGCGTACCGCAGCGTGCCAATGAGCGTTCCGTCTGGTGCCTCTCGTATGTCGCCAGTCAGCTGCGAGTACGGCAGCAGATACTTCGATAGCAGATCTTGCAGCCGGTTGCGCTGGATCACCTTCTTAATCGTCGGATGGTGTGCCAGCTTTTTCAGAACCGGCGCAGCGAAGCTCGGATTCCCGTTCGGACTCTTTACCTTCGGTGGAGTCCGCGCGATCGGAAGATGCAGCTTCTCGAACAAGCGCACCATATCGTCCGAAGACTTCGGGTTGATGTTTAGCCCAGTCTCCTGCCAGATCTCGCGTGTCAACGCTTCCATCTGCGCCTGAGCCTGCTTCACCCACAATCGCAGCAACGTCACGTTGATCGGCGAGCCGTTCTTCTCCATCTCGCAGACGAGGAAGATGACGTCGTCCTCGAGCTTGCGCACACGCTGCAAGTCTTCGGCATCAAGCCTCGGCCACAAAACACGCTTTAACTTCTGCACCTGCCTGACGTCCGCTTCCGCTCGAACCGCGACGACTCCAGCATGATAATCGGACATGCGCCGCGCGTCGAGCACTTTACCTTCAACCGTTTTGACCTTCTGTTCGTCGGATAGATAGTCCTGGACCAGCGATTCGAGGCTGAAGCCACCACGCATCCCTTCAGGTCCGATACTGCCACGATGATCGTCAAGCAGTGCAGCGTAGTGTGCAACGTCTGAAACTTCGCAGCCCTGTTCCTCAAGATCAACTCCCCACTCACGCATCATGTGAACGTCGAATCGCGTGTTCAGGTTCGTGATGCGCTTGCCACGAAGCTCACGCTGTGCCCAACGCTTGACGGTTCCTTCGTCGAGGTTGCCTCCACCACGGTGCGCGAACGGGAGATACTGCGTCGTGCCGTCTGGGAGTGCGATCGAGAATCCAATTGGCTTGTCTCCGTCCCACCAACGCAGCCCATCGCTCTCACAGTCAAGCTCAATATCCGTGATGCCGTCAAGACAGGGCGGAGCCTGCGGTGTCCACGTTTCGGAACCATCTGGGCCAGCGGCGAGCGAGAGAAGATCGAAGACACCCATCTACACTGTTTGCTGTTCGTGTACTTCGAGAAGATCTCCTGGACCCATAGGTGCATGAGTTAGGAGAGCCGTCATGTAGATTGGTTCTTCTGAAACCAACTGCACTATACGGTATTTCATCCACGGATAATGCTGCCAATACTGTTCAAACACGAGCCGCGCAAGCTGTTCGTTGTTCGATATAATGTTGACAATACCGCGCATTTGGGAAATACCTTCGAGACGATTCGTGTCGTCACCTTGGCATACCCAATTTTCTCGATGCCACTCAATCTCAAATTTGAAGATCTTCATTGCTTCTCCTACGTCATAGTCGGTTTGCGACGACACAACGCGCACTCATATAAGTTTGGTCCGTTGATGTGTCCGCAACCGCACTGCCATAAACCAGAATTTGGCACCATGACGACTGGCGGGTTCTTCAAGTGAATGGCTATTTCCTCGAGAAGCACACGCTGCGCTTCCAGAAGAGCGTATATGACTTCGAACTGTCTGTCGTCCATGGTCTACCTCAACGGCCACGGCAGCGTGTACGGACCACGATCCTTCGGTGCCAATCCGATTGCCACGCGCGAACCGTCTTCCATGTTGCCCATCATCGTGGACATGTATGGCTCAGTGAAACGGTGCGTTGGCTGCTTGGTTAGTTTAACCCAACGCTTGATTAGCTCCGGACCTTGGTAACGCTTCGCCAAGTTGTCGAACGCCTCCGTCATGTCCGGAAAGTTTGTGCGCGTTCGCTCCTGATGCTTCGTCCAACATGTCTCTCGAAGCGGACAGCGTTCGCCGCAGTAGATCTGCGCTCCATCGCTCGACTTGCCGTATTTGGTAGTAGCGTAACCACCGCCGAATCCGTAATAGCCGTGGCAATTGAGAAGTTGCTCGATCGGAATGACAACGGTGTCGTTCATATGGAGTGCTCTCGACACCACAGTCTATCTATCGAGCCGTCTGGTAGAGTGACTAACCAGCAGCCACACTTTCTAATCTGCACACGTTCGTGGTGATACTTCGCCACGAGCAGGAAGATCTCGCAGCACACTTGCTTCAGCGTCGTGATGCTGATGTACGGGAACGTTCCTTTGCACAGTTCGCGGATGCCGGACGACTCTGGCAAGTAGCCGACAACTTCCTCTGCCTCCCACCACGCGCGTGCCTCGTCGAAAAGCTCGAGAGCCTTCTCCGTGGTGAGACCGTTGATCATATCACACGCTCACGCGTCTGCTGCTCCAGCCACCGATCGCTGAGCCGCAGGCTATCCGGCTTCGGTCTCCACCGTTGCGATCTGAAGATCCAGGATGCAAGCCACGTCAGAAAGTTACGCATCATGTCGCACTTCCTTCACTTCTTCGAACGACGGATATTGTCTGCACGTTGGACAGTAGGGCAGACGATAGCTGAAGTCTACTGGCCAAGTAGGATCCTCTGGCAGCGACACGATGGTGCGATCTCGAATCTCCACCATCGTGCCGCAGACAATGTGCACAAGCACGGTCACAGCCCAGACTCCGAGCGGATCAACCGTTCTCCGTCCAGCAGCGGTGCACCCTGCACCACGAACGGTTCCCAGAGCGCACGATCTTCGATCACGTACGCGATTGCCTCCGTAATGCCGAGCAGGACCAGCCGCACGAGCCGGTGCGTACCGTCTATCATCAGATGCGTGCCTTCGGTGCGGTCTTCGTAGCGCACGAACAGCAGCGGCTTGAGTAGGTCTTCCTTGCGCAGCCGTTGGAGTCGTCGCATCTCGACGCCACGAGCCTTGAGGCAGAATTCTGCATCCTGTGCGGTGATTGGAATCTTGCACAGAGGGAAGTTCGTCTCGACGCAGAACTTTGTGAGACGTTCCACCGCGAACATCAGCTGCTCGAACGGCGGTCTATCGTTGACGAAGGTGAAGACTTCTTCCTTCGTGTGCTGTATCTCGGAATATCGAATGCGTGTCGTTGGCGGAAGGATGAGATTCATGACGGCCACTCCACGTCGAACTGCACACGTTGCCCAGACACGAACCGTGCGCAGCACAGTTCGATAAACTCCGGATCGCAGCCTGAGAGGATCGTACGTATCTGAGCTGTGGATTCGAGCGGATTGCTGTCAAGCTCCTGAAGCATGCGATTCGCCGTGTTGAATCGCGCGTCCGGGATCTGAGGAAAGGGATTGCAGCGCAGCCCGTACCGGTGCCATCCGTTGGTCGGGCTACCGTTGAGGGTAACGGTTACTCGCATGGTGCCTCCAGCCATCCAGCCGATGAGAAGTGCTTCGCCGATCTCTAGTGCAAATCGTGCGATTTCACGCGCCGAAATTTTGCCACAGAAATACGTTGGGAGTCAAGCAGAATTTCTGCCTGACTCCCATCGAACTTGCCGCCGATCTAGACGGTTTCGACTTCCTCCGCAGCTTCCTCCGCAGCCGGTGCCTGCGTGCCGCCGATTCGTGCCTTGAGCTTGTTCGCCTTCGCGAGTGCCTTTTCCGCGCGAACCTTCGCCTTCTCGGCAAGCTCGTCAGCCTTCTTCGCGCGCTCCGCCAGCTTCTCCGGCGACACCGTGCGACCGCCACCGATCCCACCCTCTCCAGGCTGACGCAGGTTCACCGCGCCGATCGACACGCTGTCCGGCGGTTCGCCGTTGAACATCGACTTGTTGAAATACACGGACGCGTTGACACCGTCGCGTGCGTACGTGACGATCCCGTTCTTCTGCACGTTGCGCTTCGTCAGCGTCACCATGCCGTCGATCGCCTGCTCGTTCTGCTCCTCCGCCATGTTCGTGTCCTCCGTGTGTGACGCGGTCTCCGCTGCCGTCTGCGGCTGCGTCGTGGTTTCGGTCTGCGGCTGCGTCTGCCTCGACGCGCCGCGCTTCTGGTTCTTTTTCGCCATCGCTGCTCTCCCATCCAGCCATCCGTAGGCTGATACCGAAGTAAGTGGTCAGCCGCGTTTCGCGTCTGACTCCAATGCTGGCATTCTGCTGCCACGCGGAACCGGAAGTCAAGCGGAATCGTCTGCGCGCAAAATTTCCGCTAACGTCTTTGGCTGGTATCCGTTGCGCGGGCGTACCTGCCCGCACGAAATCGTGTGATTTCTAGTACAAAACACGCGTATTTTGAGCTTGACTTCCGGAGCCATCTCGGAGATAATGCGCAGCCCCGATCGTGTGGTTGGCCGCCCACTGCTTTCGAAGTCAGCCTCGTGACGCGAGAGACACGATCGGGGATTTCACTTTCACGAGGACCGGATGGCGTCAACGCATGCTCCAGATTGGTTGGTCAGATATGCTGCTCGTGGATTCAAATTCGTCTTCTACCCGACAGGACACAAACATCCAGTAGGTATTGAAGGCAAGGAATGGACGACACGCAGCTACGAGATCGACGATTACAAGAACGGCGACAACGTTGGCGTTATCCTTGGGCAAGAGATCGCTCCTGGACGCTTCCTCACCGACATAGACTTCGATTGGAACGAAGGTATTTCGCAATTTGCGAAACGCTTCTTCCCTGATACCGGCTTCGGGTTCGGTAGACAGTCGAAGCCTCTCTCGCACGTCTTCTACACCACGTCTGCGCCGATAGCCACCGAACGGTACGACGATATCGACGGGCAAACGCTCGTCGAAATTCGCGGAACGAAGACGGATGGCTCACTCGGTATGCAGACGATGGTGCCTCCATCGAAGCATCCAAGCGGCGAAGATCTTATCCTCCAAGGTGACGAAGATCTCACGCATGACGATCGCGTGCCGCGTGCAACCACGCTGTACGCGATCACGTGCCTGCTATACCGGCATCTTGGCAAGCAAGGGTTCACGCACGATGTGCGGCTTGCGGTCGCAGGCTTCCTGCTCGGCGAAGGACTCTCGGAGCAAGAGGTTGTAGAGGTTGGGAACGCTCTACTGCTCGCAACGGAGAACAAGGATGTGCAGGACGTGGCCCTTACGGTTCGCACAACCGTACGGCGCATCCAGTCCTTTCAGCCTGTCAGCGGACGCGGTGCGCTTATCCAGATCCTCGGAGCCGAAGGTAAGAAGATCGTCTCGAGGATCAGACGATGGGCAGGCAACTCGGAGTTTGCCTCAGACGAGAAAGACCGCGTCATCAAGGACAGTCAAGCGAATATTGCCATAGCACTAGACAAGCTCAAAGCGCAGCTGCACTTCGATACCTTCCAGCAGAAATATTTCATCCGCTACAACGGGTACACCGGCCTGCTTGGAGAGGAGCAGCGGCGAGAGCTCTGGCTCGACATCGATCGGAAGTTCGGATTCCGCCCAACACCTGAATTCTTCTGGACCGTGGTGCTGCATCTAGCCGACAAGGTAAAGCGTCATCCGGTCTTGGAATATCTCGCCTCGATAGAGTGGGACGGCAGACCGCGCGTGAACGAGTGGCTCATACGCTGTGCAGGTGCGAAGGATTCGCCGTACGTGCGCGCGGTGTCGGCTATCGTGCTCGTGGCTGCTGTGCGTCGTGTGCGGAAGCCTGGAGCGAAATTTGACGAACTGCTCGTTCTCGAGTCCGGACAAGGAACCTTCAAGTCGTCTGCGCTGCGTGCGCTGTGCCCGAACGAGGACTGGTTCACGGACGATCTTCCGCTTGGTGTTGACGCGAAGCAAGTGATCGAGCGCACGAGTGGCAAGTGGATTATCGAGGCGTCTGAGCTCCACGGCATCCGTCGCAGCGAAGCGGAACACCTGAAGTCGTTCCTCTCGAGACAGGTTGACGGTCCAGTGCGCTTGGCGTATGACCGCATGTCTACCGAGGTACCGCGCCAGTTCGTGACGATTGGCACCACCAATACACTTACCTCGTACCTGAAGGACGACACTGGTAATCGGCGGTTCTGGCCCATCAGCGTGTCGAAGTTTGATGTGCCGATGATCCTGGCGAATCGAGACCAGATGTGGGCAGAGGCAGCGCACAGAGAAGCGAAAGGCGAGAGCATACGACTCGCGCCAGAATTTTACGCGGAAGCTGGACGAGAGCAGGAACAACGCAGGCTTATGGATGCGTGGGAGGAGATCCTCGAGGAAGTGATCGATCCGGAGCTCCTGCGTGTGCCTGTGAAGCTGATATGGGAGGCTCTCGGGAAGACAGCCGATCGCCTCGATGCACGCGACGGCATCAGAATCGCCAGCATCATGCAGTCGCTCGGATTCGTCCGTAAGGTGAAACGCCGAATCAACAAGGGCGAGAATCCGCAATGGGTATGGGAGCGTGCTGGCGTAGACTTGTTCCTCGATGAAGAAGAAGGGATCAAGGTCGATGGCGGAAATACTTCTGACTGAGCATCACACGTTCGCTGGTGACAACAGCGGACTGGTGCATGTTGCGCACATAGCAGAGCGTATCTCGTGGGTGCGCACCAGCGTGCGTGATCCGAAGCGTAAGTACCACATGCTCTGCGGCGCGGAGATCGCTCCCACGTGGATGGGTGTAGCGGTAGAAGGACAGGTGATCTGCGAGGACTGCCGTCGATTAACGGCTATTGCGGAGACGATACGATGATCAAAGCAGTCGTGAACGAAATGTGGCACATCGACGAGGAGTACAGACTCGTCAAGACGAGCAACGGGCAGCCTCTCCCGGACGATGAACCGGTTGTGGTGCTGCGTGCGCGCGATCGTCTCGCGGTTCCAACGCTCAAGTTCTACCATCTCTTGGCAATGTCTAACGGCTGCAACGACTGGTTCCTGGAGCGCATCCTGCCGATGCTGGAACGGTTCCGCGCGTTTGCCGAGCAGCATCCTGAGCGGATGAAGCAGCCCGGAGTTACGAGAGGCGAGTGATGGACGTTCCCAACTCACTGCTGAAGGACGTAGAGCGCATCCGCGCGCTAGAAGCTGCGCCAACGCAGCCGGTCACAACGCCGAAGCGTCTTCATCGCTCCGCGTACACTGGCCCACCGTTCACAGTCGCCTGCGAATGCTGCTCGATACGCTGGACGCTGGACTATCTGCCGAACTTCTGCCTGTGGTGCAGAGCACGCTGGAAGTAGGAACGAATGGCGAAGACTGATCTGACTGAGACGGAGATAGAGGGTGCGTACACGCTGGTGGAGACGATTATCCCGGCAACGACCACGCACGCGAACGGCCCGGTGCCAATCGTGCTCGTGGTCACTGGCCCGGATCAGGATGACGAGTTTGCGATCCTGGGTGCTGGCGGCGAGTGGATCTATCTGACGCGCGAAGCGATGGGAAAGTTGTGGGACGAAATCGCGCGACGACTTGCGCTATAGGAGACATTATGGAACCTGGACCAGTCAAAGCGTACAGTGGTTACTCGCTCGGCGTCGCGCTCGCACGCGAGGGTCTGATCCCACCGGAGTGCGCGGAGGTTTCACTGCTCATGCCTGTCGATGGCGTCGTGCAGTTGAAGTACACTGTGAACGTGACATCGGCTGATCTGCCCAAGCTGGCACGCGCGCTCTTAGCCCTTGACGGAAAGCCGCTTGACTCCACGTTCTCCGATCCGGAGAGCAGTCATGGTTAGCCCGAGCTACACGTACGAAGCGGCGATGCACCGCGTGATCGACGGTGACACGTACGAACTGGAGATCGACTTAGGCTTCTCGATCCACGCTGTGATCACCGTTCGTCTCCACGGTTACAACGTGGACGAACGCGGCACCACTGCTGGAGACTCCGCCACTGAGTTCTGCAAGCACTACCTTCCACCGAACATGCCACTGAAGGTGAAGACCTACAAGGGTCCGCGATCCGGTGCTGATCGGATGACGTTCGCGCGTTGGGTCGCAGACGTGTACGTTCCAACGGGCGAACACTTCGGCGAAGTGCTGCGGAACGCGGGATACGCGAAGGTGCGGTCATGAATCTGACGCTGGAAGCAGTGCAGGATCTTCTCCGTAGACTCGAGGACTCGAGTCCGTATCTCCGCTTCACACGAACGTTCGAGTGCAGGCTCCAGGTTTCTGACGTCGTGCCTCCGGATCAGATCTTCGTGGTAGATGTTCCCGATCTGCTGCACGATCGCACGAACATTCGAACGGTGTTCATGGCTGAGTCCACGCGCAGACAGCTTGTCGCGCTCTGCGCTTCGCAAGTGCCCGCGCTCCTCGCCGCGATCCCGTCTGATCAGGAGATCGCTCGCATGTGCGCGTATTACGCGTACTTGCAAGACGCGAAGCGGAAATCGGCCGGAACGGACGGAACGCTCGGAACGGTCGGAACGAGGTAGACGATGAAGATTTGGGAGACCAACCTCGCACGGTTGTGTGAAGGGAAAGATCTGGTGACGTCTAGAGAGGCTTGGGATGCGTGTGTGACAGCGCGGCACTCGAGCCCAACGCACGCGGATATCGTGGCCCGGATCATGAAGCAACTTGGGTTCAGGAAGAGGAAGCAACGGATCTACAAGGAAGCGAATCCGGTGTGGGTGTGGGTTCGCATTGAGTATCCGAAGGATGAACGCAGACAGCGATCTGGAGTGCTGAACGCACAGCCCTTGCCTGAAGGCGAACGTCTTTCTGAGATGTGGGCTGTGGTTATACTGCGTCTAACGGACGCCAGAGACGAGATCCCGGCTGCGGAAGTGTGGGCCGCACTGCCTCAATACAATCGTTTTGATCAGCGACATGCTCAGATTGTCAAGGAACTTTTCAGGAAATGTGGGTTTAGGCGGATTGAATTTGTATGGATCCGGGATGTGTAGTCGGAACTGAGGGTAGTAAAGACAGGGCGAACCAGGAAGTTGGGTGAAATCCCTTTTGGTTCCGTAGGACGTTGGAGTAAGTGTGCTGGATCCCCTATCAGAAAACGTGAAATCGTGGGATTCCTCTATCGTTCCGGGTCGTTCCGGGCGATTTTTGGGGGGTTCTAGTCGGAACGGGCTACGGGCAGTAGGCTGCGTTCCGACCGTTCTGCCGTTCCGAGCACGCGCCGATCTGCTTGACTACCCGTTGAATGCAACCACCTATATTTCCTTTCCTTTTGAGGGACTGAACGGTCGGAACGGTAGGAACAGTAGTAACGGAGGCTAGTAAACATAGGAGATTTCGCGTTCCGGGTTCCCGTTCCGGGCGGTGAACCCTCGGAACATGAGGCTCCGCGTCGTGGGTCAATCGTTTCGCCCTATAAATACTACCCTCCACACGATGATGTACGCGTTTCGCCTTAGTGAACGTACCTTCAACGAGTATGAAGCGCGCGAATCCTAGTACAAAATCGGTCAGAAAATACCGCTTGACTTCCGAACCCAACTAGTATCTCGCCTCGCGATCGATGTCTTTCCGACATCGATCGAGTCTGCATCCATCTATTCGCGGCTATGAATCGTGAATTTACCCTAGTAAACATAGCTTCGCGAGTGCTGCGTACGCGGAAACGTAGTGGAAAACGCGTGATGTCGTACCTCAACTCCTGCGTAGAGTGTACTCCAGTAGAGTATCTGGCGGTGGACGTGCGCAGCGGTGCTCCAGTGGAGTACCTGGAGGCGTTCGGACGACGCAAATTCGGCCTAGTAAACGTATCTTCGGCACTGCTGCGTGCCCGAAAACGTACTAGAAACGAGTTTGAAATGTGAGATTTCCGTGTGAAATCGAGGGATTTCTAATAGGAAATGTGGGAAAACTGCGCGAGTTTGACGTGGAATCAGAGGAAATCACACGATTCTTACTAGGAATCGTGTGATTTATCCTTCGCGGCAGAAGTCGCAGCCGATTTCATCGTTGAAATCGACGGTTTCTACTGCTTTATTGCGGATTTTCAGGAAGCACATCACGTCTCCGCGCTCGAGCTTCTCGCGATGCGCAGCGCACGCGTAGAACGTGTGCGTCTCTGGCCCTGCTTCGAACTGCATCACGCGTGAGAACGTGGCATACCGGTTCGCAAGTGTGCGCCGAGAGTCTCGCGCAAGTGATGCGATCGCGTCACGCAGCGCGAGACCAGATCCGAGGCGTCTCGCCTTGATCGTCCTGATCGTTCGCGTTCCGAAACGCGCGCAGACAAGACGCCATGCGCGCGTTTCGGTGATTTGCGGTCGCATTACGCGGCAACCTTCGTGCCGCGACGGACGGTCATCACGAGCTTGCCGTCTTCGGTCTTCGAGAGGTTGAAGCGGCGCGTGGTCTTCCCGAAGCGGCGAAGCTGCGCGTACCAGCCTCCCGGCGCCAGGATGTTGTCGATCGACTTCGGCTGCGCGACACGCGCGATCTGCGCGACGGTGAGAGGTTTGCCAGCGGCGAGAGCCTTGAGCATGCGGCCAGCGACGCTGTCCGCCTTGTACTGTCCGAAGAGAACCGTGTTGTCCATTGCCATATCCTCCATAGAAAGATTTTCGTCAATCGTTTTGGCGGAGTCAAGCGGAATTGTGCTCGTCTCCTGTTCTGGTTCGTCCGCTGTTTCGCGAATGACCACTGGCTGCGTGGTCCTGCACGCTGCGCAGCGGATGTGAATCGGTTCGTTCACCCAATGGTTGCTCGTCGGGCAGAGCCAGCGCGTCGCAGTGTGGTGTTCCATGTTACTTCACGACCACTGATGAATGAAGAACGCCACGAAGGAAGAACACGCAACCAAGATTGTCTCCCGTGCCTTCGAGGTAGCCCTTCTGCGCCAAGCTCGAAAGAACGTGCGTGTTGACTCCGGTGATGTAGTTGCCCATCGCTGTGCGCTTCGGCCAACCGGCTACTTGCAACGCTCTGAGCTTCTCCAGTGCCGCAGCTTGCTTCGGGTTCAAGTTCGTGTCCATGTTGAGAATTGTTTCGGATCCTGCAACGGAAGTCAATAGGGCCGATTCCCTAGGAAATCGGCTCGATCTCGAGCTTCAGGATCTTGTACGGTCCATGGCATCCACCCTCTCCCGGCTTCCCGTAGATCGCCTTCCCTTGCGTCAGTTTCTCGTACTGCTGGCGCATGGACAGACGTGTAGCCTCGACGAAGCCTTCGTCCGTCATCACGGTTCCCGCGATCCGGTGCGTTTGCCCTGCTCCGTCTTTCACGATCACGATGTAGCTGTAGGTGACCATCGTTCCTCCTATCGCTTGCACGCTGCCACGAATCCGCCACGGCGAGCGATCATTTCCTTCGCCGCGTTCAGATCTAGCGCACGCTTCGCGGTCGTCTTGATGTGTGCCAGGATCGCTTCCGGCTTCACACCGTGGTTCACGTAGGCCGCGCAGACCGTCGCGAACGCCTTCACGCTGCGGTTGCCACGGCTGCTGTTGCACTTGTGGCAGCACGTCACGAGGTTGGAAGCCTCGTGCGATCCACCCTTCGAGTACGGAGTCAGGTGATCCAGCGTGAGCTTCACCTCGTCCTCGACGCCTGCGCCGCACCACACGCACGCCATGCCGTCGCGCATGTAGATCGCGAGACGCTTCGCGGGACGAATCCAGTTCATCCCTTGGTTCTGCTCACGGCGGTTGCGAATCTCCATATGCGAATTGTTTCGGATCCTGCGATGGAAGTCAACAGCCCTGAATCCTAGGGAATTTCGACGACTTCCGGCGCATCCACGCGTCGCACGACGCCAGCCTTCGTGATCCACCACCACGTCAGAGGAGCCATGACGTCCTGCTCGACGCTGCCATCCTCCGTGTTGTACGTGTGCGCAGGACCATAGCCCTTGTGCACCGTGTTGTGGACCTTGAGAACTTTACCGTTCACCTTGATCTTCATGCCATCCTCCTGAGTGTCCGCCGAAGTTCCCACGCAGCGATCCGGAACCGTTCGCGCACAACCGCTTCGAGATTCGTGTTGCAGGCCATGCGGTCCAGATGCGCCAACCGTCGCGTCCAACGCTTCATGTTCGTCATGTCAAGCATTGTTTCGGATCCAGATGCGAAAGTCAACAGGCCTGAATCCTTAGCGTTTCGCAGCTTTCAACGCTTGCCGCAGTTCGGCGCGTTCGTCCGCTGACATCGCGTTCAGGATCTTCGCGATCTGGGCTGCCACGTACTTCTTCGTGGCAGGCTGTTCCCGGACCAGCGCAGCGAGCTTCTGGAGCTCGGCAACATGGCTGCCCATCGCTGCGACCACGCGCGTGTCCTTGGCGTTCATGCTGCCTCCATGTCCTGCTTCGCGGGCAGACCAGCCCGAAGGATCTGGTCTGCTACCTTGAAGATCCGCTGCGCGGTCTTCTCGTCTACGCTGCGTCCGGCTCCAAACCAGTGCTGCATGTAGCCTGCGCTCTCCTCGAAGCCAGGAAGGCTCAGTGCTGCGGAGACCAGCATCGCGACGCCTTCTGCTTCAAGCTCCTTCTCGCCGCGCGTCAGGACGGAACCGTCTTCCATCTGGCTCTCCGTGGTGTGGCCCAACACGATGTGGGCGATCTCGTGGAACAGCGTGCGCTCCGGATGCTGCGCGACGGGATTGATTGCCACGTTGCGCTCGAACGCGTATCCCTGCGTGTTGCCGTCCATCAAGTCGAACGACACGCGCGTGATCTCGAGAGCCGCTAGCGCGGTTGCCTCGTTCCACGCGGGAAGATCGGCGGCGACATATTCCTTGCCGTCCGTTTGCGCCAGCACGAACCAGTTCCGGCGGAACACGAAACGCTTGAACGTGTAGGTGACGTCCTCTCCGGTCTCGCTGTCCACGTCCGTGCGCTTGCAGGTGACAGGCATGCAAAGCTCGATCGCCTTCTGCCCGCGCATCACGTGACGGCCCAGATCGTTCCAACGCTTGAACGTGGCGATCGGTCCAGGAGCGATACCGCGCTCCATGCACTGGATCATCGCTAGCCACTGGTTCCCGATGCTGTAGCCGTGGAACGCGCGATACGCGCTCGAGATCTTGCCCGGCTCGTTCAGAGCCTTGTGAAGAAGTTCCGCGAAGGTCGTCTGCTGTTCGTGTGTCATCGCTGCCTCCAATGTAACCATTGTTTCGGATGCAGCGTAGGAAGTCAACAGCCCATCTTTCTAAGCGTTTCGTGCGTTCCGTTGGGCCAGCAGAACACGATCTCACGGCCAAGGTTCCGAGCGTATCGGATGGTGGCCCACGTTCCACTGCGCAGAACTTCGTGCATCTGGCGAGGAGCAGCCACGAGGATGCCTCCTCGATCCACCATCGTGCGGTTGCGCGTAAGCTGCGGGTTCGCGTCCAGAGGCACAGGGAAGACCGTGTCGCGCTGCGTGTCCATGTGATTCACTGCCCAGAGCCGCTGTTCCTCCGTGCCAGGATGCAGTTCCCGCGCAAGCTTCAGAGACCACGCGATCTCGTGGAAGTCGCGATCCGACTTCTCGCAACAGCCGTGAATCGCGTGTGTCCACTCGCCCACACGCACGTGATCGCGTACCACGATCAACACGGTCGTGCGCTGCGCAGACGTCATGCCGAGCTTCGTTCCGGTGAATGTGAGTTTCATGATTGCCTCTGTGCGTGGAGCTCGGCGATCCGAGCGTCGATCTGCTTGATGATCAACGCAGCCTGCTCGGTTGTGCGAACCGCAGCCACGGCAGCCGCGAATTCAGTCTGTGCCTGCACGCGAATCTCCGCGTCACGCTTGCGCCACACTTGTGCTTCCGTGGTGTCTGCGTTGCTGAGGAGACGGTAGTGTCGTTTGCTGAAGCTCATGACTTCCTCGCTGTCCTGCCCGCGTTCCGGGCCAGCATGCGCCGATCACGCTTCGGTTCGGCTGCGTCTTCCGCGTTCAGCTTTGCCAGCATCGCCGTTCCCTCTGCTGACTCCAGTGCGTCTGTCTCGACGATGAACGGGCCGTACACCGTGCGGTTCGGCATGTCAATCCAGAACCAATCGCGTCCGTCGAAGTAAGTGATCGTGTCCATGTGAAGATTCTTTCGGATCTCGGATCAGAAGTCAACAGGGAAGAATTCTCCTACGAAATGTAGGAGAATTCCACGCGTCCGTTGTACCATCCCATGCAGAGCAGACAGTTGGCTCCTTCGATCTCGAGCCACACGTTTCCGTCGCGTCCGCACCAGATTCCCTCGATCGCCGTGTTCAGGGCTGCGGAGTCTAGCGCGCGGATCCGTGCCAGCCACGTTCCGAGATCCGGGCCACCATCGGACGCCTTGCAGACCGCGTTGCGCTGCGCTCTCGTGAACTTGATCGTTGCTGTGTTCGTCATGGTGAACATTGTTTCGGAACTTGCAACGGAAGTCAACAGGGCTGAACATACTAGGAATCCGTGCGTGGATTCCTAGTACGATTCTCGATCATCTTCATGCGCCGCAGCGCCACGTCCTCTGCGAGCGAGGGATTGACTTCCTCCGTGCATCGGAGAAGGGCAACCGCGTCAGCCACGCTGTAGCCTTCCGTGTACATCCGGTCTACGTCGCTGCGTAGCATCGGAACATTGACAGGCATGACAGTTCCCTCTCGTATGCTTCAAGTTGTTTCCGCAGCGCAGAGATCCGGTGCTCCAGATACGCGTGTCGATCACCGTATTCGCACGGAGCTTCAAACTCCGCGTCGATGTGATTGCTTCCGGTCGCCGTGCAGGCTTCTGCGCCACACCGATTGCAGGTGTAGCGCGTGGCGAAACGCTCGTTGCTGATCGTTTCGTTGGTGAGTATCTCGTGACTCTCGTGCATCCGTTCGCGAATCGTCACGGCCGTTTCCTTTCTAGTTGTCTCCGCAGCGCGCTGAGCTCTTCCGGCGAGACCTTCTCGGTCACGTCGAGCAGATCGCCTCCCAAGCACACGCGCGTGATGCGGATCGGTTGGTGCAGTTCATCGACGAACGTGACGTAGAGCGTCTGTCGTCTGAATATGATCCTCTTCTCGCGAGTCACAGCGGCCTGCTTCCTTCGGTCATGGTTCGACGCTGGATTTCCTTGAACAGATTATCCAGACCGTCTTCGTTGTCAGCCTGTGCCAGTGCCACGATATCGTAGATCGCGTTCGGCACCTTGAGCACGTCGTCCAGCTTCACGCTGTACACTTCGTCGAAGTCTCCGATCATCAATCCGGTGCTGTCGGAGATCACGACGTATGTATATCCGTCAGTGACCTTCAGAGAAACGAGAAACCGTGTCGTCATGACTGTGCCTCCACTCTCCTGAGCTCACGCTTCGCGCGACGGAGCTCGGCACTGAGCCGTGAGATCTCCGCGACAAGCGCAGCCTGCCGTGGTTGCATCGGGACAACGTGCGTGTTCCCTCGGATCCAGTTCGTGCGAACCTGCCCGCACGTGACATCGTGCGAGCCAGGAACCTTCTCGTTGCCCCGGATGTAAAGATCGTTGTCGTCGCCGAGAGCGTTGAGCCACTCAGCGTTCTTCACTCCCGGACACATGCCGTCGTTTGCCCAACGTGCGCAGCAACCGTCATGTCCGTTCTGTGCTGGTCCGGGTTCGTGCTTTGCGACTACGAGTGTCTTGGCCATTTGAAACCTCCGATGTTATCGGGTCAACGTGACGCGCCACCATTATCTGGTGACGCGCCACGGAAGTCAAATCTACGAGAGCAGACCCTTCGGCCCTGAGCCTCCGGCGACACCGCGCCTGCCGATCACCATGCGGTCAGCAGCCGCACGGCCACGTGCCTTGCCTTCCGCGTTCTGGCGGTAGGACGACGTCAACGAGGATGCGCTGCGCTTCTTGCCGCTGAACTTGTCGTCGATGTACTTCGTGACCTTCACGAGCGCACCGTTGAGACGGATGAGCGCAACGGACTCGCTGCCAGGAATGTTCGTGACGTGCTCGGCAACCGCAGCCTTGCGTGCTTCCTCGAATCGCTCGTCGATGCGCTTGATGAACGCGGTAAGCCACGATGCTTTGAAGCCGGACGCGAGCTTGCTGTTGCCCTTCACGTCACGACATTCCCACCAGTAGTCGCAGTATTCCTTGTGCGCGATCTCCGCAGCCGCGCGAACCAGCGTGCCGTAGACGTACTCAGCAACCGTCGCGTGCGACTTGGTGCCAACGAAGATGATGTGATTGGTTCCGGGCCGCACGAGGAACGAGCACAGATGCCCAGACGCAACGACACGCGCCAAGGTCTCCTGCCACGCAACGCGACGCTTCACCGGTTCGATGTTGTACTGCGCGCGGTTCACGATGATCTCGACGATCGGATCGTTGTCCGCTGCACGCGCGTAATCAATGTCGGACGGATTCAGTTCGTGCTCGATGAGCATCCGGTTGATGGCAGTCGCGAACGCTTCGGCCGCAGCCGTGTTACCAATCTTCGCTTCGCCATCGCGCTGCTCGCGCATCTTGACGAGCTTGCGCAGAACCTTCGCGCGGTGATCTTCCTGCGTGTTCTGTAACGCCTGAAGGAGCTCGAGATATAAATCGTGGTGCTGCACGCTGTGCGTGTGGTAGCGCAGGTGCGCTAGTTCGTGCGCTGCGGTGTCCCACACTTCGTTCGGCGACATCGGTGCCTCGCACCACTCGCCGTTCACCGTGCAGCGAAGCACGATGCGGATATCGCCGCTGCCGTTGCAGTCTCCCATGCGGTTCGCCATGCCGGTCTTCGGCATCGGATACGCGGTGATGCTGGTCAGCGGAAGTTCGTACTGCTTGGCCACACGCTTCATGGCCAGCCGCACATCGTTGAAGAACAGCAAGTCGTCTGGGTGAACTTGAATCTGTGTCACGGTCACAACCTCCAATGGACCTATCTTCGCCGATCTGCGAACGGAAGTCAAATCCTCCAGGACGTACTACGATTCGAGCAATTTCCGCATTGCCTCACGTGCGTCGTGGTGCGACACAAGCATCACGACGGTTCCGGATTCGCGCTCTGCGCGTTCCGTCAAGATCCACGCGGCTGACTCCTCGAACGCCGAGATTCGGCCATGCTCCCACGCGCGGCTGCGCTGCGTCTTCGAGTCGTCGATGTCATGCAGCGATCGCTTCCACGCACGCGCGATCTCGTGTAGTGCGTCAACCTTGGTTTGCATCACTGTCCTCCCTACGGGCATCCCGGTATCCGATGAGATGCCCGTAGACCGCGCCAACGTAGAACCCGACCACGGCTGCGAACGCGGCGAGAATCAACGCGCTAGCGACGCTCATTCGTTGCATTGCCTCCGAAGTCGTGGTCTCCATCGTGTCCTGCTGGACGCCTGCACCGCAGCGTCACGGTGCGCGTCTGGTAGTTCGTGGGGCAGCGTTCGACGTGCACTGACGTATTGACGGCAGGCTCAGTTTCCTCTCGTGGCTCCAGCTTCGGCGACAGCGACGCAATCAGTTTCGCGTCCGCTTCGCTGAGACCTTGCGCGATTACGTACTGTATGTCGGCGTGTGGCTCGACGACTTCCCATCCAGCGACGATATGCGTAGATGGCTGTGCGTGCCATTGACGTTTCGCCTTGTGAATCATGATCAGTCTCCTCAGTATGAAAGTTCCTCGTTGTTGTGGTTGCGAAATGACCAGCGGTGATCGTCCGATCTTACAGACTGCGTGTTCGCGATTCTGCACGCGCGGCTCGTTGCGTCAATCAAGCCTGCTGGTGGCCATTCGTCGCTGGACCAGATGCGCTGTCCATCGAAGTAGATGTTGTACTGACGCTTAGGTGGTTCGTAAATCCGTTCGCTCATGACTGTTCTCCTAGAACGGAATGTCCGTGTCGTCTTCCGGAACATCTGCTTCCTCTGGATCGTCAGCGTTGACAGCTACGATGCGAGCAGGCGAGACGTTAACTTCGTTGGTGATCTGTTCGACGAACTTGTCGGTGATATCGGAAGCCTGCTCCATATCCTGGACTTCAGCTTCCACGTAAATCAGGATGTTGACGCGCATCGAACTAACCTCCAATACTGCCTATTATCGCTGAGTCGGAACCTGAAGTCAAGCGAAATCTTCCAGTCACACCGTGAGAAGGATAAACGTACCGTTCAGCACGATCGCTGCGATGGTTACAAGCATCCACTTCATGACTGCCTCCGAACCTGTTATCGGCAGACCGCTGCCCGCATGACACGGTCGTTGCGGTGTTCCTCGTGCGGTGGATGTCCTTCGCCGTGGAAGGACAACACCAGTTTCGCGAGCAGCACGGCGATCTTTAGTGATTTCATCGGAGCCTCCAAGACTACCCTAGAAAGGGTAGTCTTCCTCCGTGAGAATGTCGTCGTCGTACGGTTCGTAGTTCGGCTCGTACGGCTGCTCCGCTGCGGGTTCCACTCGATCCAGCATGCCGTTGGGTGCAATCTCCCAACCTTCGTGCTGGCAGGAACGGCAGATCGGATCTGCGTGTGAGCCGGTTTCCGTGTCGTGGTGAAGTGAGCCGCAAACCATGCATTCCATCGAACCAACCTCCAATGGAATGATTTTCGGCAAGTCAATCGAGGAAGTCAACACCTATCTGCGAAAATTTTATCTCCAACGGTTGCTACAACTTGTGAAGACGGAACATCACCCTACGTTTACTAGGGCAAATTCGTTTGAGTCGGAACCCATCACGCTGGACTGAGCAGGCGTTCCAACTGACCGCTTCTGCGTCCTAGTTTCACTATTCCGAATTTGTGCTTGACTTCTGCTCCCGGATCGGGCATAGGACAGTAGTGCTTGACACCCTAGGAAACATAGGGCAGGATAGGGCAGCGCGGGCAGGCGCGTCGGAGACGCTACGAATGATGAAACCGGTTCTTCATGGCTAGCGCACGATCGCGCTCTTCTGGTCTTCGGCAGGCGCAGGAGTTTGCCGCCGAGATTTTCAACGATCCAACCTACAAGCAGAATTTGAAGTCGCGTGCTCGCGATGGTGAGCTTGCGCCGCAGGTTGAAGTGGCGCTGATGCACTATTGTTGGGGCAAGCCTGTCGAGGTGATTGGTCGAGAGGACGAGCTCGATCTCACTTCGCTGAGCATCGACGATCTCCAGAAGCTCGCATCCGACATCCAGGAATATCTCCGGGTAATCGCGAAGGAAGAACAGAACGTTGCTGACATGGATCCAGTGACGGGATTGGTGCAGTGAGTCTGTTCGACATAGTTCCTCCGCCGGTGCCTGTTGTCAAAACATCAGATGTAGAGCCGTCTGTACCAGCATTCACGAAACATGAAGCCGCACGGAAGCTCGCCTCGATTCAGGCGGAGCTCCAGCGCAGACGTTGGCTCGCTTCGCCGGAAACGTGGTGCGAAGAGAAGCTCGGAGATTCGCTATGGTCTAAACAGAGAACGATTCTCCGCGCTGTCCAAGAGCATCGCCGCGTTGCTGTCCAATCTTGCCACGAGGTTTCGAAGTCGTTCACGGCAGGACGTGTTGCTGCGTGGTGGCTCGACATTCACAGAGCGGGCGAAGCGTTCGTGATGACATCGGCTCCAACGGCTCCACAGGTGCGTACGATTCTCTGGAAAGAGATTGGACGCGCATACGTCGCAGGTTCACTCCGTGGTCGTGTCAATCAGACGGAGTGGATCATGGACGTGAACGGCAAGGAAGAAGTCGTTGCGATGGGTCGCAAGCCAGACGAGTTTGATCCGACAGCGTTTCAGGGCATCCATGCGCCACGAGTGCTGGTGATCTTCGACGAGGCGTGTGGCATCCGTGGTCCACTGTGGGAGGCAGCAGACACGCTGATCGCGAACGACTTCTCGAAGTTTCTGGCGATAGGCAATCCGGACATTCCACTGACTGAGTTTGAAGAGATCTGCAAGCCGGGAAGTGGATGGCATGTTATCGCGATTAGCGCGTTTGACTCCCCCAACTTTACTGGTGAAGACCTACCGGTCAATATCAAAGAACAATTGATTGGTCGCACATACGTTGAGGAGAAACGACGTAAGTGGGCACCATCATGGGAGTGGAATTCGGAAGGTACGCGCGTCGAGCCTCCAGCCGGAGTAGATCCAGCCGATACGAACCCAATGTGGCAGTCGAAGGTTTTGGGCAACTTCCCGAAGATCAGCGCAGTAGACCAACTTATTCCGCTTGCGTGGATTGTTCGCGCGCAGCACTTGAATCTCTCGAGCACGATCGTTGACGGACCCAACGAGCTCGGTGTAGACGTTGGTGGAGGCGGTGATGCGAACGATGTTTGTCATCGTCGTGGTATGGTCTATCGCATCATTCGTGAAGACCATGATCCTGATACGATGTCTCAATGCGGTAAGGTCATATTTGATCTTGAAGAGACAGGCGCGTCTGTCGCGAAGATCGATAAGATCGGAATTGGTTGGGGCGTTGTTAATCGTGGGCAAGAGCTCGGTAAACCATTTGTCGGTATCAACGTGGGTGAAGGAGTCGGTGATGCGGAACCAGGAAGTGAAGAGGAGAGCGACGACGAACGGTTTGCGAACCTGAAAGCGAAGTTGTATTGGCATGTTAGGACTGAATTCGAATTGGGTCATGTGGACATCGATCCGCGTGACGAAGATCTCGCAGCGCAACTTTGTACGATCAGGTACGAGCGTACATCGAAGGGCAAGATCAAGATTGCGGACAAGCGCAAAGATGCGAACGGTAAGCGCATACCGTCGCCGAATCGCGCGGAAGCGTTGATGCTCGCGGCTGCTCCCATACCGGTTGAGCATAGCGTGCAGACGACGGCTACGTGGTGACAAATGAAGCTCACTGATCTGAATCCGCATTGGGTGAGCTCTGGCGGCGACGGCATCACTGATAAGGACGGGCAGCCGGTGCCACGTCGAGATCGAATCGGAGTGAGCTTCGATTGTCCGTGTTCGAAGTGCACGTCTCAACGCGTTGGCGATGAAGATTCAGACTTCCATCTGCGTCACTTCATCTCGTTCACGAATCCTCCGGACGGTGGACCTTCGTTTGAGAGTGGCGGGCATCCCACGTGGAACCGAATTGGTGATACGTTTGAGACGCTCGTTCTTCAGCCGAGCATCCTATCCGATACAGCGAAGGGAGGCTGTGGCTGGCATGGTTACATCGGTGGTCCCGGTGGAGATAAGCCGGGAGAAGTGGTTACGTTGTAGGTGACACCGTGGCTATTGGGGCTAACGGGCAGCTTGGTCACTATAGCGATCTTCGTTGGCACGCTTGTCTTTCGCATGGGTCATCAGACTGCGCGTCTCGAGGCATTAGAAAAATGGCGTGTAACTGTTCGGCCCGACATACCGTCACGTGTGGACGAACTGGAACGTTGGCGTGGTAACATGCGACAAGACATGCACGAAGTATCTGACGTGTTGGAGAGTGTGCGTGTCGAGCTCAAGCGTCTCGCCACTGTTATAGAGGAGCGAACGCGGCAGCATCGGCACACCGATTCGAGGTAGATATGAAACGATTTGTCTTCGCTCTCTGCTTCGCTCTGATCCCTACTCTTCTGCTCAACGCTCAGAGCGGTCTTACCTCGACCACATGCCCCGGCACTGGCTGTGTACAGTTCCAAGTAGATGGAGCTCGAGCCGTCACGTTCCAAGTGGCAGGCACGTTCGTTGCGACGGACGTATTCGAGCAGTCGAACGACGCAACCAACTGGCAACCGTTGTGGCTCCAGGCTCCTACTTCGATTCGCTCGATCACCGGTGCGAATCCTGCGGCGACGACGGAGATCTCTGAAACAGTTCCAGCCGGTTCGCGTTGGACGTTCAAATCTCTGCGTGCAGCGCTTGTGACGAACGGTACGGTTGCCACACGTAATGTTCAGATTACGTTCGACGACGGAACGAACACGTTTGCATCTGGTGGCGCAACGTTCAATCAGAGCGCATCACTCACGTTCACCTACTTTTTCAATCCAGGCGTTACGAACGCGGTGCAGACATCCGTGATCGCGCAGGTGCCTATTCCTGCTGATGTCGTGCTGCCTGCTGGCTATCGCATTCGGACGGTCACGAGTGCAATGCAGAGTGGTGACGATTGGGCCGCGCCACAGTACGTGGTGAGTGAGGAGATCAGTCAGACAACAGCAGTCGGGATCTGGTCTGGACAGATAGAAGGCGTGCGCTATGTGCGCCATCGTCTCTCTGCGTTTACGTCTGGAACTGCACTGGTGTCGGCGTCCGCGTCGCGATGAAGGAACTTCTCCAGGATCGTGTGAAGCAGGCTCGTGCGAAGCACGAGCAGAATATCAAGCTGTCGATCGAAGAAGCTGAACGGTTGATTATGCAGCTTCAGGACAGGCGATCGCCAGCACAATTCAGGGCTACTCGCTATGACGACACGAACGATCACTCCAACCGATAACGCGCAGTTCGATCGCTACAAGGAGATTGCGCTCAATCGATCTCAGGTTGAGCGTCGAACGATGAACGTATGGGAGCATCAAGGTCGGGAAGGTCGTGCGGCGACGCACTACATGCAGGTTCTTCCAGACGAGATGCCGGATCCACCGGAAGGTTGGGTCTTGGTAGCGATGGTCAACGCGGCTGAAGATCGCAATCGGATTTGATCATGGGAGTCGTCGAACAGTTTCGCTCCGCTGCGTCTGAGCTTGTCGCGCGCTCTGCACTTGCGCGATGGGCAGGGAAGACGTTTGGCGATAAGCGAGACATGTACGAGGCTCTTGGCTACAAGCGAGACCTTACCGTTCAGGACTATCGATCAAGATACGAACGTGGTGGAGTGGCTGGTACTGTCGTTGAAGCAAAGCCGGAAGCTACGTGGAGGGAAGGTGGAGAAGTAATCGAGGTTGACGAATCAGATGAGACCACTCAGTTCGAAACTGCATGGGAAGCTCTGAACGAACGCCTCGATATCTGGTCTGTGTTCTTTAAGACGGACGTTCTAGCCGGTCTGGGTCGCTACAGCATCATTCTCCTCGGAGCTCCAGGAACATTTGATACTCCGCTGAAGCGCTTGAAGCCGGACGATCTAGCATATCTGTGGGCATTCGCAGAGGACGACGCTCAGATCGACGACTTGGATCTTGAGCGAGACTCCTCGAGCCCACGATTCTCGATGCCGAACTTCTACACTCTTCCTCAGATCAAGACGCTGACGGGCACTGTGACGAAAGCACACTGGTCACGCATCGTGCACGTTCGAGCAGAAGGCGTTCCCGATGGTGTGCTCTACGGTCCTCCGCGTATGCGGCGCGTGTGGAACTATTTCGACGATCTTGATAAGGTCGTTGGTGGTGGCTCCGAAGCGTTCTGGGTCCGCGCGAATCAGGGCTATGTCTTCAATCTGGACAAGGAAGCGAGGCTGAAGCCGGAAGAGAAGACGAAGATGTCGGATCAAGTTACAGAATTCGAGCACGGTATGCGCCGAGCTCTGAAGCTTCAAGGCGTCGAAGTCAAGACGCTTGGCTCTGACGTTGCTGACTTCGGTCCAGCCGCAGAGAAGATCATCATGTTGATCTCTGGATCAACCGGTATTCCTCAGCGACTGTTCGTTGGATCGGAGCGTGGTGAGCTCTCCAGCACACAGGATCGCGAGAACTGGTCTGATCGAATCGACAGCCGTCGGACGCAATACGCGCATCCGTTTATCGTGAAGCCGTTCGTGCAGCGGTTGGTTGAATTAAAGACTTTGCCTGCACCAACGACGTTCAAGACCCGTTGGCCGAATCAGATCACCATGACGGAAACGGAGAAGGCTGATTTGACGGTGAAGCTTACGAAGGCGAATCAGCAGCAGGGTGAAGATGTGGTCACGACGGACGAGATGCGCGATACCATCTGGGGCAAGCAGCCGTTGTCTGGCGATCAGAAGCAGCGGAAGCCTCCTGCTCCAACGCCTGACGTTCCACCAACGGATAACTCGGGGATTAGATGACACATCGACTCGTGGCATTCGAGTTTATCGCAGCGGGAAGCGGACCAAGTATCGTTCGGCTCTCGCGCAATTCGATGGTGATCGCTCAGTTCGCGTTCGTGGATTGGATCGCGGTTGATCTGCGGCCATTTCAACCTCTTACCTTCTCTGCAAAGGAAGACCTTGTTGTTGAGGGTGAAGGACTTGGGCATCCGTATTGGGACAACGAAGTTCCGCCGTGGCTGGTCTCGTTTGACGGTATCTCCGAAGGGAAGAGAATCAAGGCGATTAAGGACGCAGCCACGCGAGAGATCAACCGAGCAAGGATCTCGATGCCGTGAGTAAGAAGCTGGAGATTATCCCGTTCGTCACTATTCCCGTTGGGTGGATGCGCTGCATCGCATGCAGTGACTTCAAGCAATTTCCCGGTCGTATGTGGCTTGGCTACAGTCGCACAGGTGAGGATCTGACAATCGAATGCCCAGCTTGTAAGGGCACAGGGCAAGTAGAGAAATTCAAACACGTGGACGTCCGAACTGGTCAGGAGATCGATTACGAAAAGCCAGGTCAGATGTTCGTTCACGCTACTAAGATCGAAGGAGAGATTATTCTCCTAGAAGGAGTTCGCGATGTCCCGTGAATACACAGTCAGTGGTGACAATCAGACGGTCGTGGCTGCGCCACAACTCGTTCATCTCAATCCGTCGGCTGGTGGTGCTGGCATTCCTGGATTTGAAGTTCTGCGCGCGTGGTGTTCGCAGCGCGCCAACGCAACATCG
>Ga0307468_100000076_pt1 | contig 28616 bp, 22 predicted proteins | sample atmdna_FD_203085 | JGI IMG/M metagenome (GOLD analysis project Ga0307468, IMG submission 203085) | Hardwood forest soil microbial communities from Morgan-Monroe State Forest, Indiana, United States - atmos_gases AM2C_05 | ecosystem: Environmental > Terrestrial > Soil > Temperate forest > Bulk...
CGAGGTGCGTGGCGGGAAGCGTCTCGTAGTAGTTGGTGCGGTCGTACCAGGTCGAGCCGTTGGCGACGCCGCCGACCTGCTGGATGTAGCGGAAGTGGTCGTTGGTGCCGACGTGCTGGCTGCCCTGGAAGAGCATGTGCTCGAAGAGGTGGGCGAAACCGGTACGGCCGGGGCGCTCGTTCTTGGAGCCGACGTGGTACCAGAGATTGACGGTCACGAGCGGCAGCGAGGAGTCCGGGTGGAGCACGACGCGGAGGCCGTTCGGAAGGCTATGGCGTTCGAATGGGAGGTCGGGTTTCACGGGGATCTCACGTGTGCAGAAGGCGTGCCGCCGGGTCTTTCCGGCCCGGCGCGCGGGCATCGGCGCAGTCTATGGAGCGCCATAGAAACGTGTCAAGGCAGGGACCCTCTTGCATTACGCTGGGTTACCGCTTAGACTTACGCCCATGGACTATCTCACCGAACGCCAGAAAGAAATTCTGGAGTACATCCACGAATTCCGGCGCGAGCGCGGCATCGCTCCCACGCACCGGGAAATCTGTGAACGCTTCGGCTTCTCCTCCTACGGCACGGCGTACAAGCATCTGAAGCTGCTGCAGGAGAAGGGGTTCCTGAAGCGGGACTGGAACCAGAAGCGCGGCATCGAGCTGATCCGCGCCATCCCCGGCGGCGAGATGACCGCCAAGGACCTGCCGTTCTTCGGCCGTATCGCCGCGGGCCGGCCGATCGAGGCGGTGAGCGGCAACGAACGGGTGGCTGTCCCCGATCACCTGCTCAGCGGCAAGGACGGCGAGCACTATGTGTTGCGTGTCGTCGGCGAGTCGATGATCGAGGAGGGGATCCACGACGGCGACTACGTGATCGTGCTGCGGCGCGAGGTCGCCCAGCCCGGCGAGATGGTGGTGGCGCTGGTCGGCGACGACGCGACCCTCAAGCGTTTCTACCCCGAAGGGCCGATGGTGCGGCTGCAGCCGGCCAACCCGAACATGGACCCGATCCGCGTCCCCGCCCGCGACGTCCGGGTGCAGGGGATCGTGGTCGGTCTGATGCGGAAGTTCTGATCCCGCATCGCGGGGGAGGCCGGCATGCCCGGCACGATGAGCCGATGAGGACATTCAGGTTTGTCCTGTTTGAAGACAGCCTCGGCTTCGCCTATGCCGTGGTCCGCGACGGTCTGCTCGTCGCGCTGAGCCATTATCCGACGGCGGATGAAGCGATCCGGGGACGGGAGCGGCATTGGCCGGACGCCGAGCTCGACCCGGACGCGCCGCCTTTTCCCGAGCTGCGCCGCCAGCTCGACGAGTACCTGGCCGGCCGCCGGCGGACGTTCGAGCTGCCGCTCGCGCCCTCCGGGACCGACTTCCAGAAGAGATGCTGGCAGGCCCTCCAGGAGATCCCCTTCGGACAGACTCGCTCCTATGGCGATCAGGCCCGGATCGTGGGTCAGCCCGGCGCCGCGCGCGCCGTGGGGCGGGCCAACCACGACAACCCGATCGGAGTGGTGATCCCCTGCCACCGCGTGATCGGAGCCAACGGCTCGCTCACCGGCTACGCCGGCGGGCTGCACATGAAGCGCCGGCTTCTGGAGCTGGAAGGGGTGCTCCAGCCTTCGCTGGAGCTGTAGCTCTCTCCGGCGGAGGTGGTCCCTACCGCAACCGCTCCGCCAGCCGGCTGAACCTCGGCCGCACCCTCTTGTTGCCGATCGCCATGGCCAGCGCCCGGTTCTCGCCCACCAGGATCGCCAGCCGCTTGGCCCGCGTCAGCCCCGTGTAGAGCAGGTTGCGCTGCAGCATGATGTAGTGCTGGGTGTGGAGCGGCAGCACCACGCAGGGGTACTCGCTGCCCTGCGACTTGTGGATCGAGCAGGCGTAGGCGAGCCGCAGCTCGTCGAGCGAGCCGAAGTCGTAGCCGACCTCGCGGCCGTCCACCACGACGCGGACGAGCTGCTCGACCTCATTGATGTCGGTCACCCGGCCGATGTCGCCGTTGAAGACTTCCAGCTCGTAGTTGTTCCGCACCTGCATCACCTTGTCGCCCACGCGCAGGCTCTGCCCGCCGCGGATCACCATCGCCCCCTCGGGGTTCAGCAGCTCGCGCAGCACGGCGTTCAGGTTGTCGGTGCCCAGGGGACCGCGGTTCATCGGGGTGAGCACCTGGATCTGCTCGACCGGGTCGAAGCCGAAGCGGGCCGGGATGCGCCGCGCCACCAGCTCGGAGATCGTCTCCACGACCTCCTCCGGGGCGCGGCGCTCGATGAAGAAGAAGTCGCCGTCGCTGTCCACCGACTCCAGCACCGGCATCATCCCGTGGTTGACGCGGTGGGCGTTGACCACGATCAGGCTGCGCTCGGCCTGGCGGAAGATCTCGGTCAGCCGCACCACCTCGACCGCCTCCGAGCGGATCAGGTCGGCCAGCACCTTGCCGGGTCCTACCGACGGCAACTGGTCGACGTCGCCCACCAGGACGAGGCGGCCGTGGTCGGGTACCGCCCGCAGGAGGTGCGCGGCGAGCGACATGTCGAGCATCGACACCTCGTCGACGATCAGCAGGTCGCCGAACAGCGGGCGGTCCCGGTTGCGCTCGAAGCCGCGGGTGTGCGGGTTCCATTCGAGCAGGCGGTGGAGCGTCATGGCCTCGGCGCCGGTGGCTTCGGAGAGGCGTTTTGCCGCCCGGCCGGTCGGCGCGCCGAGCAGCACCCGCTGCCCCTTCTTGACCAGGATCTTGACCAGGCCGCGCACCAGCGTGGTCTTGCCGGTGCCGGGGCCGCCGGTGATCACCAGGACCTTGCGGGTGAGCCCGGCGCGGATCGCCTGCCGCTGCTCGCGGGCGAGCGCCAGCCGCTCGCTCTGTTCGAACCAGTCGAGCGCCCGGTCGAGGTCGATCTCCAGCGGCAGCTGCGGCTGCAGGAGCAAGCCGCGGATCCGCTCCGCGACCCCGGCCTCGGCGGCGTGGAGGTGTTTGAGGTAGACCGCCTTCTCCTCGGGATCGGCCAGCGGCTCGACCACCACCTGCTCGGACTGGGCGAGCCGGCCGAGCGCCTCCTCGATGGGCGGGGCCTCCGCCTTGAGCAACTCGGCCGCCTCCTGGACCAGCGTCTCCCAGGGGAGGTAGAGGTGGCCGCGGTCGGCGGCGCGGGAGAGCACGTAGAGCGCGCCGGCTTCGAGGCGCTGCGGCGCATCGGCGGGGAGGCCCAAGGCCGAGGCGATCTTGTCCGCGGTCAGGAAGCCGAAGCCGTAGACCTCCGACGCCAGCCGGTAGGGGTTCTGGCGCACCAGCTCGGCAGCGTGCGGGCCGTAGGCCTTGTAGATGCGGATGGCATACTGGGTGGAGACGCCGTGCGACTGCAGGAAGACCATGACGTCCTTGATGTCCCGCTGCTCGACCCAGGAGCGGCGGATCTCGGAGCTGCGCTTGGGGCCGATCCCTTCGACCTCGGTGAGCCGGTCCGGGTCGTTCTCGATCACGTCCAGGGTGCCGAGGCCGAAGGCGCCGACCAGGCGCTTGGCCATCACCTTGCCGATGCCGCGGATCAGCCCGGAGCCCAGGTACTTCTCGATGCCGACGACGGTGGCGGGGGTGATCGTGGTGTAGCTCGTCACCCGGAACTGCCGGCCGTGCTTGGGGTCGTTGCCCCAGGTCCCGGTCAGCCGCAGGTTCTCCCCGGGCTGTACGCCCAGGAGGTTGCCGACCGCGGTCACCAGGTCCTGACGCCCGGGGATGGCGAGGCGCACCACGCTCCAGGCGTTCTCCTCGTTGGCGAAGACGACCCGTTCAAGGACCCCCTCCAGGGTCGAGGTCTGCGCGTGGCGGTCCGGGGATTCGAAAGGCAGGCTCATGACGGCGAGCCGAGTTTACGACAAGGGGGAAAAAAGAGGGGGGCCGCGCTGGCCACGGCCCCCGCCGGGAGGATCGACGTGAAGAAGCGTCTCTAGCGGGCGACGAAGCTGCGGATCGCGTCCAGGGCGCCGAGCAGGCCCGGGTTGCCCGGCTGGATGGACCATACCTGTGGCGTGCCGCGCTCGGAGCAGGTGGCGACGACCTCGCCGCTGTTGAGGAACTGGACGTCGGCGTAGCGGCCGGTCTGCCCGCCCTGGACAAAGGCGATCCGGACGCCTCCTTCGAGGGAGGGGTGGAGGCCGTCCGGCTGGAAATCGATCTCGGCGAGCAGCCGGAGGGCGCAGTCGGCGGACCTCTTCGCCCCCTGGCCGGGGGTCTCGATGGATTCATCCGGCCATTCGGGGGACAGGCCCAGGCCCGCCAGGGCCTGCCTCGCCTCGGGCAGCCATCCAGGATGCGGCAGGGAAGAAGTTCTCGGAGTCTCGGTCATGTTTTCCATCCTCCGAGAGCGAGGATAGGAAAGCGTCGTGACACTGTCGGTCGAAAGAGGGTTCCAAAACGGATACCGCGGTCAGATCCCGCGATCTCAGGAGCCGGCGCCGGGCTCCGGCTCGCACAGGCCGAGGCTCTGCAGCCACCCCGGCACCCAGCCGTCCTCTTCGGGCTGCGGCAGAGGCTTGGAGTTGCCGACCCGCGAGAGGTAGACGTCGGCCGTGGTGGCGCAGGACGTCACGCGTTGCGAGAGGCTCTCGTACCCCTTGTTTTTGAGGAAGTCCTCCAGGTTTTTTTTCGCGTCCTCGACCTTGAGCTTTGGTCCGACGACCAGGAAGTCGATGGGTCTTTCGTGGCCGTTCCGGCAGACCTCGGCGATCAGCCGCAGGAGGAGCCAGTCCTGCATCCCGTGGCCGACGATGTGCCAGACCAGCCGGGTCTGGGGCTCGCACCTCTCCAGGCGGTGCCGCAGGTAGCCCTCGGCCGCGGTGTAGACCTGGTGCAGGCTGTCCACTGGCATGCTGAGCGGGCTGTAGAGCTCCTTGTCGTGGCCGGCCGCGGCCATGGTGTAGAGATGGGAGATGTCGCCGTGCAGCTTGAAGAGGTAGCGGTGCTCCGGCTCCTCCGGGCGGAGCCGGCTCGGCAGGTGGAGCACCTCGCGGGCCAGCATGAGCGCCTCGATCGAAGTGGAGACGATCCGCCAGGTGGGCTCGGGCGGGCCGGCGTCCTGGGAGTTGCGGTCCCGGTCCGACTGCACCAGGTCGATGGCCCGGTCGGCGAACTGCGTGTAATTCGTGGTCAGCCAGCCTTCCCAGCGGATCCGCGCGGCTTCGAGGCATTGATTGAGGTGTCCCCAGTCATAACGCCGGATGACGCTACGAAAGGCCTCACGCATCTTGCGCTCGTTCGCGCTGGCGGTCATCTTCTGCTCGATCCGGTCTTCGGCCGTCAGCCGGTCGGAGACCAGGTCCCGAAGCTCGTGCTCCAGAAGGAAGTCCCACCAGGCGTCGAGGTTCCCTTCGCTGGCGACCTGCTGGAACTCCTTGAAGAACGTGAGCTTTTTTTTCCCTTCCTCGAAGTAGGGCAGCCCCTTCTCCGGCTTCCTCAGACGCAGCATCTCTTCCCGGAAGGGAGCTCCCATCTCCATGAGGAAGTCGGTGGTCGTGGGCAGGCCGAAGCCGCCCTTGCTGTCGTCCCGGATCTCGAAACCGGCACCGGTGACGAGCACGTGCACGCAGCGCTTCGGAGTGACGGGCGGCGCGGGCGCCATGACGCGGAGGCTGCGCCCGAGGTGCTCGAGGGTGTCCGGCGACTTGGGCCAGATCCGGAGGGGATCCCGGCCCGGGATGAAGAGGGCTCCGGTCTCATAGGAGCTGACGACCCGGATCTCGGCCAGTGGGGCGTTGTAGGTGATCCACTCCACCACCACGCGCCCGAGCCCCTGGCCGCTGCTACCCAGCTCCGTCTTGCCCGTCCCCCGCTTCTTGTCGGCCGGAGCCCCCGTGGGCTGGCCGCGCATGTCCACCAGGAACCAGACCGGACCGCTGCGGAGATGGCTCTGGAGGGCGGAGAGCTTGTCGAGAACCGTGAGGTCGCCCGGGACCCACCAGACCGCGATCCGGCCGTCGGCCGTCTCCAGCGGCACCGGCGTCGTCCTCTCGTCCTTCCAGAACAGGGTCTCGAGCTGCCGGTCGTGCTGCGGGGGCCCGCCCGGGCCGTGGCCGCCGCCGCCGATCCCGATGCTGCGGCTCAGATAGCGCCATACGTGGAAGGCGAAGCGCATCGAGTCGTCGACGATCACCAGCTCGGTCCGCGGGGAGGCGCTCATGGGGTCACCTCATGGACGCGCTCGAGCAGGAAGGAGAACCGGCCTTCCTGCTCGTTCACGGATTGGATACTGAGCTGCCAGCCGACCACGGCCGCGGCCAGGTTGGCCAGGTAGAGGCCGGTGCCGTGGGAGGCCACGTCCCGCGCCTCACGCCGCGGGATCAGCGTCTGGAGACCGAGCTCCTTCAGGTCTTTCAGACGTTTGAGGTTCTCGCTCCCGGGGGCTTCGGGACGCAGAGCGAATTGGAGGGTCACCCCTGGCCGCGTCGCGCTGGGCTGGATGACCACCGAAGGCTGTTGGCGGGGGTTGGGGCCGTAATTGCGGTCGTTCTGGTCGAGCTCTTTGAGCGTCATCTGCAGGAAGCGGAGCTCGCGCGGCTGCAGCGTGATGTCCTGGTCCAGGTTTTCCAGCAATTCGGGCCAGAACTCGGGCAGCAGGTCGTCGCGGAAAGTGACCTTCTGCTGCGCGTCGTCGTCGTCCAGCCGTCCAGGATCGAGCAGCCCCTGGAGAGTGCGCAGGTTCTTGGGGATGCTCTCGGCATCCCGCGAGCGCTCCAGCAGGTAGGTGGCGAAGCGCTCGGCGCGCGAGCTTTCGCCTCGTCCCACCTTCTGCGGCCGCCCCTCGTCGCGGTGCTTCCAGACGAGCAGCGGGTCGAGCGCCTGCGCGATCTCCTCGAGCTCCAGCACGTGCTCATCCAGCGACTCGAGAAGGCCGTGCCCGAGGATGCCGAGCACGATGTTTTTCTGGATGGCGGTGCTCTGCGGAAACGCCCCTGCCGCCCGCCGGAGCTGCGACAGGGCGGTCCGGTACAGCGTGTACTGGGGCTGGAAGATCTGGTGTTTCCGAGCGTACTCGTCGAGACGGTCGAGCGAGGCGCTGCACCAAAGGTGGATGTCGCGGCTGAGGAGCACGACCTCCGGCCGGACCTGGTCCGAACGCTTCCGGACCAGGATACTGCGGAGGACTTCCTGCTCGAATCTCTCAAGCGCCGGTATCCAGAACTCTCGCGAGTGGCGGAAGAAATCTTCGCCTTCTCCGTGGTGCCGCAGCCGGTGCAGCAGCTTGCGGGAAGGCCGCAAGTCGATCCTGCTGGCGTCCTGGGAGAGTTGGCGGCCCAGGCTGTGGAGCCACAGCAGGATCTTGAAGAAGGGGATCATCTTCAGGAGGACCTGCTGGTTGTGATTGCCGACTACCTGGCGCAGACGGCTGTGCCTTCGGAACCGGCCGAGCGGCTGCGGCAGCAGCGTCGCCCAGAAGGGGTCCTCGATGCTCAGGCTGTCCTCGCGGCGGCTCGAGCCGGTGCGCCGGAAAAGCTGGACGGCAACATCGGGGACCGGCAGGCCCAGGGCGCCGAGCAGGGTGAGCTGATCGAGCACGGCCGCCGCCCGGTCCTCCCGGGGGCTCTCCTGCGAGACCAGCCCCGCCTCCGACATCCAGTGGGCGACCCGGATGGCGGCCGAAGGGCAGGCGCAGACCGTCAGAGCGAGGGATCGGGCGATCTCGTGCGTCAACGAGTCGCTGACCCGCTCCGGCGAGTGGGAGGCCTGTGCCGCAAAGTCGCTCAGCGCCTTGACGTACTCTTCGAGACTCTCCCAAGGGGCTTCCTGCCTGGGGTCGTCCGGCGTCCAGGCCTCCTTCCGGCCCCCGTCCTCGATCCAGCGTTTGCAGGCCCGGATCAGGGACAGGTTGGTGGCGCGCAGCGTCTCGAGGGCCAGCAGCGGGTCGCCCGCGACGAGCAGCTTCAGGATGCTCGCGATGCGGCTTTTCAGGATCTCGTCGATGTCGGGCTCGCCGCTGCGGAGGCTGAGCTGCCAGAGGGTGTCGCCGTCGATCAGCTGCTTGGCAAAGTGGATCCGGATCCGGATCTCGGTCCGGTGCGAGTCCCCCTGCCAGTGTTCCAGGCCGCGCTCCAGCGACCGGAGCACGGCCTGGTAGACCTGCCGCACATCGGCGACCGGGGGATTCCCCTCCACGGGCTCGACCTTCTCGAAGAGCCACCGGTTGGCCCGGTCGAGGACGACGGACACGATCTCGACGAAGAGGCTGTTGTCGCGCACGCGGAAGACGCGTTCGAGCGCCTGGTCGAGGGCCCCCTCCACCTCTTTCGCGTCGAGCCGGTCCCAGGCCTGATCCAGATCGAGCAGGGGCCGCAGATGGCGCGGCAGCCACTGCCGGTCGGAGACCTGGAGCCGCGGCGCCGCGTCCCAATGCCTTGCCGGCTCATCATCCTTGTCTTCCTTCGGCTCCTCGTCCCGCAGGATGCCGCGCACCAGCACCTGCGGCGCCACGGGGGAGGCGATATAGGCGGCTTCGGCCATGCGCAGGCGCTGGCTGCGGAAGGGGCCGAACAATCCGGTGTCCTCGTCACGGTCCTGGCAGACCAGGCCCAGCCAGATCTCCACCAGCCGTTCGTACTCCTCCCGGCGCTCGGGCAGATAGCGCGGGTAGTGGAGCGTGTGGACCTGGAGCCTGCCGTCGTTGGTGGCGACGGCCAGCCGTGCAAAGGCCTTCTCCCGGGATGCGCTGATGAGCCGGCCGGGCAGATCCAGCAGCGCCGAGGCGAACACCGCCGCGCGCAGATCGAAGCGGGCGTATCGCTCGCCGGGGACGCGCAGCCGCTGGTGCTTCGCACGGCTTCCGGTCTCCTGTACCTGGGCGCGGTCCGCGAAGAGGATGCCGCGGCCCAGCTGAGTCACGGCCAGCACCGAAGGGTAGGAAGCGCCGCCCGGAGTCCTCGTGGGGAGCTCCAGGACATGGAGCTGCGCGATCGGGCTCCCCTGCTCCCAGGTGGCCCACACGGTCGTGAACTTTGCGTCGGAAGGGAGCTGCTGCCAGGCCGCGATCGTGCCGTCCGCTCCGCCGACGAAGATCCGGCGGACTCCGGTCTCCTCATGCCGGCAGGTCCGGCAGGCCAAGGCCCAGACCGGCGCGCCGAGGCGCCCTACCAACGCCGGCTGCAAGGAGGTGTCGTCCTCGAGCCGGGGGGCTCGCCGCGGGACCTCCAGACGCCAAACCTGGCCGTCTTCGCAGCCCGCGTAGACCGGATGACAGGCGGCCGAGGACGCCTCTTTGTCCTGCACCAGGCACCAGACCCGGTTCCGGGCGATGGCCTTGCCCTCCGGCGAGGCCGCGAAGAGCTTCTCTTTGGGCTTCACGCAGCGCAGGGTGGGGGCTTCGCCTCCCGACACCTCCACGAGAGTGACCTGCGCGACGCCGCCGTGACCGCGCAGACCGGCCACGACCCAGCCCGACTCGAGCTCCAGCAGGCTATAGACCGACTCCTGGCCGTCACCAATAGGGCGCAAGGCGCAGCGTACGAGTGCCTCGGAGGTCGTCGCCTCCACGCGGTCCGTGTCGAGGCTCAATGGCCAGAGCTCGAAAGCGTGCGCGGCGCCCGCTTCGGGACGTTGGGCCGGGGAGGCGAGGAGGTAATAACCGCCTTCCGGGAAGCTGCCCAGGACCAGGGCGCGGCTGTGCCCGTAATCCCTGGGCTCATTGCGCGGCGCCGTATCGCGTGACTGCAGGTTCCTCGCCCGCAGCCGGTACCCCTCCTCGCCGGCTTCGGGCGAGAAGACGACGCAGAGGTCGAGACGGTATCCCTCGCCTTCGGCGCGTGTGCTCGGGAGCACCACCTCGTAGAGCTCGATATCTCCCCAGATCCAGGAGACCGCCAACAGGACGCGCTCCCCGACGCGCAGGGTCTGCAGGTCCCAGGCGGTGCGGCCCAGCCGCTGGCCGTGGTCGTCCGTGAGCTCGAGGTCGACCTGCCGCTGGAACAGGAGCGAGCGGTAGGCGAAGTGGTCGAGGTCGCGGGCTTTCTGCTGCTGCTCGGTCAGGATCCGCAACGACTCGGCGGCGCTGCTGCGGATGGCATAGGAGGCGCCAAAGACCCCCCATTTCCGGGCGAACATGATCTGTTTCTCGACCGCGCGGCGGATGCGCCCGGCCTGCGAGGTCTCCTCGGGGCAGGCCTCGGCGATCGCCCGCAGCCAGCGGACGACGCTCAGGTAGAGCGATTCGCCGTCCCCTTGTCCATAGCGGTGGATCGTCCCCAGCAGCGCGTGCGTCCAGAGCTCCACCGCCTGACCCAGCTGGTCCGGCTCCGGCTCTCTCCCGGGGAGACTCCGCAAGACTTTACGCGCCAGCTCCGCGTTGGGGTTGCCGAGGAACTCGCGCAGCGTCTTCATCTCCTCGGGGCTCTCGCCGAGCTGCTCGAAGAGCTCGGCGAGCAGAGCGTCAGGCCGCCAGTCGCGGACTCCCGGATCCTCCTTCTCCAGGCGGCGTCTCAGATCGTCGACGGTGCCGTGCCGGAGCAGGCTGCGCAACGGGAGGTCGGCGGTGGACGTGGGAAGAGGAGCGCTTTCGCCTCCCAGGAGGACCTTGTAGAGGCTGATCACCACGCGGTCGTTGCGCCGCGCCTGGCCGATGACGAAGTGACCGGCCAGGGTTCGCCATGAGGAGTAGGCGAGCATCACCTGGGACGCGTCGTGCCGGATCCCCGAGCGCCGCCAGTTCGGGCCGTCCTCCTCATGCGGACCGTGGTCCCAGAACAGGTGGGCGTCGCCGGCGGAGTCCGAGACCCAGAGGAAGGCGCCCGCCTGGCTGGCGTAATACGTGATCGCCATGCACATCCGGCCGACGCCCGGCAGCGAGACCCGCCGCGCCCACGGCCGGCCTTCCTTGTCCCAGCTCAGCAGGTAGACGCCGTTGTCGGTGGAGACATAGGCTCCCAGGCTCTCCTGGTCGCGATAGTCGAAGTCGTCCTGGCCTTCCCGCCGGCCGCCGACGTCGGGAGGCTTGATCACGGCGAAGTCCGTGACGAAGCCGGGCATCTCGCCCCCGGCCCACACCCTCTCCGGCGACTCGAGCTCAATTCCCATGGGGGTGTCCTGGGCCACCCAGACCGTCCCGTTCTCTGCCAGCCAGAGCCAGCGCCGCCCCGGCTCGATGGGGACCGAGCAGCAGAGGCCCGTGACCTGATGGAGCGGTTCGGGCCCTTGCTCCGCGAAGGCCTGGCAGGCCGCCTCCTCGACCGGAGTCCCCGGCACCACCTGCCGGCATTCGACGATCCGCGTCCCGGAGTTGCGGAACGAAACCACGAGCCGGGACCGGTCGAGCCAGTCCATGTAGGTGACGGGGTTCGTCTCGTAGGCGGTGCCGTCATCGCCGGAGCCCTCCCACAGGCAGATCAAAGTGGGAGTGTCGCAGGACTCCTCGCAGGCTTGGCGCCAGTTCATGAGGTCGATCCTGCCGTCGTCCCTGGCCACCAGCAGCCAGTCCGCGGACCATTCGCAGACCTTCCGGACGGCGAGCCCCCGGTTCTTCCGGAGCATGTCCCAGGCGGAGATCCGCGAGTACCGCAGCGTCTGCGCGAGGTCGCCGTTGGAGAGGGCACTGCCGGCGAGCTTTTCGACGATGGTGATCGTCCCGTCCTTGCAGCCGATGAACAACGCGTCGCTGCGGAGGGAGTACTCCATGGCACGGGGCGCATAGCCGCAGGAGAGCTCATGCTCCTGGGCCACGAACTCCGGCACCGGGGCGCCGGCCGGCCCCCCACCCATCCCTGGTCTTTCGGGCATTCGGCGAACTATACAACGAGAAACGGAGGCGTTCCGTCGCTCGGAGGACCGGGATCGCTCTCTCTCCCGCGATTTGTGCCAAAATGACCATCCCATGCCGGACCGCCCGCTCGTACTGGTCATCGACGACGAAACAGGCTCCCGCGAATCGATGGCGATCGCCATCGAGAAGACGGGGCTCGCCGTGCGCACGTTCGACGACGCGCGCAAGGCCCTCGACTTCCTCGAGGAGGCCGAAGGGGCGAAGCTCGCGGTGTGCGACCTGCGGATGCCGGGCATGGACGGCCTCGCGTTCCTCAAGGAGGTCCGGGAGCGCAAGTACGACGTCGGCGTGATCCTGGTCACCGCCTACGGCTCGATCGAGTCCGCGGTCCAGGCCATGCGGGTCGGCGCCGACGACTATCTGACCAAGCCGGTGGACCTCTACGAGCTGCGCCAGCGGGTGACCAACCTGCTCGAGAAGCAGCAGCTCAAGGAGGAGGTCTCCAGCCTGCGCGAAATGCTCGACAAGCGGTATGGCTTCGAGAGCATCATCGGCCGCTCGGCGGCGATGGAGCGCCTGTTCGAGCAGATGAAGCTGGTGGCGCCCACCCGCTCGACCGTGCTGATCGCCGGCGAGAGCGGCACCGGCAAGGAGCTGGTGGCCAACGCGCTGCACCGCGCCAGCCCGCGCCGCAACGAGCGTTTCCTGGCGATCAACTGCGGGGCCATCCCGAGCGACATCCTGGAGAGCGAGCTGTTCGGCCACGAGCGCGGCGCCTTCACCGGCGCGGTGACGCGCAAGATCGGCAAGTTCGAGCTCGCCCACCGCGGCACGCTGTTCCTCGACGAGATCAGCGAGCTCTACCCGGAGCTGCAGGTCAAGCTGCTGCGCGTCCTCGAAGAGCGGCAGGTCATGCGCGTCGGCGGCAGCGAGCTGATCGACGTCGACTTCCGGCTGGTCGCGGCGACCAACCGCGACCTGGAGAAGGAGGTCACCGCCGGCCGGTTCCGCGAGGACCTCTACTACCGGTTGAAGGTGGTGACGCTGCGCATCCCGCCTCTGCGCGAGCGGCCGTCGGACATCCCGGTGCTGGCCGAGCACTTCCTGGGGATCTTCTGCCAGGAGCACGGCAAGCCGCCGCAGCGGCTGAGCCCGGAGGCGCTGGAGCTGCTCGCCCGCTATCCCTGGCCGGGCAATGTCCGCCAGCTCCGCAACGTCATGGAGTCGGTGGTGATCTTCCACCAGGGCGAGGTGATCGGCGTCGCCGACCTGCCGGTCGAGGTGCGGGAGTCGACGGTGCTGTCGGCGGTCGGGGTGCCGGTCCAGGCGGTCGCGGGCGAGCCGCGCACCATGGCGGACATCGAGCGCCAGGCGATCCTGGAGACGCTGGAACGCACCGGCGGGCACCGCGCCAAGGCCGCGGACCTCCTGGGTATCGGGCTGCGCACTTTGCAGCGTAAGCTCAAGGAATACAAGGACGACGGATTCACCCAGGACTAGGGAGACAGGATGGAGCTACCGGCCGAGGTTCTGATCCACAACGAGACCCTGGGGCTCAAGGGCGGTAGGGGGACTCTGCTGCAGGTTGGAGAAGGCTATTACGAGGTGAACTGCACTTTCGGGGAGAGGGTCCACCGGACGCTCTTCCCGATCTCGGGGACCGTGTTGATCTCCCGCGAGCCGGAAGAGGCGACGCGCCCCGACCTGGAGATCGAGCGCTGATGGCAGTCAAAGGACGAGGCAGAAAGATCATCGACGGGGGCGGACCGAGCGAGGCCCGGCTCTCCGTGAACGTAGACCACGTGGCGACGCTGCGACAGGCGCGGCGGACCCTCTACCCGGACCCGGCCGAGGCGGCCCAGATCGCCGAGGACGCCGGCGCCGCCGGCATCACCGTGCACCTGCGCATGGACCGCCGGCACATCCAGGACGCCGACGTCGAGCGGCTGCGCGGCAGCGTCCGCGGCAAGCTCAACCTGGAGATGTCGATCGCCGAGGAGATGTTGCGGCTCGCCCTGCGCATCAAGCCGAATCAGGTGACCCTGGTGCCCGAACGGCCCGAGGAGGTCACCACCGAAGGCGGGCTCAACCTCCTCTTCTACGGCCGCCGGATCGGCGAGACGGCCGAGCGCCTGGCCGAGGCGGGCATCGCCGTGTCGTTGTTCCTCGATCCCGATCCGGGGCAGATCGACATGCTCTCCGGGTTCGCGCCGCGCGGCGTCCAGGGGTTCGAGATCAACACCGACGCGTACACCCGCGCCGCCGCGACGGACCCGGCCGCGGCCGAGTCCGCGCTGGCTCACGTGGCCGAAGCGGCGCAGCTGGGCCGCTCGCACGGGCTCCGCCTCTACGCCGGGCACGGCCTCACCACCGCCAACGTCGGTCCGGTCGCCGCCATCCCCGGGATGGAGGAGCTGAACATCGGCCACGCGATCATCGCCCGCGCCGTCCTGGTCGGGATGGACATCGCGGTGCGGGAGATGCTGGCGGCGATCGCCGGCAAGCCTTGAGCCCGCACCGCATGGCCGCCGCGCTGACCCTCCTGCTCGGCTGCGCCGGTTCGGCCTGTTTCGGGGAGGAGGCGCCCCGGCAGGCAACGCCGCGCGATGTCCGCGACGTGCGGGTCGACGCCCTGATGAACGAGGCGGTCGCGGCCGGCGGACCGGGCTGCGCGGTCACGGTCCTGCGCCAGGGGAAGGTCGTCCATTCCCGGGGGTACGGGCTGGCGGACGTGGAGCGCGGCACCGCGATCACTCCGCGGACGCCGTTCGACGTCGGCTCGATCGCCAAGCAGCTCACCGCCGCCGTGCTGGTCCGGCTGGCCGAGCGCGGCAGGCTGTCGCTCGACGACCCGGTCCGCAAGCATCTCCCGGAGCTGCCGGCGTACCTCCAGCCGGTCACCTTGCGGCACCTGATCCACCACACGAGCGGTCTGCGCGACTACCTGAACCTCTGGGAGCTCGCCGGCCGGGACTTCACCGGCGCCGCCTCATCCCGGGATGCGCTCGCCACGATCGCGCGCCAGAAGGCGCTGAGCTTCAAGCCCGGGGAGCGGTTCCTCTACAGCAACTCCGGCTACGAGCTCCTGGCGCTCGTCGCCGAACGGGTGAGCGGCAAGCCGTTCGCCGATCTTGCCCGCGACGAGATTTTCGAGCCCCTCGAGATGACGGGGACCTCGTTTCGCAGCGCCCGGTCGCGGCCGGCCGAGGGGTACATGCCTCCTTTCCGAGGGATGGAGCCCGTTCGTACCGGCTTCGACCTGGTCGGCGACGGCGGGCTCTGGAGCACCGCCGAGGACCTCGCCCGTTGGCTGCTGCACGGCAACCTGTCGGGGCGGTTGGCGGAACGGGGTACCCTGAACGGCGGCGGCCGGACCGATTACGCCTATGGGCTTTTCGTCCGTCCTTATCGGGGTCTGGACACGGTAGGCCACGGCGGCAACTTCCTCGGCTACGCCGCCGACCTCCTCCTTTTTCCCAAGGAACGGCTGGGGGTGGTCTGTCTCTGCAACTCCAGCGACCTCGACGCTGGGCAGCTGTCGCGGCGTATCGCGGAGGTCTATCTCGGCAAGGAGATGGCGGCCGCCGCTCCATCCTCCTCCACAGAGCAACTCTCTCGCTACGCCGGGCTCTACCTGGACCGCTCCACCAGCACCTTCCGGCGGGTCACCCTGGAGAATGGGAAGCTCCGCCTGGAGCGCAGCTTTGGCCGGGGCGGCGAGTTGGTGCCGCTCGGGGGCGCCCGCTTCCAGCTGCCCGGAGGGATTACCGAGGTCCTGGTCTCTTTCCCAGCCCCGGGGCGGCTGGAGGAGAGGATCGGCGGTGAAGCGCCCGCCGCCTACGAAGCCGTCGTCCCTCCTGCTACGGAGGACCTGACGGCCTACGCCAGGCGGTACGCCAGCGACGAGCTGGGGGTGGAGTGGACGGTGACCGTGCGCGGCGGCCGGCTGGCGCTCCTCCGGCCCAGGTTGGGCGAGACGGCGCTGGAGCCGGTGGTCCGCGACGGCTTCTGGGCGGAAGGGGTCGGTATGGTCTGGTTCCAGCGGACCCCGGAAGGAGCGGTGAACGGGTTCCGGCTGGACGGCGCCCGAGCGTTGGGGATCGGGTTTACCCCAACTCCTGCCGGATAGCCTCCGCCAGCTCCCCGGCCAGAGACTCGACCGTCTCCTGGCCGGGACCCTCGATCATGACGCGGGCGAGCGGCTCGGTGCCGCTGTAGCGCAGGACCAGCCGGCCATCGGCGCCCAGGCTCTCCTCGACGTGACGCTGCGCGGCGACCACCTTGGGGAGAGTGGAGAAGTCGGCCTTGCGGGCGACGCGGACGTTGACCAGGATCTGCGGGTAGCGCCGGAAGCCGGCCAACTGCTCCGACAGGGGGCGGCCGTTCTGGTGCACCAGCGCGGCCATCTGGACCGCGGTCAGGAGCCCGTCACCGGTGCTCGCCAGCTCCATCTGCACGATGTGGCCGGACTGCTCGCCGCCGAGGAGGATGCCCTCCCGGCGCATCGCCTCGACCACATAGCGGTCGCCGACGTTGCAGCGCACCAGGCCGATCCCTTCGCGGTCGAGCGCGCGCTCCAGACCCAGGTTGCTCATCGAGGTGGCGACGATCTTCGGCGGCTCGAGCTTTCCCGAGCGTCGCAGACAGGTCGCCCAGAGATAGAGGATGGCGTCGCCGTCGCGCACAGAGCCGCGCTCGTCGGCCAGGATGCAGCGGTCGGCGTCGCCGTCGAAGGCTGCCCCGAGGTCCGCCCCTTCTCCGACCACGCGGGCGGCCATCTCCTCCGGCGCGGTCGAGCCGCAACCCTCGTTGACGTTGCGGCCGTTCGGCGCGGCGTGGAGCAGGGTGACGCGCGCGCCCAGCCGTTCGAAGATCTCGCCGGCATAGGACGAAGCCGCGCCGTTGCCGGCGTCGAGCACGACGCGCAGGCCGTCCAGCGGGCGCTCCCCCGGGACGGTCGCCACAGTCGCAGCGAGGTGGCGCAGGTAGTGCTCCCGCAGCGTCTCGTCCGCCTCCAGGTGGTCCAGGGCGATCTCCTGCACGTCCGGTACAGGGTCGTTGTCCTCCGCCAGCCGCCGCTCCAGCGCCTCCTCGTCCTCGTCGCTCCACTTGAACCCCTGCGGATCGAGCAGCTTGATGCCGTTGTCCGGATACGGGTTGTGGCTCGCCGAGACGACCACGCCGGCGCCGGCGCCGAGCAGGCGGGTGAGGAAGGCGATGCCCGGCGTGGGGATGACCCCGGCATAGCGCAGGCTCACCCCGCCGGCGATCAAGCCTTCGGCGAGCCAGCGGCAAATCTCGGGTGTGCTCTCGCGGGTGTCGCCGCCCAGGACAACCGACGGGTTGCCCCGTTGGCGCAGGGTCGCCGCCAAGTGGACAGCCAGCGCCGTCACGGTGGCGCGGTCCAGCGGGAACTCGCCGAAACGGCCGCGGACGCCGTCGGTGCCGAAGAGGCGGGGTCTGCGTTCAGAGGCGATCGATGTCAAGGGGGCTCCTGTTCTCGCGCCGGACGGGCGCCATTCTGGTCTGCTGGGGTTTCCGGGTCCGGAGGCGGCAGCGGCGGGATCCGCACCGTGACCTGGGAAGGCTGCACCACCTGGATCAGCGGATCGGGCGGGTCCACCGGCACCGTGATCTCGAAAGGCAGGATCTGGCCGGTGAGGTCGATCGGCCGGGTGGTCAGCGAGCCGATGCGGGTCACCAGCGGCTCCGGGCCGGCGACCAGAACCTGGTTGGGGAAGACCTCGGGCTCGTCCATGAGGCCTTCCGGCTTGCCGATCAGCTTGGGCACGACCGGCAACCGCTGCGTGACCTCCCGTTCGAGCTCAACCCGGACGACGTTGGGCTCGATCGAGACGACGTCCAGCCCCTCGGGGCGGAGGACGTTCTCGGGTCTGAGATTGATGGTGTAGACCCCGGGCTCGCGCTGCGGCAGCTCGACCTGGACGTCCACCGCGTACGGGGTGAGCTGGCGGACCGCCCGCTTGTTGCCGCGCAGGCTGACGTTCACAGTAGAGATCTGGTTCATGATGATGAAGCCGCGCGGCCGGTTGTAGCTGACGCTCGCCTCGATCAGCCGTTCCGTCGACTCCAGGCGGTCCTCCAGCGAAGCGTTCAGCCAGAGGCCGATGGCGATCCCCAGCGCGAGCAGGCGGATCCCCCAGGTGCGGATCTGCTCGTTCACGCCGCCCTCCCCTGGGGATAGAGGTCGGTCACCAGATATTTGTAGAGGGTGTTGCGCAGGCTCTTGCCGTCCAGGTCGCGGATCAGCGCGCCGTCGAACGCCACGGAGATAGTGCCGGTCTCTTCGGAGACAACCACGGCCACGGCGTCCGTCTCCTCGGTGATCCCGAGGGCGGCCCGGTGGCGGGTGCCGAACTCCTTGGACAGCTCCGGATTCGGGGTAAGCGGCAGGAAGCAGGCCGCGGCGGCGATACGGTCGTCCTGGATGATCACCGCGCCGTCGTGGAGCGGCGTGTCCGGGGTGAAGATGTTGATCAGCAGGTCGTAGGAGATCACCGCGTTGAGCGCGATGCCGTTCTCGACATAGTTGCGGAGCCCCTGGAGGCGCTCGATCACGATCAGCGCCCCGACCCGCCGGGTGGAGAGCGTGGTCACGGCGAGGACGATGTCGCCGAAAGCCGACACCACCTGTTGCTGCTTGGTCAGTCCCCAGAGCGGGTTGCGGCCGAAGTTCGCCAGCGCCCGGCGGATCTCCTGCTGGAACAGGACAATGATCGCGAAGGGCAGGACGATCAGCAGGTTCTCGAGGATCGTCTGCAGCGTCGGCAGCTCGGCGATCTGCGCGCCGTAGTAGACCACGCCGACGAAGACCAGCCCGAGCAGCATCTGCACCGCCCGGGTGCCGCGGATCAGCAGCAGCAGGTTATAGACGATGAAGGCGACCGCCAGGATGTCGATGGCGTCGCGCCAGGTCAAGAGCTCCAGAAACCGTTGGACCGTCATGCCCCCACCCTCCGCTCGTCGATCGCGTGCCAGACCGTAAGGAGCTGCGCGGTCGCGCCGACGTCGTGGACGCGCACGATCGAGGCGCACTGGGCGGCGGCCCAGGCCACCGTGGCAAGGCTCCCGCCCAGCCGCTCCCTGGGTGCCGGCGCCGGCCAGCCCGCGGATTCGAGGACGCGGGCGATGAAGCTCTTGCGGCTGGCGCCGAGCAGCAGCGGCCGGCCCAGGAGGGACAGCTCGTCGAGACGCGCGATCAGCTCGAGGTTGTTCTCCACCGTCTTGCCGAAGCCGATCCCGGGATCGAGGATCAGCCGCTCCGCGGCGATCCCGGCGGCGGCGGCGCGGTCCATGGCGACCGCCAGCTCGGAGCGCACCTCGGCCACGACGTCCTTGAAGTGAATGTCCTTCTGCATGGTCGACAGGTCGCCGCGGCTGTGCATCAGCACCACGGGGCAGCCCGCGCCGCTCGCGCCGGCAAGCGCGCCGCTCATCTCGGGATCGGCGAGCGCGCTCACGTCGTTGACCAGGTCGGCGCCTGCCGCCAGCGCCTGCCGGGCCACCGTCCCCTTGCGGGTATCGACCGAGAGCGGCGCGTCGGTGGCGCGGCGCAGGGCCTCCAGTACGGGGAGCAGGCGGTCGGCCTCCTCCTGCGGCGGCACGATGCTCGCCCCGGCGCCGTAGGCGCCGCCGCCCGGCCGCGTCGACTCGGCCCCGAGGTCCAGCAGGTCGGCGCCCTCGTCGAGCATGGCGAGCGCGCGCTCGACCGCCCGTTCGGGTTCGAGCCAGAGGCCGCCGTCGCTGAAGGAGTCGGGCGTGAGGTTGAGGACGCCCATGACCCGCGGCCTCTCTCCGAGGAGGAGCGAGCGTCCGCGGGGTAGCTGGAAGGACCAGGAGCGGCGGGTGCGGGCTGGTTGCGCGATCTCCATGAGCGACGGGGCGACGCCCCGGTCTAAGTCTATCGTGCGGAACGACGCCATCGAAAGGAAAAGCCCGGACGGAGCCGGGCTTTTTTCGTCGACAGGAAGAGAAGAGAGCAGCGCGTCAGCTCGATTGCTCGGGTTTCGGTACCGCCTGGGGGGGCCGGGCGGCGCGGCGCTTGGCGCCCGCGACCTCCGCCTCGGCTTCCCTGTCGAGGTCGGTGAGGACGGTGGCTTCGCTGGTGGCGGGAGCCGGCGTCGGCGCGATGCGCGGCGTGAGGACCTGCTCGGGGACCTCGTGGCCGCCGACCACCAGGCCTTCGCCCGGCGGCACGGGGCGGGTCGGAGCGGGCTCGTGTCCGGTCATCTCGCGGATGGTGTCGTAGACCTCGTCACCGTCGAGCGACTCGTGCTCCAGCAGGTCTTGCGCCACGCGGTCGAGAACCTTGCGGTAGTCGCTGAGGATGCGGGTCGCCCGCTGGTAGGCGGTCTGCACGATCCGCGACACCTCGTGGTCGATGCGCAGGGCGGTGTCCTCGCTGTAGTCGGCGCGCTGCGAGAACTCGCGGCCGATGAAGACCGGCTCGTCCTTGGTGCCGAAGGAGAGCGGGCCGAGGTCGGACATGCCCCACTCGCAGACCATGCGGCGGGCCATGTCGGTGGCGCGCTCGATGTCGTTGCCGGCGCCGGTCGTGATGTCGGGCTGGGTCAGCTCCTCGGCGACCCGGCCGCCCATCAGGATGGCGATCTGCGCCTCGACGTACTGCTTGCGGTACGTGTACTTGTCCTCAGTCGGCAGCTGCATGGTGAGGCCCAGGGCGCGGCCGCGCGGGATGATCGTGACCTTGTGGAGCGGGTCGGACCCGGGGGTGAAGGCCGCGACCAGGGCGTGACCCGCCTCGTGATAGGCGGTGACCCGCTTCTCCTCGTCGGTCAGCATCATGGTCTTCCGCTCGACGCCCATCAGGACCTTGTCCTTGGCGAACTCGAAGTCGTCCATGTCGACCTTCTTCTTGTTGCGCCGGGCGGCGATCAGGGCCGCCTCGTTGACCAGGTTCGACAGGTCGGCGCCGGCGAAGCCGGGGGTGCCGCGGGCGATCTTGTTGAGCTCGACGTCCTCGCCGAGCGGGATGTTGCGCGTGTGGACCTTGAGGATGCCGAGACGGCCGTTGATGTCCGGCCGGTCGACGACCACGCGGCGGTCGAAACGGCCGGGCCGCAGCAGCGCCGGGTCGAGCACATCGGGGCGGTTGGTGGCGGCGATCAGGATGACGCCCTCGTTGGACTCGAAGCCGTCCATCTCGACGAGCAACTGGTTGAGCGTCTGCTCGCGCTCGTCGTGACCGCCGCCGAGCCCGGCGCCGCGGTGGCGGCCGACGGCGTCGATCTCGTCGATGAAGATGATGCACGGGGCGTTCTTCTTGCCCTGCTCGAACAGGTCGCGGACGCGCGAGGCGCCGACGCCGACGAACATCTCGACGAAGTCCGAGCCAGAGATGGAGAAGAACGGCACGTTGGCCTCGCCGGCGATGGCGCGGGCGAGCAGGGTCTTGCCGGTGCCGGGAGGACCCATCAGCAGCACGCCCTTGGGGATGCGGCCGCCGAGCTTCTGGAACTTCTGCGGCTCCTTGAGAAACTCGACGATCTCCTGCAGCTCCTCCTTCGCCTCCTCGACGCCGGCCACGTCCTTGAACGTCACCTTCTTGCCCGAGGTGTTGAGCAGCTTGGCCTTGCTCTTGCCGAAGGACAGGGCCTTGTTGCCGCCGGTCTGCATCTGACGCATGAAGAAGATCCAGAGCGCCACGATCAGCAGCACCGGGGCCCAGGTGAAGAGGATGGCGATCAGCGGGTTTTCGCGCGTCTCCTCGGCACGGATCGCCACGCCGGAACGGCGCAGCTGCTCGACGAACTCCGGAGTCGAAACGAAGGGCAGCTGGCTGGTGAACTCCCCTTCCGGGAGCTCGCCGCCGCTCCGGAACTTGCCGCTGACCTCCACATTGTTCCGGATCGTCATCTCCGCCACGCGGCCCTTCTCCACCTGCTCGATGAGAGCGCTGAAGTCGAGCTCCTGCTGCGGGCTCTTGCCGTGCTGGAAGGTATTCCACAACAGGATCACCACCACGAAGATGGCCATCCAGAGAAACAACGTCTTGAGAGTTGAGTTCAAGGCTCGCCTACCTCATCATTCAGAAATCGCTTCGGGACAAATGTCCCTTCCATGTGACAACCAGAAGGCCGGGGGGCGGATTCCCATGGATCAGGTCCGCTCCGGCAGCCGCCCCACATAAGGGAGGTTGCCATATCTTCCTTCGTGCTTCAGACCATAGCCGACCAGGACACCCGGCTCGGCGGTGGTGAACGCCTGGTAGTGCAGCTCGAACGGGGTCTTGCGCTCGCCGGGGCGGTCGATCAGGGCGGCGAACCGCACCGACCGCGCGCCGCGGTCCCGGAGCTGCTGCTCCAGATAGGGCTCGGTCACGCCCGATCCGACCACGTCCTTGACCACCACCACGCTCTGCCCCTCGACGTCGATCGGCAACGGGTAGTGGATTTCCAGGACGTCCGACCCCTGGTATCCGACGTGGATCAGCTCGAAGCGCACCGGCCGCTCGATCGACCGCACCAGGTCGGCGAAGAAGATCACCGATCCGCCGAGCAGCGCGAGCAGCAGCGGCTCCTCGCCGGCGAGGTCCTCGCCCAGCCTCTTGCCCAGGGCTGTCACCTGGGTGCGCAGCGCCTCGGGATCGAACAGAGGCTCGATGGCGGGGCCATCGTCAACGGCGGAAGTGGACAGGTTCATCGTGTCGTGATCTCCGCGACCCAGGCTGTCGGCTCGCCGGTGAGCCGGAAGCGCTGGTCGATCGTAACGCCAGGTACCCATGCAATTTGGCCGCCTACGCAGAGCAGCGGCAAGCGGTCGCGCTCCCCTCGCGGCACCCGGCGGTCGATGAGGACGTCTTTCAACTTCCGGCTGCCGCTCGCGCCCAGCGGGTGGAGACGGTCGCCCGGGCAGCGGCTGCGGACCGTGACCCGGTCTCCCGGCGCCACCGGCAGCGCCAGGGCTGCCCGCCGGCGGCAGCCCGCGAGCATCCAGGGCTCCACGGGCTGGCAGATGAGCCGGACGCGGAGGGCGACCTCCGGGATCTCCAACTCCCCCGGAATCTTGAGAGTATAAGTGAAACTGAGGGGGCTGCCCGCCTCTTCCCTGCGCCGCAACGCCACACGCCCGTCCTCCTCCCGCCATACCCAGCCGTCGCCGCAGTCGCAGGCGATCCGCCCCGGGCGGCCGAGTTGGCGGAGCAACTCGCTCCGGGCCGCCCGCGCCGCCGGATACGGCACCCCGGCGCGGCGGTGGAGCAGGGCGAGAGCAAACGGCAGCAGCTCGGCCGGCAGTCTCTCCAAGACCTCGCGCTCCACCGAGGCCCCCCCTGGGTACGCGGGCGTCCCGCCCGCTCTTTCTACCTCAAGGATCCTCTCCAGCCTGTCGCCAACCCGGAGCGCGCGCGCCGCCAGACCGGCGAGACGGGGTGAGAGGTCCGGGACGTCCGCGGCGAGGCGGGGGAGCAGGTGATGGCGGACACGGCTGCGCGCCGCGTGAGGATCGCGGTTGGTCGGGTCCTCCACGGGCTTGAGGCCCGCTTCGGCGAGCAGGGCCGCCAGCTCGTTCCGCGTTACCCCAGGGGGGCCGAGCAGCGGCCGGACCACCGTGCCGTGCACCGGCCGGATGCCGGCGAGCCCCGCGACCCCGGTGCCGAAGGCCAGGCGCAGCAGCACGGTCTCCGCCTGGTCGTCGCGGTGGTGCGCGGTCGCGACGTACCGCGCTCCGGCCAGGCGGCGGACCTCGTCCAGGAAGTCGTAGCGGACCCGGCGGGCCGCGGCCTCCAGGCTCTCGCCGGGCTGCCGGAGCGCGGGGACCGGACGCCGGACGAGCACCGCCGGGACCTCCAGCGCCGCGGCGAGCCGGGCCGCCGCGGCGGCCCGATCGGCGGAGCCCGCGTCCATTCCGTGATCGAGATGGGCGGCGACCAGGCGCGGTCCGCCCGCGCGCCGCGCCAGCCGGGACATGGCGAGCAGCAGCGCGGTCGAGTCGGGGCCGCCGGAAAAGGCGACGACGACGCGGTCGTCCGCGGCGAGAGGCGCGGCGCTCTGGAAGAAGCCTTCCAGGATGGGGACGATGTCCATGGGGAGTGAGGAGTAGAATGATGGTGGCGGTGAAGGGACTTGAACCCCTGACACAGCGGATATGAGCCGCTTGCTCTAACCAACTGAGCTACACCGCCTGGGAGCGAGGAGAGGGGCCAGGACCGCCCATGGGGCGGAAGGCTGGCGGCCTTCGGATCGCGACCGGGAATTATACCCGGGCGACGGAGGGATGCAACGTGAGAACCGTGGCGCTCATTCCCGACGGGGACCGGGCGCCCTCCTCCGGCAGAGGCCGTCGGAGGGCGAGGCGCAACCCGTGGTGCTTCGGCCGATGCGGCCGAGGCTCAGCGCATCACTTCCTGGCAGCTGCGGAACTGGCCGAAGAACTCCTGCATCGAGTTCGACAGCGCGGGCTCATTCAGCCGGTAAATCACGTTCTGTCCCTGCCGCTGGTCGACCACCAGGTCGGCTTCCTTGAGGACCGACAGGTGGCGCGAAATGGTCGGCTGAGAGAGATTGAAGTTGCCGACGATCTCCCCGACCGTGCGCTGGTTGTTCTCCAGCAGGCGCAGGATCTCCTGCCGCGTGCTGTCCGACAGCGCTTTGAAGACCTTGGTCAGGTGCCGCTCTTCACGCCTGAAATTGGGAATGCTGCGGTCAATATTCGCCATGGCTTTTTCTCCTCGACGGGTTCGACGGGTTGTGCCTCTTTACCGGACCTTGTGATGTACACATTGTAGAAGGTGAATACTTGGGAGTGTCTTGATATTGCGCTGCTCTGATGGCAGATTGGTGCCCACAAAATGAGCGGACACGTGCAAGCTTCTCTATAACCAAAATTTAGCTGTGTCTTTGAGCTGTCCGGACCTGCAGGTTTCGTCGCGAGGACGGCTGCGGGAGAGGGATGTAACCGGTCTCACCCGGCGAGGTGCAGGGGCGCGATTCCTCGCGCCCCTTTCGAGGAGGCGCTCTAGCCGCGGGCCTTGCGGAGCTGCTCGTCGACCGCCTGCCAGTTGACCACGTTCCACCAGGCGCCGACGTAGTCGGGCCGGCGGTTCTGGTACTTGAGGTAGTAGGCGTGCTCCCAGACGTCGACGCCGAGCAGCGGTACCTTCCCCTCCATGAGCGGGCTGTCCTGGTTCGGCTTGGCGACGACCTCGAGCTTGCCGCCGTTGGCCACCAGCCAGCCCCAGCCGGACCCGAACTGGTTGACGGCGGCGTTGGTCAGCTTCTCCTTGAAGCTGTCGAAGCCGCCGAGGTCGCGGTCGATGGCGGCCGCGAGGTCGCCGGCGGGGGAGCCGCCGCCGCCCGGGCCCATGATCTCCCAGAAGAGGGTGTGGTTGGCGTGGCCGCCGCCGTTGTTGCGCACTGCGGTGCGAACCGAGTCGGGGAGGCTGTCGAGGCCGCGCAGCAGATCCTCGATCGACTTGTTCTGCAGGTCCGGATGGCCTTCGAGCGCCGCGTTCAGCTTGCTGACATAGGTGGCGTGGTGCTTGTCGTGATGGATCTCCATCGTCCGCGCGTCGATGTGGGGCTCCAGCGCGTCGAAGGCATAGGGCAGGGCAGGCACTTCGAACATCGTACGTCCCTCCTTCTCTCTCGTGGTGGTCGTATGGGCTCGGGCGAACGAGGCGTTCCCCTGGCGGGGGCCTCGGCCCCGTATTCTGGCACGAAGGAGAAAAGGATGGGGAGGAGGCGTCCGGGGGAGGACGCCTGGAGACGGCCTAGCGCAGCTTCTCTTCGACGAACTCGACGTGCTTGCGGACCTTGGGGTCGTACTTCTTCATCCGCAGCTTCTCGGTCGAGAGCTTCTTGTTCTTGTCCGTCGTGTAGAAGTAGCCGGTCCCGGCGGTCGATACCAACTTGATCTTGTCGCGCATTTTCGGATCTCCGCTCCGGAGGCTGTCAGGCTCAGGAGGCAGGCAGAAATTTCTGAGAAATTGGCGGGGCCGACGGGACTCGAACCCGCGACCTCCGGCGTGACAGGCCGGCGTTCTAACCAACTGAACTACGACCCCGCAAGGGTCTTCCGGAGCAGCATGCCCACCCGATGGTGGGAGGTGAGGGATTTGAACCCGCGACCCCCTGCGTGTAAGGCAGGTGCTCTAACCGCTGAGCTAACCTCCCCTCGCCGCTCCAAGGACGCGTAATGGTACGTAAGCGGCGGGTGCGTGTCAACACTCAATGGGCCACGTACCCCAACCCCTTGAGCTCTTCCTTGAGCCCTTCCGGCACCGCCTGGCCCGTGGCGCGGTCGTTCATGCCGGCGAAGCGCTGGCGGAGGAGCTTCGCCAGCTCCGAGACGATCTCGGGGTGCTGGGCGGCGAGGTTGCGGGTCTCCTGCGGGTCCCGCTCCAGGTTGTAGAGCTCGGCCTTGCCGATCGGATAGTGGCCGGGCGGAGCGTCCGGGATGCAGACCGGCTCGACGCCGTCCGGGTTGTGGACCAGCTTCCAGGGGCCGCGGACCACGGTCCGGATCGTGGTCGAGCCGTACTCGGAAAACGCCGGCTTGCCCGCGCCCCCCTGGCCGGGCCGCTCCAGGTAGGGCACCAGCGACCTCCCGTGCTGCTCGGCCGGCGGCTTGATCCTCAGCAGGTCGAGAAGCGTCGGCGTGACGTCTGCCAGCTCCACCGTCTGCGGCACCCGGGCGCCGGTGGGGAGCAGCCCGGGAGCTGACATCCCCAGCGGCACGTGCAGCGTCGTCTCGTACACCGAGCAGGCGTGGTAGAGGTAGCCGTTGTGGTCGTACAGCTCCTCGCCATGGTCGGCGGTGAAGACGACCACGGTCTTGTCCAGCCGGCCGGCGGCGCGTAGGCCGTCGAGCAGCGAGCCGCTCAGACGGTCGGTGCCGATCACCGCCGCGTCGTACAGGGCGTCGAGGTACTGGACGTCGCGCGGCGCCAGCTTCAACTTCTCGGCCATGATGCGGTTGAGCTGCCACTTCTTGGGGCCGACCGGACCCTGGTAGCCGGGGTCGAGCTCGCGGTCCGCGAGGTCGCCGCCGTTGTAGTAGGGGCCGTGGGCGCCGAAGAGGTGGACCCAGAGGAAGAACGGCTTGGAGCCGTCCTGCGCCTGCGCCCACGCCAGCGCCCGCTGCACGGTCTTGCCGTCCTGGCCTCCCGAGCAGGCGAACTCGTCCCATCCCTGGTGGTTCGCCTGGCACATGTTGGAGAGGAAGGCCGCGGTCCGGTACCCGGCGCCGTGCAGGAGCTTGGGCAGGGTGGGCAGGTCGTCGGGGAAGCCGTAGCCGTTCTCGACGACGCCGTGGCCGCGGGGATAGAGACCGGTGAGCACCGTGGCGAGAGACGGCCAGGTCGACGCCCGCTGCGCGGCGGCGCGCTCGAAGAGCACGCCTGCGGCGAGCTGGGCGTCGAGGCGCGGGCTGGTCGGCCGCACGGGGTAGCCGTAGGCGCCGAGCCGGTCGGCGCGCAGGGTGTCGGCCGTCAGCAGGAGGACGTTCCACCCCTGGGCGCCGCCCGCCAGCCTCTTCCTCTCTTCCTGCTTGGGCGCGGGCTCCGCGCGGCAGCCGGCGAAAGCTATGAAGAGGACGAGCAGGAGGCAGAGAGGTCGGCGCATGGGCGGGCCGGATTGTAGCCCGGACGCGGCCCGTCCTTGCCGGACCACCTCGGAAGGTGATATGAAATCACTGCCTTCCGTGCCGGGCCTCCAGCCCGGCTTAGCTCCCCGTTCCCGGTTCTCGTACCCCATCTCCGCTCCCTTTCGCGAGGAGCGGATATGGAGCCGATTGTCTGGGAGGAATTCGTCCACCGTCACGGCAACAAGCTGAGATACCGGGTGGTCCGCCTGTTGTTGCAGATCGGGGAGCGGCCCCGGCCGGACCAGGTGGAGGAGCTGACACAGGAGGTCTATTGCCGGCTGCTGGAAGGCGGCGGCGACCTCCTGGAGCGGCGGGCCGACCGGCAGGGGGAGCTCGTCTCCTACCTTGCCAAGGTCACGGCCAGCGTCGTCATCGACCGTGTCCGGGAGGAGCGCGCCGGTAAGCGCGGCCGGGCTCGGCTGGTCGACGTGGGCTGTTGCGGCCTGCGGTTTTTCGACCGCGTGGCCGACGCGGAGCCCAACCCGGAGCAGGACCTGATGCAGCGCGAGCGCCGGCATCTCTTCCTGGAGCGCTGCAGCCGGTTCCTGAACCCCGGCCGCCGCAAGCGCAACACCTGGATCCTGAAGATGGCGCTGTTCGAGGACTGGCGCAGCCGCGAGATCGCCTCCGCCCTGGGTGGAAGGATGGCGCCGAGCAGCGTCGACTCCCTGGTCCACCGCGCCGTACGCCGGCTCACCGCCGACGACCGCGAGCTGTTGCTGGGATAGGGAGGATATGATCCCGGCATGATCCGCGTCTTCACCGATCCGCGCTGTCTCACGCACGTCTCGCCACCGGGCTATCCCGAGAGGCCGGAGCGCCTCTCCGGTATCGTCGCGCACCTCCGGGAGCGCGGCTGGGAGGTGGAGGAGCCGGGAAGCTCGGAGACCGCCCGCGAGGCGGTCCTGGCCGTCCACGAGGCCGTCTACGTCGAACGCTTCGAGCGCGCCGTCGAGCGCGGCGACGCGCTGCTCGACTCGGCCGACAACCCGCTGTCGGACAGCACCTGGGAGGCGGCGTGGGCGGCGGTGGAGACGACGCTCGCCGCGGCGGATCACGTGGCCGGCGAGGGCCATGGGGATCGAATGGCGTTCGCGGCGGTGCGGCCGCCCGGCCACCACGCCGAGCGCGCGACCGCGATGGGCTTCTGCTTCTTCAATAACGTGGCCGTGGCGGCGGAGCACCTGCGCCGCCGTCATGGCGCCTCCCGCGTCGCCATCGTCGACTTCGACGTGCACCACGGCAACGGCACGCAGCACCTCTTCGAGACCCG
>Ga0307468_100000077_pt1 | contig 28344 bp, 17 predicted proteins | sample atmdna_FD_203085 | JGI IMG/M metagenome (GOLD analysis project Ga0307468, IMG submission 203085) | Hardwood forest soil microbial communities from Morgan-Monroe State Forest, Indiana, United States - atmos_gases AM2C_05 | ecosystem: Environmental > Terrestrial > Soil > Temperate forest > Bulk...
CGAGTACTTCCTCTGCGACACCGCAGAGTCGCTGCTCTATCTCGTCAACCTCGGGGTCATCCCGTTCCATATCTGGTCGAGCCGGGTGACGGCTCTCGACCGGCCGGACTGGTGCATCCTCGACCTCGACCCCAAGGGGGCGCCGTTCGCGGACGTCGTGCGCATCGCCCGCGAGATCCATGACCTCTGCGAGGAGATCGAGCTGGAGAGCTTCGTCAAGACCAGCGGCGGCAGCGGCATCCACATCCTGCTGCCGATGGGCGGCCAGCTCGCGCACGAGCCGGTGCGGCAGCTGGCCGAGCTGATGGCGCAGGTGATCGTCCACCGGCTGCCGCAGATCGCGACGACCGCCCGCGCGATCGCGGCGCGCGGTGGCAAGGTCTACGTCGACGCGCTGCAGAACGGCCGCGGCAAACTCCTGGCCGCCCCTTTCAGCGTCCGGCCGCGGCCCGGCGCCACAGCCTCGACGCCGCTGCGCTGGAACGAGGTGGGCCCGCGCCTCGACATCGGCGCCTTCAACCTTCGCACTGTCCCGCAGCGGCTGCGGAAGATGAAGGCGGACCCCCTCCTCCCCGTGCTGAGCCACCATCCCGACCTGGCCCGCAGCCTGGCGCTGTTGATGGATCTCGTCTGAAAAACAAAAGCGGCACCCGAAGGTGCCGCTCGATCAGCGGAAAACAGAAGAAGACGTTTACGGCACGCAGGCCGTGACGGTCAGGTCGTCGAAGAACCAGCCGTCGTCGTTCGTCGAGCAGTCGGCAATGGTGGTGAAGCCGATCCGGACCGCCTGGCCGCCGCAGCCGCCGGTGCCGCCGGTGGCGGCGTTACAGAGCGCGTCGAGGTCGACTACGGTGTTGACGAACGAGGTCTGGACGCCGGTGAAGATCGACGCGCCGGCGGAGCCCGCGGGGGCGCAGGTGGCGGTGACCGTGCCGTTGTAGGTGGAGCCGGAGAGGATCGCCGACGCCGGTGCGAAGAAGTAGTTGGTGCCGTTGACCGACAACGTCACCAGGCCGCCGTCGAAGTTGGTCTCGAACCGCCGCCGGTGCCAGAAGGACAGGCGGGTGGTGGAGGAGCCGGCGGGCACCGAAATGCCGCCCGCGCCGTTCGGCTGGGCGAAGGCGAAGACGTTGTTGCCGTGGTTGTTCGTGCAGTTGTTGCCGCCGAAGCGGAAGATCTTCGTTCCAGTCCTGGCGGTGCAGGTCTGGATGCCGCGCCAATCGGTGACGCTGCCGCCGGAGAGGAAGGTGCCGGTGCTCCAGCCCGCGAGGCCCGTACCGGTCTCGAAGCCGTTGGAGTAGAGCGTCTGCGTCGTGCAGGGCGGGCAGACCGCGGTGGTCGCCGTGACCTGGGTGGAGTTGACCGATTCACAGCCGTTGAAAGCACGGACCACATAGAAGTAAACCGTATTGCAGGTCAGGCCGGTATCCGAGAACGTCGTGCCGGCCGTGGAGCCGACCTGCGTGTAGGGGCCGCCCGAGGTGGTGGCGCGGAAGACCCGGTACTGGGTGGCGCCGGAGACCGCGGACCACGACAGGTTGACCTGGGCGGTGCCGGAGGGGGTGGCCGTCAGCCCGGTCGGCGCCGCGGGCGCCGTGCACGAGCCGCCGGTCTCCTGGACGGCCGCCGTCCAGATCTCTTCCCGCGCGTTGTTGCGGCGGTCGGTCCACACCGGGAAGAAGGTGCCCGCGTGGCCCGACATGCCGTTGTAGTCGCCGTACTGGTTGCCCGAGTCGGCGCCGGCGATCGTCTCGTCGGTCTGCGTGCTGGTCACCCGGAACGGAGCGCTCCAGGTCGCGCCGTCGTCGAACGAGGCCTGGTAGTAGACGTGCGTCTTCTTGCGGGTCGAATCGTCGACCGTGTCGTAATACATGATCGCGATCTGGCCGTTGGTCTCGTCGACCACCAGCCAGGGGTTGTACTGATCGTTCAGGGACGAGGGGTTGTTGATCTTGACCGGGGCGGACCAGGTGGTGCCGCCGTTGCTCGAGCGCGAGAACCAGATGCGGGCCTTGCAAGTCGAGGCGGCGTTCGAGCCCGGCTCGTTGGCGGCGCTGGTGCAGCCGGTCTCGCCGGACAGGTCGGTCCAGGCGGCGTAGACCATGTTCTTGGTGGCCGTCCGGTAGGCGCCGGCCGTGACATAGATCAGGATGCGGCGGCTGTTGAACGAGGGCACGCCGATGTCATAGCCGTCGATGAGCTGGACGATCTGGACCGGGGCGCCCCAGCTCGTGCCGCCATTGGTCGACTTCGAAACGAAGACCCGGCGGTTGCTGGTGGTCGGCCAGAAGACGAAGGCGTCGCCGAAGCTGTTGGTTTTGACGTCGCAGCCGATCGAGGTGCCGGTCGACTCGGCGCCGCTCACCTGGATCGGGGTGCCCCAGGTGCCGCCCGTGCCGCTGCGCCGGTTGACGAACTGCGGCAGGCCGTTGTGCCAGCAGAGGTAGATGTTGTCCTTGAACGGCGAGGTCGCGCTGTGGTCGACCCACATGATCTGCTTGTCGGTATTGGTCTGGGTGCCGGAGACGGTGCCGGCGAAGGTCCAGGTGGCGCCGCCGTTGGTCGAGCGGTAGGACTGGACCTTGAGCACGGTGCCGGAGGAGTTGATGCCCATCGCGGTCGCCCACGCCGAGCCGTCCGAGGTCCAGTCGACGGTCGGGTCGGAGTGGAAGGCGTCGCCGGTCTGCAGCGGCAGGAAGCCCTGGCTCCAGGTGGCGCCGCCGTCGGTCGACCAGTACTGCGCCTGCTGGCCGTTGCCGCCGATGTTGTTGGAGGCGGCGATGATCTGCTGGGTGTTCCAGTAGTTGACCCGGACGTCGGACTCGCTGCGCGAGTTGGTCGCCGCGCCGGAGATCCGCTGGTTGGTGCCGCCGACCGTGACCTCTTCGATGACGGTAGCCATGCGGGAGCCGTGCTTGGAGTGGGTGGGGTTGCCGGGTTTCAGGTCCTGGTGGGTGACCAGCCACTCGTGGACCTCTTTGAGGACGTGCGGGTAGCCGCCGGCCGCATCGAGAGCGGTGTACTCGCCCTCGGGGTGGGCCTTGCGCCAGATCACCCGCAGCCAGGGCGGCACGGGGATGCTGTCATAGGCCTCCTCGGGCCGCAGCAGCTCGAAGTCCTGGTTCTTGCGGATCAGCTTTTCGAGGTCGCTGTCTTTGGCGACTTTGTCTTTCTTGAGCTGAGCCTCGATGCTCGGCCATTCGCCAGATGTTTGGGCCAAGGCCGCTACAGGCAAGAGCAGTAGAAGCAGTGCAGCAAAAGCAGATAGTTTGCGACTCATCCTCATCCTCCCAAGAGACAGTTGTGTTGAGACCCACTGCCAAGGAAGGTGCCCGCCGGGTCAAAAAGTGAGCCGGTGGGAGGAGCGCCCGGCTGGAGGGGTTTTCCAGCCGGGCAGAGGAGGTCACGGTGTGGAGGGCGCGAAATAGCCGTTGACGTCGATGATCAGGTGGACCTTGCCGTTCGAGCCGTTGTAGAGCGTTACCGGTCCGGTGGCGCTGGACCCGAGGCCGAGGACGGCGTTGTTGGCGCGCGTCGAGCCGGCCAGGAAGTTCATGGTGCTGGCGACCGGCGGCGTCTGGCCGGTGGGGAAGGCAATCAGGAACCCTGCCGCGTCCCCTTGCGTCACCGTCAGGTTGGCGGAGACCGCCCGGGCCGTGGCCGGGATGCCGCAGACCCCCGCCAGCTGGAAGGTGCGGAACTGCGAGGCCGCCAGCGCCGGGCTGCCCAGCGGGCCGACTGGGTTGCGCGTATCGACCGCGCGGCAGGGGGGGAGGGTGTAGAAGCTCAGCGCCTCGTTGCGCAGGCAGGTGCCGTAGGTATGGGTGTTTTCGAAGGTCACGTCGTCGACGAACCAGCCGGGCTGGGCGTTGGATTCGTCCTCGCCGGCGTGCCAGCGCACCCGCGCCGTCTGCCCGGCCCAGGCGGCGAGCGAGACGACGACCTGGGTGAACTGCCCGAGCTGTCCTCCGCACCAGGCCGGCTTGCCCGAGATCGGGTTGCCGCTGGGCGTGATCGTGCCGTTGTAGCCGCCGGCCTGGAACGCAGTGCCCGGGATCGTGCTCCAGGTGGTGCCGCCGTTGGTCGAGATCTCGAGCGTCCCACCGTCCCAGCAGCTCTCGAACTGGTAGGTGTGCCAGAAGGTCAGCCGGGTGTTGAGCCCGGCGTTGAAGCTGGGGGAGATCAGGACCCGGTCGGCCGGGAACGGCTGGCTCGGCGAGTACCAGGAGTCGAACGGGCTGCGGTACCGGCTCGAGGTCCAGTACCAGTCGTTGCCGCCCGACAGCGAGATGTGCTGCCAGCCGGGGAGATCGAAACCCCATCCGGACTGGAACCCCTCGAACGTGTCGGTGGTCGTCACCTCCGTGGGCGGGCCGGTGGGCGCCGCGCTCTTGCGGACGAGGTTGGTCTCCTCCATCCCGGTCACTGCGTCCACGGCGCGGACGACATAGTAATAGGTCGTGGTGTAGTCCAGCCGGTCGAAGTCACGGTAGGAGGCGCCGGCGACGCCCGCGGCGATGCGGTTGGCGGCCGCCGGCGCGAACCCCGGCAGGGTCGAGCGATAGACGTTGTAGGCGACCGGACGGCCGCAGGGAGAGGTGGCGGGCTGCCAGGAGAGGTCGACCGAGCAGGAGCCGCCATGGCCGTCGCTCGCGGCGGCGAGGCCGGCGAAGGTGGGAGGCAGCCTGCACTCACCCGTGGCGGTGGCCTGGACGCAGCCCGACGGCAGCGACTCGCAAATCCCGCCCGCGTCGAGCCCAGTGACCTGGTAGGCATAGGTGGAGCCGCCCGAGACCCCGGGATCGGTGGAAGGCGAGCCCGGCAGCGCGGTGGCGATGCGGGTGAACGGACCGGGCGTGGCGCAGCTACCGGCGGCGCGGTAGACGTTGAATGAGCTCGACGCCGGCGAGCCGTTGGTCCAGGTCACCTGGACCTCGTTGGCCGCGGACGCCGTGGCGGTCCCGATCACCGGCGCTCCGGTGCAGCCGCGCGCCCGGCAGACCGTTACGGAGACGTCGTCCAGGTACCACCCCGGATAGGTGACGGAGCCGTCGATGATGGTGTTGAAGCGGATGACCAGCGTGTGGCCGGCGCAGCCGCCGTTCGTCCCCGTGATCGTATTGCAGACGCTGTCGAGGTCGGCCACCGTCTGGACGAAGGAGCTCTGGGTGCTGGAGAAGATCAGGTGGCTGGAGATGTAGGAGCCCGCGTTATAGCTGGCACCGGTGAGCGCCGTGGCGGGGACGTCGACAGGGTAGCCGCCGTCCAGGGAGAGGCTCAGGTAGCCGCCGTCGAAACCGTACTCGAAGCTCCAGCGGTGCCAGAAGGAAAGCCTGGTTCTGCCGGAGCCCGTGGGAACCGCGATGCCGGTCTCCCCCAGCGGCGCGGCATACGTATGCTGGGAGCTAGCGTAGGAGGCGTCGCAGCCGGCGGCGCCACCGAAGCGGAAGACGCTGCCGCCGCTGTGGGCGGCACAGGCCGTGATGCCGCGCCAGTCGGCGGGACCCACGGTGCCCGAGACCGTCCCGGTGGTCCAGTCCGCGATGCCGCTCTCGAAGTCGTTGCTGTAGAGCGACTCGTCGGTGCAGGGATAAGTCCTGGCCGAGACTTCGCTCGAAGCCTCCGACTCGCAGCCGGCGAACGCCCGGACCACGTAGTAGTACAGGGTGTCCGAGGCCAGGCCGGCGTCGGTGTAGGCCGTGCCGGGCACGGAGGCCACCTCCGTATACGGACCGCCGGCGACCGTGCCGCGGTAGACGATGTAGGCGGTGGCGCCGGAGACCGCGTTCCAGGAGAGCCCGAGGAGGCCGACGCCGGCCGGGGCCACGGCGAGGCCGGTCGGCGCCGGCACCGCCGGACAGTCCGGGACGGTCGGCGTCACCGACTGGCAGGCGGTGGGGACCGCGGCGCAGGCGCCGTTGCCGCTCGGATGGGCGATCACCTGGTAGAAGTAGGTCCGGTCCCCCGCCACCCCGGTGTCCGTGAACGAGGCGCCGGCGAGGTTGTCGGCGACCTTGGCGAACCCGGCGTCGCAGCCCACCTCGTTGCGGAAGACGTCGTACACCACTCCCGGCCCGGAGTCGCTCCATCCCACCTGTACCTGGTGCTCGCCCGGCGTCAGGCTCAGCGTTGGGACGTCCGGCGGCGTGCATCCCGAGAAGCAGACGTTCGCCCCCGGGTCGCTGGCACAGGCGATGCCGTGCCGGTTGAAGGCGGCGAACAGGTGGCACGAGTGCGGCGTGCCGTTCGCGAGGTTGCCGTCGTCGTCGTCGGCGGCGCGCATCGTCCGCCAGAGGGAGCCGGCGGCGCAGCCGTCCGAGGTCCAGGGCGAGGTGCCGGTGGAGCAGGTGAAGGCGCTCGTCGCGGTGGGGCGGGAGAGGTGCCAGAGGCGGTCGACGACCGCCCAAGCCGCGGCGCTGCCGGGGTCGGGGAAGTCGCGCTCCACGAAGTCCCACAAAGCCTCGGAAGAGATGTGCGACTCGCAATGCCCCTCCCTGCCGCAGGGCCCGGCGTAGCTGTCGGCGTAGCAGAAGGGCTGCGTGAAGTTGGTCACCGTGTGCGGCGCGTTACTGGTGTGCTGCGCCCAGTCGATGTCGCGGATGCCGGTGCAGGAGGTGCAGGCGTCGCCGAAGCCATCGCAGTTCCCGCCGTAGAAACCGGGGCCGACGCAAGAGTCGTGGTCCGCCAGGGCGGCGGTGAAGTCGCCGTAGGTCTCGGCGGTGCCGAGGTCGGGGGAACCGCCGTTGCCGTCGTTGCTGTCGAGGGCGTGGCCGTACTCGTGCAGCGCGACGCCGGCGATCTCGCCGGTGTTGCCGCAGCCGGCCCCGGAGCGGAAGAAGTTGATCGCCGAGAAGTCCCAGTAGGCGTTGCACACGTCGAAGATGTTGACGTTGGCCCGCAACTGGCCGTTGACCCAGCTGTTGGTGGGGAACCAGCCGCGTGAGACCTCCTTGGCGCGGTTGACCTGGTAGAACTGCATGCGCGAGGCGTGGGTGTTGCCGCTGCCGCCGGAGCCCGGCGTCGTGCAGTCGGTACCGGACGAGGTGCCGAAGGAGATCCGGCCGGTGCCGCTCGCGTTGAGGGAGATCGGACCGCAGGTGTCGACGACCCGCACGTATTGCCCGTTCAGGGTCGAGCTGATCGGGCCGCCGGTGAAGTTGAAGAGCCCGGCCGAGCTCGTGTAGCCGCCCGTGGACAGGTCGGCGAAGGGCATCGGCAGCACCGTCTCGTCGGCGAAGACGTAGGACTGGGGGTAGACGCCGCCGGTCGCCTCGCCATACCGGTTGAGGTCGACGAAGTCGAGGAGCTCGCCGGTCGTCGCGTCCACCCGCCCGCGCCAGGTGCCGAGCACTCCCCGGCGCCAGAAGATGACCTGCCAGGCCGCGATCAGCCCGCGGCCGCGGGCGAAGCCGAACCCTTCGGTCTCGCCGTCGTCCTGGAGGTTCGCCGGCAGCAGGTGGAGCGAGCCGGAGTCGAGGATCATGTCGGTGGCGCCGAGCCCGCCCACGTACTCGGCGACGGCGTCGACGGCGTCCTTCGCCTCCACCCGCACCGGCGGCACCGGCGTCCCTGGCGCCGGCAGGTTCTCCGTGCCGATCTGCACCAGGTTCCCCTGGCTGACGCGGAAGACGACGCGGGCCCCCTCGATGGGCATACCGCCGCGGTGGACGTCGAAGTCGACGAGCCACAACGAGTCGTCCATCCGTCCCGACCGGCCGCGGTTGAGCACCAGCTCGCGGGGCGAGACCCCGAGCAGCCGCTCGATGCCGGGCAGGAAGGTCCGCGCGGTGCGCTCCAGGGCCGCCAGGTCGGCTTCGCCGCCCTGCAGCGTGTTGCCGCGTCCCGGGATCCAGGGGATGCCGGCCCCTTCGGCCACCTCGAGGCGGCCCGTCCGGCGGTCGACATAGCCGTGCCACGCGCCGGGGGCGGAGGCGAGGAACCCTTCCCAGCCGTTCCGGACCTCCACGGCGAGGGACGTTCCGATCCTGTCGATCGGCTCGCTGACCGGCGCCGCCCGGAGCCGCGCGTCGGAGCGCGTCAGCCGGTCCAGAGGGTCGTTGCCCTGCTTGGCGGCCTGGGCCGCCGCCGGGTCCGGCGAGAGGGCGGCGAGACAGATACAGACAAGGGCCGGAAGCGCGCGGCGTAGGTTGTTCATGCTCGTCCTCGGAGTGAAGGGTCTACGGTCTGGAAGGGAGTGACGCCGGTCAGCGTTTCATTTCATGCGGCATTGAGACACGGGCTACCAGGACGCGACGGAGGGCGCCGGAATCAGACGGTCACGAGGTCTTCCTGACGAGAATGTGCCGGGATTCTACCGCACGGGCTTGCCTGTTGGGCCGGGACGAAACAAAATACAGCCGCTTCGCGACAACCCGCTCTTCCATGCCCGCGTGCGGTGTGGGTCGCACGGAGGTCTGTTTGCTGAAGGATTTTCTGCGGAAGGTGAGCCTCTTTCAGGACCTGGAGGAAGACCGGCTGGCACAGCTCGCCGGGCTGGTCCGGGAGGAGACCTATCCGTCGCGGCACGTCATCTACCGCGAAGGAGAGCCGGTCGACGCCCTGTACCTGGTGCGGGAGGGGCTGGTCGCGGTCTTCCGCGAGGTGCCCGGCAAGCCGATGGAGATCCTGGCGCGGCTGGAGGAGGGCGGCTACTTCGGCGAGATGGGGCTGCTCAACGACAAGGCCCGCCGCTTCGCCTCCGCCCGCACCCTCCTGCCCACCACCCTGCTGCGGATCGACAAGAAGGACCTGATCGAGATGCTCGCCGCGAATCCGGGGCTGGAGCTCAAGCTGCGCGCCGAGGTGATCCGCCGGCACGGCGTGAGCGTCTCGTCGCTGCTCCCGCTGGCCGGCCAGCGGGATGTCCGCATCCGGCTGGGGGCCGAGGCGCTGATCGAGCTCCCCGACGGCAGCCGGCAGGTGATGGTCCTCGAGAACCTCGCCATCGGCGGCGTCGGCCTCTCCAGGACTCCGGACTCCTGGCAGCCCGGCCAGCCGGTGCGGTTCCTGCTCGGGAACCGGCAGGAGCCGGCGCTGCTCAATGTCCAGGGGACCATCAGCTGGCGCGAGGGCGACGCGGTCGGCATCGCCTTTGACCCCGGCACCGCCGGCAATGCCGGCCTGCTCCAGCGGGTGCTGCGCAGCTTCCTCGACGCCAAGCGGTAGGACCGGACCGCGGGCGGGCGCCCTCTGCTAGCATCCCGTCCCATGATCAAGGCCCTGCTCGCCGCCTCGCTCCTCCTGGCCGCCGGCTTCTCGAGCTCCACGGCCCAGGCCTCCGCCGCTCCGCGCACCCTGCGGGTCGACTACTACCACTCGGGCGACGTCTCCCAGGAGCACTTCAGCCTGGACCGGATCGTCGTCGAGCCCGCCGCCTGGCCGGGCAACCCCGCCCGCGCCATCGACGACACGAACCTCGGCAAGTACCTGTTCGAGGTGATCGACCGCCAGACCAACCGCGTCGTCTACTCGCGCGGTTTCGCCTCGGTCTACGGCGAGTGGGAGACCACCGGCGAGGCGGGCGAGATGTGGCGGACGTTCCACGAGTCGCTCCGGTTCCCGGCCCCCGCGGCGCCCGTCCAGGTGGTGCTCAAGAAGCGCGACGCGAAGAACGCCTTCCGCGAGGTCTGGTCGCTGCTGGTCGATCCACACGGCACCTTCGTCGATCCGTCGGCGCCGCCGAGTTCGGGACCGGTGATCGAGATCGAGCGCAACGGCGCGCCCGCCGACAAGGTCGATTTCCTCATCCTCGGCGACGGCTACACGGCGGCGGAGCGGGGGAAGTGCGAGCAGGACGCCCGGCGCCTGGTCGAGATCCTCTTCGGCGTTTCGCCGTTCAAGGAGCGGCGGCGCGACTTCAACGTCTGGGGTCTCTGCCCGCCGGCCGCCGAGTCCGGCATCTCGCGGCCGTCGACCGGCATCCACCGCCGCTCGCCCGTCGGCGCCACCTACGACGCTTTCGGTTCCGAGCGCTACATCCTGAGCTTCGACAACCGCGCCTTCCGCGACGTCGCCGGCTTCGCCCCGTACGAGTTCGTCGAGATCCTGACCAACAGCCATACCTACGGCGGCGGCGGCATCTTCGGCCTCTACTCGACGGTGGCGGCGGACAGCTTCTGGTCGCCGTACGTCTTCGTCCACGAATTCGGCCATCACTTCGCCGCGCTGGCCGACGAGTACTACACCTCGGACGTGGCCTACGAGCCGGCGGACGAGATCGTCGAGCCCTGGGAGCCCAACGTCACCGCCGAGACCGACCGTGCCCGCCTCAAGTGGAAGGACCTGGTCGAGCCGGCGACGCCCATCCCGACCCCTTGGGCCAAGGAGGAGTTCGAGAAGCAGTCGCTGGCGATCCAGAAGCGGCGGCGGGAGATCCGGGCGCAGAACCGGCCCGAGGAGGAGATGGACGCCCTGTTCCGCGAGCAGCGGACGGCGGAGACGAAGCTCCTGGGCGCCGAGCGCCATGCCGGCAAGGTGGGAGCGTTCGAGGGGGCCAACTACGCCGCTCGCGGCTACTACCGGCCGCAGACCGACTGCATCATGTTCACCCGCGACGAGGTCCCGTTCTGCCACGTCTGCCAGCGCGCGATCGAGCGGGTCATCGACCTCTACACGCGGCCGGCCCCATGACAGTGACTCTGGAGACCGAGCGGCTCCTCCTCCGCATGTGGCGGCTGGACGACTTCGAGCCGTACGCCCGGATATGCGCCGACCCCGAGGTGATGCGTTTCCTCACCGGCCCGCCGATGTCGCGGCTGGAGGCGTGGCGGCACATGGCCTCTGTCGTCGGGCACTGGCATCTGCTCGGCTTCGGCGTCTGGGCGGTCGAGGAGAAAGCGACCGGAGCGATGGTCGGCCGCATCGGCTGCCAGCAGCCCGAAGGCTGGCCCGATTTCGAGATCGCCTGGACGCTCGACCGCTCCTGCTGGGGCAAGGGCTACGCCACCGAAGGTGCGAGCGCCGCCATGGGCTACGCCTTCGAGACGCTCGGCCGCGACCACGTCATCAGCTTGATCCGTCCCGGGAACACGCCCTCGATCCGCGTCGCCGAGCGGCTGGGCGAGACCGTGCAGGGTGAGACCGAAATCATGGGGCTCCACGTCCTGATCTACGGCATCGACCGTGAGACCTGGCGCCGCCGTTCCGGCCGGCTCCAGGACTGAGACACCGACAGCGAGGAGGGAAGACATGGCCGACGCGGTCAACGCGCAGGGAATCGACGTCTCGCACTTTCAGGGAGCCGTCGACTGGCACGCCGTCCGCCAGGCGGGGAAGTCGTTCGCCTTTGCCAAGGCGACGGACGGGGTCACCTACACCGATCCGCAATTCGCCGCGAACTGGGCCGGGATCAAGGCCGCCGGACTGGTCCGCGGCGCCTACCATTTCTTCGAGCCGACCGACGACGCCGCGAGCCAGGCCGAGCATTTCCTCGCCACCGTCGAGCTCGAGCCGGGCGACATGCCGCCGGTCCTCGACGTCGAGAGGAACACCGGTGTGACCTCCGCCCAACTCTGGGAAGGGGTGGCGGCCTGGCTGGAAGAGGTCGCGGCGAAGACCGGCCGCCTGCCGATGATCTATGTCGCTCCGGGCTTCTGGAACAGCAACTCCCCGGACCTCTCGCTGGTCAAATACCCGCTCTGGCTGGCCGACTACGCCGTCCAGCCGACGCTGCCCCACGGCTGGTCCGCCTGGCGCTTCTGGCAGTACTCCCAGACAGGCGCGGTCGAGGGCCTGCACGGCCAGTTCGACCTCGACGAGTTCAACGGCACGGCCGAGCAGATGCTGTCGTTCGCGAACGGCGTCCTGGTCTAGAGCCGGGCGCGGGTCTGCTCGCCGAGCCAGAGGTGGTGCCGCTCGTGGGCGGTGAAGGCGCGCAGGGCGGAGTAGAGGTTGTAGCGGATCCGCGCGTCGAACGGCGAGGTGATCTTCACCTTGTCGATGGCGAGGCCGGCGGCCTGCGGCAGGAACGCGACGGCCTCGGCCTGCAGGCGGTCGAAGTCGCCCAGCACCGTCTCTTTCGGCTCCAGGCTCCCCGGCACGAACGGCGCCGTGGTCTTGACCTTGACGCGGACCGGCGGCTCCGCCATCCGCTCCAGGAGCCAGCCGACGAAGTCGCGGCGGAAGGGGCCGTGCCCGGTGAGGCCGCGCGCCCGCGCCTCCTCGACCGCCTGGCGGAAGAGGGGGAGATAGGCACGGGTGGTGAGGTTCAGGTGCACGACCTGCTCGCCGATCGACCAGCGGTCCGGATCGGGGCGGAACCGCCACTGCTCCTCGGTGAGGCCCTCGGCCAGGCGGTGGGCGCGAGCCTGGGCATCAGTGAGCTCGGTCTCCAGCGACTGGAGTTGCGTCGGCGCCGCGGTCATGGCCCCAAGGATATCTCTTCTCCTCGGACTAGAATGATGCCGATGACCACACCTATACCGTCCCGGCGCGCTGCCGGCCTGACCTTCATGTTCGCCGTGCTCGTGCTGCTCGCCGCCGAGGTGCTGCGGATCTACTGGATCATGCCCTTCCCGGGGAGCCAGCAGGGAGACACTCTGGGTACCGCCTATGCCCTGCACCGCTGGATCTGGGCCATGCGGATCCTCGCCGGGGCTGCTGCCCTCTGGGCTGCGGCTCGTCTGCTGGTCCGCGGCCGGTGGCCGGCGCGGGTGCTCGTCGTGCTGGTCCTGATGCTTGTGGGTTTCGTCCTCTATCAGGCCAACGGGCCGATGTCGGCGGACGTCATGTTCCGGCAGCCTACCGCGCTGACGTTCGCGACCGCCGGACAGGGAGCCGTGGCTCCCGACGACCTGGTCGTGGGTGTCGCGCTCACCGGCGCCGACGGACGGTTCCAGGCGCGTGCGTATCCGATCCAGCTCATCGGCTACCACCACCAGGTGCGCGACGTGGTCGCCGGACAGCCGGTGATGGTCACCTACTGCACCGTCTGCCGCACCGGCCGGGTGTTCAGCCCGGTGGTGGACGGCACTGCCGACACCTTCCGGCTGGTCGGCATGGACCACTGGAACGCCATGTTCGAGGACTCGCGCACCGGCAGTTGGTGGCGCCAGGTGACGGGGGAAGCGGTCGCCGGACCGCTCAAAGGGAAGCGCCTGGCCGAGATCCCGTCGCGGCAGATGACCTGGGCGGCCTGGAGCGCGCGCCACCCGGGAAGCGACGTCATGCAGCCCGACCCGCGGTTCGCGGCCCGCTACGCCAACATGGAGGGCTACGCGGAGGGCACCAACGAGGGCTCCCTCACCGGCCGCGACCCACGGAGCTGGCAACGCAAGTCCTGGGTGGTGGGTGCGCTCGCCGGGAATGCCGCACGGGCGTTCGACTGGAACGAATTAACGCGCGAGCGGGTCCTCAACGACCGCGTCGGCGACCGGCCGGTGGTCCTCCTGCTCGGCGCCGACGGCGCCTCCTTCCACGCCTTCGACGCCCGCCCCGGCGGCAACGGCCCGCGGCTCGAGCTCGAGCGCACCGCCGACCCCTCCCGCTTCCGGGACCGCGCGACCGGCGCCACCTGGGACGAGTCGGGTCTCGCCCTCGACGGTCCGCAGGCGGGGACGCGGCTCGCTCCTATCCCCGCCTATCAGGAGTTCTGGCACTCCTGGCAGACCTTCCAGCCGGCGACGACGGCACGCGGCCACACGACTTCCTAGAAACCTCAGCGACGAGCCGGGCGTAGGGGAGAGCATGCGAAGAGCTCTCCCCACCCTCCTGCTGCTCCTGGCACTGCCCGCCGCCGCGGCCCCGGGCCGCGTCCTGACAGAGAAGCTGACGCCCTGCCGAGTACCGGATGTGGACGAGGAGGTCCTCTGCGGCCGGTACGAGGTGTATGAGAATCGCACCGCCGGAACGGGACGGAAGATCGGCCTCAACATCGTGGTCCTGCCGGCGAAGACACCGGACGCGGCGCCCGACCCGCTGGTGTTTCTCGCCGGCGGCGGTGTCGCGCCGGCCACCCGGTACGCGGGATATCTCAACCGGGCGTTTCCCGGTCTGCGGCTGCGCCGCGACATCCTGTTGATCGATCAGCGGGGGAGCGGGACGTCCAATCCGCTGGACTGCGAGCTAACCACCGATCCCGCAAGTGCGGAGTATCGGGACGAGGCGCGCTTCGTGGAGGCAGTCCGCCGTTGTCGCAAGGAGCTGGAGCGCAAGGCCGACCTGCGCTACTACACGACTCCTGTCGCGATGGACGACCTGGACGAGGTCCGCGGCTGGCTCGGCTATCCTCAACTCAACCTTTTCGGCGTGTCCTATGGAAGCCAGGCGGCGATGGTCTACCTGCGCCAGCATCCGGAACGCGTCCGGTCCGTCGTCCTGCAGGGGGTGCTCCCCCTCGACGTGCCGGTGTGGCTCGAAAGCCTCCGATCCTCCCAACAGGCGCTGGACCAGGCCTTCGCCGCTTGCGCCCGGCAGCAGGATTGCCACAAAGCCTTTCCGAACCTCGAACAGGAATTCAGCGCGCTCCTGAAACGCCTTGCCGAGACGCCGGTCCAGGTCAAGGTTGGCTCACCGGAGGTGGAGGTCCCGATCGATGCCGAGATTCTGCGCGGCTTTATGATGGGAGCGTTGTACTCCGCGGAGAGGATCCACGACCTGCCGCTGCTGATCCATCTCGCCTCGACAGGCGATTACCGACCGCTCGCCCGGAGGTTGGCTTCGAGGGGAGAGACCGGGATTCCGAAAGGCGTCTATCTCTCGATCGTCTGCAGCGAGGAGATACCGCAATTCGACGCCGCCGCGCTGACGGCGGCAGCGGCCGGCACCTTCATGGGGGGCTTCCGGGTCGGCCGGGAGATCCTCGCGTGCCGCGAGTGGGTGCGCGGCTGGCTGCCCAAGGACTACTGGACGCCGGTACCGTCCAACGTTCCTGCCTTGCTCCTCAACGGAGCCCTGGACCATGTGACACCGCCGCGCTATGGCGAGAGAGTGGCGCGCTCTCTCGCCAACAGCCGCCATCTCGTCCTGCCCAACCGGGGACACAACGATACGGACCCGTGCGTCTCAGACGTGATCCAGGCTTTCGTCACCGCCGCCAGCCTGAAAGGTCTGAATACGAGCTGTCTCGCGAAGACGGGGGATCTGTCCTTCGCATTGCGTGCCGACGAGCTTGCGAGCTTCTGATCCCTCAGCTCCGTGAGAGCAGGCGGTCAGTGACCGCGCGGCGCGCCGGGAACGCCGAGGTGTAGCCGCATCAGGCTCGGCTGGTGAGTGGTGGAGAAGAACGGGAAGGCGGCGTTCGTGATGTAGAGATTGAACCGGTCCTGGCCCAGACGTCCAAAGATGGCGGAGGTGGGACCGTCCAGCCCGTCGGCCGCGGTGAGCAGCACTTCGGAGGTGCCATCCGGAGCGATCCGCACCAGACGGTTGAAGGGGTCGGTCGTGCAGTAGAGCGCGCCGTGGTGGTCGAACGCGAAGTCGTCACAACCCAGCGGGGGAGGCAGGGTGGCGTGGATCCGCGGCGCGCCCGGCGAATCATGAGACTCGAACGGGATGGCCACGATGGTACCCGCCCCGGACACCGAGACGTAGAGCTCCTGCTTGTAGATCTGGAGGCCGTTCGCTCCGGGGAAGGGGGAGCCGGGGGGCGTCGCCAGGACGGGGTCCTCGATCCAGACTTCCGCGATGCCACCTTCAACCGGGACGGTCCAGATGCGCGGCAGCGCCGAGTCGGCCACGTAGAGGTGACCGTGGCGTAGCGCGATCCCGTTCGGCAGGGCCTCCATCGGCAGGTTGGCCAGGAGCTCCGTCTCGCCGTCTGGGGCCACCCTCCAGATCCCCCGGTCCGCCGGGTTGCAGGCCGCCACCGTGACGTAGATCGTGTCGTGCGGATCGATGGCGAGGGCGCCCATGATGCCGAGGAGCGGACCGCACGGCGTCAGCGGCGGACCGATGGGAAGCAGGGCCAGGGTCGACTGCGCGCCGGCCGGCGTGATCTTGCGGATCTCGCCGGTCAGGGCCAGGCTGATGTAGATGTTCCCGGCGTGGTCGAAGGCGATGCCTTCGGGGGTTTCCAGAAGAGAGGCGTCGAAGGATGCGACCGTCTCGAGGGTCGGGGCATCCGGCGGGTGCGCCTGCGCGCCGGGCGCGAGCAGAACCAGGGCCAGTGCGGCGATCACACCGGCCGTCTGGAGAGTTGTGTTCCTGATTTTCATGGGAAAGCTCCTCGCAGAGGAAGGTAGGCCGTAGGGGGCGACCTCTTCGGTTGGATGGACTGGACGAGTTGTTCGTCCTTTCAACGAAAACGGCGGAGTCTTGCCGTTCCCCTCACGTTATACTCCGCTCAATGAGCGATCAGCACGACGAGGAGGCGCGCCGCATTGCGGAGCTGCTGGATCGCCTCGTACGGTTGTCGGGCCGTTCGCGCCGGTCGATCGAGCGGGATCTGGGCCTCGGCAGCTCGGGACTGAGCAAGATCCTCGGCGGCACGGTCCGGCTGCAGCTCAGCCATGTGCTCATGATCGTGGAGGCGTTGGGCGTTCAGCCGTGGGAGTTCTTCCGCTGGGCCTACCCGTCCCATGGCAGGACAAGCCCGCTGATGGAGAAAGTCCGCGAGCTGCCCGTGGAGAACGATGAGGAGGAGGACTCCCCCGGGTTCGACGACCGGGTGAAGCGTTCCCTCCTCCGATTGCTGCGCGAAGATTCCTAGGGCGCGAATTGGAGGCGGGGCTCCCATTCGAGGCGTTGGAGAAATGCGAGGATCCGGTGTATCAGCCCGGCCGTGGCTTCGGAGCGCGCGCAGGCCTGGTTGAGATAGCGGACCGCCTTGACCGCCTCGCTCTGGATGCCGAGGTCCTCGAAGACCTCCAGGATTTCCTGGGCGAGCTCCCGCACCTCTTCGGCTCTGTCCTGTTGCAGCCAGACGCCGGCAAGCTCCAGGCCGACCAGCGCCGCATCGTATTCCTGGTCCCGATGGAGGAAGCCCTCGCGGACCTCGCGGAAGATCCTTTCGGCCCGCCGGAGCTTGCCGAGCCCCGCAAAGATCTTGCCTTCCACCCAACGGAGCCGGGCCAGGTTCAGAGGATCTTCGGCAAAGGCCTGCCGAAGACCGCTCCGCATGAGAACCCGCGCCGCTTCACGATGCCGGCCGCTGTCTACCATTGCATCGAGCAAGGCCTGGGTACCGGTCGCGGCCAGCTTCGGATCTCGTCGAGGCTCGATTTCGGCCAGTCCTTGTTCGAGAAGGAACACAGCCTTCTCGGGCTCACCTTCATTCCGGACATTGATGCCCTTCTTGATGAGCGCACGGCCAGCCAGATGGCTCTCGCCCATCTCGTTATAGAGCTGATAAAGCAGATCGAGCAGCTCGATGGCTGCCCCCAAACGCCGCTGATCCGTTCGTAGGGACGCCCGGAGGTTCAGCACGCGAGCCAGGAGCAACGCATCACCCGTCCCTTCGTCCAACAAGACTTCGGCTCGAGCGAACGCGTCCTCCGCGCTGTCGAACTGGTCGTTCAGCCGGTACGCATTGCCCAACTCGGCCCAGGCTCGCGCCTGGACATCGGCAACCCTCGATTCCCCGTACTTCTGGGGATCCAGGTTCTGGGCCGCGATTCTGGCAGCGAATGCCAGAAACAGCATCTCCCGGATGTCGCGGAAGCGTGTTTCATAGCTCAGCCGCAAGAGCGCCTCCACCAGCGGCCAACCCTCCAAGCTCTCTTCGGCGCCGCTGGCGATACCGCTAATTCCGCTCGGAGACTTCTCGGCTGCGATGAGCAACTGGTCTAGCTGGGCCTGTTCTCTCTGCCAGAAGGATTGCTGACGCATGGCTCTGGCAAGCGCCCGATCAATCGCCCTGTCATAGGCCCCCTCATCCCACCGGGCCAGACCTGTAAGAGGCGGAGCGCTCTCGTTGAGCATCTCCCCAAGGACAGCGAGTTGGGACCCACAATCGGAACAGCCCTCCAGCAGGTGGCGGACTACACGCCGTAGCTCTGCTGGCTGAAGACGGCCAGAGATGAGCCGGCCAACTTCTTCATCCGTCAAGTGGCTCAAAGTACCCCTCCCAACAGGAAATTCATGTGAACAGCAACAATATTGTCTCACAATCTGTACTTGAAGAGCCCCGGAGACGGTATCAAGCCGCCTCCGGTGCGTAATGCCTAGCTCTCGCCGGTCCCTTGGGAGCCATCCGGGTCGATGCTCGATCCTCTCTTCCCTGTTTCCTTCCCCCGGTTGCCGGCCAACGTTCCGAGCCACTTCTGGAGCCGAGCCCAGAGATCTCCCACATCGAGCCACTGTGCCTGTCCTCTGTGGGCCGGATCGACACCGGCGGCCGAGGCGCTCGCCGGACCTACGAGCACAGCCACCAGGGCGAGCGCCAAAAGAATTCGAATTCCTCCCCTCCGGAACATGAGTGCCTCCTGTCCACGGATCATGCACGGGCGGAATGGCCGGGATGTCCATGGAATTACTGGGTGACACCTCTAGTGTGCCGTTTTTTGCGCTCATCGGGCCGCTTTTTCCTCGACCGAGGCAACATGTTTAAGGGAGAGCTTCTCCCCTGCGGCAGGTTCTGCCGTACTCGCCCGCGCATCTGCTGGAGAAGGAGAGGCTGTGCGGCAGAATCAGCCGCATCCTGGAAACGCGCTACAAAAGCTCGGGACCGGCTACGCTCACCCGCCCAGCCGTACCACCTGCACGGAGCCGTGCCCCCGCTCGTCCGGAGTGAGGAAGATCACCTCCGCGCGGCCGTCGCCCTCCAGGTCGATCAGGTAGGGCGTACCGGGGGCCACCACATCGCCGCCTTCGATCTGTGTGCCGCCGGTACCGATGCTCACCTCGCGGACGGTCTGCCCCGACGCGGCGGGGTGGAAGGTGACCGTCTTCCATGGCTTGCGCTCCAGGACATTCTTACCCTTGGGATCGGTCATCCCGGCGAAGGTGAGCAGGCGGTCCTCGCTCATGGCCACGAGGTCTGCGATCCCGTCGCCGGTGAGGTCCCGGCCGTAGCTCCAGGCGCCGGCCTCGATGTCTAGCGCCGTCCTGCGCCCCCCCGGCTGGAAGCCGCCGTCCCCGCGGCCCAGCCAGGCCTGGGCGACCAGGGTCTTGCCGGCGAGCCCCTCGGGCTGGACCACGACCAGGTCTTCGCGGCCGTCGCGGTCGATGTCCAGCACGGCCGGGGCAACGGCGTTCCAGCGGCGGCTCTCGGTCTCGAACGCGAGCACCGGCCGCCGGCCGGCGCGGCTGCGGTCGGCCGCCAGCGGGAAGACGCGAAGCCTCTGCTTCTCGAACAGGCCGACCTTCTCGGAGCCGGCCGTGGTGACGACCAGGAAGGGCCGGCCGTCGAGCAGGACATACCAGCTCGCGATCACCTCTTCGGGGCCGGGGAGCTGCGCCCAGGCCTCGATGCGGCGTGACGATTCCGGCGCCGCGGGATCGATCAGCACGGTCCGCAGACGGGTCTTGCCGTGCGCTTCCGGACCGGCCACATAGAGCGACGGTCCGCCGGGCCGCGGCAGGACCGTTACGCGCGGCGTCGAGAGGAGCAGCCCGGCGGCGTCGCGGCGGGCGCGCACCGGCAGCTCGTGCTCGGCGGCCAGGGCCAAGGCGCCGGCGCCGTCCCGGGTGTAGACGCGGACGTGGCCGACATCGACGACCTCGAGCTGGCCGCCGTCGCGGCGGCCGACAGGCGGCCAACGGGCCGGTTGGGAGACCGCCGGGTCGAGCGCGGGATCGGAAAGGAGCGGGCGGGGCGAGAGCGCGAGCCGCTCGACCGGACCCAGAGAGTGGAGCTTGCCGGGCTCGCCGAGCAGCAGCTCCTGGCTGCCGTCGCCGTCGAGGTCGACCACGTCGAGGGTGTCGGCCGCGGCGGGCAGGCCGCGGATTGCCTCGCGCAACGCTCCGTCGCCTTGCGGATCGAACAGGAACAGAGACCGGGGAGCGCCGGTCGGGCCGTCCGGCGCCACCAGGAGAGCGATCCGGGCGCGGCCGTCCGCGCCTGTGGGCAGGGCGGCGGAGAGCACGCGCCCCGGCACTACCGCGTCGAGCCACCGCGCGCCGCCGGTCCCTCCCGACGTCAGGCCAGCCGGCCGCGGCGGCTGGGGAGCCGGCGGTGCCGCGGCGACGAGCCAGGGGGCGAGCAGCAGGGTTGCGAGGCATCGCATGAAAGCGCCGCGCTTCATGACGCACCTCCGCTCAGATAGAAGTCCAGGCGCACCGGCGGGGTGAGCCCCGGTTCGGCGGCCTTGGTCGGTTGGATCACCAGCAGGTCGGAGAGGTTGTCGCCGTCGAAGTCGCGCACCTGGACGAGCCCGAGGTCGCGCGGCGGCTCCTGGAGCTGGATCGCGAGGTCCGGCCGCGCAGGATACGAACAGTCGGCGCGCCCGCGGTGGATCGTCACCGCCTTGCCACGCCCCATCTGGAGGAAGTCGACGCGCCCGTCACCGTCGAAGTCGCCGGCGAACTGCGACAGGTGGCCGAGCCGCAGGTTGTCGAGGTCGAGGTTGAACTTGCCCGAGAGGTCGAGCCCCTGGACCTCGCGGAAGCGGCCGTTGGGCTCCTGGCACCAGACGTGGAAGTCGAGCCCGATGCTGATGCGCCGCACGGTCATGATCTTGACCGCCTGGAAGACCGAGAAGTCGAGTGTCAGGGTGACCAGGTCCTGCCGGCCGTCGCCGTTCAGGTCCTGGAACCCTCCCGGCAGGCGGATGTCGGACTCGCCGCCGCCGAACGCATAGCCCGTGACCTTGAGCTCCTGGTAGGGCTTCGGCTCCATGGAGAGGTCCGACCGCATGCGATGGAAGCCGTAGACGTGGGGCGGCCGGCGGGCGTGCGCGAGCTCCTTGCGCACGCCCGCGTCGTCGCCGACCGGGACCTCGCGCGCGGTGACGTACTCGGCGCCGCCCCTTTCGCCGGCAGCACCGAGGTCGCCGACGTAGACGACGCGGGCGGTGTCCTGGCGCGGCCGTCGCGGATCGGCGTCCGGATTTTTCCGCGGCTCGCCGAGCGGGGCGGCGGGGCCGGCGAAGCGCCCGCCTCCCTGGTTGCGGAAGATCCGGAAGCCCTCCCACTCCTGCCCCGGACGGGCGAGGAGCAGCTCCGGCAGATGGTCGCCGTTCACGTCGCGGACCTCGGGCAGCGGGTAGTAGCCGACCAGCGCGCCGCCGGAGCGCCGCGGCGGATCTTCGGGGAAGCGCAGCCGCGCGGCCGGCTCGGTCCGCAGCCCCTCGCGGCCGCTCAGATAGACGGTGGCGCCGCCGGCGGCGGGGAAGAGCAGGTCCGGCGTGCGGTCGCCGTCGAGATCGCGCGTCATCCCTAGGTTGGGGACGAAGGTGCCGGTGCCCGCGAGCACCGGCCGGTCTTCCAGGACCGGTTCCAGGGCCAGGGCGCCGTCGCGCAGCCGGAGGGCCGAAAGGCCGCGGTCGGTGAGCGCCACGATCGGCAGCCCGGGAGGGCCGGCTTCGAGCGAGAGGACCGAGGTGTCGAGAGGGAGGGTCGGCCCTTCGGGGGCGAACGTGCCGTCGGGCCGGCCGGGGAAGACCCGCACCTCGCGGCGGTCCATCAGCGCGGGGATGACGGTGAGGACCTCGACCAGGCCTTCGACGTTGTCGAGCCCTGCCTCCGCCGCGCCCGGCACATTGCGCATCTCGACGCTCTCCTCGATGCCGATCCGGTCCCAACCCGACCAGGCCACGACGACCACGAGGTCGCGCAGGCCGTCGCCGTCGACGTCGGCGGGCAGCACCACGGACGGGGCGCCGGGCAGGTCGAGGGGCGTATACCGGAGAGCGAGCTCGCCGCGGCGCGCGGCACTAGAAGGAGAGGCGAAGGTCAACAGGAGTACAGCGAGGTTGAGGACGGCATATCGTGGAACGAAGCTCATGGTCCTCCCTGGAGCGGATGAGTCCGCCCCAGGGATATACGTCGTGACCTTCCGGATGTTACGGCCGCCGCGCCTGACGCTCCGCGGCGAGGGCCTCCTTGAGGATGAAGTCGGGGTTGCCGTAGAAGACGTAGTCGGCCCAATCCTTGGATTGGGTCGCCTTGCGGACCTCCTCGCGGCCGGTCTGGAGCGAGTCGCCCAAGGTCTTGCCTTGCATGACCTCGCCGTAGAATTTGCCGGCGAACGTCTCGGCCGCGGCGTCGCCCACCGGCCAGTAGGTACCCAGGAAGTTGGCGATGCCGCCGCGCAGGAACGCTTCGGCGAAACCCGTGGCGTCGCGGAGGGTCTGCCGCTGCTCCTTGAGCGGGGCCGCATTCTCCGCGGAAGCCTTGACCGCCTCGCCGCGCACCCGTGCCGACTCGCAGGCGTTGAAGAAGACCAGCGTCGGCAGGCTGGCGAGCCCGGCGAGATCGGCGCCCGTCAATGGGACTTTGCCGTGGCAGAGGAGCCCGCTCCGTTCGGGGTTGATCGAATCGAAGAAGGCGTGGCCGGCGTAGTGGATGACGTCATAGCGCCCCGAGCTGAATGCCGCGAGCAGGGCAGAGCGCGTTGCCTGTTCCGTCCGCAGCTCGTCGAGGCGAACCCCCGAGAGCTGAGAGAGCAGAGTCTTGAGGATCTTGCCTTCACTTTCAGCGCCCGGCAGATCCTTGGTGGGATTGACGACCAGGAGGATCCGCAGCACCTCGTCCTGCAGCCGCTCCTGGAGCCACTTGGCAACCGACAGGTTGTCGGCCGCATAGAGCCGGCTGAGACCTCTTTCGGCAGCGGGAAACCAGACCTCGGAGGTCGCCGGGAAGGTGATCTGCTCCCTGGCGGGGGGCAGCGCCCCCTGGGCGTCCGCCTGGAAGGCAAGGGTCTCCCACGGCACACGGGACAGAAGCCCGTCGTGGACCACCACGAGGTGCCGGTCACGTTGCTGTGCGAGTACCGTACAAACCTCCGGAGCGATCAGCCTGGTGAACTTGACGCCCACGTCCGCGAGGTTCATATCGCTCAACCCTTCCAGCTCGTTGATCCCTTCGTCGATCTGCTGCAGCGTGACGTCCTGGACAACGCCTGTCACGACCGTCGCCTTGCCGCCGGCGGTCAACACCGCCGAGCGGATATCGAAAGGCTTCTGTGCGCCACCGGCGCCATCGATTTCCGCCTGCTGCTCGGCGCGGATGATCAGGTAGGTGGGGTCCCGGCGTTGCACCAGGCTGATACCTCTCGTGGCCTCGATGATTGGAGGCTGCCGCAATACCTCCTCGTCGAAGGTGATCTCGACGTCTTGACAGAGGGAGGTGCTCGACAAGCGGTAGAGCTCCTCTTTGATCGCCACGTAGCGCTCGGGGTTGTTCTCGCAGACGACGATCCGCCGGAACTGATGGTCGCGATCGGCGTCGCAGAGTCCGCGGAAGAAGCCGATCAGAAGGTTGCGCAGGGCGCTGGCGGGGGATTCACCGGAGCTGCCACCGAAGAGAACGGTCGAGAACTCCTCGACGCGGGTCCTCACAAAGGTGCGGATCACGTTCTCGGCCGCGGTCTGGAGCACCTCTTCGTTGAAGCGGTCGAACGGGCCGAGGCCGACGAAGGTGATGAGGTCGGCCGTCAGGGCGTAGCGGCCGGTGGGCAGCATGAAGATTTCGCCCACATCACCCGAGAACATGCGCCGGTGGGACATCTCCGTGATCGCCCCCTCGAGACGATCGTCGATCGCCGCCGCGGCGCCGCTCGGTTTGACGTCGCGAAAGATGCCGAGCACGATCGCCCGGGTATCGGCCTCGGTAATGCTTCCCAGCGCGAAGCGGAGGTCGATCCGGTGCTGGCGCCGGCGTCCGACGACGACCCTCTCGAAACGGTGCTGGTAGCCGGCCTCGACCGACGGCATACTGCCGGGTACGGCGACGACCGGCCGAGCCACTGCCGTGGAAGGGAGCAACTCCTCGCGGGCGCTCGGCGAAGCGACGTCTTCGAGCACATGGCGCAACTCGCGCTGGCTCAAGGCGCCGTCGCGGCGGAGACCGTAAGGCGATACCTGCAATTCGGCCTCGGTCGCGATGCGTGTGGCGCGGGACGGCGGTGGCGCGGTGTCGGGCAGGACGTCGGTGGTGTCGCGGGAGAGGAGGTCGATCACCGCTTTGGCCACTCGCTTGTTGTTCGGCAGGCTGCCGTGCGACTCCTCGACGTAATAGGTCTTCCGGGTTCCGGGGAGCAGAGCGAAATCGAGCGGCACCGTGCCGTCGCCGGTCTTGGAGAGCTCGTAGTCGAACTGCCCGTCGTCCTTGCGCCGTACGCCGACCACCGTCTCCTGGTTGACGCCGGCGATCAGGAAGAAGCGGTCGTCGGCGGGCGCGAGCCCCTTCTGGACCTCCTTGACCTTGGCGAGGATCTCCTTGCGCGGGCGGAGCTTGTCGTTACCCGGAGGCCACATCGCGAGGTCGTAGAGGTCGACCTTGGAGAAGCGCTCGGAGGAGGGCATCATCTGGGTGAGACCGGGGAAGGTCGCGAAGACGTCGCCGGCGAGCTGCTTGGCGTCGTGCTTGCGGTCGAGCTCGGCGACCTTGAGCACAGTCGGGTAGGTCGCCCGGAAAGCCTGGACCGGAGCGAACGAGCCGAAGTTCGGCGTGCCCAGCATGATCAGCCGTTTGCAGGGTCCGCCCTTGGCGATCGCGGCGCGGGCGACCAAGCCTCCCATGCTGTGCGCGACCATGTTGACGTCGCTACCCTCTTTCTGCAGCCGTGCGGCGAGGTCCTTGCCCAGGTCGGCGATGCTCAGGCGCCAGTCGTAAGGATGGAAATCGGCGTTGTAGCCGCTGATCTGCAGCCGCAGCTTGAGCTTGAGGTAGGCCAGCAGGATGACGCCCACGGCCTCGAGCTTCCGGACCGACGGCAGCGCCAGATGGGAGAGCTGTCCCGTCGCGATGTCGATCGGGTCGAACCAGTAGACGTCGTTGAAGGGAGGCAACGCGCGCCGGGTACCGATCTCGGAGCCCATGATTCCAGGGAGGATCAGCACCCGCGGTCCGCCACGGACGCCGCGGCTGGCAGCCTCCCTGGAGAGTTGGCGCAGCTCCGCGTACCCTTCGGGGCCGAAGTAGTCTTCGAGGAGGCCGGCGTTCTCGCCGGTCTGGAGGGCCTGCTCGACCGCCTCGTTCTGGAGCTCGAACTCGGGGTGCCCGGTGACCGTATCCGGCACCGGGGCCGCAGCCGCCACTCTTTTTTTCGCCGGCCGCGCCGGCTTGCGAGTCGTGGAACCTTTTTTCTTGCCGTCCGCCATGATTGAACCTCCGGAGTCCGATCCCGAAGACAGACTCCGCCCAAGGGATTGGACGACCGTGATCGGTGTATTCTCGATTGTAAAAGCAAAAAGGCCGTGGAGATCTCCACGGCCTTCAGATAGATGAAGAGAGAGTTGGCGATGGATCAGCTCGCCGGCTTTTTGAACAGCGCTTCGTCGACGGCGGCGTCGACCTGGACCTCGCTCGCCTTGAGCTCCACCATCGGCGTGCCGTTCTGGAGGACGGTCACCGTATGGGCCACCTGCACGCCGTGGACCGGCCGGTAGTCGGTATAGACCGTCTCGGACGCCCCGCCGGGCGCGTCATAGGCCGTCTTCACCACCAGATGGCTTTCGGGATCGATCGAGAACCGGGTGGTATGGCCCTGGGCGTCGGAGACCGCCGCCACCTGGACCTTCTTGCCGTTGACCTCGGCGTCGGCCAGGGGCCGGACCTCGTATCCCGTCTGATCGAATCGCCGCAGCATGTTGAGGCCGTAATACTGGTCCTGGCTCATCTGCTGAGTCATGTCCTGGATCTGGCCTGCCATGCTCACCCAGCCGTTCTGGCCGTCGAAGACCTGTACCATCTGCCCCATGGGGAGGCTGAGCTCGGTGCGGGTCTTGGCCGGGAAGACCTCGTAGACGGCTACCGACTGGACCGGCAGCGGTTGCGGCATGCCGGGCGCGAAGAGCGTCCCGGTGCCCTTGGAGACCTGCGAGCGTTGCTCGACGAACGCCTTGCCGCCCATCGCCTCCCGCGCGCGGCCGAGGAGCTCCCGGGCCCGGGCACGGTCGGCGTCGGAGGCCGGCGCCGCGGTGGTCTGCTCCTTGGGCCGGCGCAGGTCGGCCTGCAGGAGGTCGAGCTCGGCGGCGGGGATCGTCTCGAACTTGCCGTACTTCTTGCCGAGCTCTCCGGCGAAGTCGGACGCCTTGCCCACCAGCACGACCGTCGAGCTCCTGGAATCGAGCCGCCGCGCGAACGTCTGCAGCTCGGCCGCGGTCACCGCCTGGAGCCGGTCGCGGTAGGTCTCCAGGAAACTCCGGTCGAGACCGTGGAACATCGCCTCCAGCACCTCGGCGGCGATCCCTTCCGGAGTCTCGATTTCGAGCGGGAAGGCGCCGGTGATGTAGGTCTTGCGCGCCGCGAGCTCTTCCGCCGGGACCGGCGTCTGCGCCAGGGTGCTCAAGACTCCCAGCACCTGTTCGAGGGCCTCGACGGTCGACTCGGTCTTGGTCGAGGTCAGGGCCATGAACGAGCCCGCCAGGTGGCGCTGGTCGATGTCGCTGTAGGCGCCATAAGAGAGGCCGCGCTTGCCGCGGACCTCTTCGTAGAGCCGGGCGTTGGAGCCGCCGCCGGCGACCGAGTTGTAGACCTCCGAGGCGAAGAGCGCCGGGTCCTTGTACGGGATCGTCAGGCCTCCGACCCGGACCTGCGTCTGTACCGCGTCGGGCTTGTCGACGACGATGATCCTGCGCCCCTGGGTGCTCGCCTGGACGGCCGGCGCCTTGGGCTCGGCTCCCTTTTTCCAGGCGCCGAAGGCGCGCTCGGCGCGGGCGAAGGCATCGGCCGGCCGGATGTCGCCGACGATGGCGAGGAACGCGCCGTTGGGGATGTAGTGCCCCTGATGGAAGGCCACCAGGTCGTCCCGGGTCACGCCGCGGACCGACTCCGGAGTGCCGGACGAGGGCTGGCCGTAGGGGTGGGCTCCGTAGACGGCGCGCTGGAACGCGACGTCGGCCAGATAGCCAGGGTCGTTCTGCTGGATCTGGAGGCCGTTCAGCGTCTGGCTGCGCCAGCGCTCGATCTCCTCCTGCGGGAAGCTGGGCTTCAGGACCACATCGGCGAGCAGGCCGAGCCCGAGGTCGAGCTGGTCGGACGTCACCCGCACCGCGACGAGGCTGCCGTCCGAGCCGCCGGTGGCCGACAGGCTGCCGCCCACGGAATCGATGGCGCTGGCGATCTCCTGCGCCGACCGGCCCTGGGTGCCCTGGGTGATCAGCTCGGCGGTCGCGGACGCCAGACCGGCCTTGCCGGCGGGCTCGTAGACCTTGCCGGCCGGCACGATGAGCTGCGCGCTCACCGTCGGCGTCTCGTGCTGCTCGATGGCGATGACCCGCAGGCCGTTGGCCAGGGTCTTCTCCTCGAAGGCGGGGAAGCGGATCTGCTTCTCCGGCTGCGGCGGCGGAGGCGCGACCTTGCGCGCCGCCGGCTGGGCCGCCGCCACGTCGGCGAGCAGGACCAGAGAGGCGAAAAGGGTGCTCGAAAGGTTCTTCCTCATGGCTGCTTCACCTCTCCCGTCTGGGGCTGTGCGCCATCTCCCTGCTGGCCCGGGCGCAACGCCTCCGGCAGCATGTAGACCACGGTGCGGTTTTCCGGTTTGAAGTAGGTCTGCGCCACCCGCTGGACGTCCTGGGCGGTCACCTTCTGATAGAGCGGGAGCTGGCGGTTGACCAGGGAGACGTCGTCGAGGATGGTGGCGGCGTAGCCGATGGCCTCGACCTTGTCCTGGACCGTCTGGCGGCCGAACACGAGACCGGAGATCACCTGGTTCTTGGCCTTGTCCAACTCCCCGGCGCTGACCGGTTCGGTCTGCAGCTTCTCGACCGCGGCGAGGAGCGCCTTCTCACCCTCTTCCGCGGTGTGGCCGCCCTGCATCAGGGCATAGAAGAAAAACACGCCCGGATCTTCCAGGACGATGGCCTGGCCGCCGGCCGCCAGCGCGATCTGCTGGTCGTAGACCATCTCGCGGTAGAGGCGCGAGCTCTGGCCGGAGGAGAGGATCTCGCTCGCGATCTCCAGCGCATAGAGGTCGGGGTGGCCGGCCTCAGGCACATGGTAGGTGAGCAGCGCCGCCGGCAGGGGGGCGTTGGGATCGTAGGAGATCTCGCGGCGCTCGGCCGTCTGGGCCGGCTCCTTGGGGATGTTGCGCGGGATCTCCCCGCCTTTGGGGATCGAGCCGAAGTACTTCTCGATCCACTGGATCGCCTGGTTGCTGTCGAAGTCGCCGGCGATCACCACGGTGGCGTTGTTGGGCACGTAGAACGTGCGGTGGAAGGCGCGCACGTCTTCCAGGGTCGCGGCTTCGAGGTCCTCGACCTTGCCGATGGGCAGCACCCGGTAGGGGTGCGTGGTGAACGTCTTGTCGAGCACGGTCTGGAGCAGGCGGCCGAAGGGGGGCGTGTCGATCCGGGTCTGCCGCTC